>WNFR01003716.1_pt1 | contig 15759 bp, 8 predicted proteins | sample 5400221 | NCBI WGS metagenome assembly WNFR01 (sample SAMN13153357, study PRJNA577476) | soil metagenome | isolation source: 40 cm soil under Madrone tree | place: USA:California | collected 2016-06-14 | reverse complement strand
TGCTCGGCCAGCACCTTCATCAGCTCCAGCCTTCGCCCAGCGACCATGTTCACCACGCCGCCCGGCAAATCGCTGGTTTCAAAGACTTGATATAAGTCGCCGATGATGAGCGGGTAGATTTCCGAGGGGACGGCAACCACGGTATTTCCGAGCGCGATGGCCGGCATGACCAGGGATAGAAATCCAAGTAGAGGTGCTTCCGCGGGGCAGACAATCCCTACTGTGCCCACCGGCTCGTGCATGGCCAGCGCAACGCTGCGAAACGGAGGATTGTGAACGGCGCCATCGTATTTGTCCGCCCAGGCCGCGTAGGAAAAAACGCGCTCGACGCCCTGCCGCACTTCCGCTCTCGCCCGGTCTTCGCCCACGACGGCGGCCAGGCGGTCGGCGATCTCGTCGGTGCGCTGCGAAAGATTTTCACCAATGTAGAAAAACACCTGAGCCCTATTGTGCGCAGTGATCCGTGCCCAACCGTCGGCTTTGCGCGCTGCTTCCACGGCGTTGCGAATGTCTTTGCGGTTGCCGAGTGGAGACTCTCCGAGGAGCCGGCCATCCGGGCCGCGCACCTCCATGCTATAGCCGGAATCCGGCCGCGCTTGCTTGCCGCCAATGTACAGTTTCACGGTGCGATCCATGGGAGGCGCTGCGAAATCAACACGATCATCCGGGGGCTGGCCGAATGCCAGCGGCTTCGCTTCTAGACGCCCGGCACGCTTGAACCACTCAGGCTCGAGATATTCGAGAAGCCCTTCTCTACCTCCCTCGCGCCCATATCCACTTTCCCGGTAACCGCCGAATCCGCAAGCTGCGTCGAAAAGGTTGGTACTGTTCACCCACACCACGCCGGCCTTCAATTGCGCCGCCACATGCAGAGACACGTTGATGCTCTCGCTCCAAACACTCGCGGCCAATCCATAAACCGTGTTGTTGGCAAGCTCCACGGCTTCTCGCGGCGTGCGAAACGTCATGGCCGCCAGAACTGGTCCGAAAATCTCCTGCTGCGCGACAGTCGAAGTCGGATGGACGTTGCTGAGAAGTGTCGGGGGGAAAAACAGGCCGCGCAACGGCAAGGCCAGCGAAGGGGGCTGCCAGCATGTTGCACCCTCTGCCACGCCTTGGTCGACCAGGCGCTGGATGCGCTCCAACTGCACGCGCGCCACAATGGCGCCGATATCGATGGCTTTGTCGAGCGGTGGGCCAACGCGCAGCGTGCTCATGCGCTCCCGGACTTTGCTGAGCAGCGTTTCCGCAATGCTTTCCTGCATCAACAGGCGCGAGCCGGCGCAGCAAACCTGGCCCTGGTTGAGCCAGATGCCGTCGACCAAGCCTTCTACAGCGCTGTCCAGATCGGCATCCTCAAAAATAATGAACGGGGATTTGCCGCCGAGCTCCAGGGAAAGTTTCTTGTGGCTTTGCGCGGTTGCCTTACGTATCGCGCGACCGACTTCGGTTGATCCCGTGAAGGCGATCTTGTCCACGTCAGGATGCTTCACCAGCGCCTCGCCGGTGGAACCGTCCCCGGTGACGATATTCACAACTCCGGCGGGCAGCCCGACTTCCTGACAAATCTCCGCGAACGCCAACGCGGTAAGGGGCGTAAACTCCGCCGGCTTCAACACCACCGTATTACCCGTCGCGAGCGCCGGCGCGATCTTCCATGCCAGCATCAGCAGCGGAAAATTCCATGGAATAATTTGCCCGACTACGCCGCAAGCGGTGTATCCCGGAAATTCTTGAGGCAGGAGCTGCGCCCATCCGGCGTGGTGATAGAAGTGCCGGGCAACCAACGGGATGTCGAGGTCGCGGCTCTCGCGAATGGGCTTACCGTTGTCCATCGTCTCGAGAACCGCAAGACGCCGCGAATGTTTTTGTACCTGCCGCGCAAGAGCGTACAGATAGCGAGCACGCGCATGCGGCGTGAGCGCCTGCCATGCGGGCAAGGCAGCCCGCGCGGCGCGAACCGCCGCATCCACGTCCGCGGCGGAACCTTGCGCCACTGCTGCCAACGGCTCGCCTGTCGAGGGATCCAAAGTGTCGAAATAGACGCCGTCGGCAGGAGGCTGAAACGCGCCATTAATAAAATGACCTAGGCGGCGGGCGTGTCGGTCGAGCCATACCAGTGCCTCGCGCGGGTCCTCCGGCGCGGGACCGTACTCCATGGAGATAAATTTTTCAGCGATGCTCATGCGCTAGTGTTCAGCTCACTCCTCGGAGCAACCGTCCGATTACGCGATTGGGTGCCGGTACTCCGCCGAGTACCTTCCCGTGGCGTGAAATTCCAATTGGCGCTCGATGTCGGCGAGCATTCCGCTGGCCCCGAAGCGGAAAAGGTCCGCGCGGAGCCACGATGGCCCAAGCTCGTCTTTCATCAACGATAGCCATTCAAGCGACTGCTTCGCGGTGCGAATCCCGCCCGCGGGCTTGAACCCGACGGCCATGCCGGTTTGCTCCGCGTACTCACGAATCGCGCGGGTCATCACCAGACCAACGGGAAGGGTCGCGTTCACCGCCTCTTTGCCCGTGGACGTCTTGATAAAGTCGGCGCCAGCCATCATCGCCACCATGCTGGCGCGCGCGACGTTGCGCAGCGTCAGCAAATCGCCGGTGCCGAGGATCACTTTCATGTGTGCATTGCCACAAGCGGCCTTGAATGTCGCAATCTCGTCAAACAGCGCCTGCCAGCGAGCGCCAAAAACGTGCGCACGCGTTATCACTACGTCAATTTCGTGAGCGCCCGCTTCCACGGATCGGCGAATTTCCGCGACGCGCTCATCCAAGGGCGACAGTCCCGCCGGAAAACCGGTTGAAACCGCAGCCACCTTGATGCCGCTTCCTTCCAACGCGCGCAGCGCGGTGTCCACGAAAGTGTGGTAGACACAAATTGCCGCCACCTTAATATTCAGCGATTCAATTCCTAGAAGTTTTACCAGCTCGTGCTGAATGGGCTGCCGGCCCTTGGCGCACAAGCGGCGCACGCGCTCGTCGGTGTCATCGCCCGACAACGTCGTCAGGTCCATGCAGGAAATAGCGCGGAGCAGCCAGGCGACCTGCCAATCTTTCTTGACGGTGCGCCTGGTCACCAAGGTTTGCGCGCGCCGCTCCACCGCGCTGGTGTTCACTCGGACGTTTTCGATGCAATCCAGATTCAGTGGAATCGCGCGGTTAGGCTGCAACTCGCGCCCGGCGAGAGTGGCGATGGAATGCCTCTCGCTCGATAAGCGCGCGTCTGCGGCCCTCGTGCTGAGGTTCGCCGCAATTCCCTGCCGCGGATCGTTTGTCACCGCCATCGAATCTGCTTCCTTGAACCGTTAGCCGGCGTCAACTCACTGACCGGATTCAACGATTATAGGTCACTTCTCAGCGCGCAGCGAACGCAAAGATAGTTGTCGATTCATACGTTGCGCCCGTCTTGAGCACGGTGGACGGGAAACTTGGCTGATTCGGAGAGTCCGGAAAGTGTTGGGTCTCCAGGCAAAATCCTCGGCGCGGCACGTAGGTTTCGTTTTTCTTTCCGCGAATCGAGGGCTCCAGCATATTCCCGCTATAAAACTGAATTCCCGGCTCTGTCGTTCTCACTTCAAGTGTGCGACCCGTTGTTTTTTCGAAGGCCTGCGCGGCAAGTGCGATGGCATCCTTGCCGCGGTTCAGCACCCAGTTGTGGTCGTATCCTTCTCCGTACCGCAATTGCTCGTGGTCCGCGCCGATGCGGTCGCCGATCACCATCATCTTCCGGAAATCCAAGGGAGTGCCTTGCACCTCGCGAAGCTCGCCTGTTGGGATCAGCGCCGAATTAATCGGTGTAAAGCGGTCGGCATCCAGCAAAAGTTCGTGGTGCAGGATGTCGCCGCCAGCGCTTCCCCGCAAATTGAAGTATGTGTGGTTCGTAAAATTAATGACGGTGTCCTTGTCCGTCGTCGCTGAATAATCGATCCTAAGCTCGCCCTTCCTCGCCAGCGAGTAGACGACGCGAACCGACAAATTCCCGGGATAGCCCTCCTCGCCGTCCTTGCTGACGTAAGCCAGCTCCAGCGCGTCACCTTGCGCACCGGAAATCTCGTTGGCACGCCACAACACGCGGTCGAATCCGCGAACACCGCCGTGCAGGTGATTCTCGCCGTTGTTCCGTGCGAGTCGATACTCCTTGCCTCTCAATGTAAAGCGGCCACCCGCGATGCGATTGGCGTAGCGGCCAATAATGCCCCCGAAGTGCGCGTTGTCGTCCCGATAGCCATCGAGGTTGTCGTAGCCGAGCACCACGTCGTCGAACTTTCCCGTTCGATCCGGGACCTTCAGCGAAGTGATGATGCCGCCGTAGTTTGTGATTTCGACTTCGATGCCCTCCTTGGCCAGCGTGAACAGCCGCGCCTCTTCCCCCGAGGCTGTTTTCCCAAACAAACGTTGTTTCATCGGTGAACGATTCCTCGCAATGCAGGATAGAGCTTCCGGTATTCCTGATACCTTCGATTCATGAGCTCAACGTTTCTTGCGATTGGTTGCACGCGTTTTGCGACGCGCACCGCCGTTTCGCATGCCGCCTCTACCGAACGCCAGACGCCCGCCCCGACACCCGCCAGCAAAGCGGCTCCATACGCCGCTCCTTCTTCTGCACCAATCAAATCCACCGGCATACCGTAAACATCGGCCTGAATTCGCTGCCAAAGCGAACTGCGCGCGCCGCCCCCGCCCAGCCGGATGGACTTCACGGGCACATTTAGTTCGCTGAAAATCGTAAATGTGTCGCGCAAACTGAACGCCACCCCCTCCAGAATCGCGCGAATGACATGCGCGCGCGTGTGCTGCGCCGTCAAGCCCACGAGCGCCCCGCGTGCATGAGGATCGAGGTGAGGCGTGCGCTCGCCCATCAGATAGGGCGCCCACAACAGACCGTCCGCGCCCGGCGGCGCGGTGGCCGCTTCTGCCATCAAGGCATCGTATCCGCCTGTCCCGCCGCCTTGCGCGCCAAACTGATCGCGAAACCACCGCAAAGAAAGGCCGGCTCCTTGCGTCACGCCCATCACATGCCATCGCCCGGGAATCGCGTGGCAAAACGTGTGTATCCGCCCTTTTGGTTCCACTACCGGGCTGCTTGTCGCCGCGAACACCACGCCGGATGTGCCAATCGTCGCGCTCACATTCCCCGGCTCGACAATTCCCATTCCCACCGCGCCGGCTGCTTGATCCCCGGCACCGGCAACGACGGGAGTTCCCTCTCGCAGCCCCGTCGCATCTACGCCTTGTTTCGCTACGTGGCCGGTGATCTCCGGGGATTCAAACGCTTTCGGTAAGATCTCCTCTGGCAACTCAGATACTTTCAGCATTTCCGCGGACCAGCGCCTCTTTACGACGTCGAACATCAACGTCCCGGAGGCATCGGCCACATCCGTCGCTCGCGCTCCGGTCAGCCTAAATCGCACATAATCCTTGGGCAGCATCACGGAACGGACTCGCGCCCACAACGCCGGTTCGTGCTCCCGCACCCACCAAATTTTTGGCAGCGTAAAGCCGGTCAGCGCGGGATTTGCGACCAATTCAATCAGACGCTTCGCGCCCACTCGCTCCGTGATCGCCTTGCATTGCTCCTCGGTCCGTTGATCGCACCAGATCAACGCAGGCCGCACCACTTCGCCGTGCGCATCCAGCAGCACAAGCCCATGCATTTGCCCACTGAGGCCGATTGCGGACACCTCACCGGCGCTCGCAGCCGCCTTCGTCAGACATTCCTTGACCGCAGCACACGCCGCACGCCACCAATCCCGCGGATCCTGCTCGGCCCACCCTAATTCGAGAGACGCCATCGGCGCATGCTCCGCCGTTGCCCCTCCCAGCACCCGTCCTGCTTCATCGAGCAGGACGGCGCGTGTCCCCCCGGTCCCGACATCAATTCCCAAAAGTTTCTTGGCCATTCCTGTCGATTTGCCTCATCTAGTGGATGTGAGTCTCACCACTGAGCCGCGCGATTGTATTCCTGTTGGACGCAAATCCCAACCCACCGGACGCGGAAGCGCCGTGCCTCACGATGGCTTATAATTAACTCTTTGCCATGAGCACGATTACCGGCCAAACCGTCCCCGGTCTCGAATGGGCGCATCCGCTCGTTTATGAGTGGTTCGTCGGGCGCTTCGGCACTCCGACGGAACCCCAAGAGCAGGGCTGGCCGCACATCCTTGCGGGTAAGACGACGCTGATCTCCGCTCCGACGGGTTCGGGAAAAACTTTAGCGGCATTTCTTATCTGCATCGACTCTCTGGTGCGAAAGGCGCTGGCCGGAGACCTCACCGATCGCATCGAAGTCCTCTATGTCTCGCCATTGAAGGCGCTGAGCAACGACATCCAGAAAAATCTGCAAACGCCGCTAGGCGAAATCCTGCAGCTTGCCGGGCAGCGCGGCTTCCTCATGCCGGAAATCCGCACCGCTGTTCGCACCGGCGACACTCTCGCTCACGAACGCCGGGCCATGCTGGCGCGTCCTCCGCATATTTTAGTCACTACGCCGGAATCGCTTTTCATCCTTTTGACCGCCGCAAAAAGCCGCGAAGTGCTTCAGACCGTTGAAACCGTCATCGTGGATGAAATTCACGCCGTAGCTGACGACAAGCGAGGCGCGCATTTGGCGCTGTCCCTGGAGCGCCTCGACCATCTCACCGGCAGGCGGCTCACGCGCATCGGTCTCTCCGCGACGCAAAAGCCGATCGAGACTATCGCCCATTTCCTGACGGGGAATCAAAGCGGCGACCCGGCCATCGTACAAATCGGCCATCGCCGTGAAATGGATCTGGCCATCGAAGTTCCCTCGAGCGAGCTTGGCTCGGTGGCCTCCAATGAAATGTGGGGCGAGATCTACGACCGCATCGCACAGCTTGCCAATCAGCATTCGTCGACGCTCATTTTCGTCAACACCCGGCGGCTCGCGGAGCGCGTGGCGCATCATCTCGCCGAACGCCTGGGTCGCGATGCCGTGGCCTCGCATCACGGCAGCCTGTCGCGCAAACTGCGTCTCGCCGCGGAGAGAAAACTAAAGGCCGGAGAAATTCGCGCCCTGGTGGCCACCGCCTCCCTCGAGCTGGGGATCGACATCGGCAGCGTCGACCTGGTCTGCCAAATCGGCTCGCCGCGCGCCATCTCGGTTGGCCTCCAACGCATCGGTCGCGCTGGACATTGGCGCGGCGCGATTCCCAAGGGACGCCTCTTCGCCACCACGCGCGACGACTTGCTGGAAAACGCCGCGCTCGTTCGCGCCATTCGCCAAGGTGATCTGGACCGCATCGCCGTGCCGGATGCGCCGATGGACATCCTTGCACAACAGATCGTGGCGATGTGCGCCTCGGAAGATTGGAAGGAAGATGATCTCTTTTCGCTGGTGCGGAGCGCTTATCCGTACCGCGATCTTGAGCGAGAGCATTTCGATGAAATCATCGAAATGCTCTCGGAAGGCATCGCCAGTGCCCGCGGAAGATACGCGGCATACCTGCACCGCGATCGCATAAATCAAATGGTGCGAGGGCGGCGCGGTGCTCGCCTGGCTGCCATCACCAGCGGCGGCGCCATTCCCGAGAACGCTCTTTACACGGTGGTCGCGCAACCCGAAGGCGCAATCGTCGGCACCGTCGACGAAGACTTCGCGGTCGAAAGCCTAGCCGGCGACATCATCCTTCTCGGAAACACCTCCTGGCGGATTCGCCGCGTGGCTGCCGGCAGCGTGCTAGTGGAAGACGCGCAAGGAGCCCCGCCCACTGTGCCCTTCTGGCGCGGTGAAGCGCCCGCTCGCACCGACGAACTCTCAGCGCACGTGTCCGAATTGCGAGAAGAAATCAGCTCGCGTGTTCCCCGATCTTTCATTCCAAACGGACATGGAGACCGCGCGGCTCTAGCGGAGGCGGTGGAGTGGCTCAAGCCCGAGTGTGGTCTCGATCCATCCGGCGCCGAGCAGGCCGCCGAACACATCGCCGCCGGACGCGCCATCCTGGGCGCGGTGCCGACGCAAACAACGGTGATCGCCGAGCGCTTCTTCGATGAAAGTGGCGGCATGCAGCTGGTCATCCACGCGCCCTTCGGGGGCCGCATCAACAAAGCCTGGGGACTTGCGCTGCGCAAGCGTTTCTGCCGCTCGTTCAATTTCGAGCTGCAGGCCGCTGCGACGGACAACGGCCTGAATATTTCGCTAAGCGAGCAGCACAGTTTCCCGCTCGCCGACGTGTTCCACTTTCTTCATCCGAATTCCGTCCGCCACGTTCTCGAGCAGGCTGTGCTGCCCTCTCCGCTCTTTACGACTCGCTGGCGCTGGGATGCCAGCCGCTCGTTGGCGCTCCTGCGCTTTCGTGGTGGCAAGAAAGTTCCTCCCAACATTCAGCGCATGCGCGCCGACGATTTACTTGCCGCCGTTTTCCCCGAAGCTCTCGCCTGCCCGGAAAATCTGGAAGGCGAAATCGCGGTCTCCGATCACCCGCTGATCCGCGAAACCATGAAAGATGTTCTCACCGAAGCGCTGGATATGGACGGGCTCCAGCGAGTATTGACCGATATCGGCGAAGGACGCATCCAGTGTCTCGCAGTCGATACGCCGCTGCCATCCCAGTTTTCTCACGAAATCTTGAACGCTAATCCGTACGCCTACCTTGACGACGCCCCGCTCGAAGAGCGCCGCGCTCGCGCCGTCGAAATGCGCCGCGTTCTCCCGGAAACCGTTCTATCGGAAATCGGGCGGCTCGATCCCGCAGCGATCGCCGAAGTACGCGACGACGCTTGGCCCGACGTGCGCGATGCCGAAGAGCTTCACGACGCGCTGCTCACGTTGATTGCCCTTCCAGTCTCCTCTCACGAGAACAACGCCACATCCCCAAACAGTCTGCAAACCAGATTGCAGGAATCCTTGCCCAAGTGGAGCGCCTATTTTGACCAGCTAGTCAGTCAGGGCCGCGCCGCGCGCATCGATGTTGACGCCGCCACGTACTGGGTTGCCGCAGAGCGCGCCGGCATCTTTGCGCAGTTGTTTCCATCCGCTCGCTTGGACGCGCCTCTTCCCGTACTGCCATCCACTGCTTTATCTCACGAGGAAGCACAACTCGCTACTGTTACGGGCTGGATTGCCCACGCTGGCCCGGTAGCCGCCAGCCAGCTCGCCAACGTTCTGGGGTTCACCAAACCGGACGTCGATCGAGCGCTGCTCCGTCTGGAAACCAGTGGAGTCATCCTGCGAGGAAAGTTCACTGATTCCGCTAGCGACGAAATCGAATGGTGCGAGCGCCGCCTCTTGGCGCGCATTCATCGCTTGACGCTCGGCCAGCTTCGCAAGCAAATCGAGTCGGTAACTCCCGCGCAGTTCATGGGCTGGCTGCTTCGCTGGCAGCATGTCGCCCCAAGCACGCAATTACTCGGCGAACGAGGCCTGCTCGAAGCTCTGCGCCAGCTTCAGGGCTTTGAAGCTCCAGCCAATTCCTGGGAGCGTCAAATCCTCGCGCGCCGTGTCGCCAGTTACGATCCGAAAGATCTCGATCAACTTTGCCTCACCGGTGCGGTCGGATGGGGCCGCCTGTCGCCGCACCCGGCGACCCTTGAACCGATCTCTGACGGCAAGCGGCGCATAGTGCCCAGCAGCGTGGCGCCCATTACCTTTTTCGTGCGCGAGGATGCGGAATGGATGATTTCGCGGCGCGAGGCTGGAGATGCTGAAAAGCTGGCCTTGAGTCCGGACGCGAGAGTCGTGCTTAGTTTTCTGCACTTGCGTGGAGCTTCGTTCTTCGCGGACATTGTGCGCGGCACGGGAAAACTGAAGGCGGAAGTGGAAACAGCACTGTGGGAACTGGTAGCCGCCGGGCTTTTAACCGCGGACGGCTTCGACAACTTGCGCGCGCTGATCGATCCCAAGCGCCGCTCGGGTCACGGCAGCGGGCGCACCGCGCGCCCCCGCCACAGCACCGGTCGCTGGTCGTTACTGTATTCCGGCGAAAACGAGGATCGCAATACCGCGGTGGAAGCAATCTGCTGGATGCTGCTCCAACGCTATGGAATCCTCTTCCGGGAGGTGCTCACCCGCGAATCCATTTTACCGAAATGGCGCGAGGTGCTGATTACGTTGCGGCGCCTGGAAGATCGCGGAGAAATCCGCGGCGGGCGTTTTGTCAGCGGATTCTTGGGAGAGCAGTTCGCGCTGCCGGTCGCGGTCGATTCGCTGCGCGCGATGCGCAAGCAACAGGCTTCGGGCGAAGCGGTGACCGTTTCCGCCGCGGACCCCCTCAATTTGGTGGGAATTCTCGTCCCTGGCGACCGCGTCGCCGCCAACTCCGGAAGGATCGTATCCTTCCGTGATGGCGTCGCGCTTTTGCCGGAAGAACGTCCCGGAGTCATCCCGATATCCGCCGCTCGCTAAATTGACCCCCCCGGGATTCACCGCGTCTGTGCAGCCCCGCCGCGTCCGGTGATCTGTTTGATGAAAGTAGTTTCCTCGACGGCGTACGGCTCGCCGTTATTGCGAAAAATCTCGTGAAACCATATCGCGGGTTCCCGGTCGGTATACGGATGTTGCCAGGAATCCCATGGCAGGTAGGTCTGGGTTTGCCCGGCAACCAATCCCCAATTGATGGCGCCCACGTTGTATTTCTTGGCGATAGGCAGCGTCCCCTGAAACGTGCTGCCATTTCCGCGCGCCATGTATTCCGTGCAAATGAGCGGCCGGTGATACTGCTGCAGGGAGAGCACGTGTCTCTCGAATTCCTCTGGTTTGTCGTAGCTGTGAAACGAAATCACATCGGACATTTCCAATTGAATCTTCTCGGCAGGTCCGAGCTTCTCCGCGACCGACCAGTCCCCCTTCCACACTCCGCTCGTCAACGGTTGCGTCGGATGTGCTGCGCGCGCCCACGTAAAGGCTCGCGGAAGCAGCGCAATCACCAGCTCATTCTTGTTCTTCGGCTCCAGATCCTTGTAGCTGCCACCGTTTCCGTTGTCCGGCTCGTTCCAGATATCCCAGCCTAGAATCCGTTCGTCGTTCGCAAAAGCGCCCACAACTCCTTTCACGTAAGCTTCCAGTCGCGCGTATTGCGTTGGATCCTGCAGCGCTTTTGCTCCGGGACTTTGCACCCAGCCGGAATTGTGAACGCCAGGGCGCGGCGCGTGCTGCTTGCCCAGGTGCGGCTGCGGATCCCAGCACGAATCAAACAAAACGAAGAGCGGTTTGATGTGGTGCTTCGCGGCAATTTGCAGAAACGTGTCGATTCGCGACTTGAAGCCCGCCGGATCCTGCTGCCACGGCAAATCGTGCAGGAACACGCGCATGCTGTTCAGGCCGATCGCTTCGGCCCATCCTAGTTCCCTGTCGATCCGCTTTGGATCGAATGTATCCTTCTTCCACATCTCGAGTTCGTTGATCGCGGAGGCCGGAATGTAATTGCTGCCGACGATCCACGGCTGCGTCGCATACCACTCCGCCGCTCTTTGTTCCGTCCACCGAACTCCATTATCTTGCGCGGCAGCCCGCCCACAGGTGGCCGCAAGAAGGAGCCCGATTATCAACCAAAATTTCGTCTTACCCATGTTCCCTCCGCCGAGCCGTTTTGGGGCCGGCTTCAGTGCGTCCCCACTTCCGCCCGGTCCAAATAATGAACCTCCGAAAGCTCTCTGAGTCGCTGAGCCGCGCTCTCTGCCGTAATATCCCGCTGCGGATTCCCCAGCAACTCGTATCCCACCATGAATTTCTGCACCGTCGCCGAACGCAAAAGCGGAGGCAAATAATGCGCGTGAAAATGCCATTCGGGATAGTCCTGACTATCCGTCGGCCGCTGATGAAAGCCCATCGAGTACGGAAAAGAAGTCTCAAATAGATTGTCATAGCGAATCGTGACGCGGCGAAGGATATCCGCAAGCAAGCGCGGTTCCTCCGCGCTCAAATCGCCAATGGACGCGAAATGCCGTTTGCTCAGAAGAATCGTTTCGAATGGCCAAACCGCCCAAAAAGGAACCAGCATCGCGAAACCCTCATTTTCGCAAATGACCCGCTCGCCCCGCTGCAGCTCGAGCTTCAAATAGTCGCAAAGCAAGCACGAGCCCTTCGTTTCTCGGTATTCCCGGAACGATGTCAGCTCCCTTGCCTGCACATCCGGCACTGAAGCATTCGCCCAAATCTGGCAGTGCGGATGCGGATTGCTCGCGCCCATCAGCGCGCCGCGATTCTCAAAAATTTGCACATGCCGCACCCAGTCGATTTGCCCCAACGCACGAAACTCCGCTGTCCAAGCGCGAATCACTTCGCCAATCTCCTCCATGGACATCCGGGGAATCGTCAAGTCATGCCGCGGAGAGAAGCAGATCACTCGGCTAATTCCCGCCTCGGAGCGCGCTATCAGCAATCCCCTGTCATCCTGCGCGAACGAAGGAATGTCCGGCAGCAGCGCCGCATAATCGTTGTCGAATACAAATGTGCTGGTGAACTTGGGGTTCCTCGCGCCATTTGCGCGCTGATTTCCCGGGCACAGATAACACTTCGGATCGTAAACCGGCAAGTTCGTTGCCGCTGGCTTTTCTACCTTTCCAAGCCACGGCCGTTTTGTTCGATGGGGTGAGACCAGCACCCATTCGCGGGTGAGGGGATTGAACCGCCGGTGTGGCACTTGCTGGAGCAGCGAAGCGTCCATGCGTTTCACGGTAGATGTGTCTGCCTTAAAAACTCCTCAGCACGATACCTTTGGAACTTTTTCCTTACCCGTTTGCACCAACTCTGCCCCCTGCGATGCCTCACAAACATAGATGTCCGGACGCAAACCGATTGCCGCCTCGTACTCCCTGGAAATTCCTCTCTGAAATTCCGCCGCATGATCGCTGTCCACGAAGTTAATCGTGCACCCGCCAAACCCGCCGCCGGTCATGCGCGACCCAAGAGCGCCCGGCTGACGCTCGGCGATCTCCACCATGACGTCCAGTTCGCGGCAGCTCACCTCATAATCCTCTCGTAAGCTCCGATGCGACTCCGCCATCAACTCGCGCAGCCCCTCCGTTTTCCCCAGTTCAAAAAGCTCCCCTACTTTGAGAACGCGCGCATTCTCGGAAATGACGTGCCGGCATCGCTGGTAAAGTGTTTTCGTCAACACGCTTCGGTTTTGCGCAAGCTGATCCAAACTCACGTCCCGCAAACTCCGGACCCCAGGCACCGCGGCGGACAACTTGCTGACTGCTTCCTCGCACTCCGCGCGCCGCACGTTGTAATCACCCGCTTGCAGCTTATGCTTGACCATCGTATTGCAAATTACCAGGCGCACCCTCGGGGGAATCCTCAGCGCGCGGTATTCCAGCGACCGGCAATCAATCAGCAGCCCGTGACCCGCCCGCCCGTGGCAAGAAACGAACTGATCCATGATGCCCACGCGCGCACCCACAAATTCGTTCTCCGCCCGCTGGCAAAGCAGTGCGAGCTTCTTGCGGTCGATGGCATGGCCGGCCATTGACAGCAGCGCGTACCCCGTGGACACCTCGATCGCCGCCGAGGAGCTCAGCCCCGCTCCCAGCGGCACATCTCCGACAATATAAATGTTGGCTCCGCTCAGCCGATATCCAGCTTCTTGCAGCGCCCAAGCCACCCCCAGCGGGTAATCAGCCCAATTTCCACGGGGTCGCACTCCCAACGTACCCAGGTCCGCTTCCCGCGTTTCCCCGAAGTTCTCTGAATAAACAATCAGCTTGCGGTCGTCGCGCCTCGCAATTCCCACCCAACAGGAAAACCCGATCGCCGCCGGCAGCACATACCCTTCGTTGTAATCGGTGTGTTCTCCGATTAGATTGACGCGCCCGGGAGCGCGGTAAACGCAAGGCGCGCAACCAAATCGAGACTGGAACGACTTGAGCAGCCCGTCGGCCTTATTCATCGAGACACGCAATCAGAACGTTACAAGCGCCCTAGAGTTTACGCGATTACGTGTGGGAATTTAGCCCAAATCTGAGTATAGGAACAAGCCATAGAAGTCAGGGAACGAGTGTGTTTTTCCGCTTGGGGTTATTTTCACAAAAGATAAAATGGTGCCGCAAACGCGGCGCAATCGAAGGGCTGTCTGCCTGCGGCAGAATACTGCATCTTGAGAGGCCCAAGTTAATCAACTCCCGCCACTGATTAACATATGTCATATCAACATACTACAGGACGCCGATCGTATTCACTTCTTGGGCTGTCTAGACTCTTCTTGACTGAATTCCCTCGATGTGTATTATACTGCATCACGAGGTCGCTTCCCTTGGCATCGCGCTCCGGCTTTCAACCCAAACTCCCCAACCAGCCTTCCGGGGAAGAGTTCCTGCTCTTTCTTGGCACGCGCGTTCGCGATCTTCGCAACCGCCGCGGCATGACCCGCAAAATGCTTGCTCAGGAATCCGACGTTTCCGAGCGCCACCTCGCGCAACTGGAATCGGGGGAAGGCAACATTTCCGTTTTGCTGCTCCGGCGCATCGCCAATGTCCTGAACGTCCCGCTCGAGGAGTTGTTCGCTCCCAGCCAACCGGCGTGTGTGGAAAAGCAAGATATATTTCGTTTCCTCGAGCGCCTGCCCGGCCATCGTCTCGAAGAAGCGGCCGCGCGGCTGATGCGCGATTTCGGCCCTGAACAAAACACGCGTCTGATGCGCATCGCTCTGATCGGCCTGCGTGGCGCCGGCAAGTCCACGCTCGGATGCAAGCTCGCAAATGACCGCAACCTTCTCTTCATCGAACTCGATCACGAAATCGAAAAAGATACGGGAATGCCGCTCGCTGAGGTTTTCTCCTTGTACGGCCAAGCCGGTTATCGCTCGATTGAGCGTCGCACGCTCGAACGCGTTCTGCACGAGCGCGATCGCGCCGTCATTTCCGCGGGCGGCGGCATCGTCTCCGAAAAGGAAACCTACGAGTTTCTGCTCACACACTGCTTCACCTTTTGGCTGCGCGCTCAGCCCGAGGAGCACATGTCCCGCGTCATTGCTCAAGGCGACTTTCGCGCCATGGCCGGGAGCGACCGCGCCATGGAGGACCTGCGCCGCATCCTTCACTCCCGCGAGCCGCTGTACCGTAAAGCCGATGCCTGCGTCGACACTTCCGGAGAATCCGTGGAAGAAAGTTTCGCCAAACTAAAGTCAGCCTTGGAAGCTGTTTCGCAGTAGGAGGAATCGTGGACGTTGCCGCAACGCAAGAAGCTCAGCCTGCCGCAAGCTATATCGATTTTCGCACCGAGCCGTCCCGCTATCTTCATTGGCGCCTTGCCTTCGACGCTCCCGTCGCTACCCTCACCATGGACGTCGCAGAAGACGGCGGCATTCGCCCGGGCTACAAGCTCAAGCTTAATTCCTACGACCTCGGCGTGGATATCGAGCTGCATGACGCGCTGCAGCGCATCCGCTTCGAGCACCCGGAAATTCGTTCCGTGGTCATCAACAGCGCAAAGAATCGCATTTTTTGCTCTGGCGCCAACATCTACATGCTCGGCCTTTCCTCTCACGCCTGGAAAGTCAATTTCTGCAAATTCACAAACGAGACGCGCAACGGCATTGAAGACGCCAGCGCGCACTCGGGCCTGAAATTCCTCGCTGCGCTCAACGGCACCACGGCTGGCGGCGGCTACGAACTCGCGCTCGCCTGCGACGAAATCGTTCTCATCGACGACCGCTCCTCAGCGGTCAGTCTCCCTGAGCTTCCTCTGCTCGGCGTCCTCCCCGGAACCGGCGGCCTCACTCGCGTGACCGATAAACGCAAAGTTCGCCGCGACCATGCCGACATGTTCTGTACCAACCCCGACGGCGTCCGCGGCCAGCGCGC
>WNFR01003715.1_pt1 | contig 15761 bp, 15 predicted proteins | sample 5400221 | NCBI WGS metagenome assembly WNFR01 (sample SAMN13153357, study PRJNA577476) | soil metagenome | isolation source: 40 cm soil under Madrone tree | place: USA:California | collected 2016-06-14 | reverse complement strand
GGAACTGGCGATTCCGATGCAAGCGTTGACGGCTAGCTTTGATCCGAAGGCGGAGTGGCGAGTGAATTTCTTTCGCGTGGAGGGCGCGCGGGAGCCGCGATTTTATTCGGCTTGGCGGGCTACTCACACTCCGCAGCCTGATTTTCATGTGCCTTCGGCTTTTGGCCGGTTGCGTTTCTTGCGCTGACAAAAGTCAACAGCTCTAACGGCAAAGTTCGTGAAGAACTGCCGCTAAGGGCGCAAGGAAAGGCACACATCACTGCGGAATACGGTTCCTTCATGTAGTATTTCTCGTTTGCCGCGATACGCTTCTGTTTAATCCTACGAGGAGATTCTCATGACCTATCGTTTCAAGTCGATGTCGCTGATGGCCGTGGTGGCTGTTCTTTGTTTTCAGGCGAACGCGCAGATTCTGACTGGCGATGCGCTGAAGAAAGTCATTCCTAGCGCGTATTTCTTTGCCGGGCAGAGCGCACCCGTGCAGATGCGCAATTCGCTGGCGCTTAAGACCGGCGGAGGGCACTTCGTTCTCGCGGGATTGGTCGACACTTCGGGATACTCGACTGCGATCCAGGAAAAATATCAGGGGTTTTTCATTACGGAGTCCAAGATCACATTTGATGGCGGGAAGCTCGATCCGGGGCAGTATGGGTTTGGGTTTAAAGATGGCAAGTTTCTGGTGATGAATGTGGCGGCGACGGACGTAGTTTCGGTTTCTTCCAAGAACGACGAGCAATTGAAACATGCGGTGCCTTTGAAGCTTGAAAAGGATGGAGATGGATATCGGTTATATGCGGGAAAGAACTACGTCGGGTTTAAGGCGGAGTAACCGTCACCCAGTAGTTCGTGGCCTAGTGGGTAAACGGCTGATTCGAACCGAGCAAGAGTCCGATGCCGGCGCGACGGCGCAATTCCGATAGCAGCGCGGCGGCGGCGTTGATGTAGGTCTTGCTGGGATCGGATGTGTCGGCCCACACGGCGGCGTAGACGATTTGGGCGGCTTCCTTCACGTCCATGTGGAGGGCTGCTTCGAGGCGGTCGGCTTGCTGGCGAGAGTCGCCGTAGCAGGTGTGGCAAACGGCGGCGGGCTCGAATTCGGTCGTGTGATTTTTCTCGATCACGCAGCGGAAGGTGGCGGCGGCGTTGATTTGTGTGTGGGACGCGAAAGCGTGCGACTTCAGTTCTCTCAGGAAGCGCTCACGCTCGTCTTCGACAGGAGCGGCTGCTTCAGGACGTGTAACAACAGCAGCCATCGGAATCGCATTCACGGCGCCTGCGGAGACTCGATCCGGGCACTTGCAAACCGGACAGGCCTTCAAGTCGGAAGGATAGTAGACTCGGCAATTTGAACAGGGCAGGCCATAACCGACCGCTTTCGGATCGGCAGCGGAAACTGGCGGAGGGCCCTGCAGGCCATGCCGTTCGGGACTCGCCAGCACGGACGGAGTTACCGCTTTTTCTTTAGCTTGTTGCGTGGCCCTGGATTCCATCGTCGCACCCCGAGATACATCACAACCGGTAAAGCGCTTTACTGTCAGCCATTCTAGGGCGATTAGAGCCAGGACGCGATGCACGACAGTGCATAATTGGGTCCTGCCCACTGGGACAGGGGCCGGATGTTACTTCGAGGCCGTGATGAGTTTGACGACTTCCTGCATACGGGCACGGTAGAGATCCTGGGTCGGGTCCATGCGGGCGGCGATTTCGAGTTCGCCGAGGGCTTCTTCGTAGCGGTTCAATGCCACCAGACAAGCGGCCAGAGAATAGTGGTTCTGAGCGCTCTTATCCAGGCGAAGGGCCTCGCGAAACTCTTTTTCGGCTTCGGCCAGTTGCTGAGTGTTCACGAATGCGGTGCCAAGGTAATGATGGCCGAGGGCAGAATCAGGATTGAGCGAAACTGACTTGCGAAGGGCGTTCACCGCTTCCTGATCTTTTCCCGACAACAATAAGGCTTGCCCCAGAACGCGGTATTCGGCGGCTCCAGAGGGGTTGCTGCGGATGGCAGCTTCCAGTTCGCGGATGGCTGCAGGGTAGTCGCGTTTTGCCATATAGGCGCGGGCTAAACAATTATGACCGCCGTTCCAGTCCGGGCTCTGGCGGGACAATTCCTGAAATTCGGCGACCGCGCTGTCGAACTGGTTTTGATCGCAGTAAGTGTTTCCCAGATTGTTGCGGATGCTGGCTTCCTGCGGATTGAGTTTCTTGGCCGCGCGATATTCCGTGATTGCGTCTTCGAGTCTTCCCAGATCGTGCAGGACCACGCCCAGATTGCTGTGGGCTTCCCAGAAATCGGGTCGCAGGCTCAGGGCATGACGGTAGGCGATGGCGGCTCGGCGCAGATCGCCCTGGTCGCGAAGCGTGATTCCCATGTCGTAGTAGACGTCGGCATTCGCGGGCTCGCGGACCAACGATTGCTCAAAGGCATTGAGGGCGGCGTCATAGTGTCCGGCGGCGTATTGGGCGAGGCCAAGGTAGCGATAGGCTTCGGCGTTTTTGGGATCGAGGCTGAGAGCGGTGCGCGCTTCCGCGATGGCGTTATCGGAATCGTCGTCGCGATAGAACAAATAGGAAAGCTGGCTGTGCGTCTCGGGAAAGCTGGGCATCAGCTTTGCCGATTCGGTGAAGACATCGAAGGCTTCCTCGAAGCGGTCTTCTTGTCTCAGTATCGTTCCAAGAACAAAGTGCGCCCAGGGATTATGTGGGTCGTTCTGAAGAAGGGCGCGGACTTTGCTCTCCGCCGTATCGTATTTTTTGGCAGTGACGAGAGCGGCGATCTGCGCGGCTGGACTATCGCAAGCACAGGCTGCATTGGCAGATGATTTTCGGGGCAACGGGCGGGGGCGGGCGGCATCGGTTTCGGATTTTTCGAGTGACCTGTTGCATGCTCTAAAGGCGCGGCAAGCTGGATTCTTCTCTTGGGTAAGACGTTCGATGCGTGAGTGCGAAATCCCTGCGGCTGTCCACCAGAAAATGGCGTCGGACGAGGCCGCCGATGGAGTCTGATCCGCAAACGAAATACTGGCCAGCGCGAGCACAATCGAACCCAGGACACACCGATTCACAAGCCCTCCATCCATTTCCGGCACCATCGGCCCTGTGGCAAAAATAATCCGGGTAACGGATGGCCGATAGGTCACCGAAGTAACGAGGCATGCGAAACGTAGCGGAGGGGAAGGCGAGGCGAGGGACCAGGTCGCTATCGGGGCGGCCCTGACTGCGATTTCTGATCGAGGAAAGCCCTTAATCGGGCATAACCGCTGCGGCTGACTGGAAGCTGTTGTCCGCCGCCCAGGACGACGACATAGTTGTCTTTGCTATAAGGCTCGATTTTTGTAACTCGCTCCAGATTGACGATATAGGAGCGGTGGATACGAAGAAAACGCTGCGGATCGAGAGCGGTCTCCAGGCTGGAGATGGTCTGCTGCTTCAGGTGTTTCTTTCCCTCGGTGCTGAGGGCGACGTAGTCATCCTGCGCTTCGGCGAAGTCGAGCTTCGACACCGGAATCACATACACGCGCGTTCCATCTTTCACTACCAGGCGCTCCAGATACTGTGCCGGCGGCCGTGCGCTGGTCGCCAGTTCGGTGGGGACAGGCAACTTTCCACCCAGACGCTGTTTCACGCGCTGTAAGGCGGTCTCAAAACGTTCGGCGGCAAAGGGCTTCAGAAGATAATCGACCGCATGGATTTCAAATGCGCGCAAGGCGTATTCGTCGAAGGCGGTGACGAACACGATTGCCCGATCCGTACCGATCAACTCGAGCACTTCGAATCCATTCAGCTTCGGCATCTGAATGTCGAGGAAAATAAGATCGGGAGTAAGTTCGGTCACTGCTTTCACGGCTTCGAATCCATTCGCGCACTCTGCGACAATTTCGATTTCGCCATGAGTTGCAAGGAACTCCAACAGCACTTTGCGCGCTAGTTCCTCGTCGTCAACAATGACGGTTTTGATTTTGGGCTGGCCGCCGCTCATGTCCGGCCCCCATTTTGCTGCGCGGGTAACCGCAGGCTTACTGAGAACAGACCACCGTCCGCGCCATACCGGACTGTCGCGTCATCTCCATAGCGCGCATGCAGGCGCCGCCGCACATTATCCAGCCCTAAGCCAGTCTTGATTGCCGAGGGGGTATCCGGGTCAAAACTGTTTTCTACCAGAATCGAAACCGAGTCGGCATCGCGCCGAACGGTCAGTCCGATTACTCCGCCCTCCGGCAGATTCGCGATGCCATGCCGGATCGCATTTTCCACCAGCGGTTGCAGTAGTAGCGGAGGCAGCAACAGACCCATCGCCTCAATCTCGACCTGCTCTTCCATCTTCACTCGTGCGCCGAAACGCACCTTCTCGATCGCGAGATATCCGCGGATCAGGGCCAGCTCTTCCTGGAGGGTGATCGTTTCCTGTCCGCCCACTCGGAGCGTTGTGCGCAGAAAATCGGCCAGCAGGATGCACATCTCGCGCGCCTTGCCGGCGTCGGCGCTGGTAAGGGCGCTGATTGAATTCAGACAATTAAAGAGAAAGTGCGGATTCACCTGCGCGCGCAATGCCTTCAATTCAGCGTCCCGCGCCAGAACTCGTGCCTCGAGGGCGCGCCCCTGCGCTTCGCGCGACGCCTGTTCCGCCAGCAGCACGTAATGGAACGTTACCGACAACACGTAGAGCAGGACTCCGGCCACCCATAACAGGGGCAGGTATCTCGCGGCGCGATCATCCAATCCCGAAAGGCCAGCCCAGCGCGTGAGTAGGGTTGCAAGGCTTTTTGCCAATTGAACCCAGAGCGCGCTGAGCAGAACTGCCGCTGTGAAATGCGTTAGCAACAGCTTGACGAATCCCGACGATTCCAGCGGTGTTACCCGGCACGGATACCACGCTGCCAGGCAGAGGAATGCATACACGAAGCAAAGCGGAACGGTGAGCGCGGCTGCGACCGTCCAGCTTTCGCCGGCCCAAACGAGCAGGTACACAAGGATTCCAGCCAGCGGAACCCATGCCAGCAAGTACAGTCCTAGTTGGCGTAAGCGGGAGAGTATGGGATGCATCCCTCAGTTCCTGACTTCAACGCCGCCCATGATTGCCATACCCTTCACGATCAAATTCTTAGTGACCTGAGTCCCTTCGCGCGCCTTCAGGCTGTGTCCACCCATGAACGCCGCGACCCGCATCGAGACCGCCCACGTTTCCGGAACACGAATCACGCCACCACCCATAAAAGCGTTCACATTAATCGTGGCGTCGGTTCCTTCAATGTCAGCATCCCTTAGGTCGATGTCGAATCCGCCCATGAAGGCAACCAGGTCTCCGCCCCGGAAGTTTTTGGAGCGGATCCGGTATTCTCCGCCGCCCCAGATAGCGAACACGTTCAGTTGAGACGAAAAATCACCCGCGGTCTCTTGCGGTTTCTGATACGCACGCCAGACCATGATGAGTCCCGCGGCAATCACAAACACCGGCCAGTAGGTTTCAAGGCTAACTCGCAGAACGCCCAGCTGATTCAGTTCGAGCGCTATGCCCATCGCCATCAGCACGAAGCCCCACGGATTCCGGCCGCTCTGAACAATGTTCAGCATTCCGACAAAAAAGAAAACCAGCGCCCAGAAATTGAACCAGTGATGGATCACGCCCATCTGGTTGAGGAGAAGAAGGACTCCTACGCCGATCAGCAACCCGCCGCTCATTAGTGCGGAACTGATGCCATCGTTCTTACAGCTCATGCTGGTCTCTTTCCTGGTAACGCGTATTGCCGGATTTCGTTCCTGCAATGCCCTGCTCTGCCAGTAACAGGATTGCGCCAACCGCCACCAGCAGCACCGGAACGCCGTGGGTGATCGCCGGCAGCGAGAGAAGGCTGGTCCGCATCAAGGGGCCAAGTTTATCAAAGAGGAATGGAGCACCTGCCACTGCCATCATTGCGGCCAGTAGTGTCGCTTCCCATCGGGCTGGCTGATTGTTGTTCGCCATCGCTAATTCTCCTGCTCGAACTTCTGTCGTCCGTGAGGCCAAAATAAGCGGCATCGGGCGGGTTGTCCTGTCCTTTTCGGTGAACGGCGGTTACACACCGGCAGGCGGCGGTTCTTGGTCGGCCTTTCGCTGAGCCGTCGAACCGATGTCTTATCAACAGACACTAAGCGTCGTAACCTAAGTTACGGTTACCAGAGAGTTAGTCGGTGCTTACCAACAGGCCACGCGCCCTACGGAATCGGGCCATGTACGGGCGTGCGGGCCCCTCCTAAGCTGGCTCCAGTCCCCCCTCCGGGGCCGGAGAAAAAATGAAAGCCCTTCTCACTCTTCTATTGCTGACAGCTAGCGCGGCAGCCCAGAGCTTTGCGACACCCAGTTCTTCGCTTTCCGACGCTCCCAGCCAGCATCACTTTTGGACGCTCGAGACGAAGATAAATACCGGAATTCTTGCCGGCCTGGTTGCCGCCGACGCGATCACCACCCAGCGCGGGCTTGAGCGGGGCTACCGCGAGGCGAATCCCATCATGCGTCCATTTGTGACTCGTGGCACAGCCGGACAGGCTGCCGGATCGGCCCTGGGCTTCGGCGCCGGCCTGGGTACGATCTACCTTCTCCACAAGACCAATCATCACAAAGCGGAGCGGATCGCGATGCGATTGATGATCGGAGTTCAGAGCGCCGTGGTTGCCAACAATTTCTACACGACTCGCTAGCCTGGCATGACACTCCCGTCAGCTTCTCGCCGGGATAGGCTCTGCTTGTCACTTTCACTTTGCCCGCAAATGTTTTGTGTGTGGCGGGGGCTGCGGGGATCCTTCTTCCGAAATCCGCGACTTTTGTTCGCAACACGAGCCGTCCTCGACCATCCGCACGCTATAATTTCAATCAGGAACCTGCTCGGTTTCGTTGGCCTCGACGGCCACGAAATTTACTGGATTTTTTGGAAACCTCCAGCCGATTTCGCGAATCTTGATTAGGTCAGAGAAGGAGCCTTCATGGCCATTCAGAAGACTGAGAAAATCTGGCACAACGGCAAGTTGATTGCGTGGGACGACGCGACTCTGCACGTCATGTCGCACGTGGTCAACTACGGCTCTTCCGTGTTCGAAGGGATCCGTTGTTACGCGCTGCCGTCCGGACCAGCAATTTTTCGCGCGCAGGAACATATGCAGCGCCTGCTCGACTCGGCGCGGATTTACCGCATCGATGTCGATTTCACGCGCGACGAAATTGTCGCCGGATTAGTCGAACTCATCAAGATCAATGGCGTATGGCCCTGCTACATCCGGCCCATCATCCTTCGCGGATACGGTGAAGCTGGCGTGAACCCGTTCAATTCGCCCACCGAGGTCTACATTTGTAACTACCCGTGGGGGAAATATCTGGGCACGGACTCCGCCCAGGGTGTTGACGTCTGCATTTCTTCGTGGACGCGCATCGCCCCGAATACGCTGCCTGCAATGGCAAAGTCCGGCGCGAACTACATGAACTCACAACTCATCAAGATGGAAGCGATTATTAACGGCTACGCTGAAGGGATCGCGCTCGACGTCAATGGCTACGTAAGCGAAGGCTCCGGGGAGAACTTGTTCGTAGTCCGCAACGGTGTCCTGCAGACGGCTCCGCTGGGAAACTCCGTTCTACCCGGCATCACCCGTGATTCTGTTCTGCAGATCGCTCGCGATCTCGGAATCAAAATCGTCGAGCAGCAAATTCCCCGCGAGTCTCTCTACATCGCTGACGAAGTCTTCTTCACCGGCACCGCCGCCGAGGTGACAGCAATACGATCCGTGGACAAGATCAGCGTCGGTAAAGGCGTAATCGGTCCGATGACAAAATCAATTCAACAGGAGTTCTACGGAATTGTGCGCGGCGAGAAGTCCGATCGCCACAATTGGCTAACGCCTGTACCCGTGGGATCAAAGCAGCCGGTCGAGGTGTAGAAGGGTAACGTCTGCACCTCTCCGGCTGAAAGAGGTCCCTTCGATCCGATGCTTGTTTCCTCGCGAAGGTTAGTTCAGGGATCGAACGGTATTCGGATCCAACAACACGAACGAGCATCCGGTGTACTGATAGCAGCCAAGTATTCCGCGACGGACAAAGCGCGCGGGAGTCTTATCCGGCGATGGGAAATTGAAGTTCACCGACGTCAATAACTTGCTCGTATCCTTGATCTTGTCCGATCCACTGATAAATTTCACATCCTGAATCTTGAAGGTTCCGCTCCCCGTGTTCGCAGCCAAGAGAACGAAAAACTCCGCGCTGGCCGTTCCCGGCACGAGGCGAGGCAGTTTGAAAACGTTCATGCGATTGATTGCATCCGAAGTTGCAACCAGATTCTGAGGTTTTGGCGACCCGGCGGCGAGCGCTTGCAGATGTGCGAGTCGTTTGCGCGCGTCCTCCATCTCGCTCGCGCCGAGAGCCATTCCCGGGCCTCCGGCCAGCGGAATGCGATACAAAGCAAACTGGCACATCTGGATTGCCGCTTGCGTTTTATGCAGGCGCTCGTAAACGTGACAAAGGTGGGACGCGGTAACGCCATGTTGAGAGATTTTCCACGCCGCATCCAGATACTTTTCCGCTTGCTCAAGATTTGACATTCGATTGTGCACCCAACCGAGTGTGTCCCAGTAGGCAGCCAATTGTTGAGTGTGAGCCAGATCTTCCAATCGCAATTTCGATAATTCGATCTTTGTCGACGCCTCTTCCTCCGCGCGCACAGCTTTTTCGCCGTACTCGAGAGCCAAGGCCAATTGTTTGTCCGCCTCGGCCATCTCATAGGACGCGTTATTTAACGTCTCCCGATCGGGGTTCAGTTCAGAAACCTTGCGGAACGCAGCAGTTGCCTTGTCATCGTTTCCCGCACGCAAATAGGCTGAAGCCAATTGCACGTGAAGATTCAATCGTTCGGGTCTCAACTTGACTGCGGCCTCCAAGACCGATGCGGCCTCGGCGTACCGCTTCAATTGGAATAAGGCAGACCCGAGGTTTGAGGGTCCATCCACGTCGCCGGGTGCGATCTTGATCAAATCCTGCCAGACCGGGATGGCTTCGTCCAACTTTGAACTGCCCATCAGCGAGTAGCCTAAGACTTTATAAACTACCGGCCGGGTTGGCTCCGCCGCTATCGCCTTGTGGAACGCGTTCATTCCGTCGTCAATCTGATTGGTGGACAGTAAGAGAGTTCCAAGCATGATCCAGGCACGGGCAAACTTGGGGTCTTGATCGACCGCTTGCCTCAAGGAAGAAAGCGCACCCTGCTGGTCGCCTCTGGCCGCTGCATTTCGAGCCTCACCCTCCAATCGCACCGCCTCCTTTTCGGAACTGTCTGGAAGGTCGAGTAAGGACTTCTTGAACGCTGAGAGCGTCCTATCCATGACCGAATCATTTCCCGCGGAAGAGTCGCGGTTAGAAAGTTGGATGAATAAATCACGATCGTCCTGGATTGTTTTATAGAATTTTTTGTAGTCGGTATATTCGCCGGCGGGTACTTCACGTGTCATCGTTCGCATCCGGCGATCGGTAATCAGTAATCCATCCCTGAATGCATAAGTCGCATCGTACGCCGCAAACGAATATTTGACATGAATGTCATCCGGCAATTCCGGAGAGTAGCCCTTAGGCAACTCGACTTGCGAGTGGAACGCAATGTCACTCGGCGGCCCAAACCACAAGGGAACAGAGGCCGGAGCATCATCGTCGCCGGGCGCGGGTAAATTGATCGCGGGAGTAGGCGCCACGATGCGCCGGTTTGCCCAATCTCCAAACTGCTTGCGGGTATATTTGTAACCGAAATGAAATGGCTCTTCGGTTTTTTCAGTCGAACCCGCGGTTACATCACTCACTTCTCCCCCAAACCCAAAATTGATCGATAGCCGTTGCGCCAGCTCCTTCCATTGAGGCAGGGGCACAGTGCGGAATGCATGCCGCAACAGGGCTTCAAGGTCGCCGCGAGTGACGAATTCGGATTGACCCTCCAATACGCCCGTTTCGCTGAGCTTGGCATCCATATTGAACGTTTGCGTGGATGGAAAGGGCGGATCGGCAGGGGTGTTCACTAGCGCCGCCGGTTTGTTGTCCCAGATGACAAGCGCTTGTTTGTCACGCAAGCGACCAACCAGATATCCGAAAGGACCGACTTCCGTGGTGGTGTCGAGCCATAGCAGGGAGTTTCGTTGAGGAATCACGGTGATGACATGATCGAACTCGGTCGGGGAAGGCACATCCGCGTCGATATCTCGCGCCGAACTAATGAGTGCCGGAAAAGCTTTGATACCCGACGCATCGAGCAGCGATGCCAGAAGCGTGTGCTTATCTTTGCAATCGCCGTACTGATTGGCTAGAACCTCCGAGGCGGAGTGTGGCTGATATCGCCCGATCCCGAACGACACTCCGATATAACGAAATTGCATGCTCACATATTGATATAAAGCCCGCACTTTCGCTTCATCGTCAGTCGCTCCCTTCGTTAGTTCCGCCGCTTTCGCGCGAACCTCCAGACTGGGCTTGATTCGGTCGGCTTGCAAGCCTCCGTACCAGCGCCCCACATCTTCCCAGGTTTGAAAGCTAGTAACGAGAACGTCCGGCTGTGGAAATGTCCCTCTCAACTGCTCCGATGAGACCTTCGCCTCCTCTTGCTTCGACTGCTTGTCGTCTTTTCGCTGCAGGTTGGCAGTGGCCCACGTATAGGTGCGATAGGCGCCGGCCTCACTCACGGCAGGTTTGTAGTCCGGGCTCTTGACCTTGACGGCTCGTTCGCGCGGCAGCGTTACTTCGAGACGCTCGTCCAGCAGAATGAGGTTTTTGGTAAATGTGTAGTCAAGCCAGAATTGACCCGGAGCCAGCGGTTTCGTGACCCGTTCATGCATAGCGAACTCCAGTACATCGCCGACTCCCAAGCCTTTTACGGCAATGTGTTTTTCACGAAGGTCGCTATAGAACGGGGCCTCGCGCGTAATTTCCGCGGCCATATCCTGAATGTTTTCCGATGGGGTCTCCACCACGGTTCCGTCGGGCTTCCGAACCCGGACGTAGTCGATTTCAAAGACTCCTGTGGCGCTGGGATAGGAAAACGTAAGAAGTCCATACTGCCGCACCCCGGCATCGGACTGGACGCGGACACGCGCACTGTCCTCCCGCAGAGAGGTCCCGTCATTCTCCAGTTTAACCTTGCGGAGATACTGCTCCATCACGAACGCTTCTTGGGAGTAGTCCGGTTTGGCTGTGGGCGTTTTGTTGGAAGACTGTCCTTGCAGAACAACTGCGGCAGTCACATAGAGGACCAGAGCAAAGATATGGATGGGCTTGGACATTGAAGTGCTCATCTTCTTACTTCGGAGTTGAAGAGGCAAGGGCTTTAGTAATTGCACTCTTTCGTTACTTTTACCATTGAGTGCACAACGATGAAACATCCCCAATAACTGCGAAAGAATGAGCGCGCCCAAGCCGCTTCTCCCGCTCTAGTGCGGTGGCGGTGGGGGTGTTATTTTGCTGCCTTTGCCGGCACTCTTCTTTGCCTTTTGGGGGGATGAAGAGCACATGGCAGGATGTTGAAAGAGCGCTGCATCGGGCTTTCCGATTTTCACATCCTTATAGGTGATTGTGACGGGCGCTCCGCTCAGTCGCTGGACCTCGACCTTGACAGGGAATCCGCTAAGGTCCGTTGCTTCCCACAATTTCATCTTCATGGGCCGGCCGTGTTCGGTGGTGATGGTGATCTCCTCAACCTGACAGGCATGCCCCTCCAGCGTCTCGGTTCCCACCATGTTTCGTTCCAGTCTTTGGCCGGGCTGGAAAATACTAAAAGGAAAAGTATTCACAGAAGGTCGACTATCGTGCGCGCATCGGTCAGCCAACACGACAAACGTGTCGCGCGTGTCAAGATTCGTGACCATGTAATTGCCATCGAGCATCTCCGTTCGCATCAGGTTGCCGGAGCGGTAGATGTGCAGCTCGTCGATGTTTCCGAGCAGGCCGCCGACCATGATGGCGGAGAATTGGGTAAGCTCGCTTAGAGGCAGCTCTGGCTTTTTCGTTTGCGCTGCTGCCTGCGCGGAAGATCCTGTGTTCTTGGCCTCCCGGGCGTCTGCGAGTCCGGCCAGACTAAGCCCTAGTAGCGCTACGCCAATCATCCTGGAACAGAACATTTTTCCTCACTACTCCCTTTGTTTTTGAAAGTGTATGAAAAAAGGCCACGTGATGAGCGTGGCCTGATGAAGGAACGGTGACCAGCGACTATTTGGTTTTGAAGCGGCCAAAGCTCGTCTTTGGTGAGCCCGCTTGTTTGTGCGAGGTCACGCCGGGGGTCATCGTACCGAAGTTCAAAAGATAGGTGCCCTGCGAGGTATCGCCGAGGAAGCCGGCGTAGATCGCCCAATTGTTCAAGGCTGGGTCAAGGATGAACTCCAGCTGGACTCCGCTGAAATTCGGGCTGGGAAAGCCGGTTGCGTCGGCGCCGTTGTCAGCGAGGTCAAACACCTTACCTGTGGTTCCGTAGTGTGGAGGAACGTTCATTGCCAGACCGTGGACAGTTCCCACGACTGTGCCGTCGTAGAACAACCCGCAGGAAGTTGTGAAGTCATGGAAGCCCCCGATCAAAACTTGGGGAACGCCTTTTGGACCCACCGACCCCGTGCCGTCAAAATTCGTCACGGTGATCCCTACTCCGTCGCAATAGGTGTCAAAACTATAGCTGTAAGAGGTGGATTTCGCTCCGCCGAAAGCCGAAAGGCTGACGACCAGCACTACGGCAATTACAAGCATTGTCTTTTTCATTGAGAGTTTTCTCCTGGAAGTTACAGTTAAGCAATTGGGGAATGTCCAGAATTTTCCTGGCGAACAAATTGAGGCGGCTATGATGTTCCACGGATTGTCACCGTGTCAAGCTGAAAACGGAAAGAATTGTTGCGGAGAGAGCCGCCGGATGCCGCAGCCTATGCGGCTTTTGCCGCGTCATTGCCGGAGCGCTCCAGGTTTGTCGTCAATCAGGACTACGTAATTGTTTTCACAAAACTACGTGCTCGGGAAGCATCGAGATCACAAAGAGAACTCGATGTTTTCGGCCTATAGCGGAAGTGATTATGCCGCGGCTATGGTAGCGACGCTGGTAATCGGCAGACGCGCTGTTACAACTGTACCCTTGCCATCGGATTGGATCTCCAAAGTGCCGCTCAATTGGCGCAATCTTTCGCGCATGCCTCGAATTCCGACTCCGGGCGGGCCGACCGAAGCCAGTTCAATTTGCTTTTCGGGGGCCATTCCTTTCCCGCGGTCCGCGACTTCGACTCGCACTTCGCCGTTGGAACACGAGATTCGCACTTTGGCGAGCGGACTTCCCGAGTGGCGATGAATATTCGTAAGGGATTCCTGCACCAAGCGAAAAATAGCGGTTTCGGTTTCCTGCGAAAGACGATCGAAATCCGCAGGGAGTTCCAGATCCACCTGAATTTTGCTTCGTTGAGCGAACCCTTCGATATACCAGCGAAGAGCGGAAACGAGTCCTGCCTCGTCGAGCAGTGGAGGATGGAGCAAGTGTGAAATCGTCCGCACTTCCTTGGTCATACTCTCGACCAGGGCTTCGCTGTCCACAATGGTGGCGGCGGTCTTCTTGAGCCGTTCAATGTCAGCACGAACCAAAGTTAAGTTCATCGAAAGAGCTGCCAGCGTCTGTCCGACGCTGTCGTGCAACTCACGCGCGATCCTCCGTCTCTCCTCATCTTGCATTTGAAGGAGCCGCGCCGAAAGCTGGCGGAGACTATGGTTGACAACATTGAGTTCCTGAGTGCGTGCCTGGACTCGTTCCTCCAACTCTCCTTGCGCTCTCAGCAACCCGGCGTTGTGGCGGCGGCGTACTTCTCCGAGGGCGATTACTACTGCAGAAGCGAGCAGGAATTCAAGCAGACCAAGAACCTGTGATCGATCGATCATCAGCGAATATGTGACCGGAATGAACCAGAACTTGGCTAGCAGCAGACCCAGAATCGCACTCCCGATCGACGGTCCCAGGCCACAGTACATCGCGGAGAAGACTACCGCTGGAAGCAACGCGATGTAAGGAGCAAAGTCTCCGAGGGAAACCGTTAGCCCGCGATGGATCAGCAGCGCAACGGCCATTGCCGACAATGCAACCGCATATTTCTTCCAGATGCTTTCGGACATTGCAACCGAGATTGAACTCATGATCGCCATGATCGGTTCTCTTGCAGTGGTGCGCGCTATTCTGGGGCCAGAGCCGTCCAAATTGCTGCGAAGCTCGAGCCATCAAGCCTAAGTATAGATGCTACAACAACGCAGGCCGGTTTAGAACGTCGCTAGTACACCGCTCTGGAATCGAAGGCATTCTAATACAGGTCGAGGCTGGTCAAGTCACATTGTGTAGACCGCAATTGCGCGGATTATTCTCTCCCGCAGAGGCAGCTACTCGTATCTGGGGATCTTTGGTGCCGGAGGGACAACTGTGCTTTCAGCGCCGGGAAACGGAACGTCCCGTTGGGACGACGATCAGAGAGATTCAACTGCTAAATTACTCGAGGAACGGTGGGCGCAACGGTAAAGACCCGATTCGAGGGAAAACGGAGCCAGACGAAAGCCGGGGGACGCAGGCTATTGCGACATCTGGCTCGAGACTTGCGAGAACACGTTGTTGGCATTGCCGCCGATCAGTCGGACTGTGCCAATGACAATCACCAAGATCACTGCCAGCATCACCGCATATTCGGCGACATCCTGACCCTGATCCTCACTCCAAAGTTGACGGATAGTTGATATCACTTTTAAACCTCCATGTAACGTGTCCGGATGCGTGTGCCCCAAGCACACAATCTCCGGTGTCCATTCCTGCTAGGGTATCGCGTGGAAACGACGCAGCCCAATAGCACGGCAGTGGCACTATGTAGCACTTTGGTGCACTATATCCGATTTCCCCAGCGGTTTCCGCTTAAGTCATTGATTAGACAATAGTTTTTAGGGGAAGACCCTGATTTACAGCGAATAAGGCCAGTTCGAGGCGCGTCGAAACCCCCAGTTTGTCGAAGATATTGCTGAGATGGTGTTTGACCGTATCCTCGCTGATCTTGAAATACTCCGCGATTTCCCTGTTGGCATATCCCGCCACCACCGCCGAAACAATCTCCAGTTCTCGTGGCGTCAGGCCGAATTTCTTCTGCTTGGACTCCTCGTTTGTACTCTGCATCAGGTTGCGGAGATACAGCACCAGGTTGGAGACGCTATCGCGACCCACCCAATACTCTCCCGACATCACCGCGTGAATACTCTTCAGGAGAAGTTGGGTGGCGGAGTCTTTGAGTACGACGCCGCGCGCGCCTAACTGCAATGCCTCGACGATCTGTTTCTTTTCCGCCGCTGCGGTCAGCAAGATGATCCGCACTTGCCCGGCGCCACTGCTGGTGCTGAGATCGCGTATCGCGTCCAGTCCAGTGTGGTGCGGCATGGCAAGGTCGAGCAGGAGGATGTCAGGTTTGATCTCGGTCGCAAGCTTTACCGCCTCTCGACCGTCGCAGGCCTCGCCGACCACTTTCATGTCGGGTTCAGTCTCGAGCAGGCGCCGCAGGCCATCGCGGAAAATCGGGTGATCGTCGGCGATCACAATGCGAATGGAACGACCTTGTCTATCCATTGTTCGTCTTTCGTGCCGGCGGAACCCTTACCTCGACTCGGGCTCCGTGCCCTGGATTCGATTCTATCGTGAGTTCGCCCGCCAGCAAGCGCACCCTTTCGCGGATCACCACCGGACCCTTCCCGGTCATCTCCAGTTCGGTTTCGGAGAGCCTACCGGAAAAAGGAA
>WNFR01003714.1_pt1 | contig 15761 bp, 9 predicted proteins | sample 5400221 | NCBI WGS metagenome assembly WNFR01 (sample SAMN13153357, study PRJNA577476) | soil metagenome | isolation source: 40 cm soil under Madrone tree | place: USA:California | collected 2016-06-14 | reverse complement strand
GAAAGTTGGCGGCAGGCGCGCAGCGAACTGGAACCTTTCCTCAAGGAACAGCCGGAAAATTATAATCTCATTGGAGATCTCGCGCTGACCAATATGGGCCTCGGTGACAAAGCCACCGCTTTGGCTCTGTCGGAACGGGCTATCGCCGTAAATCCGATCGAGAAGGACGCCTCAGATGGTTCGCGGCCGATCGAGATCCTTGCCCGTGTGGCTGCACAGATGGCGGAACCCGACCGCGCTATCGGCGCCTTACAGAAACTACTCTCGATGCCGGGCAGTAGCCCGCTGGCTGAAAATGTGCCGCTCACTCCTGCGCTGCTCCGGCTCGATCCCATGTTCGATCCGCTCCGGAATGATCCGCGCTTCCAAAAACTCGCCGCCTCGCCCGCGCCGAACGATGCGAAGCAATGATGTGCACGAGTTCGTGGCCCTGAGATGAACTCCATGCTGATCCTAGCGAAATTTCAGGGTAGCGCACGCGTCTCGCGTGCTGGCGCGCGCGTCCTCGCGATCGCGAACTTTCCTTGAGGTTTCCACGTGCACCGCGAACGAAAGTCAAACAGTCCATTTCGGCGAGACGCCGAAGCCAAGACGCGAGACGCGTGCGCTACCAAACCGGTAAGTCGGCGATGTCGATCTTATTGATCGGAAATAGCCGACATAATAGTGTCGATCCTACCGGAGCCACACCGCATGACATCGCTGGATTACTACGCCATCGAAGACCTCCTCACTGACGACGAGCGCGCGACACGCGATCGCACGCGGCGTTTTGTGCAGGAGGAAGTCATGCACGAGATCGTGCCGTGCCATCGCTCGGGCAAGTTTCCGGAACATCTCACACCGCGAATGGGCGCGTTGGGCTTTTTTGCCCCGTATCTGAAAGAGCACGGCTGCGCCGGCCTGAGCTACACGGCGTACGGTCTGATCATGCAGGAGCTCGAACGGGCTGACTCGGGTCTGCGCTCATTGGCGTCGGTGCAGGGCTCGCTCGCGATACAGGCGATTCATTCTTTCGGCACGCCGGAGCAGCACACGCGCTGGCTGCCGGGGCTGGTGTTGGGCGACCGCGTGGGTTGTTTCGCGCTGACGGAACCCGGGCATGGCTCAGACCCTGGCGGTATGGAAACCCGCGCCTCACGCGATGGCGATCATTATGTCTTGAACGGCAGCAAGTACTGGATCGGCAACGGGTCCATCGCGGATGTCAAGGTGATTTGGGCGAAGGACGACGACGGGTGTGTGGGCGGATTCATCGTGGAGAAGGATGCGCCCGGATTTCGCGCGCAAGACATTGAGGGAAAGTTCAGCCTTCGCATGTCGCGCACGTCGGAATGCTGGTTCGAAAACTGCCGCATACCCGCGGAGAACCGCCTGCCAGAGGCGTCGGGGCTGCGCGCGCCGCTATCGTGTCTTTCGCAGGCGCGCACGGGCATTGCGTGGGGTGTGATTGGCGCGGCTATCGATTGTTACGAAACGGCGCTCGCCTATGCCAAATCGCGCGAGCAGTTTGGCCGCCCTATTGCGGGCTTCCAACTGGTGCAGAAAAAATTGGTTTGGATGGTGCAAGAGATAACGAAGGCGCAGTTACTCGCGTTGCGTCTCACCCGCATGATGGAGGCGGGCACGGCACTGCCCGCGCAGATTTCGCTGGCGAAGCGCAACAACGTGTGGATGGCGCTCGAATGCGCGCGCAAGGCCCGCGACATTCTCGGCGCCGTGGGCATTATAGATCGCTATTCCGTGATACGGCACCTCATGAACCTCGAGACTGTCTCCACTTACGAAGGTACGCACGACATCCACACACTGGTCGTCGGCCATGACATCACGGGGATTGACGCCTTCGGCGGGTGAATTGAGCGGATCATCGTCGAAATGGATCCGCGAATGTAACAGAGCACGGCCGGAGCGTGATCACCTGTCATACCGAGCAGAGTCGAGAAATCCCGTTGCGAAAGCCGGTGTAATGCCGCGGCATCCTTCGACTTCGCTCAGGATGACTCACTGAAAAAATAGGATATGTTAAAATCATGAGTGAGTCAGTTTACATTCTCGGCGGCGGGCGCACCGATTTTAAGCGCAATCTCAAGAAGGAGGGCAAAACCATCCGGCACCTAATCATCGAAGCCGGCAAGAAAGCGATCGATGACGCGAAGATCGATCCCGAGGAAATTCAAGCGGGCGCGGTTGGCAATTTCAATGCCGGCCAATTCACAAAGCAATTGCAGCTCGGCGCATTCATTCCGGAGATCGATCCGAAATTGCGCGGCATTCCCACAATGCACACGGAAGCGGCTTGTGCTTCCGGCGCGCTATCTGTGTTGCTCGGCGCGCAGTGGATTATGGGCGGGTTCCACGACGTTGTGCTCGTGATCGGCGCGGAACAGCAGAAAACGATGTCATCGCTCGACGGCTCCGATGTGCTTGGCGCGGCGGCCGATTATCACAACGAGAAACCGGAATACGGCGATTTCATGTTTCCGAAATTATTTGGGCGCATCGCGCAGATTTACATCGAGAAATATGGCGCGAGCGAAGCGGACCTCGCCCAGGTCGCATGGAAGAATTACGCGCACGCCAAATTGAATCCGCTCGCACAGATGCGCGACGCCGATCTCACGCTCGATTGCGCCTCGCAAGTTTCGGACAAAAATCCGAGCGTTGCACCGCCGCTGAAAGTCTCCGATTGCTCGCAGATCACCGATGGCGCGGCGTCGGTCATTCTCGTTTCTGAAAAATATCTGAACAAAATCGGCGGCGATAAAAGCAAGACGGCCCGTCTGCTCGGCTACGGTCACACCACTGATTATCTTCCACTCGACAAAAAAGACGCGCCCGCCTTTTCGATTGCGCGCAAAGCAGGCGAAAAAGCATTCCGGATGGCAAACTTAAAGCCGCGCGACATGCAAGGCGCAGAAGTGCACGATTGCTTTTCGATTACTGAGATCGTGGCTTACGAAATTCTCGGGCTTGCCGAGCCGGGCAAAGGTGTCGAGCTCGTGAAAAGCGGCGCAACCGCGTTGGCCCAGGTGCGAGGTGAAAGGACTGGTAAGCTTCCGTTTGAAATTCCGGTCAACGCCGGGGGTGGCTTAATCGCCGACGGTCATCCGGTCGGCGCGACCGGAGTACGCCAGGTATTCGAGGCTTATCAACAACTCACCCAACAGGCGGGCGCGCGCCAGATTGAAAACGTGAGAAAATTTCTCACGTTCAACATGGGCGGCAGCCTCACGACTTCCGTCGCCATGGTGTGGGGCCGCGACTGAGATCGATTTGAGCGCCCCTACGTCCAGCGGGTCGGTCACGCGCGTTTCTTGGGTGTGACCTCACTTGCGATCGAAGAACTTCCCTCCCCTATAAAAGAGGACGTAGAGGAATATCTGGAGGATCATCCGGGCAGCCCAGCCGCACGCCTACGTCCGAAAATCGGGATGGCCGACGACGTCTGGCTGGCCTTTATCGGGCCAGAACTGCGAGAGGGCGCCAGTGGATTAGGACCGACGCCGCGTGACGCGCTGGATGATTTCAATCGCCATTTCATGGAGCCGCTCGTTTCACGAAACGGCTCCGAACCAGCTTAGCGGCGGTTTTTCAATGTTTAGTTCCGCCATCCACACTTTGTCTTCTTAAGCATTTAACGCTTCAACTTCTTCGTATGAAAGTTCCCTTTACACTCGGGGAAGTTGGGCACTTTGGATTAGCGGTGCGCGATCCGAAAGAAAGCGCGAAATGGTTCGAGCGCGCACTTGGATTGCACAAGGAATTCGATTTCGAAAATGGCGTCGCCATTGGCAACGACAGCGTTACTATTGCGCTGTTCAAGGGCAAACCGTCGCCCGAAACGATTGACCATATGTCGTTTCATCTGCCAAACATGGCGACATTGCGGAAAGCGCTCGACCATCTGAAGAACGTCGGCGCGGATATAGAAGATCCAGGCGACGAAATCGGCCCGGAAGTCCCCGGATCGAAAAACATGGGTCTTTGGTTCCGCGATCCCGACGGCTACCGTTGGGAGTTGAGCGTACTTGGCGGCAAATAGCGGACTGCCATCGCTCATTCACGTGCGTAGCGCACGGCCAAGTGCCTGCGTTGACACGGTATTTAACGATCTTAACGTTTTTCCGTTCTCAAACTTACAATGATCACTTTTGCGACAGAAAAAGGGGATGGGAAAGAGTTCACCTCGCACGCGCCAGGCTGTTGGGATGACGTTGCACCGGAACTCTGGAAGGATTGGAAATGGCAGCTCAAGAACAGGGTCACTTCGCTCGCTCAACTGGAAAAACATCTCGATCTTAGCGAAGAGGAGCGCAGCGGAGTGCTGCTCTCGGGCGACAAACTCGCGCTCGCGATCACTCCGCATTTTTTTAATCTGATCCCGCGTGATAACCCCGGGGATCCGATCCGGCGTCAGGTTATTCCACGGATTGAAGAAACATGGGCGTCGCCGTACGACATGGCCGACCCCTGCGGCGAAGATTCGCACATGCCGGTACCGGGATTAGTGCACCGATATCCCGACCGCGTCCTGTTTTTAGTGACGGATCGCTGCGCGAGTTACTGTCGATATTGCACCCGCAGCCGCGTCGTGAGCGGCGTCGGCGAACAGGAACTGCACACTGATTTCGAGGAAGCCTTTCGTTACCTCGAAGCGCACACCGAAGTGCGCGACGTGTTGCTGAGCGGCGGCGATGCCTTGATTTTCAGTGACGATAAACTGGAAAAAATACTGAGCCGGCTGCGCGCGATTCCGCACATTGAATTCCTTCGCATCGGCACGCGCATTCCGATTTTTTTGCCGCAACGCATTACGCCTGAGCTGTGTGCGATGCTGCAAAAATATCACCCGCTTTGGATGAGCGTGCACGTCAATCACCCGCGCGAACTGACGATTGAAGTGAAGGAAGCGCTCGAGCGCCTCGCCAACGCCGGCATCCCGCTTGGCAACCAAAGCGTACTGCTTGCAGGCGTGAACGACGATGTCGAAACGATGAAAACGCTCGTGCACAAACTGCTCATGTGCCGGGTGCGACCCTATTACATTTATCAATGCGATTTGATCAATGGCTCATCGCATTTGCGCACCTCGGTCGCGAAAGGAATCGAGATCATCGAAGGATTGCGCGGACACACCACCGGCTATGCGGTTCCGCAATATGTGATCGACGCGCCCGGCGGCGGTGGCAAAGTGCCGATTAATCCCGGTTACATTCTCTATCACGACCACGAAAAGATCGTGATCCGCAATTACGAAGGAAAAATTTTCGAATATCCCGAGACTGGCGACGATCAATCCGTGCAATTCGCGCCACAGCGCGAGTATCACGACGAGTATTTGTATTCCTAATCGAAGATGTCTCTGAGTTCGCGATTACCGCTTGCGGTGATGGCGTTTCGCGAGACAGAAAAGAAGTGACGCGGCTACTTTTTTGAGTCTCGTTTGCCGGCCATTTTGGCGGCACGCTCCGCGCCCGCGAGCGCGGCACGGCGTTGGGGAGCCATTTGTCAATCGGCGAAATCCTTTATCGGATATTCCGGTTTGATCTCACGCCAAATCTTCGGGATGGATCGGTAAGCGACGGATGCGTTTCCCGGTTGCCGCGAAAATGGCGTTCGTGATTGCCGGTACGATCGGCGGGACCGGGGGTTCGCCCATGCCGAACGGCTCGGTACCGTTGCTCGGGATAATGTGCGTTTCGATTGCGGGCGTGTCGCGCATGCGCGCGACGGCGAAGTCGGCGTAACTGCCTTGCTGTGCGGCGCCACCGCGGAAAGTGATTTCGCCGCCGAGCGCAGACGAAATGCCCCAGATAATTCCGCCTTCGATCTGTTGCTCGACACCGATTGGATTCACGACAATGCCGCAATCAACCGCCGCCACGACTCGTTCGATGTGAACATGGCCGTCGCCGTTCACGCGAAGATCGACAACGTACGCGATGTAAGTGTGGCCAAAGTACGCGTTGCACGCCACGCCGCGGCCGTGACCTTTTGGGACCGGTGCGCCCCAGCCGGATTTCTCCCGCACCACTTCGAGAACACGCCGCAAGCGTCGACGATCGATCGTGACCCTGCCGGCTTTCACAATGTCCGCACCTTTGAGTAGATCGAGGCGAAACGCGAGCGGATCGGCGTTGCGGACGTGCGCCATTTCGTCAAAGAACGCTTCCCGAGCGAACACGCTCGACGGCGCAAAGACGGCACGCCATGGTCCGTGTTTCACGGGAAGATCTACGGTAACGTAAGCGGTCTCGATCGCCGGGATTGCATACGGCACATCGTACGCGCCCCATGACCAGTCCTGGTACCAGGCGATGTCCCGAACTTCCTTGGGATCGAGCGCGGAAATATTATGAAACGAGCCGGCCTTGGTGTGTTTCCAGGCGACGGGCGCGCCTTGAGCATCGAACCCTGCCGACAGGTAATGAACCGAGGCCGCTTGGAAGTGTCCATGCTTCATATCGTCCTGGCGCGACCAAAGAAGTTGTACTGGCACCTTCGCCGCACGCGAAATCTCGGCTGCTTCCAGCGCGTAATCGACGCCGAGCCGCCGTCCGAATCCTCCGCCGATTAACGTGACATTTACGTCGACCTTATCGAGAGTAATGCCGAGTAGATCGGCCACTTGTTTTTGCAGCCGGTTCGGCGCCTGTGTCGGTGCCCAAATCGTGCAGCGGTTTTCTCGCACATCGGCCACGCAATTCATCGTCTCAACCGGCGCGTGTGCATAAAACGGATAGTGGTAAGTCGCTTCAATCGTACGTGCGACAGCGGCGGTGCCCGGAGGCGGTTCCTCTTTGCGCGTGATGAAACCACGTTCACGCGACGCGAGTTCGAGCCGCTTGAAATGCGCCTCCGAATCAAACGCGTCCGGTGGCGGTTCGCCCCAGTCAACCGCGAGCGCGGTCCGGCCTTTGATTGTCGCCCAAGTATTGTCGGCGACGACAGCAATTCCGCGCGACGTCTTCACGACGTTACGGACACCGCGAACATTTTTCGCTTTCTCTTCCTCCATCCGCTTCGGTTTCGCGCCGATCCATGGCGGCCGTTCGAGCGACGCGTACAACATTCCGGAAATTTTCGTGTCGATGCCGTAATGCGCCTTGCCCAAAACGATATCGCGACCATCGATTCGAGGCGTGCGGTGGCCGACAATTTTGTAATCGCGCGCATTCTTGAGCGGCGAATTGTTAGGCACGGACAATTTCGCCGCGTCCGCCACCAAGGCGCCGTATTCAAAACGGCGGCCGCTGGCCGTGTGAACGATCGCTCCGTTGGAAGCGGCGCAACTTCCGCGATCGACTTTCCATCGCGCAGCTGCCGCAGTGGCGAGCATCTCGCGCGCAGCCGCTCCCGCTTTCCGCAAGGACCGCCAGCCATCTCGCACACTGTCACTGCCGCCGGTGCCGAGGTCATCGAACACTGGACTGGGCGACGCCTGCACCAGTTTGATCCCCGACCAATCGGCCTCAAGCTCTTCAGCCAGGATCATCGCGAGCGATGTGCGCACCCCCTGACCCATTTCCGATTTGCCGATCGTCAACGTGACCGTGCCGTCGATGTCGATCTGGACCCAACCATTCGGCGCAAATTGCTTCGTTGCATCCGCTGCAAAAATTCCGCGTCCATCGAAGCCGACAACCAGACCGGCGCCGCCAAGAGCGACAGTCCGCACAAAATCACGGCGCGAGATTTTCATTGCGATGAGAATTTTTTCTCTCGCATCTCCGCGGCGGCCCGATAAATCGCTTTGCGAATACGCGGGTAGGTTCCGCAGCGGCAAACCGAATCAGACATGACGGTATCGATGAGGTGGTCGTTCGGGTCCGGATGTTCGTTCAACAACCCGCACGCCGTCATGATCATCCCAGCCTGGCAATACCCGCATTGCGCAACTTCTTCTTCCATCCATGCGCGCTGACACGGATGACTCACATCGGGCGACAGCCCTTCAATCGTGGTAAAACTTCGTCCCGCGATTTCCGAGGCAGGAAGCTGACAGGTGCGTAGGGCTTTGCCGTTTTCAAGAATCGTGCATGCGCCGCAAACCCCGACACCGCAACCGAACTTCGTTCCGGTTAACCCAAGTTGATCGCGCAGAATCCAGAGCAATGGCGTGTCGTCATCGACCTCGATCGTGCGAGGCGCGCCGTTAACAGTGAGGCGAAGCTCGGCCATGAGTCATTACTTCAACTGTCGATCTTCAAAGACAATCCCGCCGCCGATGATGTTCATTATGCAGCGCGTCTGCAAAATCTCCGGCTCGGGAATTTTCATGATGTCTTGCGAAAGAACGGTAAAATCGGCGAGCTTGCCGATTTCGATCGAGCCTTTGTCTTTTTCGTCGAACGCAGCGTAAGCGGGCCAGATCGTGAACATCTTCAGCGCCTGCTCTCGCGAGACGGCTTGTTCGGGGTGCCAGCCTTCCGTCGATTCGCCTCTGATGCTCTTGCGCGCGACCGCGGCGTAAAATTCGATCATTGGTTCACCCCGCTCGATCGGCGCATCGGAGCCGCCGCAGATGATCGCGCCGGATTTCAGGAAACTTTGCCACGCGTACGCGCCCTCTAACCGATCCATTCCGAGCCGGGCGCGCGCGAAAAACAAATCGCTGATCGCGTGAGACGGTTGCATCGAGGGGATGACGCCGAGCCTTGCAAACCTCGGAATGTCGGCAGCATCCACAATCTGCGCGTGCTCGACGCGCCAGCGCGGCTCGCGAATTTTCCGCTGCGCAGGCGGCACAGTTTCGAACGCCTGTTCGTAAAGATCGAGAATGATGCGATTCGCGCGATCGCCGATTGCGTGCGTTTCAACTTGAATGCCGCGGCGCAAGGCTTCTTCGAACAGCGGACGCAGTTCTTCGGGTTTTTCGGTGAGAAAGCCCGATGAGTCGGGCGCATCGTTATAAGGTTTTAACAACGCCGCGCCGCGGGAGCCAAGCGCGCCATCGAAACTCACCTTGATGGTGCGCTGGGTAAAGTGATGGTCGAATGCGTTAATCGTTGCGCCGTCGCGTAAGAAGCGCTGCGCGTCTTCGCCCGGACCGTAAACGGCGTTAACAAATCGGATTTTGATTTTGCCAACGCCAAAAGCCTTTTTGATGAGATCGATATCCTCCTTGTGGCTCCCTGCGTTTTGAATTTCGCACCAGCCGAGCCCAATCTCGCGATCGATTCCACGCAATAACGCTTGCTCGCGGTCGGCCTCGGTCGGCTTCGGAATATTTTTTGCGACCAGATCCTGCGCGTTATCAAGCAACATACCTGTTGGTTCGCCGGTCGTTTTGTCTTTCAGAATTTCGCCGCCGAAAGGATTCGGCGTGTTCTTATCGATCCTGGCGATGTTGAGCGCGGCGCTATTGACCACTGATGCATGGCCGTCAGCGCGGATGAGAAAAGCGGGATTATCCGGTGCGATTTTATCGAGGTCAGAGCGCGCAGGAAATTGCGGCGGTTTCCAAAATGTTTCGATCCAGCCGCGGCCGGTGATCCATTTGCCACGTTCGGTTTGCGCAACGCGCTCCTTAACCATGGCGAGAAAATCTTCGAGCGTGTTCGTCCCTTCGAGATTCAATTTCGTTTCGCGCTCGCCGATTCCGAAAATGTGGCAATGCGCATCGGTGAAACCCGGCATGACCGTTTTGCCGCCAAGATCGATGATGCGCGCTTTGTCACCGCGAAATTTTCTCGCGTCTTCGTTTAAACCGACAAAAACAATCCGTTGATCTCTGACGGCAATTGCTTCCGCGCGCGGCTGTTTCTCGTTTACCGTGTAGATGTTTCCGTTAACGAAAATAAGATCGGCATCCGTTCGACTTCGCTCAGTTTCGCCCAGGAGACGTTCTTCGGCGGCATTCATGTTTCCAAGAAAAAATAGCAAGAAAGGAAGAGTGCTGCGGAAGAACGTACGAGAAGGCTGCGCTTTCACTTGACGGTTTGCCGAAGTTTTGACGTTATCAGTTTTGCCAATTGTTCGCTTTTCTGTATCGGAAAAGGCAAACGGCATTGTTTTTTATTGATATGAGATTGGATGATGAATTTATTTTGCTCCCGCCGAGCAGATTTATAGAATTCTGGCTTCCCCTCAGGCGAGCGATAAACCTTAACCTTTTGGACCGTCTGAACGCAGCACATTCCGATTTCAATTTTGGCTCGTTTTCAGCCTGGTGGCTGCTGCTGTCTGCTGGCGGAGCCGCCTTCGTCTAAGATCCATGGCAAATTTTTTTCCACGCTGGACCAACTGGGTGCCGATCAAACTGGTGATTTGCGGGATCCTCTCGGTCTGTGGATTGACCGCAGCCACATGGTATTACGTGACGCCAAAGTACACCCGGGTAAGGTATGAGCCGATTCAGCCGGTGCCTTTTCCGCATGATGTGCACGTGTCGCAACTGGGAATGGATTGCCGTTACTGTCACAGCTTTGTCGAGATGGCGGCGCACTCGAACGTGCCCAATACCCAGACGTGCATGAACTGCCATACGCAGGTGCAAAAAGATAATCCAAAGCTCGAGCCGGTGCGCGCGAGCTGGAAAACGGGCAACCCAATCGAGTGGGTGCAGATCCATCGCACGCCCGACTACGTTTTTTACAATCACAGCGCGCACGTCAATCGCGGCATCAGTTGTTTTAGCTGTCACGGCCCCGTCAACCACATGCCGGTGGTTTATCATGCAAAGCCGCATAGCATGGCCTGGTGTCTCGAATGCCATCGGCATCCGGAAAATTTTCTGCGGCCAGATGACCAGGTCTTCAATCTCGATTGGAAACCGGACGACGTGAAGCCGGCGGAATTTGTGGCGAAATACGGGCAGCCACAGAGCATGAGGGAAGATTTTTCCAAGAAGAAAAGGCTCACACAAACAGAGATCGGCCAGACGTTAAAAGAACGCTGGAATATTAGTCCACCGACTAATTGTCAGGGGTGCCACCGATGAATGAAATGGTGATAGATCTAGCGCGCGGCGGTCGAAAGTTAGGCTTCCAGTCTGACTTGGCCGACACGCTTCCAGCGTGGCGAACATCGATAATCGTTTGCCGGCAGGCTGGAAGCCAGCCGGCCGAGGCAGGCAGGATGCCTATCCTCCTATGAAACGCATCCTCCAACATCCACCGGAGCCGTTAACGGGAAAGCGTTACTGGCGCAGTCTCGGCGAGTTGAGTGATACACCTGAATTTCGCGAGTGGCTGGAACGTGAATTCCCCACGGGCGCGGCGGAACTGAAAGGCGACGAATGGTCGCGACGGAGCTTTTTGAAATTAATGGGCGCATCGATGGCGCTGGCCGGCTTTGGGTTAAACGGTTGCCGGCGACCGGAAGCACATCTGGTTCCTTTTACCAAGAATGTGGAGTGGACAATCCCCGGAAAATTTCTCTACTACGCAACCGCGATGCCACGACGGACGGGGGCAATTCCCCTCATCGCGACGACCGTTGATGGACGTCCGATCAAACTCGAAGGCAATCCGTTGCACCCGGCCAGCGGCGGCGCGACCGACACGTTCGTCCAGGCATCGATTCTCGATCTCTATGATCCATCGCGCTCGCAACAGTTCGTTCACAAAGGAAAAACGAGCGATCGCGCGGCTTTCAATGCCTATGTCGGGAAGCTTCGCAACGCGTTCCTCACGCAGCGGGGCGACGGCGTTGCGTTTTTGGTCGCGGAAACGCATTCCCCCACGCGCGAACGTTTGCGCATAGATCTGGAGAAGAGTTTCCCAGGCCTGCGCTGGTGCGTTTACGAGCCACTCCTGAGTAAGGAACAAAGTTCTGCCGTGCAAGGTGCCTTCGGTGACAACGTGCGGCTACTCCCGAAACTCGATCGTGCCGATGTGATCCTTGCGCTGGACAGCGATTTTCTCGATTGCGGCCAGGGCGACCTCGCATCGGTCCGCGCATTCACTTCACGACGGCGGGTGAGCGCGGCGAAAGATAACATGAACCGGCTTTATGTAGTCGAGAACCGCTTCACGCTCACGGGTGCGATGGCGGACCATCGTCTTCGCTGCCCGGCGAGCCAAATTGCAGTGTTTGCACACGCGCTTGCGGGAAAGATTCTGGCGGGAACGAACGATGCAGGCCTTGGCTCTATTATTGCGAATCTTCAGGTGTCGGCAGGCGCTGCCACGTTCGACGACCAATGGCTCAGCGGTGCCGCGAATGATCTCATGGCTAAACCAGGCGCGAGTTTGGTGCTGGCAGGCCCGAATCAGCCGGCCGCGGTGCAATTGCTCGTCTATGCAATCAACGCTGCGCTGAAAAATCTCGGCCAGACATTGGTCGTCCGCCAGGTTCCGCGTAATCCGCGAACGATCGACATTTCACAACTAGCAGCGGACATAAATGACGGGCGGGTCAAGCAACTGTTCATTCTCGGAGGTGACCCGGTCTATAACGCGCAGCGCGGCTTGGTAGAGGATCGTGAGACAGGCCAGCCGCTTGATTGGAGTGATCTGCAAAAAAAGGTGCCGGAGATTGTGCGGCTCGGCTATCACGAGGATTCCACGTCGGCGCTGAGCCAGTGGCACGTTCCTGCCGCACATTATCTGGAAGCCTGGGGCGACGCGCTCACGCCCGATGGCGAATATTTGTCGATCCAACCGATGATTCTGCCGCTTTTTGGCGGTCTCTCCGAAATCGAATTGCTCAATGCACTGCTCGGTGGACCGAAAACGGAAGGACCCGAGCTGGTACAGGAAACTTTTCGCGCGACGAATCCGCCAGGCGATTTTCAAGCAGCCTGGTCCCGCTTTCTCCACGATGGGTTTGCCTCCCATGTTCAAGTCCCGGATCAGCCGCCTTCGTTCAACGCAAGCGCGGCAGGCCCTCTCGCGAAAAATTCGTGGGCGCCGCCGCCAGCGCCTGCGGCAGAATCGCCGGAGATTGTGCTTGTTGGCAGTTACGCAATGGACGACGGCCGCTACGCCAATAATGGCTGGTTGCAGGAATTGCCCGACCCAATCACAAAGCTGACCTGGGACAATGCCTCGCTGATGAGTCCTGGTTTCGCGAAAAAGCTTGGCGTCCAGACCGGCGACCTGGTGCAGATCGCGATTACACAAAAGAGCGCTCGTTCAGCGCCGATCAAACGCGAGCTGGTCATCGCGGCTCTCGTGTCGCCTGGTCACGCCGACAATTCAATCACGATCCCACTGGGTTACGCGCGGAAAATGCCAGAGTTCAGTGCATTGCCGTACGCGGGCGGAGCACTTAAAGAAGAGCCGAAGATCGCAGAACAGGGTGGTTTCAACGGCTACCTCTTGCGCACGGCAGCGAATCCGCACTTTATTGTCGCGGGAGGACAGGGGATCGAGAGCGTCAGCGTAATGAAGCTCGGCCGCACTTATCCGCTCTCGATCACTCAAGAACATTTCAGCATTGAAGGCCGCGGTCTTGTGCGGGAAGCGACACTTGAACGTTACCGAGCTGACAATGATTTCGCAAAAAAAATGCCCGGCGAGGAAGACTTGCCGCCTCGGCTGCCGAGCATCTACGTTCATCCGCCACTCGACGCCCCCCAGCAGTGGGGGATGAGCGTCGATCTGAATGTCTGCACCGGGTGCAGCGCCTGTGTGATTGCCTGCCAAAGCGAGAACAACATCCCGATAGTCGGCAAGCTGCAAGTGGCTCATGGCCGCGCGATGCACTGGATTCGCATCGACCGCTATTATGCGAGCCGAAAACCATTCAACCAGGACCGTGGCGACTGGCCGGAAGACCCGGAGATCGTGCACGAACCGATGATGTGCCAGCACTGCGAGAACGCTCCGTGCGAAACGGTTTGCCCCGTGAACGCAACCGTCCATAGCGAGGATGGCCTTAACGTTATGGCGTACAACCGTTGCATCGGCACACGATATTGCGCGAACAACTGTCCATTCAAGGTGCGCCGATTCAATTACTTCGATTACAATCAGCGACCAGTCGGCAAAAAGAAGATCGCGGGCGCATTGAGCATCTATGAAGAATATTTCGCGCCGCTCACAACCAAAGGCGCGCCGGACATTATCAAGATGCAGAAAAATCCGAACGTCACCGTCCGTATGCGCGGCGTGATGGAGAAATGCACGTTTTGCGTGCAACGGATCGAGGAAGCAAAAATTACGGCGCATGCGCGCGCCGGCGCTTCAGCCGATACGCTTATCCCGCGCGATTCGTTTACCACGGCGTGCGCGCAAGCATGTCCCACCGGAGCGCTTGTTTTTGGCGATGTAAAGGACCCGGAAAGCCGCGTCTCGAAAATGAAAACGCAGGACCGCAATTATCGCCTGCTCGAATATTTGAACGTGAATACGCGAACGAGTTATCTGGCGCGTATTCGCAATCCGAATCCGAAAATGCCGGACGCGGCAAACATCGGCGTCGCAAGCCTCGAGGAGAAACCGGCATAATGAATTTTCGGTTTTCGATTTGATATGGACGCAGCACCAACAGCACCAGAGACGATCGAAGAAGCCGAGCGGCCGCTCGCGCGGGTGCCGCTCGTTTTGAACAAGCGCAACTTCAGTTGGCTGACAGGGCGAATCTCCGGAGTTGTGGAGCAACCCGCGCCGCGGTGGTGGTGGGTGGCTTTTACGATCACGGCAAGCGTGGCGACGTTCGGTCTCTTTTGCCTCGGTTACCAGATTTCCACCGGCGTCGGCACATGGGGTTTAAACCATCCGGTTGGCTGGGCCTGGGACATCACGAACTTCGTGTTTTGGATCGGTATCGGACATGCCGGCACACTCATCTCTGCCATCTTGTATTTGCTCCGGCAAAAATGGCGCACGTCGATCAATCGCTCGGCCGAAGCGATGACTCTCTTTGCGGTTATTTGCGCCGCGATTTTCCCAGGCGTCCATGTCGGTCGTGTTTGGATGGCGTGGTATCTCGCGCCGGTGCCAAACAACTGGGCAATCTGGCCAAACTTCCGGAGCCCGTTGGTATGGGATGTGTTTGCGGTTTCGACTTATTTTACGGTCTCGGTTTTGTTTTGGTACACGGGTTTGATCCCTGATTTGGCGACGTTGCGCGATCGAGCCACGACGAAAATCAGAAAGTTTCTTTTCGGAATTTTCGCGTTCGGCTGGCGCGGTTCGAATCGCAACTGGCGTCATTACGAGATGGCTTATCTGCTTTTGGCCGGCCTTTCCACGCCGCTGGTCCTTTCGGTGCACAGCGTCGTATCTTTCGACTTCGCCACGTCGATCCTGCCGACATGGCACACCACAATTTTTCCACCCTACTTCGTCGCCGGAGCGATTTTTGGCGGTTTCGCCATGGTGTTGACCTTACTGCTGCCCGCGCGCGCCATCTTCAAGCTGCAAGATGTCATCACACCGCAGCATATCGACAAGATGGCGAAAATCATTTTGTTAACCGGTTCATTCGTTGGCTACGCGTACATGATGGAATTTTTCGTGGCCTGGTACAGCGGAAATTCTTACGAGCGATTCGCGTTTTGGAATCGCGTCTTTGGTCCCTACTGGTGGTACTGGTGGGTTGGCATGCTCTTCTGCAACATGCTTTCGCCGCAACTCTTTTGGTTCAGGTGGTGCCGCCGGAATGTCTATGTCGTCTATTTCGTCTGCATGTGCGTGAATGCCGGTATGTGGTTCGAGCGCTTTATCATTATCGTCGGGGGTTTGCACCGCGACTTTCTCCCCTCCTCCTGGGGCCTGTTTATCCCAACCTGGGTGGATATCTGGACATACATCGGCACGCTCGGAATTTTCACTTCACTCTTTCTGCTGTTTATCCGTTTTCTGCCT
>WNFR01003713.1_pt1 | contig 15763 bp, 11 predicted proteins | sample 5400221 | NCBI WGS metagenome assembly WNFR01 (sample SAMN13153357, study PRJNA577476) | soil metagenome | isolation source: 40 cm soil under Madrone tree | place: USA:California | collected 2016-06-14 | reverse complement strand
TAGGGCTTGACCCTGAGAAGATCGACTTCCAGTATGGCCCTCAAGGAAAACCTTCCCTTTTAGCGAGGCACGATTCAAACGTGTCCTTCAGCGTTTCGCATTCACAAGCAATGGGCTTGTTTGCTTTTTGCGGTGGCCATGAGATCGGTGTGGATATCGAAGAAGTAAAGGCAGATTTTAAGGGAATGCAGATTGCGTCTCACTTTTTTTCGGGCGAGGAGATTGCCGGACTGGCAAAGCTACCGCCGGAATTAGCGGATAAAGCGTTTTTCGAGTGTTGGACGGGAAAAGAAGCTTACGTGAAGGCGCGCGGCGAGGGGCTTAGCTTTCCCTTACGGAACTTCAGTATAGGGTTCGTCAACCGAGAAGGGGTACTCCGGGATGAGATGGGGAGAGTGTGGAGTTGCTATGCGCTGGAGCCAGCGCCGGGGTTCGCGGGGGCAGTGGTAGCTGCGGGCGAGGGTTGGACCCTGAAGTATTATGACTGGTCGGCTGGAGTTGAGATTGAAACTTCGGCTTCGCTGCCGATGTGAATTCGCTAATGAAAAAAATTAATACTCTGCGTCAGATCAAAAGCCGCGTTTCATCGTTAGATAGGGAATCAGAGCGAATTCCATGAGCCCGGGGACGGGGTCCTGACTGTTAAAGACCGCTTCAATGTGATAGTTGCGGAGGGATTGACAAAAATCGCGGAAGCGAAGCCGTCCTGCAGCAACATCGATCAAGCCCGTCGGAACATCGGTTAACAAGCGTACCCAGGAAACACCGGGTCGGCCGCGACATGGTTCAACAGGGCTGGAAAGCTGATCGCGATAAAGCAAACTGGGGAAATCGACGCCGGCGTGAGAACCAAGGGCGTGATATCCCCAGGTACGCGCGTTGATGTCCAATAACTTGAACTGGCCGTCGCGCGGATCTAACTTAAATTCCACTTCGACCAGACCGTAGTAATTGATACTGCGCAGGAAGCGGCTGGACAGAGCTTCCAGAGCTGGTAAGTCAATTGTTTCGACAAAAGTACTGGCGCGACCGAAGTCGTGTGGATGCTGACGGCGGCGACGGGTGACCATGCTGCCGATCGCTTTGGCATCCTTGAAAAAAGCACAGTAACTGAATTGTTGGCGGCCGTCCCCAGGAATCAGGTCTTGGATCAGCACCTCGCTCGCGCCGGTGAGCGCACAGGCACGCCGGAACATGAGGTGAAGCTCGGCACGTGAGTTGACACGCCAAGCCTTGGCTTTGGTCGCGTAGAAGAAGTGCTCCTTGATGGCAGGCTTCAGAACGAGAGGAAAAGGGCTGCCGATCTCGTCCAAAGCTTCCTCGGTGAGGGGGGACCAAGTCTTAGGAAAAGGTATGTTGAGCTGCTTAGCCAGTTGATATGTATTGCGCTTGTCGAGCATCCAGTGGACGGTATCCCATTCGGGAACGGGCACGCGAAATACTTCGGAAAGGACTGAGCGATTGCGAGCCAAGGCGGCCACGATTTCGTCGCGAGTTGGAAAGAGAACCCAGCCCTGTAGGTTGAGAGAACGACCAATGCGCAAAAGCGTTGCTACGGTGGGTTCTTCCTGACGCAGATCGGGAACCCGGACGCTGTGGGTAGCGTAGCGCGAAAAGCGCGAAATGGAATGCTCATCGTCTATCACGCAAACTGGAACGCCCATCTTGCCGAGACTGCGGACGATACCGAGGCCTTGGTAGTCGCCGCCGATTACAACGGCTCCAGGAGGTCGCCCGAGATTAAGCATGGACCTCGTACGCAGGACGTCCTCGGGTCGACAGATATTCATGCGGCGACTCGCGTAGCTACTGAGAAATGACGGACGAGAGCATCTGCGGCGTATTTCGTTCCAGAAACGAAGCACATGAGGGGGCCGTAGCTCCAAGCGGCAGGAGCGCCAAGAAAATGCAGTCCTGGTATCGAGGATTCCAAGGCAGGACCGAGAATCGGAAAACCATCGACACTCTGGAGTTGCCGGAGAATGCCAGGTCCCAAGAAGGGATAGCGGGCAACGTCAACACGATAACCGGTGCCCAGAAGTACGTGGTCGGCACGGCGAGTGGTGTTGTCGCTTAGGGTCAGGTTAATGTGTCCATTCACGGGAAGGACCGAAGTCACCGTTGTCCGTGTGGAAAGACGAACTCCGTTTAGACGTTCTCTTAACCATCGGGCACCTGCGGGTCGAGTTGAAAGGAGACGCAGGCGGGTCCGAACTGTGTGTGGAAATTTTCTGAGCAGGTCGGGAGCCGCGACCAGGCGGCTGATACCAGCGGGGCCGACATCTGTCGGAGAGAAAAGCACCTCTGAAGCAGGACCAAGGGAACTCAGCCGATCTTTCCAACCGAGCCAATGCACGCGAGACCTACGAACTAAGACTTCGACTTCGGCACCCAGCTCATGAAGGAGAGCGGCCGATTCGAGAGCGCTCTGTCCACCGCCGATGACGATTACGCGGCTATTGGCGAATTGGGAAAAATCTTGTGCTTCGGAGGTATGTGTTGCGAGTGCGCGAGGTATGTGTTCAAACGCAGCGGGCCGGGCAGCGAAAGCGGAGATGCCGCCGGCGATGACGACGCGGGAAGCGAGGAAGTCGCTTCCGTCCTCAAGCCTGATTTGGAACTTTCCAGCATGCGGCTCGATGCTGGATACAGTGCGACGATCAACGTCGGGTACAGCGGTGCGCTGATACCATAACCCGTAGTCAATGAAGCGTTCCAGGGAAATGGGAGCGACAAGGTGATTGCCACTGCTCACCTTGTAGGCATCCAGCGTGAGGGAAGAATGGGGGCCGGCGATATGGGAAGCAGACCAAGCGGAACGGAGCAGCATTCCAGCGGGCATGGCGGCCCGCCAGAAGCGCATGGGTTCTCCGAAGATCGAGACAGTGAGACTCTTTAGCCTACGTAAGTGGGCGGCGGCAGCCAGTCCATAAGGACCAGCTCCGATGATGGCTACATCACAAAGCATTTTTCTGAGTGTCGTCTGGCTGAGTCCTCTGGCGGGCTATGAATCGTGCTGGAAGTCAGCGATGGATGTTCAAGGAGACACTGGTCTGCGAAGACGCAAGAATTGGGATTTCGTGACGCTGGATTTCGGGATCAAAGCTGTAAATGACGCGGTCGCCTTCCAAACTAGCAAACGCTACGCGGGCACGATGGGCATCGGGCCCCTGAATTTGCCAAGTGTTTTCTTCCCTGATCAGACGCATCTCATTTCGACTTCGCCACCAGTCATTGAGCTGGCGGGGCAGCGGAATCCACATTTTCGACTGTTCACGAAGCTGCGAAAGTCGAGCCAGCAGACAGGTGTATATGTCGCGGGCGCGCTCTTCGAGCAGATAGTCGGGATGAACGATAAAGCTAATCAAACCATTTTGCTGGAGGATTAGTTCAATCTGGTGATCCCAAAGATCCATCGAATATTGGCGAAGTATGTGAAATAGCGTGTAATCCTGGGTGGCAACAACTGGGATTTCCAGGATCTTCCCGATGAAATAAGGCTTGGTTGTGCAACAACCGCCCCGCTGCGGGTCGAGATGGCCAACGTTTGGCACGGACATGTCATAGGAGCAATCGAAGTACTCGTACCAATCGAGATTTCGATAAAGAACGCCGGAACGGTAGCCCGCGGACCGAAACTTTCTGACGTAGTCGTTGATACGGGCGACACGACGAAGGAATTCCTCGCGATCGAGGAAGAGGTCGCCGTCATGGTTGAAATCGTGCACATTAATTTCAAAGCCGCGATCACGAAGGGTGCGGAGAAATTCATCGGAAACTTCGTAACGGACTTCGGGGATAAGTTGAAAGGACGCCTTGATGCCGAAGGCGTCGTCCAGATCCATAAGAGTGCCGCAGAAATCACGGCCGACCACGGTTTCAACATCGTGCGTCATCGTGGCGCAACTTGAATAGCCGTCGGGCCAAAACCAAATAAAAGGGATGCGCCGGCCGGAATTGGCGCGTATAGCACTGGCCATCATGCGATCGAACAAGCGATCTACAGTTTGATCGATCGGCCAGGAAGGAAAAACGGCGCGCTCCCAACCGCGAAGCGCCATTCGCTGTAAATGCTTGCGTATCCCGGTAGGCAGGAACGGACGCATGGCGTAATAAGTTTTGCGACCAACGGTTTTGGTGAGAGACCTGCGGACCACGGGCATGGCGCCCTCGTAGCGCTCGAATCTTAGATTTTCTACAACTTCATCAAGATCGAAGGGGAGAACACTGGTGTTCCTTTCTACGCGGACAGCCGGAAGGACATCTTCGAGACGACCGGATGAATCACGACTGGTGTGAGCACCGGAGACTCTTCCATAACACGTTAAATCAGGCCCAACCCGAAAGAATCCGGGATCAGACAGGGGCTCGGCCTGCAGACGGAAATCCACGTAGTTTGCAGGGCAACGAAAATACTCCAGAAATTGGTTGTTCATTTACGTAGGTGTTGCGATTAGCCGATGTGACGGTAAAGAAGCTTTCCGGTAGCGGCGAAGAGCGTGTCGGGCATGACCGAGAAAACACTCTTGGCGACACGCGAACGCCAACCCGAATGCAAATGGAAGGGTTGACGAGCAGGAAGCCGATAGTAGTCCAGAGGCCTGGTGACGGCGCCCCAATTTTCCTTGAAAGTGATCAGGCCGCGGTTGTCTGCTTCGGACCGGCCTAAATCGAATTTCAGCAGGCCACTCTTCTTAGCGTCCTGTATGGCTCTCCAAAATAGTAGGGAGTTTCCGCCAAGATTGTTGAAGCGCGAGTCCGAGCATCCGTATTTGTAAACGAGCACGTCCTTGTATTGCATGGTGATAATGCTGGCAATAGCCTGACCATTCTTTGAAGCGATGCGGATAAGAATGCGGTCGCCAAGGCACTCAAGCGCATTGCGGAACCAGGCTAGAGGCTGAGGCGGCAAACCGTGACGGCGGCGCGTAAGCAGTAGGAGATCATAAAATTTATTGAGAAGCGCATCGGAGCGCCCCTCTTCATAGGTGAGATTCTCGCGTTCAGCGCGCTGAATTTTCCTTTGTATGCAGCTCTTATGGAAATTGCGGAAGAGTGTGCAAAGATCAGGGCTAAGGTCGAGCGTCTGCAGAGAATAAGATTCGCTCCTAGTTAGATCGCGAGTGTTTGCGGCAGCATCCGGGCGCAGCGGACGAATTTCAATGTATTTCCACCGCGTGAGGCGGCGCGAGGCCCTGAGGGAATGCATCAATTCGCTCATCTCCTCCGGAGTGGCGAGAGGCTCGCAATGATCAGAAAATGGAAGAGAAACGAGACGACTACCGCTGACCCAGCTACGAACGCGGGAAAATACGATGCCGTTTGAAAGTTTGTTCGCGGGAGGCGAAGTCGTGTACACGACAGGTTCATAGCCGTAGGTGCGGCTTAGAGCGTCAAGCCAGGCAGTGCTATGAAATACCGAGCCATGCGGATGACGGTCGACGAGATCCTGCCAACGTAGATCTTGTAACGGATTGAGCTTGAAAACGCTCACGGGTGTGGCCATCAGGAAGTGTCTTTGAGCCTTGTCAGGGCTTTGAGTCACTCGCAAAGTGATCAGGCTGCTGTGCTCGCCGCGGAATAGCAACTTGGGCCTGGTGAAGATTGCGGTTGGGCCTTATCAAGAAACTGGCGATGCCAGAGCTCGAGGACGGTGAGGTCGAAGATTTCCTTGGAATAGCCTCCGAAGGCAATGTCCTCAGAGAGCATTCGTTCTACCGCACTTTTCTGGAAATATCCACGAGCGGTCGTCTTGCCATCAAGCAGAAGGTCGCGCACCCAGTCCTTGAGGTCCTGACGAAACCATCTTTCATAAGGCACGGGAAAACCGGTCTTTTTGCGTTGGATAATTTCACGAGGCACGAGTTCGCTGAGTGTTTTCTTGGCGATGTACTTGGTGGTGAAACCGCGAACTTTTAAATTTTGTGGCAGTGAAGCAGCGAATTCCAGGATTTTGTGATCGAGCAAAGGCACACGGAGCTCGATGGAATTGGCCATGGTCATTTTGTCGGCTTTGACTAGAAGATCGTCCGGAAGCCAGGTCTTGGTATCCGTGTAGAGCATTTTGCCTAACGGTCCTGCATGTTGCGCGTTGCGGAGGTGTTTGGTGGCAACGTGGGAAGAGAACTTCTTATCGACACTTTGCGCAAAATCACTTGAATAGAATTGGTGCCATTGCCGATTGAAGAAGCGGGCAGGATGCGATGTTCGGCCAAAATAGGAGTCTTCGAGACGAGAGGATAGGAATTGCGCAGATTTTGCCGCCGAAGCAGGCCATGCGAAATGCGTGAGCATGGAAAAGCCAGAGGTGAATAGCTGGCGTATTGGCGTCGGCAAGCGCTTTAGACGTTCGATCCATAAGAGGTGGCGATAATTAGAATAGCCGGCAAAGGCTTCGTCGCCGCCTTCCCCGGAAATCAGGACTTTTACAAAGTCCTTGGCGAGCTTCGAGACGTAATATAGAGCCACTGCCGGAGGTTCGCAGACAGGTTCTTCCATATGCCAAATATAATTGGGCAGGAATTCCGCGAATTGAGTGGCATTGATGGTGGTCTCATGATGATCGGAACCAAATTGTTCGGCCGCTAGCCGCGCATAAGGGCGCTCATCGGTTACCTGAGCATCCGAAAAGCCCATCGTATAACTGCTGAGGGGGAATGAAGTCTTGCCCTTGGCAAGTCCGAGCATCGCGGTGGAGTCGACGCCACCACTCAAGAGAAACCCGACAGGAACGTCGCTGATCATGTGCAGCGAAACTGATTCTTCCAGTAGATGTAAGAGTCGAGTTTTGGCTTGACGAATGGTTGACGGCGATGGCTCGAAGTGCAGATCCCAATACTGGCGTTTGTAAGACTTTCCGGCGCGGAAGGTCAGCGAATGTCCAGGCGCCAGTTTGTAGATATTCTTGAAAAGGGTTTCTTCGCCGGGAAGGTAGTCGAAGGTGAGAAACCTGTCGATCATCGAAGTGCGGACTTCCGTCTTCATTTCCGGATCGGCAAGAATTGCTTTGATCTCGGAAGCAAACACGACGGAGTTCCGCGATTGCGAGTAATACAAGGGCTTAATTCCGACGCGATCGCGGGCGAGAAAGAGTGATTCGCTGCGATCGTCCCAAATGGCGAAAGCGAACATTCCGCGCAGTTTTTCAACGCAGGCCTCGCCCAGCTGCTCATAGAGGTGGACAATAGTTTCGGTGTCGGTTTGGGTTTTAAAAATGTGGCCATGGCCGATCAGGTAACGGCGAAGCTCCTGGTAATTGTAAATTTCACCGTTAAAAATGATGTGAATGCTGCCGTCTTCGTTGGATAGCGGCTGGTGGCCACCACCGAGGTCAATTATGGAGAGCCGGCGAAAGCCGAGACCGATCGGACCAGAGACGAAATAGCCGTCGTCGTCTGGGCCGCGATGGGCAATAGTGTCCGCCATGCTTTTAATGAGACCGGGCGAGACACTCGCTTCCCGGTTAAAGATTAGCTTTCCGCAGATTCCGCACATTTAGAGTGGCCTCGAGAACAGCGCAATCGCAGGCACGTAAGAGGTCAGTTCGGGGCTGCCGCAGGCGTTGCCAGGGTGGAGCGCCGTTCGGGTGACTTGGCTACCTCCGCAGTGATAAGCGTATGAGACTCCTCGGGGCGGACATCGGCGCGGTCTCCGCGAACACCAAACCCTTGGGAGCCGATGTTACAAACGACCACGTTTTTAAAGCCTTGCTGGGCAAACCAAGAAGAAACTTCCGCAGGCTCATGACGGTGTTGGTACAACGGTGAAAAGAAGTCGAAAATCGCCTGCATCTTTTCCCGCCAGGTGAGCGGAGACGGGCGCTTACCAAGCATCCGTTCGATGGACTGCTTGACGAAGAAGATCGGAAGCGTGGACAGATAAAGATAGTATTGAACTTGAATGGGCAGATGCGAAGTGACTCGGGTGCGGATCCAATTGTACGCCGCCAGTTTGCGATGCTCAGTGGGATAATACTGCTTACTGATCGGATGATAGACCCAGATGAAGCAGCGACCATCCTTAGCCAACACCGGAACTATGGATTTGAAACCAGCATGCGTATCTGGGCAGGCGACCAACACTCCGGCACAATACATGCGATCAAATACCTGACGTCGAAAGGGTAGATTCAGAACGGAGCCCTGCAGGTAGTAGACATAGGGATTGGTGTTCGTCTTATAGGCATTCTCGATCCCGAACGCGAGGTCGAGCGCGACGACCTCCATACCGAAGCTCTTGGCCATTTCCATTGACAAGAGGCCACTGCCGCAGCCCGCATCTAGAATTAGTTTGCCGCGGAGCTCGTCCGGTGAAGCTCCCATAGCATCGAGGAAGAGGCCCTTTCTGTGTTCAATATCCTGGCCCCAATTGCGCTCACCGAAACGGAACATCTTCCATTCGTAGGAGAACGTTTCTTGTGCCTTCTTGAGGTCGGCAGCAAGCGCGTCGGGCAAAAAGCGCGGAATGCCTTGAACGATTGGATATGTCTTGCCACAGACGCAAGAAATTGTCCCGGTATCAACCTCGCGCGTATAGCATTCGTTGCAATCCGCAGGCGTTACCGTATCTGCGGAACGCTTGCGGAGAGCGCAGCTTTGGGAGCACTTGACTTGGCGGAGAGTATCCTTGAAAGGTACACTGCGCTCGACCGCCCCGTTTACAGTCAAATTGGTTCGACCGCAACTGCATTGCAGCAAATCAATCAGTCTGTATTTCATACTGGAGGACTCCTTTGCTGGTTTTAAGATTTTTTAAATGAAAAACTTCCTGGAAGCCTAACGCCAGATGGTCTCGCGGCCCCAAAGGCGGCCAAGTTGTTGACGACGAAGAAAACCTATCGTTTGAATGTCGTTCACTTGCGGAATTTGCTTCAAGTAGCCACTTAGAAAGCCGTAGAGAAGTCCCATGGAACCGATGACGTATGGCCGGCGAGGCAACCGCAGGAGGCATTTCACCAGCATGAAGAGCGGGTGATAACCACAGACATAATTCGCGCGGCCATTCTTTACCATGCCTGCCCATATCCCGTCCGCCGTTCCGGTGTAGCGATGATGCTGCAGATGGAGACTGGGAAAGCTTCTTGTGCCCCAATGCAGCATGTTTGCCTTAACTTCATCCATCGTGTCCCATCCCGGAGCCGGCCAAAATCCGCCGATCGCCTCCCAGCAAGCGCGGCGATAGATTTTCGTGGCTCCACGAACATGGAACTCGGGACAAAACTCGATCCGCTTTGCGCCATTCTCGATATAGCAAATGACACCCCCGCCGATGCCTAAATGAGGGTCGCGCTGAAAGTTATTGAGGCACTTCTCAAAATAGTCGGGCTCGAAGGTCAGATCCCCATCCAGTTTGACGATAAATTGCCAGTTATCGGTGCTTATAGCGCGATAACCATCGTTGAATGCTTCGACCACGCCGCCGCCGGCCTTGCGAAAGCCGCGATTAAGGCGGTGCACAGGGCGGATCCACGAGTGTTGTGCGGCATATTCGTCGATAATGGCCGCCGTGTTATCCGTTGATCCATCGTTGACGATGATCCACTCGATCGGCCGGATACTTTGAGCGAGCATGCTCTCGATGGTGAAGCGAAGATAGGCTTCTTCATCGCGAACCGGAGAAATGACAACGTAATTCTTAGAGAATTGGGTCATGAGCGAGAGTCTCTAGTCGGATTTGAGGATCAAGCTTGAGAACGTAAAATGCGTAAAAAAGTACAGCTTCACGAGAACCGAGTTTTTAAGTGCGAGCGATCTGTGACGGAAAGGTCTTTGGAACGAATTCTCGCGAAGGACGAAGCGTACGCCGGTTTGCGATTGCGCAGCGGAGCTCGAGAAAAATGTTTTACAGGTACCTTGACAATGTAGGGCGCGGTCGCGGTTATGATCATGGCCAGCAAAGCAAACCAAGACACGCGGGTCTGATCAAAATAACTGATGCCGAAGAACCCGACCACATGAGAGAAGAGGGTGACGCCGAGGAGCCAGAAATACCACTCCTTCTGGCGATCCCCTTCCACCGATTGCCGAGCGGTTCCTATCCTGGAAAAGCACATATAGATCAGTGCAACAAAGCAGAGGAACGTTGCCAGACCACCTAATTGGCCCTCCGCAACGAACTGATTGCAAAGGTCCCACATCGTGTTTCCCCATCGAGCATTTTCCGTGGTGCCAACCAGCCACCAATCACGGAAATGGGTGATGAAGCCGTTGACCAACATGGCCCGGTGATAGCCAGAAGATCCGCCGACAATGTCAATGCGGGCGATCAAAAACCAAACCGGAGCCTTCATTACGAGATGTAGTGAAATCAGCGCGAGGATGAGACCCCAGCGAACCAGCCGCATATGCCTGCGCAGTGGCCAGGCGCAGACGCCGAGGAGGCCAGCGGCATACGCCATTAAAGAGGTGCTCGAATGGGAGGTAATGACCATTACGGTTGCGGCAATAACTCCTACGACGGCGAGCACGCGGGACTTGCCTTGTCTCCAGAGCAGAAAAAAAAGCGGAAGAAGAGTGGCGGCGAAGGTTCCCGCCAAGAGTTCATGCTGGAATGGGCCCTCAGCCCGCACGGAACCATTGCGCACCTCTGGAACAGCACGAACACCTCCTAAAAGGCCAAAGACGTTTAGCTGATGCATTCTCTCAAAGAGCATGCAACCAGCGATAATGATGGAGATAGTGGCGAATACACGGAGTGTGCGGTAGATATCCTCGTCATCGCAAATGAGGTATCGAAGCACAAAGAAACCGCCGATGGCGTCCAGCAAAAAACCGCCCTGATAAACCAAGGCACCAGAATTAAACGAAAAGACTAAGATACCCGCGAGGGCGCGGCAGAACGCCCAGATTAGGAATACAGCGTCCAGCACCCCGAGTCGATCGCCGAATATCCCTGTGGGGGAGGTAAAGCTAGAAGCGAGCATGCGAACAACGATCGTGAGGATAATGATCCTGATGACGAAGAAATGGAGGCCGCCGACGAGGATCGACTGTCCAAGCGGGACCAGAAATGCTGTGCAGAGGAATGGCCAGATAACGTACTTGCGCGGCAGCAGGAAGATCAGAGCGATGGCGATTAGCATTGCTACGAGAACGATAGGGTGCAGAACTGTCTCCGATGCACCACCGCCAAATCTTAGATTGTCTGGTGGCATTACCAAACCTCCATTCGAGGGCGCATGGTCATGCGGGGATTACCTCGATCGACGAATTCGATAGCTGGCCGAGGGGCTTAGGCTGCACGGCTCGGAAAAGGAATCCCTCCATCAGATTGGCGCTGCGTTCCCAAGTAAATTGTTTGATGAAGTCATTGGCCGAACGCGCCAAGCGAATTCTGAGATCATCATTGCCCAGGATCACGCAGATATTGCGGGCCAACGCCTCCGGATCCTTGGGCGGTGAAAGTAACGCGGTGACGCCATGCTCGGCAAAATCGCGAATACCTCCGCTGTCCGTAGCGGCGATAGCACAGCCGCAAGCGGCTCCTTCCGCCGCTGGAAGCGCAAAACCTTCTGCGATGCTCGAACTTACGACAACGCTTGAGCCGTTGTAAAACTTTTCGACAATGCGCTGTTGCGGGGGATCGTGTTCATAAATCATCCACTGCGGAACCCAGGGAGGGCGACGGCTATTACCGAACAGCACTACTCGAAGGTCGGGGAATTCCTTTTTTGCGATTTGAAGAGCCGCAATGCCGTCCTTAGAACCCTTAATAGCGACCCACGAAAGAGCCATCACCACTTGTCGGGGTCGCTCTTGGATTGGACGAAGCACACGATAGCGGCTGTGATTGATCGCAATGGGAATGTGAGTTAGGTTGCTGGCACCCATTGAGTTTCCTAGCTCAAGAAGCCAGCGCGCAACAACAACCTTGTTAATCGGAGCAAGCCAAGTCTGATCGACGAGATCCTTCGGACCCATCCAAGTCTCGTAGCCCTGGATTAGGTAGAACTTCCCTCCTTTGGCTTGCGATGACCGGAGGACTGAAGGAACTGTTTGCCAAGCAGTGGCAAAGAGGACGTCTGCGTCTGGAAGATTACGCTGGCCAGAATTAGAAACGAAAGAAAGCTTCACTCTCTTGTCTATCGGCTGCCAATCAATCACGGGAGTAGAGAATAGATTGACGAGGCCGAACTTCGCCCGACGAAGCCGCTCACGAAGCGGCAAGTTGGGCGTAGGCAAATATTTCAGTCGACGAGGGTGGACTACACTCACCTGATGCCCACGGTCTACGAGTTGGTTGGCGTATTCGTAGATGACTCTGTAACCGCCCGACGGACCCCACATATAGCCGGGCATCAAGAACGTGATTCTCATTCGACTCCTTGTTCGACGAAACAAATGTGAGTTGGTAAAATGCGGTCAAAGGACGGTGTTGTTGCCAGTGATCGGCAGAGGCGGAGTTGCGCGTCGGCCCGTTAGTATTCCGGACACTCTCGTACGCACAATAGCGATCGTACCCCGGTCTTCGTCGTCCACCGCAAAAACCCAGAACATCAACACATAGCCCACAAAACTGAGAAGAATCAAGGGAACAGCAAGAAGCAATTTCAGATGCATAGATTCAATCGCAAAAACGAGCGCAAGCAGCGCTCCGCTCACTATAATCGCGCGGAGGAGGGGACCCGAGATGCAGTCGCGCAGAGAGAATGCTTTTAGCTTGGACGCAAAGACGTAAAGAACAGCGCAGTCTAAAATTGTAATCAATAACTTTGCGAAAGCTGCTCCGTTAATACCGTGATTCTTAATTAGCCACCATGCGGCAGCTGAATATATTGGAATGGCTACCAAGTCCAAAATGGCTTTGAGATCCGGCCTGCCGAGGGCCTGCACCGACGTGAAAGGAACAAATGCGAAGGCATTGAAGAAAAAAATCAGAGTGGTCAGTTGGAGCACCAATGTGCTGTTCTCTGCAAATTGAGCACCGAGCCAAAGATGCATGATGTCCTTGGCAAAAAAGACGAATACGGCGGTTGGAGGCGTGAGAACAAGGAACAGATACTTAAGAGTTCGAGATGTTACTTCCGAGACTTCAGAACTTCTGCTGCCGTGATAGCTGAAATATGGGAACAACGACGGAACGACACTCATCGGGAAGATCAGGAGCTTAGAGACAAGCTCGTAAGGCGCGGAATAGAAGGTAAGCATTGCTACGGAAACCAGAGACGCAATCATGAATCGCTCAAGGTATCCGAAGACCGGCCCAGTAACGTTGGTGACCATGACCCATCCGCCGAACGTCGCTAGTGGCCCAAGGGATGCTTTGGAGACACGGAAGCCCCGGCCCAGCTCAGGAATAGTCCGAAACGAAAGGAAGAGATATGCCAAAGTAGAAACCAGGCGAATGGCAACCAGCAGGGCGACAATGCCGGCGACGTGCACACCAAAGGGAATCGCCAGGGCGGCAGCGAAGTAGAAGAGTACGCTGGATGGAACCTTAACGTAGTTCACTAGATCAAAACGCTGCACGGCCTCAAGGACACCACGCAGAGCGTTATTGCCCAGCATAATCGGCATCGAGGCACAGAGGATAAAGAGGGCTATACGAGCTTGTCCGGCCAACTCAGCAGGCATTTTGAAGAGATGAGTGACAGAGACGGGAACGAACAACGCGGCGACGGCGCCGCCGATGATTCCGAGCCCAACAAGAAGCGAAAGCGAAGTCCAAATCAATTCGGGGACTTTGTGAATGTGTTCAGGATCCAGATTCTCGGCAACAAATTTAACAGTGGCGCGACTCAGGCCCAGGTCGAAAATATTGAAATAGCCCAGCAGCATCATGGCGATGGAGAGGATGCCATACTCAGCCGCGCCTAGCCCTCTGACAATAAACGGAATCGTGAGGACACCAACGACCATGGGCAAAATCTGGCCAGTAAGGTTGAAAATGGTATTCTTTGCGATTAAGCGTCTACCGCGTTGCTGCTGATCGTCCATTTTGGAGTGTGCTCTTCGCGATTTGGATGTTGAAGACGAAACGTGTAGAGAGAAGGGAGCGGACCGAAGTCCACTCCCTTCTGGTTAAGCGTTCAAATCAAAGGTTGGTTTAGTCACTCAGAAGTCTGAAGTGCAAGGTTTTACTTTGTTGGCCTATTGCACGGTCGCAGTGACGCCGGCTGGTGCTGAAGGCAGGGCCGTCGAGCCAAACTTGTAGGCGCCGGCGTCCCAATTTCCGCTAGCTGGACGCACCGCACCCACGATGTCCTTGGACAACAAAGCTAAACCCCCTGACGTGATGTTCGTCAAGTTGGCTGCAGCACTGATGCCTACGGAGCCCGATAGCAATTGACCAAGGCTGCTAGCGTTGATCTTTGCGGCCGGAATGTACTTCGATCTCGAGTCACAGTGACACACTGCTTGCCACGACGCCAAATCATGATAGCTGTGACCTTGATGACCGAACGCATTAAGCGAACCTGCATCCGCCAACAAGTCCTCGTAGATATTGTTATTGATTCCCGCGGATGACAAATAGCCGCCACCTTGTACGGAAATATCGGTATTGCCGCCCAGAAGGACGTTGTTGATCGCAGTAAAGTTATTCTGAGCATTGGCGAATATTCCTGCGCCAAGCTTATGTCCGCCATTTCGTATGAAGTTGTTGTAGGCGGAGTTTCCACTTGCCGGTCCGCCCGGTAAAACACCTGCGCTGCTAATGCCGCTAAACCAGAGCGAATTGATGGTACGGGTTGCCGGAACCAAGAAGACATTGTTATAGACAGCGACATTCCTCACTGAATCTTGAATGTAAATATGAGCGGTGATGTTCACTCCGGAATCGCCATCAAAAACGTTGTTGTAGATAGAACCATTAGTGATCACGCCCCCACGTTGCCCCCAGAGATGCAAACCATCGTGGTGATAAGAATTCGTGGGTGAATCCCAGTTCACGTAGTTATGGATGTGGTTGCCGTGGATCTGGAAGCCGGAGGTGGTACCAGCAGGGCCAAATGCGAGGCCATGATCGATATTATAGATATTGGAATAAGACAACGTGAAATTGTTACCGTACCCTGCGAATGCCCAGCCCGCATCGTGGCAGGTTACATGTGTAATCGTAAAGTTGTTGGCGTTAAGCCAATAGACGCAGTTCTCCGCCGTTTGCGTAACTGCCAAATCGGTTGGGGAGGTGCGTACATAGAGGTCCGCTATCGTAAGGTTCTTGACAACGCAGCCTGTGCAACTGGCCGCATAGATCGCCCTGCTGTCCTTCGCGTAGCCGCGACCCGTGCCGTTGGCAGTGTTCTTAATCAGGCCGTTCGTGCCGCCATCTATCACAATGTAGCTTCGACCTAGTTCGTTTATTGTGCCTTGCGAAGACCAATACGGCGCCATGAGGACCGCATTCAGCTCAAACTTAATAGTGATGGGACTGGTGGTTGTGCCGCTTCCACGTACTGATAGCAACTGTTGCCCCGCCGTACCTATGAATGTGCCACAAAGATGAACTGTGGTGCCTGGACCGATCTGACTTGCTCCAGTTCCCCAGCTCGCAACATTATTAAACCAAGTGTAGGGCTTGGCGGTCGAGCACCCTGTTCCAGATCCAGTGCTAGCTTGCTTGGCTGCGATATAGAAGTCTTTTGCTCCAGCGGGTAGTGCGGAAAACAAGAAAATCAGAATTAAAATCGACCTGCGCATCGTGTTTCTGCCCCCTCGATGGAAAGCTCTCTTGAGAGCAGGAGAATAGGGCGGCTAGCCTGTCAGCGAGGCCGACCTAGGACGTGAGAACGAGAGATTCCGACCTTCAGAATTGAAAGCACAAC
>WNFR01003712.1_pt1 | contig 15764 bp, 12 predicted proteins | sample 5400221 | NCBI WGS metagenome assembly WNFR01 (sample SAMN13153357, study PRJNA577476) | soil metagenome | isolation source: 40 cm soil under Madrone tree | place: USA:California | collected 2016-06-14 | reverse complement strand
CGCGATGATTCCCAGTCTTCCATAACTGCCCGTGAACAACTTACAAAGATCGTACCCGGCAACATTTTTGACGACCCGGCCGCCGGCTTTTATCACTCTTCCGTCGGCAAGCACTACACGCATTCCGATAACCGATCCACGTGGTCGTCCGTAGGCGTATTGCTGTGCGCCGCCGAGACCCGTGGCGACAACGCCGCCTATTGTTGCGTGGCCATCATCAGGAGGATCGAGTGGCAGCCATTGACCGTTATCTGTCAGCGCTTTGTTGAAATCTGTCAAAGTAACGCCAGCCTCAGACACGGCGATTAAGTCAGCAGGTTCGTGTTCAATGATTCTGTTCAGTCGTTGGGTAGTGAGAATTAGATCAACGCCCTCTAATCTATGCCCTGCGCCAAGCCAGCTGCCCGCTCCAGCGGGTGAGACGGTCCAACCTTCACTGGAAACGAGTCTCATCAGTTCAGAAATCTCGGAGATCGAGCCTGGGGCAACAGTGAGAAGAAAGGGAGAGACGGAGGGGAGGGAAGCGGCGGATACATTTAAACGTTGAGAGGTTGAGATGTTGGTTTCGCCCACAATCTGCGCCAACTTCGACGTCGCCGAGTCGGCGTCAAACAGGGCCTTGGTGCCTCTACTTGAAAGGCTTTCCCTTTTTGGACCATCACTTGGTTGATTCGAGGCTGGGTCGTTAGTGTGTAGTAGCCCCTCTGATTCGAAAGAGCTGGTTGGTAGCGCGTCTGGCTTCGCGGACCCCGTCGCTACCGCTCCGGGTTCTGACAAAAGCTTCGCGGACCCCGTCGCTACCGCTCCGGGTTCTGACAAAACCGCTCTTGCTTCGCCACAGCCGCGCAGCATCGGAATGATCTTGCCGGGATTGCATAAACCATTCGGATCAAATGCAGCCCGAACACGCAGCATCGCATCCATGTCATCTTCAGAAAAAACCAGCGGCAAAAGCTCTCGTTTATCGAGACCCACGCCGTGTTCACCAGTGATGGTGCCACCGGCGCGAACGCATACCTCCATCAACTCGCGTCCCGCTTCCTTTACGCGCCGCACCTCCTCGGGAAAACGTGAGTCAAAACAGATAAGCGGATGAAGGTTTCCATCGCCGGCATGAAATACATTTGCTATCCGCAATTGATACTTCGAGGCGATCTGATAGGCGGAAGCGAGCACTTCCGGCAGACGCGAACGCGGTACAACTGCGTCTTGAATCATCGAGTCAGGCGAAATGCGCCCGATCGCGCCGAATGCTCCTTTGCGCGCGGCCCAAAGTTTCTTTCTCTCATGCTCGTCGCGTGCACGCCTGCAGTTAGTGGCTCGATGTTCAAGGCAGATACTTCTTACCCGTTCTGTTTCGTCATCGAGTCCCGCTTCAATTCCATCAAGTTCAATCAGTAGTGCTGCTCCGGCATCCGGTGGCAGCCCGGCCGCAAACACGCTTGCTTCTATAGCTCGAATGATCTCGTGGTCCATCATCTCCAGTGCTGCCGGCATGACACCGGCTGCGATGATTGCCGAGACTGCGTGGCTCGCATCGTTGACTTCGGCAAACTCCGCCAGCAGCGTGCGCACGACGGGCGGGATTTGAACTAGTCGCAGCGTAGCCTCTGTGGCAATACCGAAGGTCCCTTCCGAGCCAATGAATGTTCCGAGAAGATCATAACCCTCGAATTCTGTCCCTCCGCCGCCCAGATCAACTATCTCACCTCCGGCAAGAACAACGCGGCACCCAAGAACGTGGTCAGTAGTGGTGCCATATTTCAGGCAGTGGATGCCGCCGGCGCTTTCGGCAATGTTTCCGCCAATCGTGCAGGTTGGTTGGCTCGAAGGATCGGGAACGTAATACAGACCGTACTGCGCGGCCGCTCGTGACACTTGCAAGTTAACGACGCCTGGTTGGACCACCGCCAAACGATTTGCAGTGTCGATCTTAAGGATTTTGCGCATCCGCGCCAGTTCGATTACAACACCTTCGTTCAAGGCCAGGGCGCCGCCCGACAATCCGGTTCCGGCGCCGCGCGGAGTGAACGGCACTCCCGCTTTGGCGAGCACCTGCATGACGCTTGCCGTTTCCTCGGTTGAGGAGGGAAAAACAACTGCCCGCGGACGATGCTTGTGTTGCGGCAACCCATCGCACTCGTAGACGAGCAGTTCATCAGGTCGCGAGAGCACATTCTCGCGGCCGACAACCGCGCCAAGATTTGAGATCAGATTGTTCACTGTTGAGGTTTCCGAATGGGATCATACATGCTATCTGGAAGAGTAAGTAGTGGATAGAGACGCGGATTTCACCCCGCTTAGGGGTGGCATGTTTATAGCTCGTCGGTCCGAGAACTTTCGGCGCGGTTCGGAGGGGCGGAACTCAACTGGCAAGTATCCATCCAGTTTCATTCCGCCCCTCCGAACCGCGCATGGTACTTCTTGGGTTACGGTCTATAAACATCTCTCTCCTACAGAGTGAAGACCGGAACTCAGTTTGACGCTTGTCATTCTTGCCGGCCTCTCTGCACAATACGAGAAAAGGAGACGTTATGAAATCCACTGAAATCACATTGCCGGAGCTTGCCCTGATAGCCGGAACCAGAGGAATGTTAGGCGCAGGGGCAGCCCTGTTAATTTCAAGCAAACTCAATAACGACCAAAGAAAGGCCGTCGGCTGGACTCTCTTCATAATCGGACTGATTAGCACGGTTCCGCTGGCGATCAATGTTTTCAGCAAGAGACGTTGAACTACTAACTGGACCATCCCCCATGAAATCACCGCTGCGCCTCCCTTTCATCACAGCCTTAGGACTAATCTCCATGAGCTTGCCTACTCTTGCTGATAAGCCGCCATCTTTTGCGCCTGATTTGGTAATTATCAATGCCATGGTCCACACGATGGATCCGAATCTACCGCTTGCCGACGCCGTTGCTATTCATGGCAACCGAATCGTGGCCGTGGGTGCGAGCAAGGAAATAAAAAAGATGGCTGGCCCGAGGACTCGCGTAGTAGATGCGCAAAAGCGAGTCGTGCTGCCCGGCTTCAACGATTCGCATGTGCACTTCTTGAGTGGTGGGTTCCAGCTATCCAGCGTGGATCTGCGCGACGCGGGTACGCCGCAGGAATTCGCTGAGCGCATACACCACTTCGCCGAAAAACTGCCGGCCGGTCGATGGATCACGGGTGGTGACTGGGACCATGAGCGTTGGCCGGAAGCCAAACTCCCAACCAAGGACCTCATCGACACCTTCACACCAGATACACCTGTTTTTGTAAACCGCCTTGATGGCCATATGGCGCTCGCAAACAGTCGCGCTTTACGGCTCGCCGGTATCACAAGGCAGACGCTCGATCCTCCTGGCGGCATCATCGTTCGAGATCCAAAAACCGGAGAACCAACCGGAATTTTAAAGGACGCAGCCCAAAACTTCGTCTGGAAAGTAATACCGCCGTCGAGTTTCGAAGAAAGACTGACGGCTGCTCGGGCGGCAACCGAATACGCTGCGAAGCTCGGTGTCACCAGCGTGCAGGATATGTCTGCTGGAAGCGATGTCGGCGTTTATCAAACGCTTTTGGATCGTGGCGAGTTGAAGACGCGCATCTATGCCGTGTCACCACTGCCTGCGTGGGAGCGTCTGGTGAGCACGGGTGTGCGTGCGAATTTTGGCAGCGAGATGCTGCGGATGGGCGGCTTGAAGGGGTTTGCGGATGGCAGTCTTGGATCGACAACGGCACTCTTCTATGAACCTTACGAGGATGCTCCCAACACCAGCGGCATCGCCGGCGACGAGATGTATCCGGAAGGCGCCATGCTCACTCGTGTGCGCGAGGCTGACAAAGCGGGATTACAGGTAATGATCCATGCAATTGGCGACCGCGCCAACGATCTCATCTTTACGATCTACGAACAAGTAGAGCGCGAGGATGGCAAACGTGATCGACGGTTTCGCATCGAGCATGCCCAGCACTTACGCCGCCAGGATATTCCACGTTTTGCACGCGACAAGGTTGTGGCTTCGATGCAACCTTACCATGCGATCGATGACGGCCGCTGGGCGGAGAAGCGAATCGGAAAGGAGCGAGCAAAGACCACTTACGCTTTCCGCTCGCTGCTTGATTCCGGCGTGGTGCTGGCCTTCGGCACTGACTGGACTGTCGCGCCCATGAATCCAATGTTCAGTATCTATGCTGCCGTCACGCGCAGGACACTGGATGGCAAGAATCCGAAAGGGTGGGTGCCCGAACAGAAGATCTCGGTCGAAGAAGCTGTACGTGCCTACACAGTGGGCTCCGCGTGGGCTGAGTTTCAGGAGTCGGTGAAAGGGACGATCACACCTGGCAAGCTCGCTGACCTGGTGATCCTTTCACGCGACATCTTCAAGATAGATCCGAAAGACATCGAGACCACCAAAGTCGTAATGACGATTCTCGATGGCCGTGTGATTTACGAGGGACGCGAATAGAGTTTGTAACTGAAATAGATAGCCAGGCCAACCGCACCCACGACGGCTGCTGACAATGCTTCGCGCCACGTGCTGTTTGCCAGTAACCAGCCGATCAATATCAACGACAGGATCGCTATTGCAGTCCCTCCAGGCAAGCGGAATACGGCTGACGGAGACTGGGCTTTGCGGCGGAGCAAAGGAAGAGCAGCGCACGTTGCGCCATAGGTCACCAATCTTGCAATCGCGCTTATCGTCAGGGCAGCGACAAAAGAACTCTTGAGTGTAAAGAGCAGCATCAGTGCCGCCGTGATCAGGATTGCGACGTGGGGTGTAAAAAAACGCTGATGAACTTTCGCGATGAATGATGGCAATTCCCGCTGCTCGGCCATGGCGAAGGGAATTCGCGAACCTGATAGGACCAGTATGTTTAAGTTACCGGTAATCGAGATGATCGCGCCGGCAGAAATGATTGCACCCCCAGCCGTACCTAAGAACCGCGTGGCGGCATCCGCCAGGGGCTTCTGCGATTGGCCCAACTCAGGCAGCGTGCCCACGCAAACAATCTGGATCAAAATGTAGAGAAACGCTACGACTCCAATCGCGATGATCAGGGCACGCGGTAGGTACCGTTGCGGATCGCGCACTTCGCCCACAGGAATCGCCGCCATCTCAAATCCGGTGAAGGCGTAAATTAGCAGGAGCACTGACTGCGAGAATGCGGTGGTGGGAGGCCTTGGTCCGAGCGCGTAGGCATGCGGGTTAAGAAAGAAAAGCCCCGCAGTGATGAAGATTAATATTGGGATAAGTTTGCCTATTGTGAAGCAGTTGCTCACAATCGCGGCCTGCCTGACACCCACCAAATTGATACCGGCCAACACGACAACGACAAATACGATGATGAATGCGCGCCATAGGGTGGTTGTCGCTTGAGGCCAAAAATAACCTAGATAGTTGATGAGTAAATTGCAGTTTGCTGCAAACGCGGTGAGCCGCGCCAACCACATTAGCCAGCCAATCTCGAACGCGGCCGTCGGTCCAAACGCCTCGCGCGCATAGAGGTAAGGTCCGCCTGTCTCCTTGAAGCGGCTGCCTACTTCTGCAAAACAGAGGATGACCAATGTGACAACGATTGCGCAAACGACGAACGCGATGAGGCTATAAGAACCAATCAGCGAGAATACTTTTGCAGGCAGTCCAAAGATTCCTGCGCCGATGATGCCGTTGATCGTGATGGCAACTAAGTCCCATCGGCGAATGCCACGGACCAGCCCCTCTTTTACCGGTTTTTCCACGCGGTGCCTTATAGCAACTTTCAGACGCGGCACAAAGATAATAATCGGCCAAAGCCACTCAACCGCGACGACCTCCACCAGCAGATCAATAACTCAACTCCAGTAGTCTCTCAGGTCGGGAAGGCGGACCCTGTCCCCGCTCCGAGCTTGAATGGCATTCAAACTTGGGCGGGGACAGGGTCCGCCTTCCCGACCTGAGAGACTGCTTATATCGAGAGGTGGTTTGATGGTGAGTGGTTTTCAAACCTAGGCCGGAACAAGGTCATAACAAAGCGGCAACCTTAAGTTGCCGGTAAAGAGGGTGCAGGTGAGTACATTCATAGACCACTGCCACTCGATCTACTTGCCACTCCCCGGGAAAGCGTAATAGTCTCTCGAAGTCACAACAGAAACTTCTAAGATTGGGGCTCATTGATGTTGAGTAAAGTTATAGGCTCTATTTGTGGCTTCTTAATGCTCGTCCCTTCGAATGCCATTGCGCAAGCTCGCTTCGAGCAAAATGCACCGTCGCCAACCAGTCTGCAGCTATTGGTGAATCAAGCTGCCAAAACCGCGCTCGAGCGTTTCGCTGATAAGAAGCTCGAAGAGAACCAACTATCGATTACGCTGATCGATCTGAGTGATCCACAACATCCCTCACAAGCTAGCTTTCGTGGCAATGAACGTGTTTATCCGGCAAGCGTGGTTAAGCTTTTTTATCTGGGAGCTGTGCACCGCTGGCTAGAGGACAAGAAGATCGGGGAAACGCCGGAACTGAAGCGTGCCGTCCGCGACATGATTGTCGACTCATCAAACGAGGCTACGCAATACATTGTCGACGTCTTGACCCAAACTACCGGTGGTTATGAGTTACCGCCGAAAGAGATGGAGGAGTGGCAATTCAAACGAAATGCGGTCAACCGCTATTATGCTACGTCAGGTTACAGCAATATTAATGTGAATCAGAAGACGTTTTGTGAGGATGCCTATGGACGTGAGCACGTTTCGCGAGGTCCGAACGGTGAGAACCGAAACAAGCTGACAACAGACGCCACCGCTCGCCTGTTGATGGAAATAGTGACAGGAAAGGCGGCCAATCCACAGCGAACAGCGCAAATGATGGAACTGTTGAAACGCGACTACACTGGGAAGAGTACGGACCCTGATGACCAGGGTCACGGCTTTACCGGTATCGCGCTGAAGGGTCTTGAAGGAGTGCAGCTCTGGTCGAAAGCGGGTTGGACCAGTACTACTCGCCACGACGCTGCTTACCTTGAGATGCCGAGCGGGGCAAAGTTTGTGCTCGTGACATTCACTACTGACCATGCAAATGAACGGGAGATTATTCCTACCGTTGCGCGCGTGGTGATTGAAGGCATTAAGGGCGTGAAGTGAGCCTCTCATTAAGTTCGCATGCTCGAAGACCTTTCAACTAGACATCAGCCTGTGACCAATCTTTTCGCGTGGCCTGGCAATCCCGAGCAGTGGAATCAGTATCGTCTCACGGATCAGCAAATCGATTTCTACCAGCAGAATGGTTACCTCGCCGGCATTCGCATGTTGAGCGATCAGCAGGTCGAAATTCTTCGCGACGAACTGGATTTATTGACCGATCCCTCACATTCCGGTCGCGAACTCTTTTACGAATACAATTCAAATGAATCCACCGATCCCACCACCACGCTCTTTCATGCCCTTGGCGCCTGGCGCGTAAGTCCTGCATTTCATGACCTGCTTTGGAATCCGGCGTTCTTAATACCTGCGGTGCAACTGCTCGGTTCGCCAGTACGTTTCTGGCACGATCAAATATTCTACAAACCAGCCCGTCACGGCGGTATCGTTGCCTGGCACCAGGACTATTCCTACTGGACCAGAACGCAACCAATGGCACACCTCTCATGCTGGATCGGACTTGACGATTCGAAGATCGACAATGGCTGCCTGCATTATGTGCCACGCAGTCATCGTTGGGATTTACTGCCAGTTACAGGTTTGGCGGATGATATGAATGCCATCCAGGGCCTATTGAATCAGGAGCAGAATAAAGAGTTTAAGCCGCTGCCGATTGAACTCAGGAAAGGCGAGGCCTCGTTTCATCATCCGCTGATGGTGCATGGTTCGTTTGGAAACAAGACTGATCGACCGAGAAGAGCAGTCGTCATCAACGTCTTTTCCGACGGTGTGATGTCGGCCTCGGATGAACCGCCACTCGAGGGCGTTCCAGCGATTCCGGTGGGCCAGAAAATGGCAGGCCAGTTTTTCCCTCTGCTGTTTGAACCTGAGGGTCAGAAACAATAATCTTTGCCGCAGGCTTACTTGATGAGCAATGACTAGTATCTCAAAGCTTGCCAGGAGCAGCGCGGGAGTAGGAGCGCTCATTTGGTCCATCTGTTTATTTTTTCACACGGGTGACTCAATTGAGACCGAACTGATCCAGAAAGTTTTCCTGCTCGCCGTGTTTGTCATCGTTCCCCTCGGCCTTTCACTCACAGCAACCCCAAATCGTCTCGGCAGTCATTCAAGAATCTACTTTCTTGCAGTAGTTGCGCAGCCAGTGGGGGCTGTTACCGTCCTGGTGTCATTCTTTATTGAGCCTGGAATAACCGCAGCACTGTTAGCTGCAATTTGGTTTGGCGTCAACATACTGATCGCTTTGTATGGACTGTCGCGCTTTTTACAGCGGGGTTTCTTTCCGTGGGAAGAGACCGCAATTGATGTGGGAATGCTTTACTTATCCGTCGGCGGTGTTTGGTTTGTATTTTCGCGACTTGGTATCCAGCCATTCGGCTTTGGTGACACGATCGTATTGCTGACTGCGGTTCACTTTCACTTCGCCGGTTTCGCAGCTCCAATTCTCGCTGGTATGGCCGGTAGAAGGTTGAGCACACAGAGGCGAACACTGTCGATGTTTGCACTCGCAGCGGTCGGGATCATTGGCGGGACGCCGTTGGTTGCAGCGGGTATCACATTCTCACCTCTTACCGCACTGATTGGCGCAATCGTGATCTCATCAGGGCTTATACTTCTTGCCATCCTGGTAATCGGACGGGTCCTTCTCGGAATCGATTCGCTTGCGGGTAGCATCTTGTTGGCCGTTAGTTCAGTCTCCAGCTTTACCGCGATGGTGCTTGCCTGCGTGTACGCCTACAGCATCGTGCAGAGAGAACTGATCATCGATATCCCTCATATGGCCATGACACACGGATTGGCAAATGCCTTTGGTTTTGCTCTTTGTGGAATGGCTGCCTGGTCGATAATTCAACCCCAGACGCGCGCAGCGCCACCGGGTATCCCATTCAGCAGACTGCCGGCTGGAAGGTATGCTGGTCCAGACTATTTCACTCGAGTTAGTGCGCTCTCAGTTTTGAAGGCTCAGCCCCTCGGACTTGTGGACCAGTTCTCAGTCTTTCGCCGGGCCGATTTCGATACTGATCGCGTCGATCCTACGGTGAGATCGTTTTACGAAGAGACGTTTCGTTACAGACTTGTCGTTAGACCGCACTGGCAGCCGGGCTTTCGCATCGGCGGAAGAGTGGCGCACATGTTGGGAGGTCTGGTTGGGCAACTGCGTCTGCCCGTCGCAGCGGAAAACCTTGAGACCAATGTCGAGAGTTGTTTGCTTCCAATTGATGATGCCAGCGATGGTCGAACTGGAGTGCGCGGCTGGATTAGAACCTACGGAGGAACTAGTCAGGCAATGTACGTTGCCGCCTACGCCACACACTCGCGTCTCGGGAACACCTATATGAACATTGCCTTCCCGCTTCCGGGAGGTAATTTGTCCAGCATTCTGCACCTCGCCGTAAGCACATCAGGTGAGCGTACGGGAGGTGTCGTACTGTCGACGCTAGGTGATGCGCAGGCTGGTGGTGATCAGGGCGTCTATTATGCCAACCAGGTTATTCCTGTCCGCTTGCCCATCAATGAAGTCATAACAGTCTGGCCGGCAAAATCCGAAATCGGCGGCGGCGTCAATGACAACAGACTTCCCGTGCTACTTGCCAAACACGAAATGTGGATCTTCGGAGTGAACTTCCTCAACCTGGATTACGACATCTTTCCGGTCGCGATTGCTTGAGTGGCCCAAACCGACGGGCGCCTCCGGAACGAAGGGTTAGCTACTCAATCGAAACCACTTCTCAGGTAACGAAGGCGGACCCTGTCCCCGCCTCTAGTCTGAAAGCCACTAACCTGCAAATCAATAACTCAAACCTCAGCAACTTTTGAGGTCATGGAGCTTGATTGTGATCTTTGAGTTGTTGAGTGATTTGGTCTGATAGTAAATGGCATTCAAACATGAGGCGGGGACAGGGTCCACCTTCCCGACCTGAGAGGTTATGAGTTTGAGTGATTTAGTTTTAAATGGTGAATGGCATTCAAAATGCCGGGAACCTTTAGTCATACGCCGTGTCTAAGATCGCGACTCTATTCTGCGATGGTTTGCTAGCGGAGGTGACTATGAGTACGGAAACCACACCGAAGCCTTCTATTAACGTAACTCCACTGATCGACGTGCTGCTTGTCATGCTGATCATATTCATGGTTGCTGCTCCTCTCAAACCGAGCCGTTTCGCCGCAAAGCTTCCTTCCGAACCGGATCGCGACCAAAGGCTCGTCCTCAACATCAATACTCTCGTCGTAACTATCGATCCTGATCGGACACTCAAATTGAATGGCCTCACCGATATGGGCACAGTAGACGACACTTCCAAGCTAAGCATGAGACTGGTTTCGCTCTTTCAGGAACGAACTAAGAACCGGGTCTATCGTGACGACATGCTTGCTCGTTTTGATCTGTCCGAAGACGCGCGTATTCAGAAGACGGTATTCATCAAAGCGCCGCGCGGAATTCCCTACGGCGAAGTTGTGAGAGTGATGGATGGCTTAAAGGGTGCAGGTGCGGAGCCGATTGGATTGCAACTGGATGATCTGAAGTAGTAGTTTCTACCTAACGTTGCAACGTCGAAGAAGTCCGAAACTAAAACTCCACGCGACTAAAGTCGGTGGTATCTATAAAGGCCACTAGCGCAAGACCTATAGACTAAAGCTCAAGTACCACGCGGCTGGAGAGACTGTGTGAAAACGCCGATACCACCGGGCTTCAGCCGGTGGTACTTGACCTTTAACCTAGACTTGCTGCAGGTCCAGTAATCTTTGGATACCACCGACTTTAGTCGTGTCGGAGTTTTAGTTTCGGCCTTCTTCGACTCTGCAACATTAGGTAGAAACTGAACCTCCACGCGACTAAAGTCGGTGGTATCCAAGAATCACATGTTTTGCTCTCTAGGCTGAAACTGAGTACCACCGGCTGAAAGCCCGGTGGTATTTGCCTGGACACCGAGTCAAAACCACGTCTTCGTCGTGTCTTTGATCTCCATTTCGCTGTTCAGGCTTGTCTTAGTTTGCGGAATGAGTTGTAATCAGAGTCGAGGATAGTCAGGGGAGCCTTTTGAATGAGCAATAGACTTTATTCGACTCTTATTATCGCTTCGGTCCTTGTGCTTTCGTCTGCTGCCGTGCCGACATGGGCTCAGCAACCGAGCGGTGGCGGTAGTATTGTCCGCGACATTGGTGGCGCCGAATTGATCTTTCGCTCGCCCGACAATCCGGCTTTGCACGACACATCGGCTGCGGGTCGTGGCAGCGTTGGTGGCGGAAAAGTTACGGGCCGTCGCACTCCAAGCACGCCTCCCCCACGCGCACAAGATCAGATGTTGGCCAAGGGCAACGCTGCCCGCAGCGCAGCCAAGCCGCGTTACGCGGAAGCAGAACAGCAGTATCAACTTGCAGCGAAGATTGCTCCCGACGACGCGCGTGCCTTTGCCGGCCTGGGCAATGTCTATGTAGATCAGGGCCGTTTTACGGAAGCAGTCGATGCTTATAAGCAAGCCATTAAGATTCAGCCAGACTACAAGGCTGCTTACATGCCGCTGGCGTTTTCGCTGGCCCGTTTGAACAAATATCCGGAAGCAATAGAGATCTATCAGCAGACGCTGAAATTGGATCCTGCGAATCCTGAGGTCTATAACAATCTCGGGTTTGCCTATAATCACTCCGAGCGCTACTCGGATGCGATTGAGGTCTGCAAACAGGCAATCAAGTTACTCGGGGCAACAGGCGAGGCCTACAGCCAGGGCTTTCAGGAGAGAGGCGAAGTTCTCTCGCACGCTTACAAGAATCTGGGTAATGCTTACAACGGACTGAAGCGTTACGAGGAAGCGGCGGAAGCTCTAAAACAAGCCACTGTGATCGAGCCGACTAACGCCGCGGCCCACTTCAATCTCGGCCTCACTCTTTACAGTGCTGGTCGCTATTCGGAAGCAATCGAGGCTTACAAACAAGTTATCAAACTAAAACCCACTCTAGCCCAGGCCCACTTCAATCTCGGTCTCACTTATTACGCGATACACGATCAAACTGCGGCGATGGCAGAATACGATTCGCTCAAGAGTATCAATGCCGACCTGGCGAATCAGCTCTACAACGCGATTAAGAAACAATAGCTTTAGTTACTTTCCCGGTGCGAGTACGCGATCAACCTCCACGCGAATCTCGTCAAATTCTTTGTGCAGCACCCCGTAACGCTCGATAGCATCCCCGTCCGATCTTCTGATCGGCGTTGGCGGTCATACCCGCCAAATAGGTGATCTGTGCTTGTTGCATTCAAACTTGAGGCGGGGGCAAGGATCCAACTTCCTTAACCTGAGAGGTTATGAGGTTGGGTGACTGAACTTCGTTGCCGAATTGAAAGCGGCAGGCTAGTTAGCCTGCCGCAAATTGTTACCAGCTATCGAGAGTTGCTGCTTACGCCGCGCGATCGTCTCTTATGAGACCACGTGTTTTACGGCCTTCTTGGTGCTGCGGCCAAAATGTTTACCAGCCCGCCCCATGTGTTTCCCAAAGTGTTTACCGCCACGAACAACCCGGCCATGCTTCACGTTTCGGCCCATCGCCGTACCTGCTCGACCGACCTCTTTGCCACTTTCTTTCATCTGACCTTTAGAACTATTAGCGTTCTCCTGAGCATTTGCGCCTAGCGGAACGAGAACTAAGAATATTGACATCGCCGTTAGCATGATCAGGCGCATTGCATTTCTTTTCATATTTTGACTCCTTTCTATTCAAAGATATACCGGAGTGCTTTCAGAAGTGTGGAGCCCAGCACACAGATCGATGTCGAGGCCAGTACTGGAATCTCGAAATTCAAGCTATGACAAAAATATCTACCAACTTGCCTGCCTCTGGAATCTCCTTGAGAATGTGGCCCATATGACGAATCATTCAAATGCTCAAGCTCTTGACCTATTGGCGGTAGCGCATCAAACGATGATTGATGCCGGGTTTGTACCGGATGAGCCGCAACCGGTCCTGGATGAACTGAAGGCCATCGCATCAAGAACCCAATCCACACCACCAGACAACGCAACACGCGATCTACGGGCATTGTTATGGTCTTCGATTGACGACCGTAAGTCTCGCGACCTTGATCAAGTGGAACACGCAGAGAGTCTGCCGAATGGTGATGTTCGTCTGAGAGTTAGTATCGCCGACGTAGACGCTCTCGTTCACAAAGACTCGAAGATTGACGCACACGCAGCAGAAAATGCGACTTCTGTTTACACAGGTGTAAAGACGTTTCCCATGCTACCGGAGAAGTTATCAACGGACATGACTTCGCTGGTGGGTAATGCTGACCGGTTGTCTATTGTCATTGAAGTGGTCCTGTCAAAGGACGGCACAGTGAAAGCTAGTGATGTATACCGGGCGACAGTCCACAACTACGCCAAACTCTCGTACGAAGCAGTTGGGAATTGGCTTGATGAAAACGGTGAAGTACCGACAGCTGTTGCCAGCGTGCCGGGGATGGAAGCACAGATCCGATTGCAACTGGAAACGTCGATGCGGCTCCACGAGTTAAGAAAACAGAACGGCGCGCTTGAATTGCAGACAATTCAAGTCACGCCGGTCGTGAACAATACGGGGCACGTAACAGACCTCGCCGTGACCGAACAAAACAGTGCGCGTGACATCATCGAAAATTTCATGATCGCGGCAAATGTAGCGATGGCGCAATTTCTTGGAGCAAGAGGCGTAATGTCCTTGCGGCGAGTAGTGCGCACTCCGGAACAATGGCCGCGTATCGTTGAAATAGCACGCTCGCTCGGCGAGCGATTGCCAGATATCCCCGATTCTCGTGCGCTCGCAGATTTCCTTGCGCGCCGCAAAGTCGCTGATCCAATTCATTTCCCAGATCTCTCGCTTTCGATTGTTAAACTGCTGGGCCCTGGTGAATATGCCGTTCAAGATCCCGGTTCGACGAGCGAGGGACATTTTGGCTTGGCCGTGCATGACTACACACATGCAACAGCACCGAACCGTCGTTTTGCAGATCTGGTTACGCAGCGTCTGGTAAAGGCGGTTCTGGCAAATGCTCCTGCACCTTATGATGTTAAGGATCTGGGTGCCATTGCGTCACACTGCACTGAGCGGGAGGATGCAGCGCGAAAAGTCGAGCGAAAAATGCGGAAAGTAGCTGCTGCAGTCCTGCTTGAAAACCGAACCGGGGAAGACTTTGATGCGATTGTGACGGGAGTTGCACAGAAAGGAACTTTTGCGCGGCTATTGAAGCCTCCAGTTGATGCGCGCATCGTACAAGGGGAACGTGGACTGCGCGTCGGCGATAGAGTGCGAGTGAAATTGCTGTCGACCGATCCTCGCCGTGGCTTTATCGACTTGCGGGCCATCGGGAATCGATAGCATCAAATGTCCGATATGCTTTAGCTTGTCGTTATCATGTTATGGGGTCTTCTTGGGGTAGTCATCGACAAGCTAAAGCATATCGGACATTTGCAACTGTGCCCGCTCCTCCCGCATCTGATACGATGTCAGCCCGACGAGCAGGTTTTCCAAGCCATTTTCCCCGTCCAAGTGCGTCAATATATGAAGTATCTTAGAGTTCACCTCGCTCTGTTGTTCGTTGCCCTTGCAGCATTCGTCACCGTCATTTTGCTTTATACTAATACCAGTCGCGGTCAATCGCAGGATGCCGGGAAGCCTGATGTCAAGCGGATCTTGAAGCCCATTGCCGCCGACAATGACAAACGTGCCGTGGACGCTGCCAAAATTGAGCACGATTCCTCGACGTTTGGCGTGGCTGCCTCCCGCAATTCCGTCCTGCGCACGGAACTCAACTGGACGTTTGGCGGCAAGCAGCAGCATGGTTGGTATTTATATACGCCGCTCATTAACCAACTGCTTGACGGCGAGTATGACACCGGTTCGGATCAATTCGCGTCAGCGCTTTCACGCTGGCAGAAAAAGTTGGGTCTAACACCCAGCGGCGTGCTCGATGAAGAGGCGCTCTATGCGATGGTCTCTGAATGGCAGGGCAGAAGACTTAAGGGATACAGTTACGCGCGTCCTGATGAGCTTGTGACAGCGCCGACATCCGACTTTTATGATCCGTCACGTCTAGACGAACTCCGCCAAGTCGAGCGCGAGACCTACGCTGCCTACAAACTTATGGTCGCAGCCGCATCCGGGGATCCGACGCTTCATCTTATTCATGGCGCAAGTGGCGAACTTGCGCCCGCCGAGAAGTACTTAAAGATCGTCTCTTCTTTCCGTTCGCGTGAGTATCAGGAGCGGCTGCGTAAGCAGTCGCCCAATGCAGGCCGCGCCGGACTCGCCACCAATAGTCCGCACTTCACAGGGCGGGCCCTCGATCTATATGTGGGAGGAGAACCGGTCGAGACGAAAGACTCCAACCGCGCTCTGCAGATCCAGACACCTGTCTACCAGTGGCTCGTTCGCAATGCCGAACGCTTTGGCTTCCGGCCTTACTACTATGAACCGTGGCACTGGGAGTACACGGGCAATCACCAGTAGTGATGCACTAGCGGACGTATGCGGCTTTCGTAAAGTTCTCGAACTGCATTCATTGTTTCGTCTGAAAGCGGCGGAAGATCACTTGCGAAAGCGTTTTCTTCTACTTGTGACGGTCGTTTCGCTCCGGGGATTGCGCACGTGACGGCGTCAAACATCAAAATCCATCGCAGAGCA
>WNFR01012317.1_pt1 | contig 15769 bp, 15 predicted proteins | sample 5400221 | NCBI WGS metagenome assembly WNFR01 (sample SAMN13153357, study PRJNA577476) | soil metagenome | isolation source: 40 cm soil under Madrone tree | place: USA:California | collected 2016-06-14 | reverse complement strand
AAGGCACTTTGCTCGAGCGCAACCATTGTATTTGGCCGTGCCGGCGGATCCGTGCGCTGGGGCGTCTGCGGCGTTGCACGGCTTGTCCATAGTATCCACTATGGACCGCGCCGCGCGCCTTGCATCCGCTCCCGTGCACGGATCCAATGGCGCGGGCCGAGCCCAACTGCATCGCACGGATATACGGCCTTGCCAACGCGGCTCACGTAGAGTACTCAGACAGGCTCCTAGGTCGCGGGTCCCGCGGCGCCGGGATGGGGAGTACCGCCGGCCGGGCCGCCGCCACCGCGATTACGGCGCCGTCGCCGCGGCGGACCGGCCGCAGCAGAGGCATCGCCGCCGCTCGAGGCAGCGGCAGCACCGCCGGAACGGATTCCGCTGCCACTGCCGGAACCGCCGCCACTGCTGCTGCGGCCACCGCTGCCACTGCCGGAACCGCCGCCACTGCTGCTGCGGCCACCGCTGCCACTGCCGGAACCGCCGCCACTGCCACTGCGGCCACCGCCGCGGCTTCCGCCGCTACGGTTCGGGCTTCCGGAGCGCCCCGGACCGCCGGACCGTCCGCCGCCGCCCGGGCGGCCCCCGCCACCCCGCGATTGACCGGGCCGCGGCGCCCGTTCGCGCCATACGGCTGGAGGCGGGGCGGTCACGTCGGCCAGATCGACCACGTCGATTGCGGCACGCGGAATCTGGTGGCCGATGTACTGCTCGATATCCGGCAGCGAGATCGCGTATTCCTCGCAACCGAAGCTGATGGCATCGCCCGCGGCGCCCGCGCGCGCGGTTCGTCCGATGCGATGCACGTAGTCCTCCGCATCGTTCGGCAGATCGAAATTGAAGACATGGCTCACGTCGGGAATGTGCAGACCGCGCGATGCCACGTCGGTGGCGATCAGAACGGCAATTTCGCCTTCGTGAAAGTCGCGCATCATCTTCAGCCGCTTGTTTTGGGGTACGTCTCCGGACAACGCCTGGGCGACGAAACCGTTCGCGGTCAGAGTTCGCTCCAGCACTTCGGCGATGCGCTTGGTATTCACGAATACCATGGTGCGGCGCGCATCGATTCGGCGCAGAAGTCCCATCAGCAGCGGTATCTTTTCCTCGGTCGAGGGGAAGTAGAGCACTTGCTTGACACTGTCCACCGTCATCTTGTCCGGCTCGATGCGGATCAACTCGGGATTGTTCATGTGCTCGTAGGCCAGCTCCATCACGCGGTGCGACAGGGTGGCCGAGAACATCATCGTGAGCCGCTCGGTCGGCGGCGGCAATCGCCGTAAAATGAAGCGGATGTCTTTGATGAATCCCAGATCGAACATCCGGTCGGCCTCGTCCATGACCGCCACTTGAATATGGCGCAGCTCGAACACATGTTGCTTGAAGTAATCGATGACTCGTCCGGGCGTACCAATCAGCACGTCGACGCCCTCTTCGAGGATGCGGCGCTGTTTTTCGTAATCGACGCCGCCGAATACAATCGCCAGTCTGAGCCCGGTGTATTTGGCGATGCCCTCCGCGTCCTTGTGAATCTGCACCGCCAGTTCACGGGTCGGTGCGATAACGATGGCGCGAGGTGCGGCCGACGGCTTGTTGACAGGGATGGGCTCGGTCAGCAATCGGTTGAAGAGGGCGACGAGGAATGCCGCCGTCTTGCCGGTGCCGGTTTGCGCCTGCCCTGCGACATCGCGGCCCGCGAGTGCCACCGGCAGAGTCTGCGCCTGAATCGGAGTGCAGCGGATGTAGCCGAGATCGGCGATACCCCGCTTCACGGATTCGGGAATGTCCAAGGATTCGAACGTTAGCTGAGTGAGATGGGCGTCTGACATTTTCGCTTTGTGAGTTGCAGAAACTTGCAAATTGGTGGGAGACCGGTTAACAATACGCTAAGTCCGGAGCCGGTCTTTCCGCTCCCCTCAACCGTATCATCGGTACCCTTTTAAGGTAATCAAGACCGCTAGAGCCGCTGTATTGTGCCCGAACGGCCGCGCATCGTCACTTCGCGCTAGCTTTCGGAATCCGTCCCCACATAAAACCCCGCTAAAAACTTCAAATGAATCTCCAAAAGGAGGCATATCCGCAGTGAGTAATCCAAGTATCGTCCATACCAGCGACGCCACATTCGACAAGGACGTTCTCAAGTCCGAAAAGCCCGTTTTGCTCGATTTTTGGGCCGAATGGTGCGGCCCCTGCAAAATGATCGCTCCCATCCTCGATGAGATCGCCGATCAGTACAAGGATAAGATCCGAATCGCGAAGCTCAATATCGACGACAATCCGGCAACCCCGCCTAAATTCAACATTCGCGGCATTCCGACGCTGATTCTCTTCAAGAACGGCACCGTGGAGGCCCAGAAAGTGGGAGCAGTCACCAAATCACAGCTCGCCGCCTTTCTGGACAGCAACCTGTGAGAGGCTATCTAGGAAACCAGTCCCGCGGCGGCCAGGGTGGTCAAGGCGGACAGCAGGGCGGCGGCCAGGGCGGCGGCGGGCGCTCCAATCGCTCCAACCGGGGCCCGCGCAACGACAACCGTAACGGCAACACCAATGGAGGCAGACCGCCTCAGGAAGACTACGGCGATCTGCCGGAGGGCGGCGACGATTTAGAAATCATTGCGCCGACGGATCTCGCGCGCAGCCGCAGCTCGATGAATCTGACCGAGCTCAAGAAGCGCCCGATCAGCGATTTGGTCAAGCTCGCCGAGACCATGGGTCTCGAGAACATGGGCCGTTCGCGCAAGCAGGACATCATCTTCGGCGTCCTGAAGGCGCATGCCCGGAAGGGCGAAGATATCTATGGCGACGGCGTGCTCGAGATACTGCAGGACGGCTTCGGCTTCCTGCGCTCCTCCGACTCCAGCTATTTGGCCGGTCCGGACGACATATACGTCTCGCCCAGCCAGATCCGGCGCTTCAATCTGCGCACCGGCGATTCGATTTCCGGTCTGATCCGTCCGCCCAAGGACGGCGAGCGATACTTCGCGCTGCTCAAAGTGGGCGAGATCAACTACGATAGTCCCGAGAGTTCGCGCGGCAAGGTGCTGTTCGAGAACCTGACGCCGCTGCATCCGACCGAGCGGTTGAAGCTCGAGCGCGGCAATGGCTCGACCGAAGACTTGACCGCCCGCGCCATCGACCTGGTGGCGCCGATCGGCAAGGGACAGCGCGGTCTCATCGTCTCGCCGCCCAAGGCCGGCAAGACCATGCTGCTGCAAAACATCGCCACCGCCATCACAGCCAACCATCCTGAGGTTTATCTGATCGTACTGCTCATCGACGAGCGGCCCGAGGAAGTGACCGAGATGGCGCGCACCGTGAAGGGCGAGGTGGTTTCCTCGACCTTCGACGAACCTGCCAGCCGGCACGTTCAAGTGGCCGAGATGGTGATCGAGAAAGCAAAACGCCTGGTCGAACACAAGAAAGACGTGGTCATCCTGCTCGACTCCATCACCCGTCTGGCGCGAGCCTACAACACGGTGGTGCCGAGTTCCGGCAAGGTGCTGACCGGCGGCGTCGACGCGAATGCGTTGCAGCGGCCGAAGCGGTTCTTCGGCGCGGCCCGCAACATCGAGGAAGGCGGCAGCCTGACCATTCTCGCGACCGCACTGGTCGACACGGGCTCGAAGATGGACGACGTCATTTTCGAAGAGTTCAAGGGCACGGGCAATTCGGAAATCCATTTGGACCGCCGCATCTCCGAAAAGCGCACCTTCCCGTCAATCAACATCAACCGCTCGGGCACGCGCAAGGAAGAACTCATCACGGAGCCGTCGGAGCTTTCCAAGATGTGGATCCTGCGCAAGCTCCTGCATCCGATGGACGAGCTGGCCGCGATCGAGTTCCTGCTCGACAAGATGAAGGACACCAAGACCAACGCGGACTTCTTCGACGCGATGAAGCGGTAGGCTCCTGGGGCGGAGGGAGCGCGGGACATGCAATGGTGGGCGTGGATTGCCGTTGGCGCCATACTGTTGGGGTCGGAATTGACCTTCGTCAATGCGCAGTTCTATCTGGTGTTCGTCGGCGCCAGCGCGCTCGTGGTCGGCATCCTGGCGCTCACCGGGGCAGCAACGGCCGACTGGCTGCAGTGGCTGATCTTCGCGGCGCTTGCGGTCACTTCCCTGCTCACGTTCCGCGGGCGTATCTACGAGCGCATGCGCCGCACGCTGCCGGCCATCCGGAGCGGTCCGGCCGGTGAAATCGTGATGCTGCCACTCGAGCTGCCTCCGGGGGAGACTTGTCGCCTGGAGTACCGCGGCAGCTCTTGGAGCGCGATCAACGGCGGTAAATCCGTCATCGCCGCCGGATCGCGGGCGCGCGTCGAGCGCGTCGACGGATTGACTCTCGTGGTGCGCGGCGATAATTGATACGCGCCCGACGCGCGTGCATGGCGTCGGCATTCAAGGAGAACCGATTGGAAGTTTCGATCAGCTATGCATTCATCGTGGTGGCGGTGCTCGTCGTCATCGCAATATTCAAGACAGCCACCGTGGTGCCGCAGCAGAGCGCCTACGTCATCGAGTATCTGGGCAAGTACAGCCGCACGATTCAGGCCGGTTTTCATATTCTGATTCCATTCTTTGAGAGGATTGCCTACCGGCACAGCCTCAAGGAAATTGCGATCGACATCGCGGAACAGATCTGCATCACCCGCGACAACGTCCAGGTTGGGGTCGACGCGGTGCTGTACATGCAGGTTCTCGATCCTCACCTGGCTTCCTACGGCATCACCAATTTCGGATTCGCCATCTCGCAGCTCGCCCAGACCAACCTGCGCAGCGAGATCGGCAAGATCGAGCTCGACCGGACCTTCGAGGCGCGCGGCCAGATCAACACCAACGTCGTGAGCGAACTCGACAAGGCGTCGGCCGCCTGGGGGGTCAAGGTGCTGCGCTACGAAATCAAGAACATCACCCCGCCGCGCGACGTGCTCCAGGCCATGGAGAAGCAGATGCGGGCGGAGCGCGAGAAGCGCGCCGTCGTGCTCACTTCCGAGGGCGAGCGCGACGCGAAGATCAATTCGGCCGAGGGCGACAAGCAGCGGGTGATCAAGCAATCCGAGGCGAACAAGCAGCAGCAGATCAACGAAGCGGAAGGCCAGGCGCAGGCGATTCTCGCCGTCGCGACCGCCACCGCCGAAGGCCTGCGCCAAGTGGGCATCGCGCTGTCCGACCGCGGCGGGATCGAAGCGATGCAGCTGCGGATCGGCGAAGAGTATGTGAAGCAATTCGGCAAGCTGGCGCAAGCGGGGACGACACTCGTGGTGCCGGCGAATCTCACGGACCTCGCCTCCATCGTGACCATGGCGACCAGCATCGCCCGCAAGACGCAGGCTTGACGTGATGCCGGTGAAGCGAGAGGCCGCCGCCCCCGCGGCAGCGGCCCGCATGGCATTTGCCGAATTCGTGGTGCTGATCGCCGCGATGATGGCGGCTCAGGCCATCGCCGTCGACGCGATGCTGCCCGCATTTCCGGTCATCGCCGATGCACTGCACGTCCCCACTGAGAATCACGTGCAGTGGATCCTGACTTTCTATATTTCGGGCATGGGCTGCGGCCAGCTCGTTTGGGGCATGCTGTCGGATCGATTCGGCAGGCGTCCGGTGCTGTTGGGCGGCCTCACTCTGTACGTGCTGGCCGCTCTTCTGTGCGGCGTCGCCGGCAGCTTTCACGCGCTGCTCGCGTGGCGCTTCGTCCACGGCCTGGCAGCCGCCAGCGTCACGGTGTCGCGTTCGGTGATCCGCGATCTCTATTCCGGGCGCCACATGGCGCGGGTGATGTCGTTGACCTTCGTCGTATTCCTGACGGTGCCGGTGCTGGCGCCCGGGCTGGGCCAGCTGATTCTGCTGATGGCACCGTGGCGGGTCATCTTCATCGCCTGTGGCGTGTATGCCGCGATCGTGTGGCTATGGGCGATGCTGCGGCTGAAGGAGACGCTGCATCCGGAATACCGCCTGACACTGACGCGCAGCCATGTCGCCGCCGCTGTCCGGCTTGTCCTCGGCAATCGAACATCCTTGTGCTACACGCTGGCACTCACGGTGATGTTCGGCTCCATTCTGGCCTACGTCGGCATGGTGGCGCAGATCTTTTCCGATGTATTCCACCGCGCCGCCTTGATGCCCATCATGTTCGCGCTGTGCGCGGTGACGATGGGTTTCGCCGCCTTCATGAACTCACACTTCGTCGAGCGGTTAGGGATGCGCCTGATCTCGCACACAGCATTGTTGATCTTCATCGGGATCACCGCGCTGCACGTCGTGGTCGCGGCCCACGGGTGGGAACAGTTGTGGACCTTCGTGATGTTCCAGGCGGTGACCATGGCGTTTTTCAGCCTATCGGTTTCCAATTTCGGCGCGATGGCGATGGACCCCATCGGGGAGGTGGCGGGCATCGGTGCGTCGCTGCAGGGCTTCATTCAGTCGTTCGGCGGCGCGCTCGTGGGCGCCGCGATCGGACGCTTGTTCAACGGCACCACCGTGCCGCTCGCCGGCGGCGCGCTAGCCTGTGGTTTGACCGCTCTGGTGTTCGTGTTGTTGGCCGAGAAGGGGCGGCTGTTCAAGAGCCATCATATCGCGAGCGTCACCGGTTCCGCCGACCGCGCGGCGGCTCAAGGCATCGGAATACACTGACTAACCGGCCGGTGGTTGGAACAGGGCGTCGAGATCGTCGTGTGTCGGCATCGCCGCCAGGCCGTCCAGGTTGCCCTGACGGACCAGCGCCTGCGCGGCGCTCATGAATCCTCCCCAGGCCGCACGGGAGAGCGCACCGCCGACGCTGATGCGGCGCACGCCGAGTTGGGAGAGCGCGGCCAGCCCGGGGCCGCCCGATGAACCCATCAGCACATTGACCGGCTTCGGATGGACGGCATCGACCACGGCGCGAATTTGATCCACGGTGCGAAGGCCCGGTGCATACAGGCAATCAGCGCCCGCATTCGCGTACGCCCGTAATCTGGCGATGGTCTCTGCAAGATCGGGACGGCCGACTACGAAGCATTCTGCGCGCCCGACGAGCAGCGTATCGGTGCCGCCGGCATCGATTGCGTCGCGCGCGGCCCGGAGCCGGGTCACGGCGTCATCGAGCCCGAACAAGGGCGCCTCGGCGCGCCCGGTCGAGTCTTCGATCGATAACCCCGCTACTCCCGTAGCCACGGCGAGCCGCACGCTCTCACCGATGGCCGCCGCATCCGCTGCGAAGCCGCTCTCGAAATCGGCATTCAGCGGCACGTCCGTGGAGTCGACCATCTCGCGTAGATGCTCAAGTACTCGTGCGCGCGGCAACCCGTTATCCGGCCGGCCCTGCGCCCAGGCGAGACCCGAGCTCGTGGTCGCGAGCGCCTTGAATCCCAGGCTTTGCAGGTAGCGGGCGCTGCCCACGTCCCACGGATTCGGAATGATGAAACACCCGGACTCGTGCAGCTTTCGGAAAGCCTGCCGCTTGTCGGTGATGGTAGGCCGAGATTGAGTCATGCGAATCTCCGTTCGCCGGTTAATCCGGCAAGTGCCCCTGGGTCAAGTCGGACCTGCCCATCATACCCGCCCGTATCGCCGCGCGATCAATGGGAGAAGCCGCGTTCTTTCAGCCAAGCCCGGACGTCTACGTCATGCGCCCTTGGCTCTCCCGCGCGATCGCCCGATAGCCGATGTCGCGCCGATACTGCACGAGGTCCCAATGGATCGCGCCGACCTGCGCATACGCCTGCCGCTGCGCCGCGCTGACCGTATCCCCGAGGCCGACCGCGCATAAAACTCTTCCGCCCGCGGTCACCACGCGCGAGCCTTCGAGACGAGTGCCCGCGTGGAAGACTTTTCCGGGCAGCCGGGCCGCGGCTTCGAGGCCGTCGATCACCTCGTCCTTGCGGTATCGGTCGGGATATCCGCCAGCCGCCATGACGACGCCGAGCGCTGCGCGCGAATCCCAAATGGGCTCGGTGCGGTCCAATGCTCCGCCAATCGCCGCCTCGCACAGATCGACCAAGTCGCTCTTCAGGCGCATCAGAATGGGTTGAGTCTCCGGGTCCCCGAAGCGGCAATTGAATTCCAACACATTCGGCGTGCCGTCGGCGGCGATCATCAATCCCGCATACAGAAATCCCGTGTACGGATTGCCGTCGCCGGCGAGCCCCTGCAATGTGGGTTGGATCACCTCGCGCATGATGCGTTCGTGCAGCGCCGGCGTCACGACGGGCGCGGGCGAATAGGCGCCCATCCCGCCGGTATTGGGCCCGAGGTCGCCATCGTCGCGGCGCTTGTGGTCCTGCGAGGTCGCGAGCGGAATGACCTGTTGATCGTGCGCTACGACGATGAAGCTGACTTCTTCACCGCTCAGGAATTCCTCGATGACCACGGTGTTGCCGGCGGGAGTCCGTCCGCTTTCACCACCAGCGGCAGCCGCTGCGCGCGCACATACTGCGTGTCGAAATCGGCGGCGGTGAACGTTGCGTAGCTCGCCGTCGGAATTCCGTAACGCTTGAGAAATTCCTTGGTGAATGCCTTGGAGCCTTCCAAGCGCGCCGCCGCCCGGGTGGGTCCGAAACAAGGGCGATTCGCCGCCGTGAAGCGGTCCACGATGCCCGCAACGAGAGGTCCTTCCGGCCCGACGACCGTGAGATCGATGTTTTCTTTCTCGGCGAACTCAATCAGCGCGTCGCTATCATCCGCTGCGATATCGACGTTGCTGATATTCGGCTCGAGTGCGGTGCCGGCGTTGCCGGGCGCGACGAACACGTGACCGACCCGGGGTGATTGGGCGCATTTCCACGCAAGGGCGTGTTCACGGCCGCCTCCGCCGACGATCAGTACTCTCATTCAGTGGCGGAAATGCCGCATTCCGGTGAACACCATGGCGATGCCGTGTTCGTCGGCAGCGGCGATCACATCCACATCGCGCTTCGAGCCGCCGGGCTGAATGACCGACTTGATGCCGAATTCAGCTGCCACGTCCAGCCCGTCGCGGAACGGAAAAAACGCATCCGAGGCCATTGACGCCGAATCCATCGACAATCCCTCGTCCTTGGCCTTCATCGCAGCGATCTTGCTGCTGACGACGCGGCTCATCTGGCCGGCGCCGATGCCGAGGGTCGACTTGTCCTTGACGCAGACGATGGCGTTCGATTTCACATATTTCGCGACGCGCCACGCGAACAGCAGATCTTGGAGCTCTTCGGGATTCGGCCGGCGCCGGGTTACCACGCGCAGCTCGTTCGATCGGATCACGCCGCCGTCGCGGGTTTGCACCAGCAAGCCCCCGGCAACGCTCTTGTATTCGAACAATTGGGCCACGGGCATCGACATATCACCCACTTCAAGCACCCGGATGTTGTCCTTCGACGCGAGCAGCGCACGGGCGTCCGGGGCGATGCTGGGCGCGAGGATCACCTCGACGAATTGGCGCTCCAGAATCGCGGCCGCGGTCGCGGCGTCAAGACCGCGATTGAACGCGATGATCCCACCGAAGGCGGAAGTGGGGTCTGTGCGATACGCGAGGCCGTATGCGCCGGCGATGTTTTGCGACAGCGCAACACCGCATGGGTTGGCATGTTTCACGATGACGCACGCCGGGGCCTCGAATTGACGTACGCACTCGAGTGCGGTGTCGCTGTCCGCGATATTGTTGTACGAAAGCTCCTTCCCTTGGATCTGGCTCGCCTGCGTTACCGACGCGCCGATGGCGCGCGGATCCCGGTAGAACGCCGCCTGTTGATGGGGATTCTCGCCATAACGCAAGTCGCCGTGCTTGCGAAACGAAAGATTCAGATCGTCCGGGAAAGTCGGAGTTTCGCCGCCGATAACGCCGGTAAAATACGCCGATACCATGGCGTCGTACTGCGCCGTATGCGCAAATGCTTTGGCGCTCAAACGCTGGCGCATCATAATGCGGATTGCCCCCTGATTCGCCGCCAATTCGTCCAGAATGCCGCGATAGTCGCCGGGATCGACGACGACGGTTACCGATGCGTGATTTTTTGCCGCGGCGCGCACCATCGCCGGTCCGCCGATATCGATGTTCTCCACCGCATCCTCGTAGCTGCAGTCGGGCCGGGCAACGGTCGCAGCAAACGGATACAGATTCACCGCTAGCAGGTCGATCGGTTCGATGCCATGCTCGCGCATCACAGCATCATCCACCCCGCGGCGCCCCAACAGGCCGCCGTGAATCTTTGGGTGCAGAGTTTTGACGCGTCCACCCATGATTTCGGGGAAGCCCGTGTATTCGGCGACCTCTTTGACGGCGACGCCGTGACGCGTCAACAGCTTGGCCGTGCCGCCGGTGGACAGCAGCTCGATTCCGCGCTCCTTCAGTTCCCGCGCGAACTCCACGATTCCAGTCTTGTCGGAAACGCTGAGCAGTGCGCGGCGTACTGAGTGAGGCAATGGCTGCTACTCGTTGATTCCGAACTCTTTGAGTTTCTTGCGTAAAGTGCCGCGATTGATGCCGAGGATTGTCGCGGCGCGGCTCTGATTTCCCTGCACATGTCCCATCACGACTTTGAACAGGGGTTCCTCCACCTCTCGCATCACCAAGTCGTACAGCTGCGCGGGTTTATGGCCGTTTAGGGTCTCGAAATAACACTGCAGCGCTTCTTCCGCCTGGGAACGCAGCGGGACGCCCTTGCCATTGACCTTGAGATCGCGCCCATTGAACGGCGGCGCCGAATCTTTGCGCGGTCTCGACTTTTTCCTTGCGACCATAGTCCACCCACATTTCCTGCAACTCGTTCTTTTTTTTCAACTATGTACGCCTAAGTACTGCACACCGGTGTCGAAATGCTCCAACAGCATGGATAGTTGCGCCGCCGGCGTCTCGATGGTGACGAGACGGTTCCGCAAAGCTTCTTGTCCAGGATGCTGCCGAAAATACCAACTCAAGTGCTTACGTGCCACTCGAACACCGGTCTCATCGCCATACAGGGCGTACAGGTCTTCAAGGTGGGCGCGCATAATATCACGGACTTTTTCCAGCGCTAGCACTCCGCGAAATTCCCCCGTTGAAAGGAAAAAATTGACTTCGTCGAAGATCCATGGCCGACCTTGCGCGGCTCTTCCGATCATGACGCCGTCGCATCCGGTGCGCGCCAAAACATCGCGCGCTTCGGCGGGCGAGCCGATGTCCCCGTTGGCGAACACGGGAATGCCGATCTTCGCCTTGATCGCGGCAACCGTGTCGTGCTCGGCATCTCCCTGGTACATGTCTGCGCGCGTGCGGCCGTGCACGCTGAGCGCTTGAATGCCGCAGTCCTCGGCAATCGCGGCGATACGAACGCCATTCTTGTTGTTGCGGTCCCAGCCGGTGCGCGTCTTCAGCATCACCGGCGCCGCCACCGCGCGCACCACGGCTTGCAGAATGCGTGCCACCAGCGCTTCGTCCTGCATCAGCGCGGAGCCGGCGAGCCGGTTGCAGACTTTTTTGGCGGGACATCCCATGTTGATGTCGATGATTTCGGCGCCTGCATCGACGTTGCGCTGTGCGGCATCGGCCATCATGGCGGGATCGTAGCCCGCGATTTGCACCACTCGCGGACTCGGCTCTCCCGTGTGGTCCATGCGTCGGCGCGACTTCGGCGTATCCCACAACCGCACATCCGCGGTGAGCATCTCGGAAGCCGCCAGGCCGGCACCGAACTGGCGGCACAGGAGTCGAAACGGCCGGTCGGTCACGCCGGCCATCGGTGCAAGAACGACGTTGGACGGCAAGACGTAAGGTCCGATCTTGACGGGCATCATTTCGACTGCCGTGCGGCTGCGGCCGCATCGCCGGCACACATTATTTTTTTTTCGGCGCTGCGGATGCAGACGTCGATCTCGAAACCTTCCGCATCTTTGCCGGGATCGAGAATATCCAAAGTGGCGTCCACCCGCTCGCCGGGCGCGAGCATGCGCGCCGGAGCCTTGCCCAGGTATTCGGCCGGTTCGAATTCGCGCGCGCCCACGCGGGTGCCGAATCGGTCGGCGAGCGTCACGCGCAGCAGCGGATAGGGCTGCAATTGCGCGGCCGCATTCATGATGCTCGCTCGGACTCGCAGCGTGCCGTTGGCGCCTGGATCCCCGGTCACGCCCCATTGACGCAGCTGATAGGTCGACAGGGTGGCTGCCAGCTTGCCGCCGCCGTCGAGCAGCGGCGCATGGACCGACAGCCACTCCCCGTTGTTTTGCACCACTTGAAACACCAGGAGCGGTGCGAGGACAACCGCGGCCGCCACCCAGACGGCCCGCGGCAATTGCGGCCGGCGCGGCGGATTGATTTCCGGCAGCTCGGCGCGCTGGTAACCTGACAACATCTCCTGTCGAATGTCCTCAGAAACCGTAAGGCCCGAAATCCGCGTGGCGGGCTCGCTCGCGGTTTGCGCCGGCGTGCTCTGCTGCGTTGCCCTACTCGGCGCGGGGATGGATGCGGCCGGCACAGATGCGGGCATAGACGCGGGCAGCACAGACGCGGTCTGGATGGACGCGGCCGCCACAGATGCAGCCGGCGCAGACGCGGTCTGGATGGACGCAGTCGGCGCGGGTTCGCCCTGACCTTCCGTCACGGGTGCCGGCGCGCCCCGCGCTGGCGAGGGCTTCACAGAAGCGGCGAGCAGCTGCAGCGGAGTCGGCGATGTCTCAATGAAAATACGGTCCAGCTCCCCCGGCGGCAGCGTGAATTCGAGTGACGCCTCCAAATCCAATTCCTCACCCGGCGCATCCAGGATTTTCAGATGCGCGATTTCGTCTCCCTCACGGACGGGGGCGTCTGCACGTACGGGGGCGTCGGCCGGCGACACCGGTTCGGCGGATTGCAGAATGGCATCCGCGCGAGTCTCCGATTCCAGCGAAGACTCGCCGGCCGGAAAGGCCGTTGCATCCTCGGCGAGCCGGGCCAATGCATTGAACACTTCACCGCATCGACCGCAACGAACCTGGCCGCCCGCGGCGCGCAGCGCCTCCGCCGACAATCGAAACACCGTCTCGCACTTGGAGCATTGTGTGTACACGTCAGGAGCCTGTCTGAGTATTTCGCGTGAGCCGCGTTGGCAGGGCCGTGTATCCGTGCGAGACGGTCGGGCTTGGGCCGCGACAATGGATAGTGCGCTGGGAGCGGATGCAAGGCGCGCGGCGCGGCCCGTGGTGGTTACCACGGGCAAGCCGTGCAACGCCGCAGACGCCCCAGCGCACAGATCCGCCCGCACGGCCAAATACAATGGTTGCGCTCGAGCAAAGTGCCCTGCCAACCCTTCGGGACCGGGCAGATTTCCCCTCACTCGTCGTTGTCGCCTCCTCATTGGGTCTCGACCCAACCACGTCGGCTCCGCCTCGATTGAGGGGAAATCTGCCGCGGTCGCGGCCACGCGAAATACTCAGACAGGCTCCTCAGCCGCTCTGCGGGCGTGGATGCAGCACCAGTCATCCCGCCCGATGACGTGCACCATATCAAAACCCGAGGTGTAGGCGGCCTTGACCGCGTATGCCTGCGACTTCAGCAGACCTGACAGGAGGAGATCGCCGCCGGGCTCGCACGCCGCCGTCAGCGTCGGCGCCAATTCGATCAACGGACCGGCAAGAATGTTGGCAACCACGCAACTGGCAGGGAGCAACTGCACCGCAACCCCTTCGACTTCGATGGCCGATGAGACGCCGTTGCGAATGGCATTCTCGCGTGTCGCGATGAGCGCCTGGGGGTCGAGATCTACCGCGACCACGTGCGCCGCGCCCATCTTCAACGCGGCAATGCCGAGAATGCCCGAACCGCATCCATAGTCGACCACCGAGCGGCCGGTCAACGGCAGCGACTCGAGTATCTGCAGACACAGCGCCGTGGTGGGATGCGTGCCCGTACCGAACGCCAGTCCGGGATCGAGCCGAACGACCACGGCGTCCGGGTGGTCCGGTGCGTCGGCCGCCGTCGGGCACACCCATAGCCGCCTGCCGAAGCGCATCGACTTCCAATCCGCGAGCCAGACGCGCTCCCAATCACGATCTTCCACGCCGCGCAGGCGCGCGGTCTCCGTGATGTGGGTGCCCAGGCTGACCGACAGCCGCTCGACGGACCGGATCGCCGCACGCGCAACTGCTCCGGCATCTTGTGCTCCGGCGTCCTGAAACAGCGCGCGCACCAGCGTATCGCTCCACAATCTGATTTCACCGGGTTTGGGTTCGAGCACCGGTTCATCGCCGCGGTCGACCAGCGTGATCGAGCACGCTCCGGCCTCGAGAAGCGCTGCCTCGACGCTATCCGGGTCGAGACCGCTTAAGGGAAATTCAATCTCATAGAAGGTCACTTCAATCCCAGGCGTCTCTCGAGGTAATGGATGTCCGTGCCGCCTTGACGAAACGCGGAGTGATTGAAAATCTCTTGATGCAGAGGAATGTTGGTCTTGATGCCCTCGACGACCATTTCCGCCAACGCATTGCGCATGCGGGCGATCGCGGTGTCGCGCGTGTCGCCGAACGCGATGACCTTGCCGATCATCGAATCGTAGAACGGCGGCACGTTGTAGCCCGTGTAGACGTGGCTGTCGACACGTATTCCCGGTCCGCCCGGCGCATGCCACAGGCGAACGGGGCCGGGCGAGGGCGTGAAGGTTTTCGGATCTTCCGCGTTGATGCGGCATTCCACCGCGTGGCCGCGGATCTCGATGTCCTTCTGCTCGTAGGGCAGCGGTTCGCCCGCCGCGATGAGCAACTGCGCCTTCACGATGTCGATACCGGTGACAAGTTCGGTTACCGGGTGTTCGACCTGCACACGCGTGTTCATCTCGATGAAGTAGAACTCGTTGTCCTGATACAGGAATTCCAGCGTGCCTGCATTGCGGTACCCGACTTCGCGGCACGCGCGGGCGCAGCGTTCTCCCATGGTCTTGCGCTGCTTGGTGGTAAGGCCGGGAGCCGGCGCCTCCTCGATCACTTTTTGGTGCCTGCGCTGCATCGAGCAGTCGCGCTCGCCCAGGTGCACCACGTTGCCGTAGTTGTCGGCAAGCACCTGAAACTCGATGTGCCGCGGCTTTTCCAGGAACTTCTCCATGTAAACCTGGGGATTGCCGAAGGCGGCCAGCGCCTCGGATTGAGTGACGCTGATGGCGTTGAGCAACGAGGCGTCGGTGTGCACGACCCGCATCCCGCGGCCGCCGCCGCCGCCCGACGCCTTGATGATCACCGGATACCCGATCTCTTTGGCGATGCGGAAGTTTTCATCGACGTCCGTTCCCATGGGGCCGTCCGAGCCCGGCACGCAGGGGACGCCCGCGGCCTTCATCACCTTGATGGCCGAAACCTTGTCGCCCATCAAGCGAATCGTTTCCGCCCTCGGGCCCACGAAAATAAAACCGCTCTTTTCGACGCGCTCGGCGAAGTCGGCGTTCTCCGACAAGAAGCCGTAGCCCGGATGGATGGCGACGGAGTCGGTGACCTCGGCGGCGCTGATGATGGCGGGCATGTTCAAATAGGACAGGGCCGATTGCGGCGGTCCGATGCATACCGTCTCATCCGCAAGGAGCACATGCTTGGTGTTGAAGTCCGCAGTGGAATGCACGGCCACGGTCTTGATTCCTAACTCGCGGCAGGCGCGCAGGATGCGAAGCGCAATCTCCCCGCGATTGGCGATGACGACTTTTTCGATCATTAGGAGTAGGAGCCTGTATGAGTATTTCGCGTGAGCCGCGTTGGCAAGGCCCTATATCCATGCGGTGCAATTGGGCTCGGCCCACACCACTGGATCGGTGCACGGGAGCGGATGCAAGGCGCGCGGCGCCGCCCGTGGTGGTTACCACGGGCAAGCCGTGCAACGCCGCAGACGCCCC
>WNFR01003711.1_pt1 | contig 15770 bp, 11 predicted proteins | sample 5400221 | NCBI WGS metagenome assembly WNFR01 (sample SAMN13153357, study PRJNA577476) | soil metagenome | isolation source: 40 cm soil under Madrone tree | place: USA:California | collected 2016-06-14 | reverse complement strand
GATGCGCAACGTCTCGACCAGGTTTTGAAGAATTTACTGTCGAACGCATTCAAGTTCACCGAGCGCGGCCACGTGGAATTGCGGGTAACCAAGGCGGATTCTGGCTGGAGCCCCGATCACCCGTCGCTCAAGAAAGCGAAGACCGTTTTTGCCTTGTCCGTGAGTGACAGCGGGATTGGTATTCCGTCGGATAAACAAACGACAATTTTCGAGGCCTTTCAGCAGGCAGACGGCAGCACGAGCCGCCGCTACGGCGGCACCGGCCTCGGTCTGGCCATCAGCCGCGAGTTGGCGCGGTTGCTCGGCGGGGACATTCGCGTCCAGAGTGAGGAAGGCCGAGGCAGTACTTTCACGCTTTATCTGCCGGATGCGCACCCGCTGGGTCCATTACAAAAACCGGCGCCGGCATTTCGAAGAATTGCGCTCCCCCGTGCAGACATCGACAATCGGCTGCAGACAACGCCGGCCCCGGCCGATATCTCAATTCCGGACGACCGCGGGAACATTTTGCCGGGCGAAAAATCGGTTCTTATCATTGAAGATGACAAGGATTTCGCGGAATGGCTGCTCGGGACGGCGCACTTGGAGGCTTTCAAGGCCATCGTCACACCGCGCGGCCAATCGGGACTGGCCCTCGCGCGTGAGTTCAATCCCGCGGCCATTACGCTCGATATCACATTGCCCGACACCAATGGATGGCGCGTGCTCGACCATTTGAAATCCGATCTGGCGACAAGACATATCCCCGTGTTCATCATCTCGGTCGATGAAGAACCTGAAAACGCCCTGAGGCAGGGCGCGCTCTGCTTTTTGACCAAACCGGTCGACAAACCCGAGGTGGAGAAGATCTTCGCGAGAGCGCGTGCGATGAGCGACAGTCAAGCGAAAAAGCTCCTCGTCATAGAGGACAACGAAACGGAGCGTGAATCGCTGCGCACTTTCATTGGAAATGAAACCGCGAAATTTTTCGGCGCGGCCACTGCCAGTGAAGGCCTCGCGGCGTTAAACGACCAGCAATTTGACTGCGTTGTCCTGGATCTCATGTTGCCCGACATGTCGGGCTTCGACCTGATCGAGAAGATTCGCGGCAAATGCGAGCATCTTCCGATCATTGTCTACACGGCAAAAGATCTTTCGCGTGAGGAAGAAGAGAAACTGAATCGCGTCGCGCAGACTGTGATTGTGAAAGACGTGCGGAGTCCGGAGCGCCTTTACGATCAAACCGCGCTCTGGTTGCATCGCGATGCAGCCAAACTACCGGCGGAAAAACGCGAGATTCTACAACGGTTGCATGATCCCAACGCGGTGCTCGCCGGCAAGAAGGTGCTCATTGTCGATGACGACATCCGCAACATCTTCGCCATGACGAGCGTTTTGGAGCGTTATAAGATGAATGTAATTTCGGCTGAGACCGGCAAAGCAGCGATCGAGTCGCTTCAGAACGCGCCGGGCATCGATCTCGTCCTGATGGACATCATGCTGCCCGAAATGGACGGCTACGAAACAATGCGCGCCATTCGTTCCATGTATGGATTCGAAATACTGCCTATCATCGCCTTAACCGCGAAAGCCATGAGGGGCGATCGCGAGAAATGCATCGATGCCGGCGCGAGCGATTACATCGCCAAACCCGTCGATACCGATCGTCTACTTACACTCCTGCGCACCTGGCTGCACCGCTAGATTAGGAAATGTCTCCGAGTCCGAGCGCTAAGGAAGCTGACGAAAAAGTCAGCATTCTCATCGTCGACGACCGGCCCGACAAACTCCTCGCCTACGAAGTTATCCTGGCCGAGTTGAATGAGAATCTGGTCTGCGCTCGCTCCGGTAAGGAAGCGTTACGCTGTCTCTTGCAGCAAGACTTCGCCGTGATTCTGCTGGACGTAAACATGCCGGGCATGGACGGATTTGAAACGGCCGCGCTGATTCGGCAGCGCGGTCGATCGGAAACAACGCCGATTATTTTCATTAGCGCGGTGAACGACACCGAAACCCATGTCTCGCGCGGCTATTCCTTGGGCGCTGTCGATTACATTCTGACGCCGGTTGTGCCCGAAATCCTGCGCACCAAGATCGCCGTCTTCGTCGATCTTTTCAAAAAGACCGAACAGGTAAAACGACGGACGGAAGAGCGGACACGCCTGATCCATGAACAGGCGGCCCGCGCCGAAGCGGAAGCGCGGCAGGAACGTCTCGCCTTTCTGGCGGATGCCAGCAACGTCTTGGCCGGTTCGCTAGAGTATCGAGAGACGTTCGAGAATCTAGCCAAACTGATTGTGCCGCGGCTGGCCGATTTTTGTCTCATTCACGCGGCTGAAGGTGAGACACTGCGGCAGGCAGCCGTAGCCCATCGTAATTTCGATGACCCGTCCGATCTGGGAAGACTAGCTCGTGTTTTTCCTTTAAGTAATGCGGCCAAGAACAGCAGCCAACGCGTCGTTCAAAGCGGCCAATCCCAGGTCTTGTGCGACATGAACGACGAGACGCTGCAAGGTTTGTTCGAACGCGCGGAAGATCGTGAGTTGGTGCGATCGCTGGCCGCAGCCGCATTCATCGTCGTTCCCATTCGCGCGCGCGATCATGTTTTGGGCGCTATTACGATGATCAATACGGCGACCGATCGACCATGTGGGCCGGATGAGCTTTCGCTCGTGGAAGAATTGGCGCAACGTGCCGGCCTCGCCCTTGATAACGCCAGCCTTTACAAATCGGCCCAGGAGGCGCGCACCGAAGCGGAACGCGCGAATCTTGCCAAAGACCAGTTTCTTGCCATGCTCAGCCACGAGTTGCGTACCCCTCTCACGCCTGTGTTGACGTCGGCGCTCGCTTTGGAAACTGAAAGTTTGCCGGATGACATACGCGACTCCTTGCAGATGATTCGGCGTAACGTCGAGCTGGAAGCCCGATTGATCGACGACTTGCTCGATTTGACCCGAATCAGCAAGGGCAAAGTGCAACTCAGTCTCGAGATCGTGGATGCGCACACCCTTTTGCGCAACGCGCTCGAGATTTGCCAGCAAGAAATAAGCCAAAAACGTCTCGTCCTGCATGTCGATCTTGCCGCTGAGAAGTTCCGGATCAAAGCCGATCCAGCGCGGTTGCAGCAGATCTTTTGGAACCTCATAAAAAACGCCGTCAAGTTTACGCCGGAAGGTGGACGACTCGGGATTCGCACGAGCGATGATTTCAGCGACAAGATCCGGGTGGAAATTTCCGATAGCGGACTCGGCATTGACGCCGAATCGCTCCCGAAAATTTTTGACGCTTTCGAACAAGGCGAGCGAACTCGTCTTGGCGGCCTCGGCCTGGGCCTGGCTATCAGCAAAGCTCTTGTTGAAATGCATGCAGGTACGATCACAGCGGATAGCGCCGGGCGGAACAAAGGCGCAAAATTTACTGTATTATTTCCGGTCTCAGCCGAGGTGAGCGACATGATCGCGCCGGTCATCCCCGCCAGCACAAAACCGCGTCAGACAATGCATATCTTGCTGGTCGAGGATCATGAAGACACGAATCGCTCGTTGACTAATCTTCTTCGGCGGCGCGGCTATAAAGTGCAGCCCGCCACCACTATGCGGTCGGCCCTCGATCTGGCCGCCACAGAACATTTTGATGTTCTTATCAGCGACATCGGTTTGCCGGATGGCAGCGGGATGGAATTGATGCAGACTCTGCAGTCGGCTCGCCCGCTTTTTGGCATTGCCCTCACCGGATATGGAATGGAAGACGACATCCGCAAGAGTTACGATAGCGGATTCAATCATCATCTGGTCAAGCCAGTCGATTTGAACAAACTGGACTCTCTTATTCAACAAGGAGCTTCCGGGTCGGCTCGAAACGGTGATGATACCTGACCACTAGTGGATAACACGATCGAGCCGGCCAATTCGCCCGATACGAAGCTCGAAGAGTCGCGCATCCTTCACGTCGACGATGACGCCGACATCCGCTTGTTGATTTCGGCGTCGTTGCGCGACTTTGGATATTTCATCGTCACCGCTGGGTCGGTCGCGGAGGGCCTGCGCTTGGCCAAAGACTTGAAGTTTGACCTTTGCATCCTCGATGTGCGCCTGCCTGATGGGACAGGCATCGAGTTATGCCAGCAGCTGCGCCAATTGCAGCCAGATACACGGGTCATTTACTATTCCGCGTATGCCAGCGAGGCCGAGCAGAAAGCAGCGCTTTCCCTGTGCGGCGACGCTTATCTAAAGAAACCGGTTTCGCCCGAATACTTGGAGCAAGCGATTGCTAAATTGCTCCATCGAAAAGCGAAGCTCTAAATCAACAGCCTGCTAGCGTGCGGGCGGTAACGTTTGCGGCTTTGCGTTTGCCCGTTTTAGCAAACCGAAAAGATCGCTATCGGTAGAAAAGACGAGCGTCGAATCTTTCGTGAGCACTTTCCGGTACGTGTCCATGCTCTTGAGAAAATTGTAGAATTCGGCGGCTTGCGAGTTCTGCGTGTAAGCCCGCGCATAAATTTCGGTCGCTTTCGCATCGGCTTCGCCCCGGATCTGTTGCACTTGCCGATACGCGGTGGATTGAATTTCATTCAGATCGCGTTCCTTTTGTCCGGCGATGCGAGCCGCTTCTCCCTCGCCTTCCGAGCGAAAGCGCGAAGCAATCTGCCGGCGTTCGCTGATCATCCGCTGGTAGATTCGATCGAGCACATCGGGATTGTAATTGACGCGTTTGAGCCGGACGTCGAGCAGGTCGATGCCGAACTCGGCCAATTTGCCGGCCGCCTTCGCCTTGATCTCGTCCTCGATTTTCTGTCTCCCATATTGGATGGGCGGCAGCACCCCGATTGTGCCCAGACCGGCCTGAATATTTTTCAGATTTTCATCGCGTAACGGCTTGCGATCCTTGTCGGTCCGAATGATCTCGATCAGATCGTTCCTGGCCACGGCGTTGCGTGTCTCGCTGCCAAGAATGTCTTCCAAACGCGATTGGGCGCTTCGTTCGTCGCGCAGCCGCACGAAATAGGTCTTGGCGTCGCTGATTCGCCAGCGCGCAAAGGTATCGACATGAATGTAAGTCTTGTCCCGCGTGGGGATGGCGACCGGCAGACCGTCCCATTCGAGAAATCGTTTATCGATCCGGTTGACCTCTTGAATGAGGGGAAGCTTGAAGTGCAATCCTGGGTCCGTGATTGGGTCGCCCTGTGGTTTGCCGAATTGCGTGATGATCACCTGTTCGGTTTGGTAAACGGCGAAGAAGCATCCGAGCAAAATACGCAGAAGGATGAACGCAAACACTAGCGATAAAAGCGTGAGGCAGCCGCGCCTGTTCATTTCTTCTCCATGGCTTTGTTGAGCGGCAGGATGGGCAACAGATTTCGCATCGTGTCGTCGATGATAATTTTCTCGCCCACGCCCGGGAGGACATCGCCCATAGTTTCCAGATAAAGCCGGGTGCGGGTGATTTCCGGCGCCTTCACGTATTGCCCGAGCATGGCATTGAACGAGGCGACGTCGCCTTCCGCCTCATTCACGCGCTTGAAGCGATAGCCCTCGGCGCCGCGAATCGCCTGGTCGGCCTGCCCGCGCGCTCTCGGCACCGCTTCATTGTAATCGCCGTTCGCGATGTTGATGGCGTTTTCTCGGTCCTGTTGCGCTTTGTTGACTTCGTTAAAGGACGCCTGGACCTCGGCCGGAGGATTGACGTTCTTCAGTTGTACTTGATCGACGCGCACGCCAAGCTGGTAGCGTTTGGCCAGCTCCTGCATTCGCGCCAGCGCTGAGACCTCGATGTCTTGCCGGCCGATCGTAATGACTTCGTCCACCGTGCGGTCGCCGATCACTTCGCGCATGGCCGCTTCCGATAAATCGCGCAACGTCCGGGCGGGATTGCGAACGTCGAACAAATACTGCTTGGGATCGTCTATGCGGTATTGCACAACCCATTCCACGAGCGCGGCGTTCAAATCGCCGGTCACCATCGACCTTTCTTCTTGCGCATTTTTCCCCGGTTGATCGGGATTGCTGTAACCGGAAGTGAAGAAACCGAACTCAAGCTTCAACTGCCGGCGCGTGGGCAGGACGGTGACTTGGTCGATACCGAGGGGGAGTTTGAAATGCAGACCTGGCTCCACTGTTTTCAAAAACTTTCCGAACCGGAGAACGACGGCTTCCGATTCCGCCTGCACGGTATAATAAGATGTCCATGTCAGGATGATTAGTAGAACGATCGAGAAAATGCCGACGATTAGCCGAACCGGAATGCGCGGCATCTGCGGCATCTGGAAAGTTTGAATGGCGGGCGGCTGGTTGGGCATCGCGGAGAATTAGAAGAAGGTAGGCAGACCACTTCGTTTGGGGAAAGCTCAAAGTGTGAGCAACGATCGCAGATCGAAGTTGGCGATTTTGCCTTATGCGTGTTTTACTGCCGCTCCGGGGCTTGTAGTTCAGCGGCTTTGCTCGCGAAGGGCTTCGGAGTTAGAGCAGCCCCGAAAGCTTTCGGGGTTGGTCACAGTGGGTTCACTATGTTTAATTCCAGAAGTCCATGGGCCTGTAGCTCAGCGGTTAGAGCAGGGGACTCATAATCCCTTGGTCCCAGGTTCGAATCCTGGCGGGCCCATTTTCAGATTTCAGAAGTCAGAGGTCAGAATGGACGAAAACGGAGTGGACAAGCTTTTCCGACTTGTGAATAAGCGGTGAAAAAGTTGGGGGCTCCCCGTTGACAGCACGAATGACGGTGGCAAAATAGCACGTGTTAAAGAAATTCATCCCGCAGAAGCCAATGTCGGCGATCGGTGACGGATCGCTGGCGGCGCCTGAGGAAAGTAACCGAGCCGCCTACGGCGACCAAGCAAAACAATCACAGACAACCACCGATTACCAAAAATTTATGGCTGAACATACTGGCAAAGATATCCTCTCGAGCGACGTCGAGATTAAGGGCTCAATCAAATTTCAAAAAGAATTGCTCATCGACGGGAAAGTTGAAGGCGAAATTCATTCCGAAGGAGTGCTGACAATTGGTGAGCACGCGGACATCCGTGGTGAGATCAAAACGAAATCGATCGTCGTGTTTGGAAAAGTTCAGGGCAACATCACCGTAAATGAGCGTTGCGAATTGAAGTCCAAGTGCACGCTGCAGGGCGACCTGAAAGCGGCCCGTCTCATCATCGAGGAAGGCGCGACCTTCGTCGGCAAGTCGGAAGTAACAAGCGGGATGAGCGTCACCGCCGCCAAGCCGGCGGCCGCCGGCGCACGGCCGGCGGAAGTTGTGCGTCGTGACGAGCCGATAAAGACATCAGCCTTCAGCGGCGCGCGCTAATATTTTAGTTTAAGATAACTACTACTTACCTGGATTCGTGCCCACAAAGCCGTCCCCTGCCAAGGTCAATGTGGAATGTCCACAATGTGGCTTCAAGCAGATGGAGTATGCCGCAGCCAAAAGCACGATGTGTCGCCAATGCGGCCGCAGTTTCGCTCCCAACGCGCCGAAGGCCGGCCTGATACTTCGGCCGAAAGAAGAGGTCGCGCCCGCGCCCGCGCCAACTGGTCTTCGCAGAATCGAGGGCTTTTGGAACCGGCAGCGGATCCGGGTTGTCGCGTGTTTTGAGTGCAAGCGAAAACACGAGGTCAGTGACGCCGCCACCTCGACAAACTGTCCAGGTTGCAGCGCGCACATCGATCTGCGCGATTACAAAATCACGACCAGCTTCAGCCGAAGCATTCGCACCCGCGGCGATCTTCATCTTACCTCCAAAGGCGACCTCAGCAGCACCAGCGTGATGTGCCGCAACGCGCTGATTGAAGGCAAACTGCGCGGCAATCTGCAGTGCACCGAGGTTGCGACGATCGACTTTGTCGGCAAAATTCCCGGCCGTTTGACGGCGCAGTCTGTCACGGTGGAGAAAAAATCGGATGTGCAATTTTTCCGGCGGGTTCGCGTGTCGAGCATTGATATCAAAGGCAGAATGTCAGGCGAAATCATTGCGGAAACGGTCGTCAGGATTCACAAGAATGCCATCCTCGATGGGAATGTGACGGCGAAGTCGATCGTGGTGGAGAAAGACGGAATCTTTTCGGGCCAGCTGGTGATTGGTAAAGCAGATCTTACTCAAGCGGAGTTGCTCCCTCAGCAAAAAGTAGCTGCGCCGAGCGAAAGCGCGCCGGCAACGGAGCCGCCTGTTGCTGACCCGCTTCCCGCGACCTAAGTTCGGTTGATGCAAAAACTGCGACCGCGCAGTCCGTACGAAAAGCTCGGCGGATACGTTCATCTGCCGCGTTTGATCGACAAAGCAAAGCTGCACCGGAAGGGTTTGCTCAACGGCTACAACTATAAGACGGTCGGCTTCGACAAGCATTTGCTGGCCTTCTTGAAATTAAACGGCGAAGCGTTTGAAGAAGCGGCTAATCGTTTGGAGGACGATAAATCGATTCTCGACTGGGTGAGGCAGAATGGGGTCGGACACTCCGACGAAGAGATCGAGCACTGGAACAAGGAAATGATTTCGCGGAACCCTGATACTGCGGCGAAAAAGGCGCGGTTCACGCACTTTCTCAAAGAGGTCGGCGGCAATGGTCGGAAAGACATTAGGACCTATTTTGATCTCATCGAATTCGATGAGGGCCGCCTAAAATGACGAAGCCTAATGACGTATGACCAATGAAGCTCGAATGCTCAAATGACGAAAAACCGAAGCGCGAACTTCTTTTTTCGTGATTCGGATTTTGTCATTGTTTCGACATTCGACATTCGTGCTTCGTCATTTGTCTAGTTTAACATCGACAATCAGTTGTTGAGCTTTGCGAAAATCTTGTTCGCCTCTTCGAGCGTTTCCTTGCTTCCGATATCGAGCCATTTGCCCTTGATCTGGTAAGTTTTTATCGGCTTGCGCATGTAGAGCCATTGCACGAAACGTCCGGGCTGGTCGGGATTGTTGCCGGCCGCGAGATAAGTCGTGAACAGCGGAAGGACACTTCGCGAGTAATAATAAAGAGCGATCGCGGCCAAAGTGCTTTGCGGTTTCTCCGGCTTCTCTTCGAAGTGGGTAATAATTCCCTCGGAGTCGGTCGTAATGTTCCCATATTTCTTGATCGCCTCCAGACTTCCGACGTCGTAAACTGCCACGGTCGCTTCCGATTTCTTTGCGAACTCAACGAAGCCGGTAAGCGGTTCGCTAAACAGATTGTCACCGGCCACCACGATCAGGCCGCTTTGCAAAATGTCGCCCTCGCGCGTCAAAGCCAAATTAATGTCACCGATCGCGCCCAACTTATCGTTATCACTGGTCGAGCCGTCATTGATGATTTTGAATCTGAAATGTGGATGTCGATCTCGATAAGCATCGGCCCAGGCATGAAAATCCGCGGCGAATTTTTCGTTCGTCACGATGTAAATCGTTTCCAAATCCGGGGTTTTCTCGAGATTGTCCATGACCCATTCGATGATCGGCTTGCCCGCGACTTCCAGCAGCGGCTTCGCCTTGTTGAGAGTGAGCGGATAAAGTCGGGTGGCGTACCCGGCCGCGAGCATCAGCACGTTCATGAAATTGACGTTCCGAGCGCGGCGATTTGCAGATGTTTCTGGAGCGCGGCAACGCGATGGGAATCGGTGACTTTGCCGCGCGTCGTTTCATCGACGACGTAAAACGTATCGATGGCGGCGCCGTTTTGCGTGCTGATGCGCGAGAGCGCGATATAAACATTCTCCCGTCCGAGACACGAAAGCAGTGTGTAGAGCAAGCCGATGCGATCTGGGGTTTGTACCTGGATGAGGGTGTAGGCGGGATGTGCTTTGTTATCCACGACGATACTCGTGGGAAATTCCACTTCGTGCCTGGGATGATGCTCATCCGGGTGTCCGACGCGTTCTATTAACGGTCTGAAATCGAAGTCCTCCTTCTCGAGCGCGCTAGACAATGTCGTTTCCACTAAAGCAAGGTCTTTCGGGTCGGTCACGGCGTGCGCTTTCGTGTCGCAGACGTGAAAAATGTCCAGGACAGTCTGATCGCCACGCGGAAATATGTCCGCGCTCAAGATGTTGATAGGAACAACCGAAAAGGAACCGGCAATCTTGGCGAGCAGGTGCGGACGGTCCCATGTGCATATGGAGAAGTTCGTGTGACCTTGTTTGGGAAAAGACTCCCACGAAATCGCGGGCGTGAGCGGCCGGTCGCTCGTTGCCGAAACGTTTTCGAGAAATGATCGAAATAATTTTAGGTGCGTTACGATCTCTGGCACGCTCGAGGCGCGAAAATAACTGTCGGGCATGAAATCGAAATGAGCTTCAATCTCTTCCGTGTAATCGTCCGGCAAATGTTGGGCGGCGGCGGCGCGTAGACTTTCTCGCTCGATCTTGGTTTGCTCGTGGTATGACTTTTGGTTGGCCAAGTATTGCGAGGCGGCGTGGTAGAGTTGCCAGACGAGCGACTCCTTCCAATCCGACCACCCCTCGGCGCTCGTGCCCCGACCGTCGGCCAATGTCAGCAACATGAGGGCATCAAGATTCCTTTGGTTCTTCACAAGGTTGGCAAATTCCACAACCGTGGCTGGATCATCGAGATTTCTTTGCTGCGCCATGTTTGAGAGCGTGACGTGATGATCGACCAAAAGGATGAGCGATTTGCGCTGTTCCGGCGAAATCTGCAATCGGGTGGCAACTCTTTGCGCGAAGAGAGCGCTCGCTTCCGAATGCGGACGCGCGCCGACCGCCTTGCCCGTGTCGTGCAGGAGCAAAGCGAGATAAAGAACGAACGGATCCTCGAGCGATTCGAATAATCGCCGGTATGACACGAATTTGGGCTCTTGCGTGCGCGCGAGTTCGTCCAGCTTGTCGATGCAAACCAACGTGTGTTCATCCGCCGTGTAGCGATGAAAAAACTCATGCTGCACCAGGCAAGTAAGTTGACCGAATTCAGGAATATAACGTCCCAGGAAATCGACGCGATGCATCATGCGCAGGACGCGCCCGACATCGCCTTTTTGCATCAAGATCTCTCTAAACATTTCGCGCGGCGCTTTGGCGTAGCGGTAGGTCCGCGTGACTTGCCCGAGGCTGCGCGTGAGCAGATCCTCCAGCTCCGGGCTAAGATCGACATGGTGTTCTTGGGCGAGGCGAAACGAGCGCATCATCTCTTCCGGGTTTTTCGCGAAAAGATCGCGTTCGTTGGCGTGAAGCTGCTCGTTGCGGCTATAAAACGCTCCAAATCGCGTCTCGTTACCTCGGCGCATCGGCAGGAAACCGAGCAGGGAACGCGTCCACGCCGTGGAATAGCCGCTCGCGAATTGCTCCGTGATCCGCTCGGTCACGCGAAAAATATTCCGCGTGTGCTCATAATAATCTCGCATGAAAGCCTCACTGCGCAGTTGCGGCCGTTTTTCGCGATAATTCAGGCGCTGCGCGATTTGCTCTTGAAGATTGAGATGCAAAATGTCGGAAGCGCGGCCCGTCGCGTAATGCAGATCGGTCCGCGCCCGCAAAAGAAAATCGTAGGCGTTCTCGATCCGCCGCTGATCGGTTTGGCTCAACCAGTCTTTCCCAACCAGATGCGTGGTGGTGAGCGCGCCCTCCTTGAAATACGACATCCAAAGCAGATTCTGATAATCACGCAGGCCGCCGCAGCCGCTTTTCACATGCGGTTCCTGCAAGTAAACGCTGTTGCCGTACTTGTGGTGGCGTGCCACTTGGTCTTGCATGCGCAGCTCCACGTATTCACGCTCGTAACCAGCCACGCATTTTAAGCGAAACTCTGTGCGAAATTCGGCCGCGAGCAGCGGATCTCCCGCCAGATAACGCGATTCCAGCATCGCCGTTTTTGTCAGCATGTCGCGGTTGGCCTGCGCGATCGCTTCTTTGATCGAACGCGTGGAATGTCCAACTTTGAAACCAATGTCCCAAAGCAAATACAGGATTTGTTCCACCATTTGCTCGATGTAAGGCGAGATCCGTCCGGCGCTTTGCCGGTGCAACAACATGACATCGACGTCGCTGAACGGATTCAGCTCGCCGCGGCCGTATCCTCCCAAAGCGATCAGAGCAAGCGCGGTTTCCGTTGTCCCCGTTTCCTTTTGCGCCGCCGCCGTCGCAGCCGTGAAGGCATGCTGGAGCAAAACGTCGACCAGATCGACGCGACGCGCACAAATCTCCCGGCCGCTGCCGCCGGCTTGATGTTTCAAGCGCAAACGGTGTTCCTCGATCTTAAGAAATTTTTTGTAAATGGGGAGAACTTCGGTCGGACGTTGCGCGCCCGTAACGGCGAGCTGGTTCTCGGCGTGGGCCAGGACTTGGTCGAGATGTCGAGCCATTACATGTCGATCTTAGCGCGGGGTTGCGACAGCGCCAGCGCTCTGTCGCCGCTCGTCGCGGCGAGCACGGCGCGATGTTGAAATTTTGCGCTCGTTGCCTCGTCCAGTCTCCTGCGCGCCAAAGCGCTTCGGCGCCGGGGCGAGGACGACGGCTACAGTTTGATCGCGTAGCGCTTCATCTTGTTGTAAAGCGTCGGCCGCTGAATTCCGAGAAGTTGTGCCGCTTTCTTTTTATTGCCGTGGCACTGCGCGAGCGCCTGGAGGATCGTTGCTCGCTCGACGTCGTCCAGACTTTGGACACCCTGTTGGGCCGGAGCGGTTCGCTCCGTTCGCTGTAGCGCGGCTGGCAACTGAACTTCGGCCGGGAGCTCTTTTACGCCGATCAGGTTCTGACGCGCTAGCACGACCGCGTATTCTATGGCGTTTTGCAGTTCGCGAACATTTCCCGGCCACGAGTAATCGAGCAGTTTCTGGAAAGCATTTGGCGCCACTGCTGGCTCGGATTTGCCGAGCTGCTCGGCGAATTGTTTCACAAAAAACGCGACCAACGGCGGAATGTCTTCTTTACGTTCGCGGAGCGGGGGCACCTCGATCTGGAAAGTGTTGAGACGATAATACAAATCGGACCGCAGCCGATTCTCCGATAACGCTTGCGCGATCGCCCGATTGGTCGCGGCGACAAGACGAAAATCGGCCTTGAGCGTGCGCGTGCTGCCGAGCGATCGATATTCGCGCTCTTGCAGCACGCGCAGAAAGCGAGTCTGCAAATCCGTCGGCATTTCTGAGATTTCATCGAGAAACAAAGTGCTCCCGCTCGCGGCCGCGATTATTCCCGGAAAATCGTTCGTCGCTCCGGTGAACGCGCCCTTCACGTATCCAAACAGTTCGCCCTCGATCAACGTTTGCGGAAATGCCGCACAATTCAATTTCACCATCGCTTTTTCCGCGCGCCGGCTTCGGCCGTGGATCAGATTGGCGATGATCTCCTTGCCGACACCGCTCTCGCCCGTGATCAGCACGTTCGCTTCCGACGGCGCCATCGCGTTGACCAACTCCTCGATTTGCTGCATCGCTTTGCTCTTGAAGATCGGCACCCATCGCGTCTCCACCGCTTCCAGCCGTTTCTCTAATTGCTGCGTCTTTTGCCGGAGCGCTTCGGTCTCGCGCAAGAGCGATTGTTTCTCGAGCGCCTTGTCCACTAGACTGAGCAGCTCTTCCGGCGCGTACGGTTTGCTGATGAAATGGTAGGCGCCGCGTTTGATCGACTCGATTGCGTTACTCAGCGTGTCGTGTGCGGTCAAAATGACCACCTGCGTGTTGGGATGCTCCGTCTTGATTTGATCGAGCATTTCTAATCCTTCCGCGTCGGGCAATTGCAGATCGAGCAAGACGAGGGATGGCGATTTCTCTCTGAGAACTTTCAGACCAGCCGCGGCCGTCGCCGCTGTGTCCACCTTGTAATTGTGCCGGCTCAGCAGCGCTTTGAGCGTGAGCAAAATGGGGCGCTCGTCGTCCACGATCAAAATACGCCGGTTCTCAGCAGCCATAGGCAAAGCTTATCGCAAGGCGAGCATTGACGCCCGCAAACTCACTTTTCCACCGGCGAAATTGGCAACGTAATCGTGCTAACAAGTGCCGATGCCGTTGGATCATATTGTGCTCGCAAATCGCCGCCGTGGGCTTCGAGGATAGCGCGCGCCCGATTGAGGCCAAGACCATAATGACCTTGCCGGACTTTCCCAAACGGCTGGCGTCCCCAATTTTCGGTCGGTGATTGGAAACCGGTTTTTGGTTCGCGCAGAGTGAAAACAAAGTTGCCATTGTCGATCTTAGCCAGAGCGGAGAGAGAATCTTTAGTCCGTTCATGCTGGAAAGCGTTTGTGAAAAGTTCGATGAACGCTTGTTGCAAAAGTTGCGGATCGACCTCGAACAGCGCGTCACCCGTTTGCGCTTCCCATTTGATCGCACCGCTTTCGGCCGGAAAATCTTTGGCAATCCTTGCGCGCAGATCTTCCATAAAATCAGACACGCGATATGGCATCTTGTTTGCCCTGATCTGACCGAGCGCACCCGCGAGTCCCTGCAAACTGCTGGCAAGCTTCGCGATCATCTCGCGCAATCGTTTGACCTCCTGTTTGAGCTCTTCGTTATCACTCGTTAGCTCGCCGAGGAAGGCCGCTTGCAATTCCGCCGCGTTCAGGTCGTTTCGCAGATCGTGGCTGAGCTGCCGAACGAAGCGGACAACGTTGTCCCACGAAACGGTGAGGTCTGATTGATTTTCCACCCCTTCTTTCAATTTATTTGGTCAGTGAAAATTTGTCGTCACCCGGATGTTCACCTTTCGAAACCCGCATGCGCGAATCGTTGCTCGCGAGATGCCGCAAAACGTGAAACACGTCTTCGGGATCAGCCTGAAGCGATCGCGCCATCTCCTCCGCGGTCTTCCCCGATTCTGAAAGTTGGGCACGCACTTGGCTTTGCAACTCGAGCAGTTTGGTTGCCGCCTTCTTGCCCGCTTCCACTCCCGGTTGATGATAGGCGTTGATGTTCACAAGCGATCCGTAGAAACCGACCGCGCGTTCGTAAAGCGCGATAAGCGCGCCGACACTGAATGCGTTCACGTCCGAAATGCTCAGTGTGATCGATTCGCGCCCTTTTTCGTAAAGGGCCGAGCGCGTTCCGCGCAAAAATCCTTCCAGATAATCGCCGCTCGTAACTCCTTTCTCGACTTCGAAACGCTCACCATGTGCGCCACGAGACGAATGCGTCCGATTGGCGGATCGATCTTGTCCGACTTCAATGAATGTGATGAAGAAGTTAGGCACACCGTCGCGCAACTGCTGCACGTAGGCGTGCTGATCGGTCGAGCCTTTGTTGCCGTAAACCGCGATCCCCTGGTGCACAACGTTGCCGTCCAGGTCCCTTTCCTTACCCAGCGATTCCATGACCAGTTGTTGCAAATATCTGCTGAACAACATCAATCGATCTTTGTAAGGCAGAATCACCATGTCCTTCTCGCCTTTGCCGTTCCCAGCGTGATACCACATCAAGGCCAGAAGCATGGCGGCATTTTGCGCGAGTTCGGGAGAACGCGTGTGTTCGTCCATCGCGGCCGCGCCCGCCAGGAAATTGTCGATCTTGAATCCTTGCAGCGCCATCGGCGCGAGACCGACTGCGCTCATGATCGAGGTGCGGCCACCGACCCAATCGTGCATCGGGAAACGTATCAGCCATCCATTCTTCTCCGCGTTTTTGTCCAAGTCGCTGCCCACACCGGTGACGGCAATCGCGTGCTTTGGGAAAGGAATGTTCTTCTCTTTGAACTTCGCTTCCGTCTCCAGCATCCCATTGCGCGTCTCTTTTGTCCCGCCGGATTTTGAAATCACGATCACGAGCGTCTCTGAAAGGCGATTGTCGATTTTGGCGAAGACACGATCGAAGCCGTCGGGATCGGTGTTATCCAAAAAATAAATGTCCATCGGATCGGCTGCCGATCCGAGCGCATCGGCGACA
>WNFR01003709.1_pt1 | contig 15770 bp, 14 predicted proteins | sample 5400221 | NCBI WGS metagenome assembly WNFR01 (sample SAMN13153357, study PRJNA577476) | soil metagenome | isolation source: 40 cm soil under Madrone tree | place: USA:California | collected 2016-06-14 | reverse complement strand
GATAGCCGGCCGCGCCCCCCAACATCCGTAGCGCTCGCAAGAGGACCGCGGTGCCGGTAGTGCCATCGACATCATAGTCACCATAGATCAGGATCGGCTCGTGATCATCGATCGCCTGTAGCAGACGCTTCACCGCGTCGGACATGCCGCGCATCAGGAACGGATCGTGAAGTTGATCGAGACTGGGATTAAGAAAAGCTCGGGCGGAATCCAGGCTTTGATGGCCGCGCGCAATAAGCAACCCGGCCACGATCGGCGAGACGCCGAGCGCGGTTGCCAACTCTGTGGCCTGGTCAATATCAGGCTGGTGAACTATCCATCGTTTAGGGGAACGCGGGGTGCTCATATCAATGGGAGTTTACTTGTATGTAGCGCAAGCCGCCAGCTTGCGCACAAACTAACGACTTAACGCCAACTCTTTCACAACGGACTAATGCGCCCATTGAGCAGCATAATCAGAATAGCCACGCCCACGATCAGACGATAGCCGATAAAAACTCCGGTGGAGTGCGTGCGCAGATAACGCAGCAGAAACCAGATTGACGCATAGCCCATGATCGCGGAGACTACGGTACCGACAGCCAGGGTCGTAAGACTGCCGTGGGGCAGCAGGTGCACCGCCTGTTTCAGCTCCAACAAGCCGCTGGCCGCTATCGCCGGCATCGACAACAGAAATGAAAAGCGGGCGGCGGTTTCGCGCGTCTCGCCCGCAAACAAGCCGGCCATAATCGTCGAACCGGAGCGGCTCGACCCGGGAATCAGCGCCAGGCACTGGGCAAAGCCGACCGCGAGGGCGTCTCCAACTCCCAACTCCTGCATGCGCCGTTGCTTTTTGCCGACGGCTTCCGCGATTGTCAGGAGCAACGCCACGACTATCATCATCGTCGCGATCACCCAAAGATTTTTCGTGAAGGTGCCTTCGATTTGCTTCTTAAAGGCGAGGCCAACCACGGCGACCGGCAGAGAACCAATGATTATCAGCCACCCGAGCCATGCCTCTGGCGAAAGCCGCGAGTTTGTATTAGTGCGATGGAACTGATCGCGGCGGCCGTTTTTCAGCAACATCAGATGGTCGTGAATAAAGGCCCGCGTTATGTTCCAGATGTCACCGGCGAAATAGACAATGACTGCGACCAGCGTGCCGAGCTGAATCACGGCAATGGACGAAGTCAGTTGTTCTGGAGTAAGCGCCAGATTCATCACCCGGCTGGCGAGTACCAGGTGCGCCGTGGAACTAACGGGTATGAATTCAGTTAAGCCCTGGACGATGCCGAGCAGAATAGCTTGAAGAAGGGTCATCAAGAATTAGACGTGGAGATTCTGATTGAAACACAAGATCGTGCTTTGTACTTAGTGCTTCGTGCTTTGATGTCTCGGCCGCGTGCGCGACAAAGTCAAAGTACAAAGGACTCAGCTCAAAGAACAATTTCCTTCTATTCGCGAAAAGAATTTCTGACCGCGATCCAATCATACAATGGAATCGGCAGAAGCATGCAGGCCCGCACGATGTTCGCCAACTGCCAGGGAAAAGAATAACTCTTTTTTCGCTTCTCGATCGCGCGCACCATTTTCGTGACCGCGTCATCAAGCTCCATCAAGTAAGGCATCCGCTTGCGACCCACCGTCAGCGGCGTCTTGATAAACCCTGGATGAATAATCGTCACATCAATTCCAGTGCCCATCAAATCGATCCGCAAACTTTCAAACAGAGCCGATACCGCGGCTTTGCTGGCGCAATAAGCAGCCGACTTCGGCAAGCCGCGATAGGAAGCAAGACTGGAGATCGCGACCAGGTGTCCCTTGCCGCGTTCAATCATGTGCGGAATTACCGCGGTAACACTGTTCACGACGCCAATCACGTTGACCTTGATCAGTTCAGCAACTTCTTTTTCGCAGAGGTCGACAGCGTAGGTTGTGGCGCCGACGCCGGCGTTGGCGATTAGCGTATCGATGTAGCCGAACTTTCTTCGCAACGCGCAGGCGGCAAAGCGCACGGCCTCCGCATCGGTCACGTCCGCAGGAAGAGCAATCGCGCGACCCCCGGCCGCTTCAATTTCTTTTACGATTTCATGCAGGGCGTCAGCGCGCCGCGCGAGCAGGCCGACCGCCGCACCGCGCCGCGCTAACTCGATACCAAACCCGCGCCCAATACCAGAGGAGGCGCCGGTGATGAGAACAACTTTTTCGGACCACTCCATAATAATTCAGACGCGTTACTGTTTCTGCGGTATATGATTCTTCGAGGCGAGCAATTTGCCGTAGATGTTTGAGATCAAATCAGACTGCCAAAGGATCGATGTCGAGTTTGATTGAGTCTCGTAAGTGCACAAATGGGACTGGCGCGGGGAAAGCCGCTGACGGGTGCGGCTCAATATCGCCGGTGTCTGCCGGAGACAATGCTAAGGATACCAAAACCTGTCGATCAGAGCGATAGAAATCTTCGGGAACGGAATTCGACCGGCTGGCTGAAACTCAGTTTGTCAGAATCGCGTTGATTGCTTCTGCTTATTCGTAAGCTTGGGCAGGGCTTACGTGCGCCTGCAAGATAACCGCTAAATGCGGCTTTAGGCCACGCCGGCAACGAAAGGTCAGAGTCGCGACTGAGAAAGTATTTTGTCCTGGCCGGTAAGTGTTGGCGCTCGGCCGTTGGATCAGTGCAGGGCCGTCACGACGAATAATTTACTCGAATTTTTGTATGACGGACACGATGACGGGCCGCGCGCCGGTTTCTTTCTGAATAAACCGCTTCAGCTCGACGCGCAGGTGCTCTTTCAACAACGATAGGTCCGCGAGCATTTGCCTTGAGGCGCCGGCGATAGCCGCCGTCACGACACCCTGCGCATCCTTTATCAATTGTTTCGAGCCTTCATAACTTGAAACCTGCGTCTTGCGATTTGAGCCGTTTCCGTTTGTCGAGGCAAATCCACGCACGCCCTGGGCGACGATTTGCGGCGGCCCATCCAACTCTCCGGTCTGTTCATTGATGGTAACAAACAACGTAATCATACCTTCGTACGCCATCTTCTTGCGCTCGCGCACGGTCTCGTAATCGATCTCTTCAAATCCGGAATCATCGATGAATGTGCGCTTGACCTCGCGACGATCTATGACGGCGGCGCGCTCGCCGTCAAGCTCGAGCACGTCGCCATTCTCGATCAGGATGATGTTCGCCTCAGGAAAGCCCATGTGGTTCTTGACGAACTCTTTGTGGCGAAACAGCATGCGATACTCGCCATGAATCGGCACCACAAACTTTGGCCGCACGGCTTCGGTCATGATGCGAATGTCTTCCTGCGAAGCGTGGCCGCTGACGTGAATCAAACGTCGCTTCTCTTCGATAATGTTGGCGCCGCGTTTATAGATAAAGCCAATCAACCGGGAAATCGCGCGCTCATTGCCGGGAATTATGCGGGCGGAGAGTACCACTGTGTCGGTTTCTTCGATTGTCAGGCCTTTGTAGATCTGGGTGGCCATCTGGTAAAGCGCGGCCCGCGGCTCGGCCTGCGAACCGGTAACCAGAAAAACGATTTCGTCATCGCGCAAATGCTTCGTATCGTTGATCGAAACGAGCATGCCGTCGTGAATGTCCAGATACCCAAGCCGGTCCGCAATCTCGACGTTCTTCTGCATTGAGCGGCCCAACACGCAAACCTTGCGATTGAACTGCTGTGCGACATCGAAAACAATCTGAATTCGATGAATCGACGAAGCGAACCCGGCCACAATGATTCGGCCCCTGGCTTCGGCAAAGATTTCTTCAAAGGCCGGAATTACCGCCCGTTCGGAAGGAGTTCGGCCCGGTACTGTCGCGTTTGTGGAGTCAGACAGCAGCGCCAGGACTCCTTCCTGTCCATAGCGCCGCAGCGTTCTTAGATCAATCGGCTCGCCGATGACTGGCGTCTCATCAACCTTGTAATCGCCGGTGTGAATGATCGTACCGACTGGAGTCTTGATCGCCAGCGAGAAACAATCGATCAGCGAATGCGACGCGCGGATGAACTCGATCGCGAAGGAACCGATCGTGACTACGTCGCGAGGCTCGACGCGATGCAGCATTACATCGCCCAGGATGCCGTGCTCATCAAGCTTGCTCTCCGCCAGGCCCAGCGTGAACCGCGAAGCGTAAACCGGAACATTGAACCTCTTCAGAATGTAAGGCAGTGCGCCAAGATGATCTTCGTGCCCGTGCGTAAGGATAATCGCCGTAATCTCTTCGCGATACTGTTCGAGGACCTCGAAATCCGGAATACAGATATCGACACCATAGACACTCTCTTCGGGAAAGCCCATGCCGGCGTCGACAACGATCATCTCGTCACCATAACGCAGCAGCGTGCAATTCATCCCAAACTCGCCGATACCGCCGAGGGGGATGATTTCAAGGACGTTAGACACTTATGATTGTTACTCAACTCTCTGGACGGGCTTCGTGAGTATAGCACGCCGAGTGTGACACTAGCACTGAATACGACATGGATGTCAACGTTTTTAACGAGACCATTGAAACATCTCGCCTCATACAGACTTCTCCGCTAAACTGAACTCACGATGCCCGACATGCTGGTAAATCTATTGCAGTTGCCGTCGCTCGATCGATTGCCTGACGAAGGCATAAACATCCGGCGAGCTCAGCCGTTTGAAATCGCGGCGGTGCGCGACTTCATTGAGCGGAATTTCTCTCTGGCCTGGGCCGACGAAATTTCAGTCGGGTTTGCCAATAAGCCGGTATCGGTCGTCGTCGCCACGCGCGCGCGGCGGGTGATTGGTTTTGCAGGATACGAGTGTACGCGCAAAGCCTTCTTTGGCCCGACCGGGGTAGCCGAAGATGAACGAGGCCGCGGCATCGGCACCGCGCTCCTGATTGCAAGTTTGTGGGGCTTGCGCGAGCTTGGCTATGTCTACGCCGTCATCGGAAACGCGGGGCCGACGGATTTCTATGAAAGAGCGATTGGAGCGATCGTGATTCCTGACAGCGAGCCAGGGATTTATGTCGACCTCTTGAAATAACCCAGTGATTGAGTCCCGTAGGGACGAGATGCTTATGGAACTGCGCGTCCTTTTTCATGGCGATTGAGACGCCGATAGGAGTGATCTATGTTGCGCTCCTGCCAAAGCTGGGATGCCTTGATTACGTCGGTCTATAAATATCTCGCTCCTCCGGAGCGATCTTATCAATATGAACGAAACTCATAACCTGGCCGCCAACCTGAACGGCAGATCAAGTTCATCGCGTCCGCCGGGCCCGAAAGGCACGCCCATCATGGGCGTGATGCGCGACTTCAACAGCGATCAGCTCGCCTTCATCGAACGCTGCCGTGACGAATTTGGCGACATTGTCTGGATGCGCTTCCTCTACGTGCCGGCTATATTTCTTTATCACCCCGACGACGTCGAATACGTGCTGGTGACCAACGCGAAAAACTTCATTAAGTCGATGTCGCTGCGCTCAAATTTCTTTCAGCGGCTGGTGGGCAACGGTCTGCTGACCAGTCAGGGTGAAGAGTGGAAACGCCAGCGCCGCCTGTCGCAACCGGCCTTTCATCGGGACCGCGTTGCCTCGTACGGGCAGGTGATGGTCGATTACACAAACCGTCTGACTACGAAATGGAACGAAGGAGAGAGCCGCGACATTCATCGTGACATGATGCGCCTGACGCTGGAAATCGTAGTTCAGTGTTTGTTCAGCGCGGACGTTTCGAGCGACGTGGATCATGTCGGCGCCACCCTGAAAGAACTAGTGAAGCCGTTTGCGTCGCAGGCGACACTCGGTTGGATTCTGAATAACCGTTTGCCTACACCAGCACACCTGCGTTTTCATGCGCTGGCCAGAAAGATCGACAAAGTCGTCTACCGGATAATCTCCGAACGGCGCGCATCGGGCGAAGACAAAGGCGACTTGCTTTCGATGCTGCTGGCTGCTCGCGATGAAGACGGCAGCCAGATGAACGACCGCCAACTGCGCGACGAAGTCATGACGCTGTTTCTCGCCGGCCACGAAACCACGGCGTTGACCCTGGCCTGGGCGTGGTATTTGCTTGGCACAAATCCGGAAGCCGAGACGAGATTTCACGCTGAGTTGGATGAAGTGCTCGGCGGACGCGCGCCCAGTGCAGCCGATCTGCCGCGCTTGAAGTTCACCGAACAGATTGCCAGGGAATGCATGCGCTTGTACCCACCCGCGTACGGCCTGGGTCGCGAAGCGATTAACGATTGTGAAATTGGCGGTTATCAGGTGCCGGCCGGGACCCAGGTGTTCATGTTTCAGTGGGCCACTCAACGCGACTCCCGATTTTATGATGAACCGGAAGCATTCCGTCCCGCGCGTTGGACCGAAGATTTTATCGAGCACTTGCCGAAGTACGCCTACTTTCCATTCGGTGGCGGACCGAGGGTGTGCATCGGCGCCTCGTTTGCGATGATGGAAATCATTCTGTGCCTGTCCGCGATTGGTCAAAAGTTCCGCCTGGAACTTGATCGAGATCATCCGGTGAGCATCTATCCGGCAATGTCTTTGAGACCGAGAGACGGGATTAAGGTTGTAGTAAAGAGTCGATAGATTTCCCGGGAGCGCGAACGTCCCGTGCGTACAGCGTGCGAAGGAGCCCAATTTGTTGTAGATAGAAAACAGTTCGCGCTTCGCGCTCAATGCGGACGAGACGTCCGCGCTCCCAGCATTAGCTAGACGTCAACTATGACTCTCACATCGAACCAACTCTCCGCATCAGGGCCACGACGCAAGCGCCTCGTCAAAATCTGCGAGTCGTTGCCCGAAGTAGTCACCGAAGTGGCTGGCGATCAACACATCGCCTTTCGCATTCGCAAGCGAATCTTTGCCTATTACCTCTTTGACCATCATGGTGACGGCATGATCGCTTTCACCTGCAAGTCGAGCCTGAGCGAGCAGCGTCGCCTGATCAAAGTTGATCCGATTAGTTTCTTTATGCCGGCCTACCTTGGATCAAGAGGCTGGATCGCGATTCGTTTGGATCTGGATGAAGTAGATTGGGACACCGTCGCGGAACTCGCCCGCCGCGCTTATCAGGAAATAGCACCAAGAAAGCTGGCGGCGGCGATTGATTAACGGATGCGGGGAGAGCGGACATCCCGTCCGCACAGCGTGCGAAGCACGCTTGGTTTTAGCCGGAACAAAGTTCGCGCTTCGCGCTCAGTGCGGACAAGGACGTCCGCGCTCCCAGCACTAAGTCAATCAATTTCGATCGACTTGGAAAGGCGGGCAGCAGCCACGCTCTAAACGATCGCATTCACCAGCAACGCCCATTCTTCCAGCGTTAACGTCTCAGCCCGGCGCAGAGGTGGAATGCACGCGTCGCACAAGACGATGCTGGCGCCGCCTCGCTTCTTTAATAACTCCTGGATCAGCGCGGGAGCATCACGCAGATTGTTGAGGATGGTCTTGCGGCGTTGGGCAAAACCCGCGCTGACGATTTGCCACAAGAGGGCTTCATCTTTTACCTCGACCCCGATCTTTGGGCGCACGCGCAAATTCACCACCGTGCTCCAAACCTTAGGCACGGGTCGAAAGGCCTGCGGTGCTACGTCGAATAGTTGTTCAGCTTCGCAATAAGCTTCCACCAGAACTGAAAGATAACCACGCTCAGTCTCGCCGGCTGCGGCCGTAATTCGGTCGACAACCTCGCGTTGCAGCATCAATGTCATTTCACTCAGGCAACTTCTCTGATCGATCAGTCTTTGCAGTACCGCAGTGGCAATATTGTAGGGCAAATTAGCAACCACCCGAGCCCTTTGCGCAGGTGCGATTGCCGCACAGAAATCTATTGTCAAAGCGTCGGCTTCGATCAGATGAAAATTCGCTGCGCCGCCAAATTTCTCTCGCAGAGACGGAACCAGATCGCGATCGAATTCAATGGCCACGAGCCGTCCGGTCCGTTCCAACAGACGAGAAGTTAACGCGCCGCTGCCCGGGCCGATCTCTATAATCGTTTCATCGGCGCGCGGAGAGACTGCCGCGACGATGCGATCAACGACGCCGCGATCGACGAGAAAATTTTGGCCAAAACGCTTTTTGGAGTTGACCATAAGCGCTGCGAACTGAGCCCCCCTTACGGTCGGGCTACTGCCCCGTTTGTCTGGTTGGGTATCCGGTTACTTCAATGTCAGGACCCCTGCGTTCGACCGAAACATTTTCGATTTGCCGGGCGTCGGCGATTCTTTCGGCGCCGTCTCCGCCAATCGCTGAAGGCGCATCCTGGCCGCCGATGATCAGCGGTGCAATGAAGAACGTAATTTTATTCACCAAACCGGCGTCGAGAAGAAGACCCGCCAGGATCGGCCCCCCCTCAACCAGAACACTCTGGATCGATCGCCGTCCGAGTTCTTCGAGGACGCTCGAAAGTTCCAGTCCTGAACCTTCCTGGCTGATTACTTCCACGCCGCGTGATTGCAAAGCACTGACAATCTCAGGGTCGGAGTCTCCGTGCACAAATATCAGGACGGGCGCGGCCTCGGTGGTCTGCGCGAGTTGCGATTCCGGAGACATGCGCAAGTACTGTTCAATCACAACCCGCACCAGCGGCCGGCGTCGCTTTCTGCCGGAGCGATCCGTCAGCAAAGGATCATCTGCTATGACAGTACGTCCACCAACCATGATCGCGTCGTACTGGTGCCGAAGTTCGTGCACACGCGCGCGCGCTTCCTCGCTGGTGATCCAACGCGAATCGCCGGAGAATGTCGCCACCTTGCCGTCGAGTGACACCGCCAGTTTCAGATGAACGAAAGGCCGCGCAGTGCTCATGAAATGAAGATAGGCTTCATTCAAACGCGCCGCTTCGTCAGCCAGCAGACCGGTGCTGACTTCGATGCCGGCCTGGCGCAAGTGAGCAAAGCCTCGGCCCGAAACCCTGGGATTGGGATCTTCTATTGGCGCGACCACGCGTTTGATTCCGGCGTTGATGAGCGCGTCGGTGCAGGGTTGTGTGCGGCCTCGATGAGCATGTGGTTCCAGTGAAACGTACGCGGTAGCTCGGCGGGCTCTGTCACCGGCCTGCTCGAGCGCGGTAGTCTCGGCGTGCTTTACCTGTTCGTAGAGGTAGAAGCCCTCGCCGGCGATCACACCAGCGGCATCGACGATCACCGTGCCGACCATCGGGCCGGGACTGACCTGTCCGGCGCCTTGCGCCGCCAGCTCCAGCGCGCGAGTCATCATCCGGCGATCTGTTTCAGTCCACTGTTCCAAAGCGTTTTGCCCAGCCCTAATGAAGTCAGTACCACCTGCGTGAACGGGTGGGTTTATTGATCAACCCGCGCGTTGAGTCTAATTTTTTTCAGCCGCAGAGCGGCGAAATGTTTATGTGACCAGGCAACGGAACGACCAGAGCGCTCCCAGGCGCGTTGTTCCTGGCGTAGACAAGAAATGACTGCAAGGTATAAACATTTCGGCGCCTGCGGCGCGAGCAGTCACCCTCGTGCTCGGCTGACGTTGTCGGTTAACAACTACGACGGAGTCTCAATTGAAAAGGCTATTCACGTATTGCTCTGGATCGAACACTACCAGATCGTCGACCTGTTCGCCGATCCCGGCGTAGCGAATGGGCAGGCCAAGCTCTTTCGCGATCGCCACCGCGATCCCACCTTTCGCGGTGCCATCAAGCTTTGTCAGGACAATGCCGGTCACGCCGGCTACTTTCAGAAACTGCCGCGCCTGCTCCAGTCCGTTCTGACCGGTTACCGCATCGACAACCAGAAGTGTTTCGTGCGGCGCGCCTTCGACTTCGCGGCCGGCGACCCGTTTCATCTTTTCCAATTCAGCCATCAGGTTTGATTTGTTGTGCAGCCGGCCGGCGGTATCCACGATCAGCACATCTGAGCCGCGAGCCTTTGCTGCTTTCATCGAATCGAACAAAACGGCCGCGGGATCGGTACCCTGCTTCTGCTGAATCAAAGGGACGCCGGTGCGCTCAGCCCAGATGGCCAGTTGATCGCTCGCGGCGGCGCGAAACGTATCGGCGGCGCAAATCAAGACATCGTTGCCTTCGGCTTTGATTCGTTGCGCCAACTTACCAATAGTCGTCGTTTTCCCAACGCCATTAACGCCGACAATCATCATCACATATGGAGCGATGTTCTCTGGCACGCTCGTTTCAGAGGCGACGCCTCCCTGTTCTGACGCATGAAGAATCGCGATCAGCTCAGACTTGATCGCCTGTTTCAACTTTTCGATATCGTCGATTTCTTTCCGGCTGATTCCACGACGCACCGTTTCCAGCACATGCATCGTGGTCGGCACTCCGATGTCGGCGGCGATTAAAGCCTCTTCGAGTTCGTCTAGAAGTTCTACATCAATCTGTTTGGCGCCGGCAAAGACGGTGTCGATCTTTTCGGAGAGCGATTCGCGCGTTGCCGCCACGGCCCGGCGAAAGCGGGCGGAGAGTTCCTGTTCCAGCGCTGCTTCCTGCGCCTGCAACTGCTCGATCGAGAGATCGAGCCCCAGCACCGAAGTCTGCCAGGGGCTGCTCGCCGAACTCTGAGACAAAGCTTTCTCAGATGCGATCACAGCCGCCTGTGCCGGCTGACTTTCAATCTCAGTTTCAGTTTCGGTTTGCGATTCGGGTACTCGCTCGCTCGCTCCGCGGCTCAAACCAAGCGAGACAAATTCATCCTTCTTCCTGCGCCAAAAGGCCATTAAGACTCCACCCTGTCGAATGCCTGCAAAGATTTGGCCTCGATTATAAACAGAAGCGGTACATCGCCACAAAAGGGACGTACCGCGTGTTGTGATAAGGTCAGAGTTCAAACTTCAGTTTGCTGACCTCGCTAAGACACAAGCTGAAGCTTGAACTCTAACGTCTAGCTCACTGCGAGGACTGAATCAGGAGTCGGGGAATTTGGGAGAGCGGGTAAAGGACGACTTGGGCGCTGAGATTGTTGGCGATTGACTCGCGTCACTCCCGGGCGAATCTTACCGGCTTCGCAAGCGGCGACAAATGCGGCCACAACGCGCGCATCATAGCGCGTCCCGACAAAGCTCTTTAGCCGCGTTAGCGCTGCTTCCAGATCCATGGCCCGCTGGTAGGGTCGTTCAGTCGTCATCGCGTCAAAGGTATCAGCGACCGAAACTACGCGCGCTTGCATTGGGATCTCGTCGCCCTTCAGGCGTTGCGGGTAACCCTCGCCATTGATCATTTCGTGATGCATATACATGCCCGGAAGAAAGTCACGCATTGCGGGGATCTGCGACATGATCTTGTAGCCCTTCTGCGGATGCGTCTTCATGATCTCAAACTCTTCATCCGTAAGCGCCGCAGGTTTCTTCAGGACGCGGTCGTCGATACCGATCTTGCCGACGTCATGCAACAGCGCGCTAATCCGGATTTGCTCGATCTCGCTCTCCGGCAGGTCAAGGCCCTGTGCAACTGCGACTGAGAAACGCGAGACGCGTTCAGAATGGCCGCGAGTGTAAGGGTCTTTGCCATCGATCGCCGCGGCCAGCGCTTTGACCGTACCCAGAAAGAGCTCGCGGTTTTCGTCGGCAGAACGTTGTAGATCGCCGACAAAACGTTCAATCTGATCGGTCATCTGATTGAACGATGCGCCCAGCTCGCCCAGTTCGGTCCGGCCCAGGACCTTCACCCGCTGTGAAAAGTCTCCGGCGGCAATCCGCCGCGCGCCGGCAGCCAACTCTCGCACCGGCCGCGTTAGCTTCTCAGCGAAATAAAAGCCGATGAGTAACGCCAGCGTCGCGGCCAGCAAACTAATGAAGAGAGTCTGAGTTCGCATTTCGCCTACCGAGGCCAAAGCGGCCGCTTCGTCCTGAATCGCGATGACTCCAAGCAGAGAGTTCTCGTCAAGTTCAACGGTGGCGTACGAACCCAACATGGGCGTCGCGTGACCATCACGGTCAAGCGTAAACGGCGCCAGAGCGGATTGCACCTGGGCACCCGTCTCTAACCAGTCCTGCACGACTTTCAGATCGGTCATCGGACGTTCTGAAAATGCTATCGAGGCGTCGGGATGGGCGACGGCTCTACCGTTCTGGTCGACGACAAAAACAACCGGCAAACCGGCGTCCAATAATTCGCGGGCGCTTTTTGAAGATAATGGCTGAACTGCTTTGAAGACTTCCTGGAAAGAAACTACGGCCACGACTGCCGCGACGATTTCATTACCATTCATCACTGGCGCGGCAATAGTTAGCGCCATCTCCTGGCCGGAACGAATAATTTGCGGCCGGCTGATGATTACTCCGCGTCCGCTCATGCGCGCCAGCACATCGCCCACTCGATGATCGACTTCCTCGCGCTTGATCAGGTCAGGCTGGAAAGCGCGATGGACCTCGCCTTTGACCGGACAGATCGCCAGCGCGATCAGGTTTGGATCATCCTGCAGAGTTCGTTGGAGACGGGCATCGTAACCGGCATCGGTGAGCGAGCGAATGCCGCCCGCGATCTCAAACGCACGCGCAACTCCGCTTACGACGTCGCGATAACGTTGGCCATATAATTCGATCTGCCTGGCCTTGTCCCTAACCAACTGAGCCTGGTAGCGTCCTTCGATAGCGCGCAATTCCTGGGCGCTACGACTGGATAGCAGAGTGCCGGCCACGGCCAGCGGCAAAAGGCCGACCAGCAATAGCACTGCCAGCACGACATACAGAAGACGAACTTTTTTTAGGGCTTCGAACACGGAAAGTTTCGGAAAGTGAAGAGCAATGAGGCCAGACCCGTTATGACTAGCGGTCACAATGCGACCCCGTAATGGCCGCAGCCTAAGGTAGAGTAGTTGATTGGAAACCAATCGTCAACAACTTTGGCCTGTTTTTAACTACTGAAATACTTAAGGTAAGGAGCCTGAGGCCGATTCGTCTCAGGCACCCGGCTGGAAAACCCTTCAGGAATCGATCTTCTTCTCCAGCTCTAAGGTTTCATGCGATACTTTTGCCGACTTGCGGCTGGAGGACTGCGTCTAAAGGATTGAGCGCGCGAGTTGTTGCGCGGCATTTGGATGCGGCCTCGCCCGGACGCGAGCACGAACCAGGTGGAAACGGCCACAAACGACGAGCAGATGGTGGAACGCGCCTTGTCGGGCGACCCCGAGGCGTTCGGCGAGATTGTGCGTCGTTGGGAGCGACGGATCTTCGCGTTAGCTTTCGGTATGCTGGGCCGCGAAGAAGATGCGCGCGATGCGACCCAGGAGACATTTCTCGCGGCGTTTCGAAACCTGCGTGGCTTTCGCGGGGATGCCAAGGTTTCGTCATGGCTGCATCGAATTGCCGTCAACCAATGCATCACCCGGCAGCGTCGCGCGAAGGTGCGTGGCGAAACGGGACTGGAGGACGAAGCTGAGAGGAATGCTGCCGTATTTGCTTTGCCGCTGGATGCCTCGCCCGCGCGCACGGCGGAAAAGATCGAGCGCAGCGTTGCGATCAGACGAGCGGTCGGTGCGCTACCACCGGATTTGCGACAGGTGGTGGTGATGAAAGAATTTGAGGAACTAACGTTCCAACAAATTTCAGAGGCGCTTGAGCTGCCTTTGAGCACGGTGAAGAGCCGGCTGTATACAGCTCTGAGGCAATTGCAGATGCGCCTGCAGAAATTCGGCGAGTAGGTCATGCGAATTGATCGCGAAAAGAGGTAGTTGAAATGCTAAACATTAACGAACGACCAATTTGTCACCGAGCGGAAGACCTGGTCACTTATCTTTATGGCGAAGCCAGTGAGGTCGACGCCAAAGACTTTGCCGTCCACATGAAAGAGTGTGCGGCCTGCAGCAGTGAGTTTGGAGTCTTTCAGCACGTGCACGACTCAATTCTGGTCTGGCGCAATGAGGCGCTCGGCTCAACGTTAAACCCGGCGGGACTTCCAGTTGCAAGTGACTTGGAATCGACGCAACGCGTCCGACACGGTCTACGACTTTCAGCCCTCGCCGCGTTGCGCGAATTTTTCAGCGTTTCGCCGCTCTGGTTGCGCGGGGCAACTGCGTTTGCTGCGTTACTCTTTTGCGCGCTGGGCGTGCTGACAATTTCGCGTTCGTGGAACCGCCCGGCACAGGTTGCGCATGGAGAGCCGATTAAGTTAGCCGATCCATCCAGAGAACCAAGGTATAGTAAGCAAGAGCTCGATGAAGCAGTCCGGGAAGAAATTGCGCGTCTCAAGAACCAGCAAACTTCAGCGCCCGCCAACGAAGCGTTGCCGACTAAGCGGCCAACCGAAAACGGTAGCCGAAATCAACTCGCGGTTAATCGGGTCCAGCCGAAAACGCCCCGCCCTCGGGGATTGAGCCGGAAGGAGCGCGAGCAGTTGGCAAAGGATCTGCGGCTGATTCCCAGAGACGAGGACGAGTTGCCTTTCGTAATATCGGACGAGCCTAATCAGTAATGCTCTTCGGAATTATCCGAAAGCCCAAGAGCAAGGATGGTGCAATCATGAATCGAGAAACAAGAATAGGAACCAATTGGATTTCTTTCGCGTTGATCCTGCTGCTGTCGATGGTAGCAAGACAAGTCAGCGCGCAAAACCCCACAACCCAAAGTCCGATGGAGCCGGCACAGACACAAACGCAACCAACGCAACCCAACCAGACTGGTCAGCTTCCGGATTTCGCGCAGCTCAATCTGTCGCCCGACCAGATACAAAAGATCCGCTCGATTAACGCGGAGTTGAAAGACCAGCGTCAGGCTGCCAATCTAAAACTGCGTCTGGCCCAGCGCGCGCTTGCCGAAGCCGTCGAATCTCCGACTTCCAATGAAACTTTGATTGACCAGCGTTCGCACGAACTGGCTGACGCCCAGGCGACGACGATTCGTCTGCGTTCGTTGGCTGAGTCACGGATTCTTCAGGTAATGACACCCGAGCAGCGTCTGAGACTCAGAGAAATGCGGCAACAGAATCAGGCCGCACGACGCCAAGCCAATCAACAGCAATTTCCCGGGAGAGGGTTGCGCCAGCGTCAACAAAGTATCCAGCGAAATGCGAACCTCGCGCCCGTGCGGCCGAACCAGCGGAAGCTCCGGCGATAGGTCCCCGAACGTTAGAGGGTAGTAGTTCAATAAGACTTGCCAAGCCGGCTCCGGGGACCTGGGCCGGCTTTTTCCTGCCTCTCGGAATCGCCCCCAGTGGCGTTTAAACCTTGACGCAAACGGTTGGTTTTGGGCATTATAGGCCGCTCTATTGAAATTGGCTCGCGCCGCGGTGACCGCTCTCGAGCAGTCTTTGAAGCCACCCCATGCGCCCGCCTGCTGGTTTATTAAACCTCTTACAAGCAGCGGCGACCGCGGCCAATGAGCGGCCTTCTTATCGTCGCCGGGTTTCGAATGAACATCGTCACGCGTCTTTTACTGGATCTGCAGGAAATGTCTCTGCTCGCAGCGCGAGCCGCACGTGGCCTGTTCAAGAAACCCCGTTACATTCCCGAGACCATCGCCCAGATGGACAGCGTCGGCGTCGGGTCGTTAACGATTATTATTCTGACCGGCTTTTTTACCGGGGGCGTGCTGACGCTGCAGACGTACCAAACCCTCGAGTCGTATGGAGCGGTGGACCAACTCGGATACCTGGTAGCAATCTCTTTGGTAAGAGAACTGGGCCCGGTACTATGCGCATTGATGGTCACCGGCCGCGTGGTTTCCGCGATCTCGGCTGAGCTGGGCTCGATGGTGGTGTCCGAGCAGATCGACGCTATGCGCGCGTTGGGCACCGATCCCGTTCGCAAGCTCGTGGTGCCGCGGTTGATAGCGCTGATCTTTACTCTGCCTCTTTTGACTTTGATAGCCGACTTAATGGGCATTGCTTGATGTT
>WNFR01018616.1_pt1 | contig 15777 bp, 19 predicted proteins | sample 5400221 | NCBI WGS metagenome assembly WNFR01 (sample SAMN13153357, study PRJNA577476) | soil metagenome | isolation source: 40 cm soil under Madrone tree | place: USA:California | collected 2016-06-14 | reverse complement strand
CTACGGCCCGCGAAAGCTCATGAAAGTCGCTCAGGGCTTTTTTTCAATAGGTTGCGCGGTGATGGAGAACTGACTTTCGACCCTGTTCGTCATCTTCGCATGCTGCCAATGCGTCGTGTCAGGAACCCACCGAGGGCATCGTATGCGCGAGTGTACAGCCGGTAGGAATCCCCTCCGTTCACGAAGGGGAGGATGTCAAAAGGTGCTGTTTCGCAGCTTCCTCTCGTCGCCACGCAAGCACGCGAAACGATGAGGCACCGTACGGTTCGATCCAGACGCCGAGCGGCGCCGGTCTTTAAGGCAACTAGCTTGCCGGGGGCAGCACTTCGATTTGCCGCAGTTCGATCGTGCCGAATTCCAACTGCGGGTGGCCCAGGCAGCGGCGAACGGCCTCCTCGTAATCGGGCGCCTCGATGACGTAGTAGCCGCCCAGCACTTCCTTGGTTTCGCTGTACGGACCATCGGTGGTCAGAGCCTTCGGACCACGGATGACCTTGCCGGCGTCATCGGTCAGTTTGTTGCTGGCCACGAGATAGCCTTTTTCGCGGGCCTGGCTACTCCAGGCCGCGTACTTGGCGAAGGCCGCTTGACGCGCCTCCTGCGGCATTTCCAGCCATCCGGTGGGATCGGCGTGAAGCAATAGCAGGAATTGCGGCATTCTGTTCCTCCTCGAGACATATCGACTAACAATTTACCGCACGCGCGCCGATTGCGTGGCTGCGCGCCGGCGGATTGGGCGATGACCTTGAGCGACTGTTAAGCAGTCGAGGGCCTTGCGCTTCACACAAACGACGTCTGAGCCAGCCGAAATCGACACGCAGGTGGGATTTTCTTGGCGACAACTCGGTTGCCCAGGGGAAATAGCATAAATCCCTGGGCATCAGCCACTTGGGCGACCGGGATCGGCGACGCGCAAATTTCTTGGCCAGCCGACCTTCGGCTGTCGATTTCTGCGCCCTCGCACGTCGTAGGTATGCCAGGTCAGGAAAAGAACCCTGCGCGGCCAACAAATTCTAAGGAGATTGGACATGAAAAACAAAGTGAAGGCAGTTCCCGATGGCTATCACACCGCTACTCCCTACTTGACAATTCGAGGGGCGGGCGCGGCCATCGAGTTTTATCAGAAGGCCTTTGGCGCCAAAGAACTTTTCCGGATGCCCGGGCCGGATGGCAAACTCATGCACGCGGAAATCACGATCGGAGATTCCCGGATCATGCTTGCGGACGAATCCGGTGCGAACGAGTCGCAGGCTCCGCAGACGCTAAAAGGCACCACCTGTGGCCTCTTTCTATACGTTCAGGACGTGGATGCGGCCTTCAGTCAGGCGGTAAAAGCGGGCGCGAAAGAGACCATGCCGGTGCAGAATATGTTTTGGGGGGATCGTTTCGGGAAAGTGACGGATCCATTCGGCCACAAGTGGATGCTGGCGTCGCACATCGAAGATGTGTCGGCGACAGAGATGGAAGAGAGACTCGCGGGTGCGGCTTCGAAGTAGCTGGAGCGCGCGAGGGATCGCAGGTCAGCAAGTCAGGAGATCGATGATGCGTTACATGCTGCTGATTTATCAGAAAGAACAAGACGGTCCCCCCTCGGCGCAGGAAGTCGAGCGGGCTACGGCCGCACATTGGGCGGTCATGGAGGAGACCAAGAAGCTCGGTATTTACCGGGCGGCGGAGCCGCTGCAGCCGACCGGCACGGCCACCACCATTCGGATGCAGGGTGGTAAGCCGGTCACGCTGGACGGCCCGTTCGCGGAAACCAAGGAACAACTTGCCGGCTATTACATTCTGGACTGCAAGGATCTGGATGAAGCGATCGGGTGGGCCTCGAAAATCCCGCTGGTTTGCAGCGGCGGAGAAGGTTGCATCGAGATTCGACCCATTCGACCGCTTCCAGTCCGGGGAGAGCAGCCGGAGAATGGTCGTCCTGTTCGTTCGACAAATGGCTGACGCAAGCACTTCGGTCGAATCGGTGTTCCGGGAGGAGTCCGGTCGGATCATTGCTACCTTGATCCGGCTTTCGGGCTCCTTCGACCGGGCCGAGGAAGCCATGCAGGAAGCGTTCGCGTCGGCCTTGGCCACCTGGCCAAGCAAGGGAACTCCCGAGAATCCCGGAGCCTGGATTACGGCGGTCGCGCACCGCAAGCTGATCGACGCGGTGCGCAGGGAGAATACTCGCATTGAAAAGCAAGATTCGCTCTTATACGAAGTGGAGACGTCGCGACGCGGGCAGCCCGACGGCACCGACGACGTGGCGATGAAGTATCCGGATGACCGGCTGCGGCTGATTTTCACTTGCTGCCATCCGGCACTGAACCTGGAGGCGCAGGTGGCGCTTACGCTGAGGACTCTGGGGGGACTGGCGACGCCGGAGATCGCGCGGGCCTTTCTGGTGCCCGAGCCGACGGTGGCGCAGCGGCTGGTGCGCGCCAAGCGAAAAATCCAGGAAGCGCGAATCCCGTACGAGGTACCACCGCCGGAGCGAATGGCGGAGCGGCTTACGGCGGTGATGGCGGTCATTTATCTGATCTTTAATGAGGGGTACTCAGCGACGTCGGGAGCGGCGCTGATCCGGCGGGAACTTTGCCGAGAGGCGATTCGGCTGGCCAGGATTCTGGCCCAACTCATGCCGGGCGAACCGGAAGTTACCGGGCTGCTGGCGCTGATGTTGCTGCAAGATTCGCGCTGGGAAGCACGCGTGACTGCCTCCGGTGAACTGGTGACCATGGAAGACCAGGACCGCTCGCGATGGGATCGGGGGGAGATCGAAGAAGGCGTGCAGCTGGTCGAGACGGCCCTGCGGCGGCGACGCGTGGGATCGTACCAACTGCAGGCGGCGATCGCGGCCGTGCACGCGGGTGCCGAATCGAGCGAAGCGACCGATTGGGCTCAGATCGCGGCGCTTTACGGAAAACTCGCGGCAATCTCGCCGACGTCGGTGGTCGCCTTGAACCGGGCGGTGGCCATCGCGATGAGCGAGGGCCTGGAGAAGGGGCTGGCCTTGATGGACGAAATCGGCAAATCGGGCGAGTTGGCTGGCTATTATCTTTATCACGCGGCTCGGGCGGAGTTGCTGAGGCGGCTTGGACGCAATGGAGATGCCGCGACGGCGTATCGCGAGGCGATGAGCTTGGCCAGCAATGAAGTGGAGCAGGCTTACTTGAAACGGCGGCTGGCACAAGTTGGCGGGGAGTAAGCATTGCGCCTGCCCTGGCGTTTCGCGGCCTTTCCAGGCTGAGCGAGTCTCCCCCGAGCGTCTCTTTGCAACCACCCGTGACGAGTGCCCAACGACTAATCCGTTTGCCATCCCTGTTCCCGGCCCACTAAAATCAGTAGTTCGTTCAGTCTCACCTGCTTTCCGCGAGGGTTATTGCACAAGGTAATTGCCATTTACCCAGGCTCGTTCGATCCCCCGACCAACGGGCACCTGGATCTGATCGATCGGGGGAGCAAGATTTTCGACGAACTGGTGGTGGCGATCCTGCGGAATCCGGAGAAGTCGCCGCTGTTCAGCGTGAGTGAACGCGCCGCCATGCTGGAAGCACTGACCGGGCAATACAGCAACGTGCGGGTTGACACGTTTGACGGTCTTACGGTCGACTATGCAGTAAAGGTGGGAGCGAGCAGCGTGCTGCGAGGAATCCGGGCGCTGAGCGATTACGAGTACGAGTTGCAGATGGCCTTGATGAACCGGAAGTTGCGGCCGGAGCTCGAAACCGTGTTCATGATGCCCGCCGAGAAATACTCGTACCTGAGCGCGCGGCTGGTGCGGGAAGTGGCGCAGTTGGGCGGGTCCGTCAAGGGCCTGGTCCCGGAACTGGTGGAGCAAAATCTGAAGGGGAAGCTCGATCCGGCCTACAAGCTGGAGTTTGCGGCTTCCGAAGAGCAGAAATCCGAAAGTCGGAAATCCAGGGCAAGGAAGAAGTCATGACTCCAACGACGACCGAAGTAACGGCGATCAAGCTGACCGCGCGCATCAACCGCATCGAACCCTCCGCCACGATGGCGGTGGTGGCGGAAGCCGATAAGCTGCGCGGCCAGGGCATCGACGTGGTGGACTTCGGTGCGGGCGAGCCGCATTTCGCCACGCCTCAGCCTATCAAGGAGGCAGCGATTGCAGCGATCCAGGGAAATTTCACGAAATATACGGCCGTGGCGGGGACGGCGGAGTTGCGGGATGCGATCGTACAACGCCACGCGGCCGATTTTGCATCCGAGTATCGCCGTGAGGAAGTGATTGCTTCGGTGGGCGGCAAGCATGCGCTGTTCAACGCGCTGCAAGTGCTGGTCGACCACGGCGATGAAGTGATTCTGCCGGTGCCGTACTGGGTGTCGTTCAAGGACATCATCCGCTACGCGGGCGGCAATCCGGTTCTGGTGGACACCGACGAGTCCGCTAATTTCGCGCTCACGGCCGAGATGGTGATGAAATGGGTCACGCCGCGCACCAAGATGATCATCCTGAATTCGCCCTCGAACCCGTCGGGGGCGGTCATGAAGCCGGAGCACATGACCGAGATCATCCGCATGGCCCACGAGCGCGGCATCTGGGTGGTCTCAGACGAGTGCTACGTGTACCTGAACTACACGGAGAAGAATTTCTCGGTGGGCTCGCTGCGCGAGTATCGGGAGCGGCTGGTGATTCTGGGATCGCTTTCGAAAACCTATGCCATGACCGGTTGGCGGCTGGGCTATGCGCTCGCGCCGGCGCCGGTGGTGAGCGCGATGGCGAAACTGCAGAGCCAGTCGACGTCGAATCCGACCTCGATTGTGCAGAAGGCAGGGGTGGCGGCGCTCAGGGGCCCGCAACAGTGCGTCGAAGAAATGCGGCAGGAGTACATCAGGCTGCGCAACCACGTGGTGAACGGGCTGCGTTCGATTCCGGGCGTGAAGTGCACTCTGCCGGAAGGGGCGTTCTACGCCTATCCCAACGTGTCGGCGTTCTTCGGACGCGGAGGGGTGAGTTCGGCATCCGACCTGGCTGGGAAACTGCTGCGCGAGGCGCACGTGGCGACCGTGCCGGGCGAGGGATTCGGCACGAGCGATCACATTCGAGTTTCGTATGCCACGTCGATCGGAGAATTGGATCGCGGACTGGAACGGATGCGGAAGTGTTTCGCGGCGCTGTAAGCGAGTTTGGGACCCGAGCGCCCCGGGCATGCCGAGACAGACAAGCATTGTGGACCGGTCGTCCCGCGGGGTCGACCGGTTCCTTGTTTGAGAATGCATGAGCGACTTGTACCCATTCCGAATGCTGCCGGTGTTTGACCCGCGGCCTTGGGGCACGACTGATTTGTCGCCGATCTATCCGGACCACAAGTTCGATGAAAAGATCGGCGAGGCTTGGCTGACCGGCGACCACTGCAAAATAGCGAATGGGCCCTTGGCGGGGCGAACGCTCGCCGAGTTGAGCGCGGAGCGAGGGCGAGAGCTGGTCGGCGAGGCGGCGCGGGACCCCAAACGATTTCCGTTGCTCCTGAAGTTCTTGTTTCCGCACGAAAAACTCTCCGTGCAGGTGCATCCCGACGACGCGCAGGCGCAGAGCACCGGGCAGCCGTGGGGTAAGACCGAATGCTGGTACGTGGCGGCGGCGAAGCCGGGATCGCAGGTTGCGATAGGACTCAAGCCGGGTGTGAGGCGGGCTGACTTGCAACGCGCGATCGAGGAGAGGCGCGCCGAGGAGTTGCTGAACTGGATCAATATTTATCCAGGCGAAATGATTTACGTGGCGGGCGGGACCGTGCACACGCTTGGGCCGGGAGCAATCCTGGTAGAGACGCAACAGCAATCGGATTGCACCTACCGCCTGTATGATTACGGTCGCCCGCGCGAACTGCACTTAAAGGCAGGCCTGGCGGCGGTGAAGGAGAGGGTAGCTTCAGGGAAGGTGGTGCGTCCGGCACCGTCGGGGGTTGCGGGCACGAAGAATACACTGGCGCCGCTCGTCCGGGCCCCCTATTTTGTGGTGGACCAGTATGCACTCAAAGAGCCGCAATCGTTCCCCACGATCGACGAAACGGGCAAGAACTCCGTTCAGATCCTGGTAGCAATAGAAGGCTGCGGGATTGTCGAAGCGCGCGGTATGGAGCCGGTGACGTTTGCCAAGGGCGACGGGGTGGTGATCCCGGCGACCGTGAACGAGTTCATGGTCCGGCCGCAGTGGGCGGTGGAGTTTCTGAAGGCGACTGTCCCGGGCGCGCCTTTGCCGGAACCCGAGACCCGACTCTAGCGCAGCGTTGGGGGACGCTGCTGTTTGTTACTTCATGAATCTTCGTGGCTAACAGATCCGAATTTTATCCCGTAATCCTCGCCGGTGGACGGGGCACGCGCTTCTGGCCGTTGAGCCGCAAGCGGCGCGCCAAGCAACTGCTGCCCCTTGACGGCAAGCAGACGATGATTCAGCAGACGGTGAGCCGGCTGCTGACCCTGGCGCCCGCCAAGCGATTCTGGGTCATCACCAACGACGACTTGCGGCCGGCCATTGCCCGTCAACTCCCCAAGCTCGAAAAGCAGCAGATCCTTGCAGAACCGGCGCCCCGCAACACGGCACCCGCGATTGGCCTGGCGGCTTTTCTTCTCTTGCGGATCCATCCGGAGGCTGTGATCGGGATGTTTCCGTCAGATCACGTGATTGGCGACGAACGCCGCTATCGCGAGACGATTGAGCGGGGTGCGAAGCTTGCCGCCGCGGGCGAGAATATCGTGGTGCTGGGTGTCCGGCCGACCCGCCCGGAGACCGGATACGGGTATATCGAAGGCGGGGTAGAGGTCGACGGAGGCGCCTTGCGGGTCCGACGTTTCACGGAAGAGCGAGTTTCTGGCCGCGGGAAATTACTACTGGAATAGCGGAATGTTCCTGTGGAGCGCGCGGACGTTGACCACTGCGCTGCACGAACACTTGCCAAAGACGGCTGCTGCGCTGGAGCAAATTGCGGCGGCATATGGTACGCGAAAATTCAGCAGCACGCTTCGCAAATTGTATCGGAAGTGCGAGAACATCAGCATTGACTATGCGGTGCTGGAACCGCGTTCCGCAAAGGGTGAGCGCGGGTCGAATATTTTCTGCCTTCCGGCGGATTTTGGATGGAACGATCTGGGCTCCTGGACGGCGCTGCATGAGCACCACTCGGGGGGCACGACGGCGAGCGACGGGAACGTGATCGCCGGCGCAGGTAGCTTTACGCTGAACGCTCACGGTAACTACATTCATGCGCCCGGGAAATTCGTGGCCGCTGTCGGAGTGAATGATGTCGTGGTGGTGGAGACAGAAGACGCGCTTCTGGTGACGACTCGCGAGCAGGCGCAGGACGTGGGCAAGGTCGTCAGGTATCTGGATGAGAAGAAACTGAAAAGGCTTACGTAGCCATGAGCCCCGAGCAAACCGCGCAGCAAGAGGTTCAGGGGCAGCGGACGTTGATCGATTTCGGCTCCATGGTAGCTCGACGCTCATGGTTAGGAACTCGCAGCCAAAAGATATGACTGAGATCAAGTTCGGGACCGATGGATGGCGAGGAGTGATCGCCGATGACTACACCTTCGACAATGTGCGCCGCGTGGCTGGCGCGATTGCGGCTTACGTATTGAAGCATGAGGACGCAGGGTGCGGAGTCGTCATCGGGTACGACACGCGCTTCGGCTCTGCGCGATTTGCCCGCCTGGTGGCGGAGGTGATTGCGAATGCCGGCATTCCGGTGAAGCTCACCGATGACTACGCTCCGACTCCGGCAGTTTCCTGGGCAGTGAAGCAGCAACGCGCGGCGGGCGGAGTGATGGTCACCTCCAGCCACAATCCATGGAACTGGAATGGTGTGAAGTTCAAGGGGAAGTTTGGTGGGTCTGCGACCCCAGCCATCATGAAGAAGGTGGAAGACGAACTGGGGAGCGCTCCACCATCGGCGGCCCAGGCAGCGGCCATCGAAGAAGTTGATCTGAAGCAGGCGCACGTCGAGGCCATGTCGAAGTTCGTGGATCTCGAGTTGATCGCGAAGTCGGGGTTCAAGTTCGCGGTGGATTCGATGTATGGGTCGGGACGCGGAGTGCTGACCGGGATTTTCGGCAAATGGGGCATCCCGCATGTGGCAATCCGGCAAGAAGTGAATCCGCTGTTTCCGGGAATTAATCCGGAGCCGATTGAGCCGCACATCGAGTTGCTGCGACAGACGGTGCTGAAGGAGAACTGCCAGGCCGGCCTGGCGACAGATGGCGACGCGGACCGCATCGGGGCAGTGGCAGAGGACGGCAGCTTCGTCGATTCGCACAAATGTTTCTCTGTCCTGACGCGCTGGCTGCTGGAGCGGAAAAAGTGGCCAGGGGACGTGGTGCGCGCCTTCAACACGACGGGGATGGTCGACCGGATTGCAGCGAAGAATGGACGCAAGCTGCACGAGTGCCCGATCGGATTCAAGTACATTGCCGACTTGATGATGGAGCACGAAATTGTGATCGGCGGTGAGGAGTCGGGAGGCATCGGCTATTCGCGATATCTGCCGGAGCGCGACGGGATCCTGAATGCGCTGTTGCTGGCGAACGTGATGGCGGAAGAACAGAAACCACTGGGGCAGCTGGTGGCTGATCTGCAACGCGAGTTTGGCGGACACTATTACGGGCGACGGGACTTGCACATCCCGGAACCTGTGAAACAGGCGGCTATTCAGCGGGCGCGGTCGGAGACCACCAAGAAGCTTGCCAGCTATAACATTGTGAAGAAAGAAAATATGGATGGCGTGAAGTTCTTTCTCGACGCTCCTAGGCCGGGGAATGGAGCCGAGCCCTGGGTCCTGTTCCGAGCTTCGGGCACCGAGCCGCTGTTGCGGGTGTATTCGGAGGCGGCGACGCCGGAACTGGTCACGGAAATCCTGGAGCAGGCGAAAAGCTTTGTGAACACTAGCGCTTAGGGGCAGACGGCATCCTCTGGTTTCTCCGCCCGACGGGCCATTGCACTTTCGGTCAGAACGGATTGCGCGCCGATCCCGTATTATTTTCTGAGGGAAAGTCCCGATCATCATGAGATTTGCAGAGGACATGTCGACGACTGCCGCCGACACCCCGGAGGCGCGGCGCTATAACCGCATCCGGCGGTGGCTGGAGGTCACCGATCTGGTTCTCGGGCTGGCGTTCCTGCTGACTCTGTTGCTGACCGGATGGAGCGGAGGGTTGCGTGATTGGGCCTACCGCGCGGCGTTCCAGAACTACCAGCTGTCGGTCTTTTTTTATGTGTTCATGCTGCTGCTGGCGGCCAAGGTTCTGGGGCTGGGTCTGGATTATTACGGGCTGAAGCTCGAGCGGCGCTACCAGCTTACGACCCAGAAAACACGATCCTGGCTGTGGGATGAGGTGAAGGGTTTTCTGGTTGGACTGGTGTTTGCAGGCGTGATCGCTGAACTGGTGTACTTCACGATTCGCCAGTCACCCGAGCATTGGTGGCTGATCGCGTGGGGAATCTTCCTGGTGCTGTTCCTCGTGATGGCGCAGTTGGCGCCCTTGGTGTTATTCCCGATCTTCTACAAGTTTGAACCGCTCGAGAACGAGGATCTGAAACAGCGGCTGGTGAGGTTGAGCGAACGCGCTGGAACGCGAGTACGCGGCATCTACAAATGGAATCTCTCGGAGAAGAGCAAGAAGGCGAACGCGGCACTGACCGGTTTGGGTGCGACGCGCAGAATTATTCTCGCGGACACGTTGCTCGACCACTACTCGCCCGAGGAAATCGAGGCGGTGCTGGCGCACGAATTGGGACATCACGTGCACAAGCACATCCTGAAGAGCATTTTTGTGCAAGCCGGGATCACGCTGGCTGGCTTCTGGGCGGCCAACTTCGTGCTGCGCGTGTCCATTGACCAATGGCAGATGTTCGATACTCTTTCTGATTTTGCCAACCTGCCCCTGCTGATCCTGGTCTCGACGATCCTGTCGTTCTTGTTGATGCCGGCGATGAATGCGTATTCCCGCTTCAACGAAAGGCAAGCGGACCGCTATGCTTTCCGCTCCATCCGGAGCGTTCAGCCCTTCATCAGTTCGATGAACAAACTGGCCGCGCAGAATCTCGCCGAGCGGACGCCATCAAAATGGGTGGAGTGGTTCTTCCATTCGCATCCCGCTATCTCGCGCCGGGTCGCTGCGGCGGAGGCGTGGAAGCTGCAGTTGGCTGTTGATTCGCGCCGGTAGAAACGGCTCGTTACGTGCAGCCGCTCGGAGGCGGCTTCTTCGATCGCAGAATTTCCTCGACCCTGCGAAGGTCTTCTTCGGTATCAACGCCGACTGTATCGAACGGCGTCTCACCCACGTGGATCGGAATTCCGTTTTCCAGGAACCTTAGCTGCTCGAGGCGCTCGCTCTTTTCCAGGGAAGACTCGGGGAGCGACACGAATTGATCGAGCGCGGGCTTGCGGTAGGCGTAGAAGCCGAGATGCTTGTAATACGGCGGGCGAGCTGAGTCGCGATCGAAGGGGATGGTGGCGCGTGAGAAATAGAGCGCACGGCCGCGGCTGTCAGAGACCACTTTCACAGCGTCAGGGTTGGGGATGTCAACGGGAGAAGCGAGAGTTTTCAGCGTCCCGACTTGAACGTCGGGATTGTTCATTACTGCCAACAACGATGCGATGTGTTCGGGACGAGTGAGGGGTTCGTCTCCCTGTACGTTGAGGTAGACGTCGGCCGCGACTGAGTTCGAGACCTCATGCACGCGTTCGGTCCCACTGCGATGTTGGGAAGACGTCATGCGAGCATGCCAGCCGTATTGTTTGCAAACCGCGAGGATGTCTTCAGAATCGGTTGCGATGATTACGTCGGCAAGGTGCGATGCAGCCGCTGCTGCCAGATAGACGCGCCCGACCATGGGCACGCCGTCGATCTCACGAAGAGCTTTGCGGGTCAGGCGGGTGGACGCCAGGCGCGCGGGGATTACAGCAAGGGTTCGCATAGGAGGCAATAGTTTCGTGCTTCAAGCCAAGACATGCAACTCGGGGAGTGCCGGAGTCCGCGCGTGCGATGCAGCCGGGGGCTTTGATTGTTTGACACGCTGCAATCGAGCCTCTTAGAATCAAAAAGGATCGACGCAGGGGCTCGCCGGGCTTCTGCCACATGCCAACGGGACTTGGCCCATCCCGTCTCTCCTCGGTTTGTTTTCCTGAAATGGCGGTGTAGCTCAGGTGGCTAGAGCGAGGGTCTCATAATCCCTAGGTCGTTGGTTCGAGTCCAACCGCCGCCACCACATTTTAAAGGTTTGTTTTCAAGCACCTGAGGGTGCTGGAATGGTCGACGGTTCGGAACGCTTCCTCGCATATTGTAATGAATTTGTAATGTTCCGTTGCTGCGAGTTTCCGGCGTGGCCGAGGTTTCCAGTCTACCTGCCAAAGTCGCCATTGTCCGAGTAAGGGGTTATTGATTCAGTCAGGCTTCTACAGTCGCGACCCGCTCAATTAGTGTAATTGATGTTTCGACAGTTACGCCTGCTAACCCTTGTTGCAGCCGTGTTTTGCAACGTGATCGCCCAGAGAACGCTGAATGTGGTGAACCTTCTTCTTTGTTGTGACGGGGTTCACTCTTCTCGCCCTCGCAGGTAATGGAGACCGATCCGCACACCCACTATCACCAGCAGCGCTAAACCGAAAAAGACCATGAGCCGTGCAGTCCACGGCAGGCGCAGTTCATACTTGATGGCTTCTGGATAGTCCCTGTGAGAGTAGTTGAACAGCCCCAGCCATGTCATACCGCCGACGAATAGGGCAGCCCCGAGCGCTCCAACCCATCGCGGCCTTTTATACCAAATCGACACTTCATGACCTCAATGAGCGGAATGGGGATTTGGACGAAGTCGCTGGCGCGACGGACGCTATCGCGTGCTCGCGGGACGGCTATTTTCTGAGCTGCAAGATTCGCGTTTTGAGCGATAATGGACGTCGTTGTGCTGCACACCCGCTCTCAACGATCCGGCTTTGGGGACTCTTGGGGCGATCAAATGGCGAAACGGCCATTGAAAACCCATAGAGAAAGATAAGCTGCTCCCGCGTCCGTCGCAAACGCCAGCGACTTCGTCCAAATCCCCCTATCGCAAGTGCCCCGGCGTGATGCTCTTCCCCTCACCCCGACTGTTTCGCGCCGGCGCACTTGTCGATAGGGCGCTAAGATTTTTCACCAATTGACATCTCCCTCGCAAACTCACTTCTGCGAGGAAGAGACATTGCGAACGAATGAGTACGGAAGAGTACGGATTACGTGCTTCTTCGGGGTCATCGGGCGAGCCTTTGCCGGATGAGTTCGCCAGTTGTGAAAACTTCTTGATGTCAGTCTGACGGATGGCATCTGTTACCTCACAACGCGATCTGTCCAAGGCCTTGGCCCCGATCACCTTCAAATAGTCTGAGAGTGCTGCGGCCTCAACGAGGACTTTTCCTGATCCAGCCCAATGGCGGTCTTCACCGTTCTTCTTTACACCGGAAACCCAAAACGATTCTCCTGTCTCCATGTCAATGTAATTACCGCCCGATTCTCCGCGCCGCTGCCCCTTCAACTTCATCAAAGCTCGGCCATTGAAGTACAGCGTCCGACCAGTCTTCGATGGAGTGACATAGCCAATCCAAGCCGGACCGTTGTCGGAATGGCCGCTCTTTTGCTCTATGTACCTAAGAAGTTTCACGGGTCCCAGTGTGCCATACGATCACTGCTTGATCAATTGACGAAATCAATTGACGAAAACAGGCGTTAGCACTCGTTGACTCCGTCCGGCTGCGGCGCAAGGAGATCTTCCGCTACGACTCAATTCCATGCTTTCCTAACCGGCCCGGGCCTCCTCGCTCCCTATTTAAAGGAAGTTTAACCTGAGTAACCTGAGGAGAGATCGCCAGATGCGATAGGTAGGCGCTCGGCTGTAATCCGGGACAATCCTTCCCTCAGCAGACAGGCGCTCCACGGCGCGGTCGATAACAGTGCGAAGTTCGGCGGCGTACATCGCCTCGCGTCCCATTGCCAGAGCGCTGCGTGCGTCGCCGACGCTGAACCAGGTGGGGTTGCGCTTTTGTTCTTGGGGAGGCTGGGTGTGACTGACTTGCAGGAGGAAAGCCTTCACGACGAATTCCTGGATGCCATTGCGCAGCCTGGAGACGCCTTTTGGCTGTAGGTAGAGGTGAAAATGCTGCGGCTCGATTACACCAACTGCCCCGGCCTCCTCCAAGGCCTCGCGCTCCGCGGCTTGGCTGTGCGATAGCCGTCGCGCAGTGGCTCCTTTAGGAAAAATCCACCTGTCTCCACTGGTAGTGTTGACCAGCAGAAACTCGAAGGAGGCACCACACTTTCGGTAGCAGACCGCCGCGACCTGGAGAGGAAGGAACCTTGCTGAACCCATGAAGTAATTGTGCAACGAGAAATTCCAGCGTGGATGTTACCGAAGGCCTACCTCCAGACGGGCCACCCGAAGGCTGCTCAATGCGACCTGTGCAACTGGCATGGCGTCACCGTGTATCATAGCCAAAGAAGAGTTGTCGCCAGCCACCTTGTCTTTGAGGGATCTCTGGCCGGGGGGTATACCTTGGCTTACACACTTCTCAACATCTCCGAGCGCGACGCACCAAGCAAGAGGTCGTACTGGAAATTGTGGCTAGCTGGCATTTTCATTGTCCTTGCTCTTTCCTTCCTGCGCTGGGGTGGATACTTACTTGTCGCACGGAACCGTCTGCCGGAGCGTGTGGACGCAGCCGTCGTCCTCCAGGGTTCTATGGCTGGTGAGAGGGCTCGAATAGCCACCGCAATGACGATGTTGCAGCGGGGTTCGGCGGAGCGAGTCGCGTTCAGCGTTCCCAAGGAATCCTATTGGGGTGAAGAGATCGCGCCGATTGCGCGGAATTACATCGTAAAGAACTATGGGGCTGACTTGGCCTCCAGGGTGGAGTTCTGCGAAACGTCGGGCGTTAGCTCCACCGAGCAGGAAGCCGAGGCGCTCAGCGCGTGCATCCAGGAGCATCGGTGGAAAACGATTGCCCTTGTGACTTCAAACTATCACAGCCGTCGAGCGGGGCTGATTTGGAGAAAGACTTTGCCCAAGCGTGATTCGTCGATCCAGTTGTCGGTGGATAGTGTGGCCGATCCCGATTATCAGCCGCGTGGATGGTGGCGCCAAAGAGCCTATGCAACAACTTGGCTCATGGAGTCTGCGAAACTCGTTTGGGCCCTTCTCTAGTCACGAGCCGTTGCGGGTGCGAGGTGCTCTGGGGCTCTATCCAAGTGACGCTCTCATGTGCTTCGATCTGGCTGGGTGTAAGAAAGCCTGAGGTATTGGGCATGGGCATCGGACCCATCACCCTTAGAACGGGCTTGTGCGCCAAAGGCCGGAGCGCGCCAGTTGTCCGCCCAATTGCCGGTTGGGGTCACAAGCCAAAACGGGTCAAATGGTTGGGATAGAGCTCGGACGCGTTTGCGTTAGGCGGAGGGCATACACTCGCGCCCTTTCGGTTGCGAGGTGGGTTCACAATTCCGCCATGGCCACGTTTCCCGAGGCCCCCCTATAATGTCGGACGGCCGAATTTCCCACGTCCGGTTTGAAGTCTTGGCATCTCGTCCGTAAGCCTTCCCGTTCGCCACGTGGTTCCGGTCATGGCTCCTACAGACTCATTCGTCAATCCCGCCCGGCTCTCCCCTACTTCGGCCTAAGCCTCGTTCAAGGAGTCTCTGCAGGTTGCTACCAGCCCCTGCTGCCGGCGGGACCTTCCCGACGTTATCTCTGTGAATCCTTCTCTGGGTGCCTGGGCCCCTGCCACGGCGGTTTCGCGGAGTGCACATGCCTGTTTCTTCCTCCACATCATCGGCCTTCCCCCGTACACTATCGAGGTCGGCTTCCCGCTTGTACCCGTCGAAACGATTTCATGACGGATCCCTTTTTCGAGACTGCAGCCATTCCTTTATGTTCAGGCCCCCAGTTTTGCTTGCCTCCCAGATCGTTCCTACCGCTGCGACTTATCGCCGCAGGGCAGCCGAGGCTTTTACGTCCGAGCAGAACATGCGTCGTTGCCTCCGCATGCATCGGATATGCTAACCACCCGCCCAGGCAATTGGTGGTGTGGGGACTTGCACCCCACGAGACTCACAGCCTTGTCGGCTCCGGTGTAATGGGGATTTTTCGCCAACTACGGGGTCACTATCTTGGGCTGGGATCGTCGTTTGTTAATCCAGCGGTCGAGCAGCAGACCGACGAAGTAGTACCAAGCAATAATTAATAGAGGCATGGACACCATGAAACTTGCGACCTCGCTGATTCCGACTTCCCGCAAACCTACGACAATGATCCATCCGACCAAGAATGCCGGGAACGCGGATAGCATCAGCGTTTGGCTTAACCAGCCGTGTTCGACCCACTTGTAATCGATTTCGTCCCAGCCGACGCAGTTTGAGCCTTCCTTACAAGGTGTTGAACGTTCCGGTTGTCTGTCCAGTGGATCGGAATCGAGACGAATGGCACTCCACCAGAAATACCGCCCCGTCGCGCGCTTCGACTCCCGATTAACGCGCAACGAGTGATAGCTCACCAACACGAAAAAGAGAATGCCGATGGTCGGTAGAAGAAATCGCCAGCGTATTCGCATACCCTTGATTAGACACTAGTCGTCAGACCCCTGCTCCCGTGGGCTGCTCAGTTGTTGTAATCAGTTGTTGTAATCGCATTATAAAAGGGCGCCCCTTTAGGAGTAGGTTATGAGCGCGAGCATCGTCACCTACGAAAAGGAGCACCCTTATGAACAGTGAAAAGTATATTGGGCTCGACGTGCATCAAGCAACCATCGTGGTCGCGGT
>WNFR01006379.1_pt1 | contig 15784 bp, 18 predicted proteins | sample 5400221 | NCBI WGS metagenome assembly WNFR01 (sample SAMN13153357, study PRJNA577476) | soil metagenome | isolation source: 40 cm soil under Madrone tree | place: USA:California | collected 2016-06-14 | reverse complement strand
TCTTCACCGTGTCGCCCTTCTTGATGGCTTTGCGGACGGTGTCGACGAGCGCCAACACCACCGCCTCCGCCTGCTTCCGGGAGATGCCGGTGTCCTCCGCCAACTTCCCAACCAACTGTGTCTTCGTCATGTGCACTCCCCTCGTAGTTTGGTGAAAACGAGGCGCACCCTAAGGCAGTCATCGGCAACCTGTCAAGCAGAGAAGACCGCGGGAAGCCGCGAAAGACGCGCTCGCGCGCGATGTCGTCGCGTCGTCGTCGCGCCGCTCAGGCGCTCGCGGCAAGCGGCGCGCGCGGCGCCTGCGCCGGGCGCGCGCCGACGAGAAAATCGAACAGCAGACGGTTGAAGCGCGCCGGGCGTTCGAGATTCGGGCTGTGCGCGCAATCGTCGAACACGATCAGCTCGGCGTCCGCGATCCCCGCCGCGAGCCGCTCGCCGAGGGCGACCGGAGTGATCACGTCCGCTCGTCCCCAGACGATCAATGTCGGCGCCGCGATGTTCGCGAGCCGCTCGTCGAGGTATTCGGCGCCGTAGACGAGCTGCCGCAGGATCTCGGCGCGATTGGCGAACTCGCGCCGACAGCTCCGCACCACGTCACGCAGCACGAACCGCGGCAGCCGCGGCGGCCGTTGGAAATTCGCGGCAATGAGATCGCGCGCGTCGTCGGCCGTTTCTGGAAGCAGGACGCGTTGCAGCGAGAGATCGGGATCGAACCGCAGTCCCGCGGCGTCGACGACGACGAGCCGTTCCACGAGCTCGGGATGGGTCGCGGCAAACGCGAGGCTGATCCATCCACCCATCGAATGGCCGACGAGACGCACGCGCCCGCAGCCGAGTCGCGTCACCAGATCGTGCAAACAGTCGACCTGGAATGCGATCGTGCGCGCGTCGCCGACGCGGTCGGACGCGCCGAAACCCGGCAGATCAGGGGCGATGACAGCGAAGCGGCGCCGCGCGGCCGGCAGCTGCTGGCTCCAGTTGACGCTCGCCTCGGTGCCGAAGCCGTGCACGAACACGAGGGGATCGCCGCGACCGCCGCGCCACACCCGAACGCGCGCGCGCGGGAGTTGGAGGCGCTGCGAGCGGAAACCGGCGACACGCAGGCGCGCGCCGACGACGTGCCGGAAGACCTCCGTCGGCCGCAGATAGCCATAGCCGCCGATACCGGCGGCGCCGGCGAGCAAGAGCGAGGCGTCCATCAGACGAGTCTGGCGCGGGACGGCGACGGGCGCAAGACGAGGATCGATCCGTATCGATCTCGCCTTCGACGGCCGACGAGTCGTCACGTTGACCACGGCCGCAGCCGACGCTACAGCAACTCCGGATGGCGAACATTCTCTGTCCGTGGTGCGGCTGCCCGATCGCCGTCGACCGCGGGATTCGACGCCGCGGTATCGTCTACTGCTGCCGGGGATGCGCCGCGTGGACGGTATGTGAGATCCCAGGCTGTGCGCGCCGGCCGCATCCGTCGCGCCCGCCGGACGTCAGCTTGCCGGAATCGCGCGACCCGAATGATCGGTGATGCCGCGCGTGCACGCGTCGCGCGTCGGTGAATCCGCACCGTGACGTCCCGCTCGGGTGGCCGCTTTGCGTGCTCGGGCCATCCACTATAGAAGTTACGCCATGGCGCGCGAGGTGACGCGTGAGCAGTTCCTCGTCGCGGGACGTCGTCCGGGGGAGGACGAGAGCACTGCCGTCGCCCGTGCGATGGGCGACAACTTCGCGGCGACGCGGGTCGCGGACGCGATCGCCTGGGCGCGCAAGTACTCGTTCTTCAGCTACCCGTTCGTGACCGCCTGTTGCGGCATGGAGTTCATGTCGGTCTCCGGGGCGCGGTTCGACCTGGACCGCTTCGGCTTGTCGCTGCCGCGCTTCACGCCGCGGCAAGCCGATCTGCTGATGGTCGTCGGCACGATCACGCATCGGCAGGCGCCGATCCTGCTCCGCATCTACGAGCAGATGGCGGAGCCGAGATGGGTGATGTCCTTCGGCGCGTGCACGAGCTCGGGTGGGCCGTACAATAACTACGCCGTCGTGCAAGGCATCGACACGATCATCCCCGTCGATATCTACGTCCCCGGCTGTCCACCACATCCGCAGGCCGTCATCGACGGGCTCCTGAAGCTGCAAGAGCGCGTGCAGCACGAGCGGCCCGGCGTTCCCTATCGCGGCCGCCACGGAAGCGGCCGACCTCTGCAGAGCTGAGCCGGGATGGCCAAGATCACCGTCGACGGGACGGTCATCGAGGTGCCGGACGGCAGCATGCTGCTGCCGGCGCTCCTCGATCACGGCGTGCAAGTTCCGCACTACTGTTTTCATCCGAAGCTCTCGATCGACGGCAGCTGCCGCATGTGCCTCGTCAAGGTCGAGGGCATGCCGAAGCTGACGATCTCGTGTAACACCCCGGTACGCGATGGAATGGTGGTCGACACGCGTGCGCCGGACGTCGCGAAGGCACGTCAGGGCGTCCTCGAGCTGCTGCTACTGAACCATCCGCTCGATTGCCCGATCTGCGACCAAGCCGGTGAATGCTACCTGCAGGACTACGCGTTCGAATTCGGCACGCGCGAGGCGCGCACGCAGGAGCCGCGGCGTAAGCTCTTGAAGCGCGTCGACGTCGGGCCGCGCGTCGTGCTCGATCAGGAGCGCTGCATCCTCTGCCGCCGCTGCGTGCGCTTCTGCCGCGAGATCACCGAGACCGCGGAGCTCGCCGTCTTCAACATGGGCGACCGCTCCGTCCTCGATACGTTCCCGGGCGAGGCGCTCGCGAACGACTACTCGATCTGCACCGCCGACATCTGCCCGGTGGGTGCGCTCCTCAGCAAGGACTTCCACCACAAGATGCGCGTCTGGTTCCTCGACGAGACGGAGAGCGTCTGTCCGAGCTGCGCGAACGGCTGCAACATCAAGATCGGTACCGCGCGCCGCGAGATCCAACGATTGTTGCCGCGCCGGAACGATGCGGTGAACGAGACCTGGATGTGCGATTACGGACGGCTGCGCTACGGCTTCGTCAACGACGATCGCATTCGCGTCCCGACGGTCGGACGCGGGACGCCGGCGATCGCCACGTCGTGGGACGAAGCGCTCGCCGAGGCGGCGCGCCGCCTCGGTGCGCTCGCGCACGCCCACAACGGCCGCACGCTGGCGGCGGTCGTGTCGCCGCACCTGACGAACGAGGAGCTCTTCGTTCTCGGTCAGCTCGTCGCCGGCGGCCTGCGCACCACGCAGCGCGACGTCGCGATTCCACTCGGCCCCGCGGACGACTTTCTCATCAAGTCCGAGAAGGCCGCCAATGGCCGCGGCGCGCGCGACATCGGACTCGCCGCGAGGTCGGGCGACCTCGATCTCGCTGGGATTCGCGCCGCTGTCGAGGCGGGGACGATCCGCGGCCTGCTCGTCACCGGCACCGACGTGTGGGAGCTCTGGGAGGAGCGCGCCGACCTGTTCGAGCGTCTCGACACGCTCGTCGTCGTTGCCGCGAACGAACATCCGCTCCTCGCACTGGCTGACGTCGTGCTGCCGGGGCTGACGTTCGCCGAAAAGGATGGCACGTTTACGAATCATGCCGGGCGTGTGCAGCGCATTCGGCGCGCACTCGACCCCGGCGAGCAGCCGTGCGACGGCGAGGTCTTTCTCGCCCTCGGCCGCCGTCTCGGGATGGAGATTCCGCCAGGGCCGTTCGAGCCCGCGGCCGTGCTGCGCCAGATCGCCGCGACGGTCCCCGCATATCGCGCCGTCGCATGGGACACGATCGGCGCTCTCGGCGTCACGACCGCTGAGGCATGATGGCGAGCAAAGTCGTTACCGTCGAGCGGCCGCCGCGCCTCCGCGCCGTCGATACGATGGGGCCGCTCCTCATCGTTCGCGGGCTGCTCGTGACCGCGCGACATTTCTTCCGCAATCTGTTCGGATTCATACGCGGGCGGCGGACGATCGCGACGATTCTCTACCCGGAGGAGAAGCAGCCGTGGTCGCCGGCGATGCGCGGCATGCCGGTGCTCGTGCAGATGGAGAACGGCAAAGAGCGCTGCGTCGCGTGCGGGCTGTGCGAGTGGGCGTGCCCCGTCGACTGCATCACGATCTACCCCGCGGAGACGACCGACGAGATCGAGCGCTACCCCGAGATCTTCGACATCGACATGTCGCGCTGCATGTTCTGCGGGTTCTGTGAGGAAGCGTGTCCGGAGGAGGCGATCGTGATGAGCCAACGGGTCGCCATCGCAACGACCGAGTGGCGTGGCAGCCTGTGGCACAAACGCGATCTGCTCGTCCCGGCGCACGCGCTCGAGCCGCGGCTGCGACACCTCCGCCGCGGCTACGACCGCCCCGGCGTTCCGACGACTGCGCAGGTCGCGGAGCGAATCGAGAAGCAATGAGCGACGGCGAACCGACAGCGAAGACCGGCGCGGTCACGGAGCCGCCTCTGTTGACGCGTCTGCGCGAGCGCTTCCCAGAGGCGGTCATTGCGACGCATGCGTATCGCGGCGATGCTACCGCGGAGATCGCGCCCGCGACGCTCCTCGACGTGTGTACGTTCCTCCGCGACGATCCCGAGTCGGCGTTCGATTTCCTCGCCGACGTGACCGCCGTCGACTACATCGGCACGGCACCGCGTTTCGAGCTCGTGTACCACCTGCGCTCGATCGCGCGCGGCCAGCGGGTGCGTCTGAAGACGCGCGTATCCGAGGAGAGTCCGCGCGTCGCTTCGCTGACGTCCGTCTGGCGCGGCGCGAACTGGCTCGAGCGCGAGACGTACGACATGTACGGCATCGTCTTCGACGGTCATCCCGACTTGCGCCGCATCTATCTGTACGAGGAGTTCCAAGGTCATCCGCTGCGCAAGGACTACCCGAAGGAGAAGCGCCAACCGCTCGTCACGCAGCGCGACGTCGCGCCGGAGCAGGCCGAGCGCACCGAGGCGCGCGAGCAGCAACGCTATGGCCGCTGGCCCGACTGATCCGCCGCTCGTCGACGATCTCCACACGCAGCCGATGGAGATCCAGATGGGCCCGTCGCACCCGTCGACGCACGGGACGGTGAAGATCACCTTGAAGCTCGACGGCGAGCGCATCCTCGATGCCGACGTCGAGGTCGGCTACCTGCACCGCGGCTTCGAGAAGGAGTGCGAGAGCGGCGAGTACTACCAGGCGATTCCGTACACGGATCGGCTGAACTACGCGAGCCCGATGATCAACAACGTCGGCTACTGCCTCGCCGCCGAGAAGCTTTTCGGCATCGCCGCGCCGCCGCGCGCCCAATATCTGCGCACGATCGCGTGCGAGCTGTCGCGCATGAGCGATCACTTCACGTGCATCGGCGCGGCTGCGCTCGAGCTCGCGGCGTTGACGCCGTTTCTCTACTGCGTGCAGGCGCGTGAGCAGATCTACGATCTGCACGAATCGCTCTGCGGCGCCCGCGTCACGACCAACTACGTGCGGATCGGCGGTCTACAGAGTGATCTACAAATGGGATTCGCGGAGCTCTGTCGCGACAAGGTCGCCGCAGCGCTGAAGCTCTTCGGCGACGTCGACGCGCTGCTGACGAAGAACCCGATCTTTCGCGAGCGTATGGAACGTACCGGCACGTTGCCGGCCGACGTCCTGATCGCGTACGGCGTCACCGGGCCGCTGCTCCGCGCCGCGGGCGTCGGCTTCGACGTGCGACGCGCGGAGCCGTACCTCGTCTACGATCGGCTCGACTTCGATGTGCCCGTCGGCTCGAGCGGCGACAACTACGATCGCTATCTCGTCCGCTTCGAGGAGCTGCGCCAGAGCGCCCGGATCATCGAGCAGGCGCTGCGCGATCTGCCGGACGGTCCGGTCGACGTCGACGACCCGCGCTTTCGCTGGCCGGCCAAGGGGAAGGTCTTCAACCGCATGGAGGAGCTGATCGATCAGTTCAAGCTCGTCACCGAGGGCATGCGTCCGCCCGCCGGTGAGGTGTACCAGGCGGTCGAAGGAGCGAACGGGGAGCTCGGGTTTTACCTCGTCAGTAACGGTAGCGGGCAACCGTGGAAGTGCCGCTGTCGTTCGCCGAGCTTCAGCAATACCCATGCGCTGCGCGACATGATCCGGGGCGCGCTCCTCGCCGACGTGATTCCGACGTTCGACATGGTCAACATGATCGGCGGCGAGTGCGACCGATGAGCGCGGTCGTGAGCGGCGCGGCGGTGTTCTCCGACGCCGTGAAAGACGCGATTCGCGCCGAGGTGCAGAAGTACCCGCAACCGCGCTCGGCGCTCTTGATCGCGCTCCACCTCGTGCAGGCAGAGCTCGGCTATTTGCCGCTCGAGGCACAGCGCGAGGTCGCCGGCGTCCTCGGTATCCGCCCGATCGAGGTGCGCGAGGTCGTCTCCTTCTATCCGATGTATCACGAGCATCCGGTCGGTCGGCGTAATGTGCAGGTGTGCGTCAACATCGCGTGCGCGCTCGCCGGCGCGCGGCAGGTGGTGCGTGGGCTCGAGGAGCGCTTCGGCATCCCCGTCGGCGGGCGCACTCCGGACGGCGCGTACTCGATCGAAGAGGCGCAGTGTCTCGGCTCGTGCGGCACCGCCGTGTGCGTGCAGGTGAACAACGAGCCGTACCTGGAGAACGTCCGGCCGGACGCCATCGACGATCTCGTGAAGCGGATCGGTTAATGGCGATCGAGCGCTATCTCCTCCCGCCCGACGGTAGCGACTGGCGGTCGCTCGCCGCCTACCGTGCGGCGGGAGGGTACGAGGCGGCAACGCGCGCGCTCCGCGAGATGACGACGGATGCCGTCATCGAGGAGGTGAAGGCGTCGGGACTACGCGGTCGCGGCGGCGCCGGATTTACGACCGGTCAGAAGTGGAGCTTCATGCCGAAACCCGGCGGCCCGAAGCCGAGCTATCTCGCCTGCAACGCCGACGAGAGCGAGCCCGGAACGTTCAAGGACCGCCAGATCATGGAGCGCAACCCACACCTGTTTCTCGAGGGGCTCATCATCGCAGGCTATGCCATCAACGCGCGGGCGGCGTACGTCTACATCCGCGGCGAGTACGTGACGTCCTTCCGCGTTCTCTCGGAGGCGATTGGCGAGCTGCGCGCCGCGAGTCTCCTCGGCAGCGGACTTTTCGGCACGGATCGCGAATACGACATTCATCTGATGCGCGGGGCGGGGGCGTACATCTGCGGTGAGGAGACCGGGATGATCGAGTCCGCCGAAGGCCGGAAAGGCCAACCACGCAAGCGCCCGCCGTTTCCAGCGGTCTACGGACTCTGGGGCTGTCCGACGACCGTCAACAACGTCGAGACGGTGTCGCATGTGCCGGCGATCATCAAGCGCGGCGCCGCATGGTTCAAAACGATCGGCACGCCGGCGAGCACCGGCCACACGCTCTTCGGGGTGAGCGGCCATGTGAACCGCCCAGGCGTCTACGAGCTACCGCTCGGCACGCCGCTGCGCGAGATCATCGAGGTCCACGCCGGCGGCGTGCGCGGCGGCCGCGCGCTCAAGGCGATCATCCCCGGCGGCGTCTCGATGCCGGTGCTGTCGGCGCAGCAGGTCGACGTCAGGATGGATCACGAGTCGCTGAAGCAGGCGGGCACGCTCCTCGGAACGGGCGGCATCGTCGTCATGGACGACACGGCGTGCATGGTGCGCGCCGCGATCGTGATCGCCCGCTTCTTTCGGCACGAGACCTGCGGCCAATGTACGCAGTGCCGTGAGGGAACGGCCTGGCTGTACAAGCTTTTGCAGCGCATCGAGGCGGGGCAGGGGAGCGCCGCCGATCTCCGGACGATCGACTCCGTCGGCGGCTACATGGAAGGACAGACGATCTGCGCGCTGTCGGACGCAGCATCCTGGGCGGCGACGGGCTTCCTGCGCAGGTTCCGCGCCGAGTTCGAGGCGCACGTCCACGAGGCCCGCTGTCCGCTGCCGGAGAGCTTCGAGCCGTGAGCACCGCCGAGGAGCCGATCCGCCGCAACATGGTGGTCCAGCGCTGGGGCACGCCGGACGCGACCGTGGGCAGCGTGAACGAGCCGCGTGAGCGGTCGGAGAACGGCGTCTGCTTCAACGAGCGATGGCTGTATCGCGTGCGCGGGCACGGCTCGCAGCCCGGGTACGAGCGGATCGTCTACTGGCTGCGATACGACTTCGTCGCGTCCTTCGTGATCGAGCCCGACGGCAGCGTCGTTCGCGAGGAGCCACGTGCGCTGCTCGCTGGTGTCCGCGACCGTCTTTACTTACCGCCGAGCGCAACGCGGGCGGAAACCTGACACATCTCATACGGACTCAGCGACGCATGCGCGCGATGACTCGTCGCGTCGCTCGTGTTCACGAAACGATAAAGATCGACCCTCACCTCATCTGGTAATTGACCCTCACGGATGTGCGGTCGTAGAGTCCCGACTCCGGCACTTCCACCGCTCCCGTGTGAGGGTTCCATGTTGCAGGCGCGGATCATCTCGACACGCGGCTCGCTTTACTTCGCCGCGGAAGCCACGCCGTATGATCTCGAGAACCTCCGCACGCACATACGCGATCTGCAAACCACGAAGCCGAGCGACGTACGGCTGGAGTTGAGCCTCGATCGCCACACCGCCGGCGACGTGAAGTCGATGCAGGTCTCTGCGTGGTTGCGCCGTTTGGCGGCGGACGGGGTGCAGGTCAGCGTGTGTACCTCCGCCGATCTCGTTGGACGCGTGTCCGCGGAGCGGCCGCAAGCGCGCCGCTGAGTTCGCGCGCCGCTCATTTCCTGCGTCGGCGTCCGCGAGAGCGGTGATACCGATCGAGACCTTCGTTCAGTAGCGCCAGGATCACCTCGCGTTTCTTGGCTTTCAGGTCCTTCGCCAGGCGATCGATTCTGCTCGTCAGCTCCTTCGGGACGTATAGGGCGAGGAGCTTCGTTTCACTTTCCTTTTCTCGTCCGTACAAGTCTTCGAGTCGCAGATTGGCGTTCATCGAGGCCTCCTCGCACCGCATCCGAAAGAATGGATCAAACGCGGAATCTACACTCATATGTAGCGGTGGGCGTAGTGGTAGACAAGTGCACCGGCGTAGACGTCGTCCGTGCGTCGATTCGCTATCTCGCGCACGCGTTTCCCCGTCGCGAAGCCGACGTACGAAAATAAAACGTTCCCGATACGTCGCGGGTCAGCGCTCGAGTTGAATGGTCCCGCGCGCGTGATCGACGGAGTAGCGGCGGAATTGATTGAGGAAGCTCAAGCCGATGATGCCGACGAGCGGCGGCTCGACGGCGTCCATGACGACGGCCTCGACGCCGCCGAGACGCGCGTCGTCTACCTGAATCGAGTCGAGGCGGACCAGATCGGCCTCGACCTCACCGTTGGCGGTCGCGACCGCCACGGTCGCGCCGACGATCGGTTTCATCCCCAGGCGTGCGGCGGTCTTGCGCGTGAGCACGCAGTACGACGATCCGGTGTCGATCAGCATCGGGCCGCGCAGCACGTCGTTGAGCGTACCGTCGACGATGAGATGGGTCGTGCCTCCCGAGAGCGGGATGTGGTGCCGCGACGTGCCGCCGGCGGCCAACGCCGCAGTCGGGCGCACACCCTGCGCGTGCGCGACGTCACCGACGGCGCGCGCGCCATGCCATCCGAGCTGTGCCCGCGCCGACGATCCGACGACCAGGATCAGCACGAGTCCGAGCGCCCATCGGAGCCGGCGCGCGCGCTGCTCAGGCCCCCGCGGCGGCACTGACGCGGTGTTGCTCGAGGAGGATCTTGACCTTCCGCACCAGGTCCGCTCCGCTGAACGGCTTCGTGATGTAGTACTCGGCGCCCATCGCGAGGCCTTTCTCGACGTCGTCTTGCGTCGACTTGGCGGTCAGGAAGACGACGGGCACGTGACGCGTGCGCTCCTGGGTCTTCATGAACTTGAAGACCTCGTAGCCGTCGACCTCGGGCATCATGATGTCGAGGATGACGAGATCGACGTCCGAATGGCCGAGGAACTGAATCGCTTCCCGCCCACCAAGGCATTTGGTCGGACGCATGCCTTCGATGCGCAGTCGCGTCTCGACGAGCTCCGCGATCATCGGATGGTCCTCGACGATCAGCACCCTGGTGCCACCGTCGGTCATTTTCATGTCTCGTTGCAATTCCATGGTTCGCCTCGTTGGTTGAAGGTCTCGGTCGTGCTCACCCGTCACTCGTCAGCGCGTGCTCACGAGCGCGGCAACGTCGGTGCTCGTCGCGCCTTGCATCAGCACCGTCACGGCGGCGATGCCGATCAGAATCACGACGGCCACGATCGCGTACTCCGTGAGCACGTGGCTGCGCGTCTCGTCGATGGCCTCCATCAGGAGATCCCGTACTTCTCGAGTTTGCGGTAGAGCGTGCGCCGGCTGAGGCCGAGGAGGCGCGCCGCCTCCATGCGCTTGCCGCCCGCCGCGTCGAGTGCCTTGCGGATCTGGTCGCGCTCTGCCGCTTGGATCGTCAGATCGAACTCGGGCGCGAGCGCCAGCGCCAGCGGCGCCGCGGGGACGGCCGCGAGCGCGGCGGTCTCCGGTGCCGCGCTGAAGAACTGCACGGGCAGATGCTCGGGCAAGATCACCGGCCCGTGCGTGACGATCAGCGCGCGCTCGATGACGTTCAGCAGCTCGCGAATGTTTCCCGGCCACGCGTAGCTGCGGAACACCTGCAACACCGGCTCGGAGATCTCCGTGACCTCTTTCTGCAGGCGGCGCGACAGGCGCGTCAGGAAGTGCGCGCACAAGAGCTCGACGTCCTCGAGCCGGCGCCGCAGCGGCGGCAACGTGATCGCGCCGACGTTCAGGCGATAATAGAGGTCCTCACGGAACTCGCCTTTCTCCACCATGTCGGCGAGATCGCGGTTCGTGGCGGCGATCACGCGGATGTCGATACGGATCGCCTCGGGCGAGCCGACGCGCTTGATCTCACGGTTCTCGATCACGCGCAGCAGCTTCGCTTGTACCGCAGGGGAGAGCTCGCCGATCTCGTCGAGAAAGATGCTGCCGCCGTGCGCCGCCTCGAAGAGGCCCTTGCGATCCCGATCAGCACCAGTGAACGCGCCGCGGACGTGGCCGAAGAGCTCGCTCTCGAGCAGCGTCGGGGCGAGCGTCGTGCAGTTGCAGGTGACGAGCGGCCGGTCCTTCAACGGGCTGAGCTCGTGGAGCGCGTGCGCCACGAGCTCCTTGCCGGTGCCGCTCTCGCCGGTAATCAGCGCGGTCGTGGGGTAGCGGGCGAGCCGCTCGATGAACGAGAAGATCTCGAGCATCTCCTGGCTGCGCGCCACCATGCCGTGAAATTCGACGCGTCCTTGCAGGCGCTGATGCAGGATGCGGTTCTCGGTGCTGAGGCGCCTGCGCTCGAAGACGACGTCGAGAATGCGCTCGAGCCGCCGAAAATCGATCGGCTTCTCGATGTAGTCGGTCGCGCCGGCTTGAATCGCTTCCACGGCGTCCTTCACGGATGAATAGGCGGTCATCAGCACGAGCTGCACGTCGGGATCGTGCGCCTTGATATGGTGCAGCAGTTCGATGCCGCTCATCCCCGGCATCCGGACGTCGGACAGAATCAGATCGACGGGCGCGGCGGCGAGGGCGACGACTGCCGCATCCGCGCTCTCCGCGGTCGTGACCGTGAAGTCGCGCTCGCTCAGAAAGAGCTGCAGGATGCGCCGGATGTCCGGATCGTCCTCGACCACGAGCACCCGATGTCTGTCGTGCACGCCCATGTTCCTCCCCGATGCTGGCGCCTCACGCGCAACGAGTGCGCGATCGGGACGAGGGTCGGCCGATCGCGGTCGGTGATCCGCGTGTGCGGTAGGGAGCGGCTTCGCAAGACGCATGCCAGGCGGTGAGTTACCCTGACACACACGCCGTCGTCCGGCGCTCGCGAAACGGGAAGGGTTTTTTCGTCGTGCCGCGCTGTCGGTGTCATGCGATGTCGTCGCGCCGCCGCCGCCGGCGTCAAACGCGTGACGAGAGTGCGTGTTCTCTGTCGCTCCGCCGGCGAGCCGCGCCGATGCCGTCCCCGACGGGGTGCCGACGGCGGCGCTACGTTGGATCCCGGGAACCGTGCTCGTCGTGCTCGCGCCACTCCTTCTGTCGACCGGCCGCTGGGCCGCGGTCGGCGGGTGCGCCGCGCTGGCCGTCGCGCTCGCGTCGGTCCTCGGGTGGCGTCGCCGTGATGCCGCGCGCGCGACGCGTTCCCGCGGCATCTACGTCGCCGCCGCGACGAGCGGTGCAGCGGAGCTCGCTCCGGAGCTCGAGTGGGCCCTCGCGGTCGCCTCGGACGCGATCGTCGTCACGGACACGCGCGGGACGATCGTGCAAACGAGCGCGCGTGCGGCGGCGATTCTCGGGCCGTCGGTGCGATGCGGCGCGATCTTTCCACCGCACCACGGCTTTCCCGCTCTCGGCGACTGCGATGCGTTCACGCGCGCGCTCCGCCAGTTGTATAGCGACGCCGCGGCGACCGAGAGCGGCGAGATCAGCGCCGTGCACGACGAGCGGCTGCGCGTCTACGAATGGAACAGCGAGCCGGTGCGGAACAGCGCCGGCGCCATCGTGGGCCGCGGGTTTCTGCTCTCCGATCGCACGCAGGAACGGGAGCTCGCGATGGTCCGGCGCGAGTTCTTGTCGACGGTCTCTCACGAGCTGCGGACGCCGCTCACGTCGATCAAGGGGTCGCTCCAGCTCGTGCTCGGGAAAGCGGCGACGCTCTCCACGATCGAACGCGAGCTGCTCGCGATCAGCTTGAAGAACACCGACCGACTGATCCGTCTCATCAACGACATCCTCGACATCTCGCAGCTCGAGCTCGGCAAGATGGACTTGACGTTCGGGTCCGTCGCGGCGGCGTCGCTGATCGAGGAGGCGACGGCCGGCCTGCGCGCATACGCGGCGGGGCGCGACATCGCGATCGGATGCGAGCTCGATCCCGACCTCCCGGCGATCGCCGGTGACCGCGACCGTTTGATTCAGGTCCTGACGAACCTCGTGTCGAACGCGGTGAAGTTCTCGCCGACGGGCGGGCGTGTCCAGGTGCGCGCGACGTGCGCGGGCGACGAGCTCTGCATCGCGGTGCGCGATTGGGGGATCGGCATCCGCGCGTGCGACCACGGGCGGCTCTTCCAGCGCTTTCAACGTCTGCAGGCCGCCCGCAGCGAGGAGCCGGGAACCGGGCTCGGGCTTGCGATCTCGAAGGCGATCGTCGACCGCCACGGCGGCCGGATTACGGTCGAAAGCGCCGAGGACCTCGGCTCGACATTCACGGTGGTGCTGCCCGTCGCTGCAGCGACCACGGTGGCGGCGAGATCCGCCGCAGACGGCGACGCGCTGCAGGCGCAGCGGCCGACGCTGCTCCTGATCGACGACGACGCCGATTTCGGGACCGTCCTCGAGGTCTCCCTCGGCGGGAGTTATCGGCTGCTGCGCGTCGAGCGCGGCGTGCAGGCGCTCGACGTCGCCCGCGTCGAGCGGCCCGATCTCGTGCTCCTCGACGTCGTGCTGCCCGATCTGAGCGGCTACGACGTGCTGCGCATCCTGCAACACAGCGAGGCGACTCGCGCTATCCCGATCGTGATGCTCACGGTGCAGCCGGAGCGGATGCTCGCGCGGGGTCTCGGTGCCGTCGACGTCGTCGCGAAGCCGGTCGACGTCGAGAGCTTGCGGCGCGCGATCGAGCGCGCCCTGCGCGTGCCGGGCGACGGTACGGCGTTGCGCGTTGCCGTCGGGCCGTTGTCGTCGCGGACGCCGGCATCGCTCTGCGCCGCGCTCGAGGCCGAAGGCCATGCGGTGTTCACCGCCGCCGACACCTGGGAGCTCGTGCGCTGCGCCGACGAGCACCACGCCGACGTGGCGATCGTCGAGGCCGCGCGCGACGTCGCCGCTGACGGCGCGATCGCGTTCCTGCGCGGCCACGCGACAACGCGCCGCCTGCCGATCGTTCTGCTCGCGAGCGAAAGCGCGGGACCGCTGGCTGCCGGCTGCACGTCGATTGCCGCCGGCGTCGGCGATGCCGAGATCGTGCGAGCGGTGGAAGACGCGGTTGGCGGTCCGCGTGTACGGCGCAGCAGCGCCGAGATCGCCTGAGCGCGGCGGACGCGGCTCAGCGGGCGCTGGCGCCGCGTTTCTTCATGAGCGACTGAATCGCCCGCCAGGCGAGCTTGCTCGGCGCCGCGTGGCCGTTTTCCCACCGGTTGACGGTCGAGACGGTGACGGCGATGGCGTGCGCGAACTCTTCCTGCGTGAGGCCGAGGCGCGTCCGCAGCTGGCGGATCGATTGCTGACCGGGATTCCTGGTCGACGCTGCCTCAGGGTCGCGGTCCATGGTTCTCCGTCCTCCGCTTGGGCTCATCTGCCGCCGTGTATACCACGGCGGGTGCTATGGCAGGCAGCAACCCGCGTGCCACTTCAGGCGCATTGCGAGTACGGACTCGGTGGGCCGCCCACCGTCCGCGGAGTGACAGGACGATGCCGCGCCGCCACCGCAATAACACCGCACGCGCGCGGGCGTTGCCTTGCGCGGGGCCGTTTCGTATCGTTGCTGGTATGCGGTTTCGCACAGAAGGAGGTGCTCAATGACCACGCTGCGCACGCTGGCAGTGCTCGCCGTCGCGACGGCGATCATCGCCGTCGCCACGATAGCTCCCGCCGCCGCTACGCCGGAGGACACCGTTCGGCAGTACCTGAAGGCGATGCAGGACCAAAAATACGATCAGGCGTACAAGCAGATCTCCAAGGCCATGGCCGGCGGGAAGGACGCCGAGGCGTGGGCGAAGGAGCAGAAGTACATGATGCAATCGGCCGACGTGAAGATCTTCAAGTTCGACGTCTACGCCGCCAAAGTCGAAGGTGAGACGGCGAAGGTCCCGAACATTTTGAGCTCACAGGACAAATTTTTGAACCAGCTCGGCGCCGACGAGTACGAGCTCTACACGCTCGTGAAGGAGAACGGCGACTGGAAGATCGATCAGCAGGAGCAGGTCGACAAGTCCGACCAAGGAAAGTGGTTCATCAAAAAGGCGACCTGAGAGAGCGAGCTGACGAGCCGTCTCGCTACCCCCCGACGCACCACCCCGGGCGCGCTGTTGACTCTGACTGCGTTCCGGGGCACTAGGACGCTGATCCGCCGGCAGTTTCGGTCTCACTTCCCCTTCAGGAGGCGCGTACATGCGAACGATGCGATGGGCACCCCTCGTGCTCGTGTCGATGGCGATGGCGATCGCGGCAGGATGCCACCCCGAGGTCGAGCTGCCGCCGCTTCCGGACGCGAAGATCTCGATCATCGGCGACCGCTTCTTCGACGTGAAGGCGCTCTCGCCGCAGCGCGCGCTCATCATCGGCTATCGCGGGAAGATCCTCGAGACGTCGGATTCCGGCAAAACCTGGAACGTCATCCAGACGCCGACCGACCGCGCGCTCTACAGCGTCCGTTTCGCCGACGGGCAGAACGGATGGATCTGTGGCCAAGGCGGCCTGATCCTCGCGACGAAGGACGCCGGCAAGACCTGGACGGAGCAGAAGAGCAACACGGACACCTATCTGTTCGCGGTCTATCCAGTGAGCCCGTCGCACGTGTTCGCGGTCGGTGACAAGTCGACGCTGGTCGAGACCACCGACGGCGGCGCGACGTGGAGGCCGCGCAAGGTCGCCCAATCCGGCGAAGGCGTCAGCGAGGACATCGCGCTCGCCGTTCAAGATCCGATCTTCTACGACGTCGAGTTCGCCGACGAGCAGAACGGCTGGATCGTCGGCGAGTTCGGTTCGATCCGTCACACCGCCGACGGCGGCAAGACGTGGGTCGAGCAGCAGAAGACGCTCCTCGGC
>WNFR01004214.1_pt1 | contig 15785 bp, 13 predicted proteins | sample 5400221 | NCBI WGS metagenome assembly WNFR01 (sample SAMN13153357, study PRJNA577476) | soil metagenome | isolation source: 40 cm soil under Madrone tree | place: USA:California | collected 2016-06-14 | reverse complement strand
GCAAGCGAACTTCCTGGCGCCGGCAGCGATCATTTCGCGGTTGAGCGCGTGGATCTCCTCGATCATCGCTTCGGTTACGGCGGACGGGTCGAAGTCGTCGGGGAGGTAGTTAGCAACCAGATACTGTGGCATGACTTTTTTCTCCTGTAACGGTCTTTATTTTTTAGTCTTTGGGCGGGCCGGTTGCCCTGCCTTAACCATATAGTCGAACGGCCGGACGGAATTCGACAAAGGCGGCCAAGAAATTTTTCTTCCGCGCTTAAGCGACTAAAGTGGGGTCAGAGCAGGCCTTCGATTCTGAGTGGGGCAAAGCTGGGGTCAGGCCTTCGACTCTTCGATTTCACACTCGAGCTGCCCGTCACAGCCAGCTTCTCGATTGGAGAATCGCAGAATCGAAGGCCTGAACCCCCAATCGGTTTGTTCCAATGAGGGCAAGCCTACCAATCAATGAGATTTCGAAGCGAAAACACCCGCGAGCTCAACGGGGCCCGGCGAGTGTTTTCGTTCGAACCACATTACGAATTACTTAGCACTCAGCAGCCAGACATCGTACGCCCAACGTCCCAGTTCCTGATGGTTCGCGCCGTACACCTTGGCCCGATACCGGAACTGGTTTCCATAACGATGATGCGATTCTTTGTAATCAAGTGAGATCGACTCGATGCCAAATTCTGAGAGCGGATGTAGCTCATTAGTTTCCGAGATCCATTATGATTTGCATCTCTCCACAGACGGAGTTTGGCGAAGAACGCATCTCGATTATCGATTGTCCCGTCCGCGTTCCCGCCATTTTCGGGTTTGTCATATTCCGCCAGCGCACGAAAGCCGTTCTTCTCAACCCCGGGCGGAGGATCGGGTTGATATGAGAAATTGCCGAAGAGTTCTTTGCCGTTGTCGATCGTGCCGTTTCGATTTCCATCCAGCACCAGCCATGCGGCAGTCGATGACGAACTGGTCCACGACAAACGATCAGCTGCTAAAGAGGCCTAAGCCAGCATAGCAGCCAGATGAAAAGAAGTTGCTCCAATCAGGCCCACCACCGCACATGCCGATCGCCGGAGAGTCGCCACAATTGCTGTTCGTAAAGTTCCAGTACCAGTTGGCGCCGTCGCATTGTGCTTGGGTTGTTGGCGAATCGCTACAGGTGTTGTTCGTAAAATCCCAGTATAAGGCTTCTTCACAGCCTTCCTGGTCATTAATGTCGCAACATAGTCCTCCAGTAGATATCAGCCCTGGGGGACATGAGCCGTCGGGTTCCGGAACCGTACAATTAGAGGGCATGTCGTCAGGGGGTGGATTACTGTCGCTTACGCAACCACATCTGTTACTACTGAAACTGAAACCTGTCGGGCAGTTAAGTGAGTTGCACTGAGGTTCTTGACTGCTAGAGGCGTTATTAGCCGAATCGCCGGAAGGACAACCGCGGAGGTAGGCCCCTCTTTGACTTTTTGTTCCTGAACAACTTTGGGTCGTGTAGGCATATGACATCGTGGGACCCGCAGCGCTAAATAGCTGAGACTCAGCCATACCATGAAGGCCGGTGTAATCCCTCAATAACTTAATGGAAGCGCGATTGTAAACACTCGTGCCAGGACACGCCGCGGTAGCGTGCGAGACTCCGCTAATAATAGCAACCCGAGTCCTCCACAACCAGCAGTTGTAGTACAACTAGCCGTTCTAACACATATCGCCGGGCTGTTGATAACCCGATATCACAAGGCACGAAGCCGGGGTCAACCGATTGCGCCCGCGAGAGCGAGATATTGCAGCATACAAAGATCACCACCGCGATTACGGAATAACAAGCTTGCGACTGGCGCGCTTATCAAAGGCCGCTACTAATCGAAGTTGATTTCGCATATGCACCTTTCGTTTCGAATTCGAGTCATAGCTTTCGTAGCTTCACCCAGGGTTTGCTCAATTGTTGATGAACATCCTCGATCGCTTTTTCAGTACCAAAGACGTTTTTCATGCCCAGAATATCTTTGGCAAAGAGTATTCTGAAGAAACTCAGGTATTCGGCTCGAGACGGCAACTCGGGCAATTTGGGCCTGGGCTGTCCAGCTATTTGTTCCAGTTTCCTGAAAGTCTCTTCAACAGGAACCCTCGCTTTCAAGTCACTATCCACTCTACTTAGCATTTCGTGCCGCGCGTCCATTTGAGATTCCACCTCATTAAAAAACGCCGTGGTATCGGGACCAAGAAAAGTGCCATCATCAAAAAAAAGGCCATCCAGTGAAATCGTGACCTTGGAACACTGCGTGGAAACTCTTTGAAGCTCTGAACCAGGCATCCACTTTTCGGTTTGACCTGCACCCACGTCTTGAACACGTTTCGTCGGGCCATCAAGTGGAATAAACCAGGTCGAGTTGGGCTCCATAACATTCACATCGCACGCCATGGCCTGAATTCGCTCAGACTCGTCCGTGTGTAAAAATACGTAGGAAATGATATTGGATTTGTCTCTAACGTCGGCGATCCGTGCTTTGTCTACACATGCCCAAGTGATTCGGTAACCGACAACCGAATGCTTACTTGTGTTCTGCAGGAAAACGGGGGGTACAGCTGTACCTGAGACTTCATCGCTCTTTACTAGCTGAGCCAGCTTGGCAAATGAAGGATTCCAAGGGGCGATTAAATGTACGCCATGCTCAGGAAAATCTTTGGTCTGAAAGTCTGCCATCAACGGTTTCTCATTTCTCACTTCAGCTGTATCGATTTGTTTCTGGCTGCGAACTCCTCTTGAGTTGAAAATGAAAACGCCTCCGAGCGTTAAACCTCCAATCAGGATCGCTGCAACAATGGTGAGCCTTCCGTATCGAGTCATAGGATGTTTGGTGTTAGCTGACTGTCGGGGACATCATGTGATGTGAGCGGCAGACAGCCGTGGATTTGCCGCAGATATACGCCTCGCATTGCATTGTGTCAATACTTTTCGCGGCGCAAATATCTGATGGTTCAGCAACTTGCCGTCAAGGTCTGGGAACTCGGCATTTCTGCCTCAAAAAACGAGCTATTTGAGTTTCAGAACGAGACTCTTTAAGTCGTGCGCTTGTGAGACCCGCCCTGGCACGTTCTCCTGGGTTTGAGACTGGAGTTCTTTTCCATGATCGATCCACGAAAATCACCACTTCGTTTTAAGATCATTGCTGTCACTCTACGCGGGGAGACGCTTGTGTTTCCGCGACCCTGACCCAATTCTAACTTTCTATCCTACAATCGTACGCAATATAATAAAGATCAACTATGAAACGAGGCTCAACAATCTTCCTTCAGGTAGTAATTGCACTTATCGGCGTAGGCGTTCTTGCCTTGCTGCTTTGGGAACCCCAAGTCGAGGGCAGGAACGTGCACGCCACGCTTTTTGAGATCTACTTCAAGGATCCATTCCTGGCGTACATATACCTGGCCTTCGTCCCATTTTTTGTCGGTCTTTACCAGGCATTCAAGCTATTAGGGTATGCCCGACGAAAGGAAATATTTTTCCAGCGTTCTGTGCGAGCTTTGCGGATCATCAAGTACTGCGCATTAACAACGGCGATCTTTATTCTCGGCGCGGAAGCCTATTTATTCATCTTTATGCGTGGCAAGGATGATATTGCCGGTGGAGCCATGATGGGTGCCTTCATTATTTTTGTCTCTGCCATCATCGCCACAGCCGCCGCGGTGTTTGAGCGGATCTTACAAAATGCCGTGGAGATAAAATCTGAGAGAACGACCTGACTGTCACATCATTAACATCGACGTCATGTTGGCGAAAAGAAAAATGAGCGTTACCGAGCTCGCCGATAGAGTCGGCATTACGATGGCTAATATCTCGGTGTTGAAGAATGGCAAAGCAAAAGCAATTCGGCTATCAACATTAGACGCGATCTGTAGAGCTTTAGAATGTCAGCCCGGAGATATTTTGGAATATGCGGAGTAGCAAAAGGCTGCCATGATCGCTTCTGTTAACTTTCTGGTTCAGCGCAACCCATCGATCCGGGCGTACTTAGGATTTTGTCCCACTGTAGCACTACGGCCTTGAACGAGTGCGAGCGCGACGAGTCGATCTCGGAGGAGGTTGGGGCGGGTCGTTCACTGTAATGAACATCTCGACGAACACACACGTACTGACCGTCCGACTGCTTTGGATCAATGGAGAGACTCCGTGCGGCCTGAGCTGAAGCCGAGTTGGACCTTCTTCCCTATTGCCAAAGGTCACGAAGTAGTCCACGTTGGCTGCTTGAGCGCCGGTATTCTTGAACTGGTATTGCCACCTTCCATCGACCGTACCACCACGCATGCACCGACACCTCGCCTGCACGGTCGGGTGTCCCGTGTCCTGAAATGGAGTGAAATCCGTATTCTGAACAGGGCAGTGGGCCTGCGCCGAACAATCAATGGGAAGAAGCCACGCAATCGCGGCGACCATCACGAATAGGATCCGTTTTGACATTTTCACTCCCTCTAAAAGCAATGCCTTTTGGAAATTCCGATTCAATCAGTCATTGGAGCTGAAACGTGGGTATAGCGAGACCTCACCAACCTGCGCACATCGTCGGAGACCGACTTACTTCATTGCAGTAGTCTGTCATCGAGGACTCAGGCGCGTCAAGGCAGACTGATTCCTTCCAGTGGGGACCAAACCTCGCGACAGACAAAAGGTTCCTCTTCATACTTTCTCTTTTGCCGGTTCCTTTAAGTGAGTCCCAAGCTGCTTGTCGGTGCGCACCCTTTCTATGTTGCTTTGAGCACACAGTAGTCCCTCAGAGGGTGCCGTACCCTTACCCGCTTTTTGCGAAAGGGGTGGGCCCACGGGGACGCCGCGTCCCATTTTGAACCCGCCCAGATTTTCTGCTGCCAGAACGCTCTGATCGCGCGCATCCAGAGTACAAGTATCCGTTTGCCTCGCAATTACGGCAACGGACACCAGCAGAGCAGATTGTCTTATTTCAATTCCTCGAGCCGCCTGGCGAGAAAAAGGCGCTCGGGTTCCTGACAACGAAGACCCACAAAGCAATCGGTTTTTGATCACTAGTCAGTTCACGCCGTCTGCAACCGTTTATCCACGACAGCCCAGTCAAGGTTCGAAAGAATGTTTCGATTACTCCGTGAAAGCATAAAACGGCCCGTTTCTTGGTTCTGGCCCTATGCGGCTTCAAGGCCACTGCGCAGCCTCGCAATGTCGCGTTGTGGTGGCGCGCCGAATTGCTTCTTGTAATCGCGGCTGAAGTAGGCCGAATCTTCGTAGCCGACGCGGAATCCGGCGCTCGCGGCGTCCAGGTCTTCGCCGAGCATCAGACGCCGTGCTTCCTGGAGTCTTATCTGTTTCTGAAACTGCAAGGGGCTCATCGCCGTGACGGACTTGAAGTGATGGTGAAAGCCCGAAACGCTCATTCCAAGCTCGCGCGCGATGTCTTCAATTTTAAGCGGCTCGTTGAAGTGTTCGCGTAGACGCCCGATCGCTTTCGAGATGCGGCGGGTGTCGCTAGCAGTGAGCAGATGTGCAAGCCGCGCACCCTGACCGCCAGCCAACAGTCTGTAAATTATCTCCTTTATTACAAGCGGAGCGAGGACTTTCCCCTCAGCCGGCGTTTCCGCGATGCGTACCAATCGAGCAACAGCGTCAAGCAAGTCGGCCTCTATCACGCTTACGTTCATCGCTTTAACGCTGGCGTCACCCTTTTTTATCCGTATGCCGGATTCAACAATGACCGAAGCGACCAGGGCGGAATCCAGGTTTAGGCTCATTCCCAGATAAGGCAGTTCCTTTGATGGTGCTTCTATTTCGAATGCTACGGGCAGGTCGACCGTATAGATCAAATAATGAAACGGGTCGTATAAAAAAACTTCCCCTCCCACACTCGCTCGCTTTCTGCCCTGGGCCACAAAACAAAAGGCTGGCTGATAGATCGACTGAACCGGCTCAGCCGGTACTGACGATCTGATGAGGAGAAGACCCGAAGGTAGGTCGATCCTCCCGTCCTCGGGAAGAAGGCGACTCATTCGCTCGACGATTTCCTCTCTTTCCGTCGCTATTCTCCGAGCCTTGCGTACAGATTCCTGATCCATACCTTCATACTAATCTCTCTTGTTCATAAAAACACGTCCACGCGCAGATTTTTGCAGGAACGTACAATCATTCACCAGAATCGTCATACCGATAATTATCCACAAGCCCTTAAAGTCGATGCACACGATGTGAACGGGGAGTTTATTTATGAATATGTCTTTTGAGAACAAAGTCGCGCTTGTTACTGGCGCTGCGTCTGGCATGGGTCTGACGACAGCCAGAGCCTTCGCGGAGGCGGGAGCTGCGGTGGCGTTAGCAGACGTCAATGAGAATGCGGTTCGCTCTATCGCAGAAGAACTCGTCGCCGCCGGTCACAAGGCCATTGGCATCCGTTGCGATGTCGCCGACGAGACTGAAGTAGCAGCGATGGTCGCACAGACTATATCCACTTTCGGGCGTCTCGATGCGGCGTTCAATAATGCCGGCATACAGTCTCCTGCTCTGGAAATGGCTGATGTCAGCGGCGAAGAGTTCGAGCGTGTGAACGGGATCAATCTGCGCGGCGTCTGGAACTGCATGAAGTACGAGCTGGGCCAGATGCGCGAGCAAGGAAGCGGCGCCATCGTCAACAACTCTTCGATTGGAGGTCTGATCGGCATCGCAGGTCGAGCAGCCTACCATGCATCCAAGCATGGAGTGATCGGCCTGACGAAGAGCGCTGCCCTCGAATATGCCTCCAGAGGAATTTGCATCAATGCGGTGTGCCCGGGGACGATCAATACGCCGATGGTTGCTGAGATGTTGGCTAAGGAACCAGACGCTATGAAGGAGATCATGAGAGACATGCCGATTGGCCGACTTGGTCGACCGGAGGAGATCGCCTCTGCCGTTCTTTGGCTGTGTAGCCCCGGTGCAAGCTTCGTGATCGGTCACGCGCTCGTTGTTGATGGCGGATACACCGCCCGGTGAGGACGAAACCTGAAGGAGAGATACATCATGCTAGGAACTGTTCTCTATGATCCGCGCGACGTGCGCTTCGAGGAGCGCGACACGCCGACGATCTTAAAGGCGACGGACGCCATTATCAGGATGTCGGCCACCTGCGTGTGCGGGTCTGACTTGTGGCCTTACCGTGGAATCAATCCGGTTCCCGGGCCGACCCCGATGGGTCACGAGTACTGCGGCATCGTTGAGGAGGTCGGCAGCGGAGTCACTTCTATCAAGCCTGGGCAGTTCGTCATTGGCTCGTTTTTCGCCTCCGATAACACCTGTCCCCACTGCCACGCCGGTTATCAGACTTCCTGCGAACACAAGGAGATCATCAGCACCTTCGGGCAGTGATCCGTCTGTCGGAGACATTGCTTTTTATGCGCCATGGGGAAACCTGGCGATATTTTATCGAGACGCCAAGTACGCCAACGGACTCGTTATCCTCGGAAAAATAGATGGTGAAGCGGCAGCCTTCAATGTGCCGGGTTCAATGAAAGTGACAATTGAGGCGATCAAGTAGAACTTCGGCAAGTCGCTAACAAAGGTATGTACTATCGCTTCGTCTGCGACATGGTATAGCTGATGGGTACGCGCGACATGGATGCGAACCACCAGGCAGTAAAGTTGAGGTACAAAATGAAACTAATCAAGGCGATGGTCCTGTCGCTGTTTCTGCTGGCGTTGACGTCTCACTGTCTAAGTCAGGTGACGTCGGCCCAAAACTCACAGACGATCAACATCACCAGAAGGGGCTCGCAACAATCCAGCAAGGGATCGGCCCAGAGCTTTACTGGCTCGGCTCGCATTGAGCCCGTTTTCGATGCGCACGATCCGTCACGATCCCACCGGCGGCAGGGTGACGTTCGAGCCCGGCGCCCGGACAGCATGGCACACCCACCCACTCGGCCAGACACTGATCATCACGGCAGGTACCGGCTTGATTCAGCAATGGGGAGCCCCGATCGAAGAGATCCGAGAAGGTGACGTCGTCTGGATTCCACCGGGAATAAAACACTGGCACGGTGCGACGCCGATGACGGCCATGACGCATATCGCAATACAAGAACTGCTCAACGGCAAAAACGTCGAGTGGTTGGAAAAGGTCAGCGACGAGCAATACGGCAATCGGCCGTCATCACAAGGAGCGAAAGATATGAACAAAGAGCCTTCGGCAATCAAGAAGAATTTTGGCGACTTCTCGCCCAAGTTAGTGCAGCTCACGGACGACGTTCTATTCGGCGACGTTTGGGAGCGTCCGGAACTATCGAAGCGCGACCGCAGCCTCGTCACCGTGGCCGCACTCATCGCCGGCGGCAACTCCGAGCAGCTCCCGTTCCACCTGCAACGGGCCAAGGAGAACGGTGTCACCGAGGCCGAACTCATAGAGACCATCACGCATTTGGCTTTCTACAGCGGCTGGCCCAAGGCGATGTCCGCTATCACAGTCGCCAAGGAGATTTTCAAGGCGCAGCAATGAGCAGTATCGCCGATGTCACCTGATGAGGGTACGGTTCAACAGAGCTTAAGGTCGGATCGACGTACACAAAAACAATATGGCAGTAATGCCACGCCTGATAAGCATAGGAATGCATCCAAAACTTTCGTGGCATGATTGTGCCGCTACATCAAGTAGAGCAATTCAGAAATGGATATCAAAAGAAATGGCTCACAGCCTTCGGGCAAAGGACCAGATGAGTACTTTACCGGCACCGTACGCATTGACCCTCTGTTCGAGGCTCCCGATCCGGCGCGTGTGCGCGGCGGGAGCGTGACGTTCGAGCCGGGCGCGCGTTCGGCCTGGCATACACATCCGCTCGGACAGATTTTGATCGTCACCTCCGGCTTTGGCTGGGTACAGAGCGAGGGCCAACCAAAAGTTGAGCTGCGTCCGGGCGACGTGGTCTGGTGCCCGCCGAACGAGAGACATTGGCACGGTGCCACGCAGACAACGGCTATGACGCACATCGCGATTCAAGAGGCGCTCGACGGCAAAGTCGTTGAGTGGATGGAAAAGGTCAGCGACAAACAATACCTGGGGTGATTGATTGGCGAACGGCAGTGATTTCCTTATGGACGGCGGTGTCACCGCGTCATATTGGTATGGTGAACTTGCGACGAATTCGTGAAAGCGGAGATGGAAATGAGTGATACACACGAGGGAAAGGTCTTATTGATAACAGGCGCCGGACGCGGTATGGGCACCCACATCGCCAAGGCGGCTTTGGAAGTTGGCTACAGGGTTGTCGCTACAGGACGCAATACGGACAAGGTGGCCGAGGCCGTTGGAGCATCCGAGAATCTCTTGGTCGTGAAGTTGGACGTTACCAACCCTTCCGACGCTGAGTCTGCGGTTAAAGCTGTTGTCGATCGGTTTGGCCGCGTAGATGTGCTGGTCAACAATGCGGGTAACTTCTATGCCGGATTCTTTGAGGAGATCAGTCCCGAGAACTTCCGAGCACAGATTGAGACCAATCTGTTTGGTCCGGTGACCGTCACTCGTGCCGTGCTTCCTGTCATGCGTCGGCAACGCTCCGGCCTCATCGTGCAGATATCGTCAACCGCCGGGATATCCGGACAAGAATTCGTCTCCGCCTACGCTGCGTCGAAGTTCGCCGTCGAAGGCTGGATCGAGTCGCTTACCTCTGAGGTGGCGCCGTTCGGCATCCGCACTATGCTCGTGGAACCGGGTTTCTTTCGCACAGAGCTGCTTACCGAAGAATCGACGAACTACCCCAAGCCCTTGATCGACGACTACGCCGAGAGAACCAAGCACACTGTCACTGCATGGAAGGGTATGAACGGCTTGCAAGGCGGTGACCCTGCCAAGCTCGCAAAGGCGCTGGTCCAGCTCGCAAGCCAGGATGAGCCGCCGTTTCGCTGGCCCGCAGGAGTCGATGCCGTCGGGACTTTTGAGCGGAAGGCCAACGACCTCCTGGCTCAGGCCAACGCCTATCGCGACCTTTCATCGTCGCTGGCGTTCGACCGGGTAGGAGGCGCCGCCGAAAACGGCGAACTGGCTCCCGAAAACAACTAACTAGAGGAGAGATATGCAGAAAAGACAATTGGGGAAAAGTGGTTTGGAAGTTTCGGCTCTCGGATTAGGCTGTATGGGGATGAGCTTTGGGTTAGGTCCGGCGAAAGACAAGCAGGAAATGATTTCACTGATTCGCTCGGCCGTCGAAAAGGGCGTGACGTTTTTTGATACCGCTGAAGTTTACGGACCATTCACCAACGAAGAACTCGTCGGCGAAGCACTCGGCCCAATACGTGAGCAGGTGGTGATTGCCACCAAATTTGGATTCAATATTGACTCGGATGGAACGCAGCACCAACAGCCGCCGCTCAACAGCCACCCGGAGCGCATTAAAGAAGTCGCCGAAGCTTCTTTAATGCGCCTCAAAACAGATTACATTGATTTGTTTTACCAACACCGCGTTGACCCGAATGTGCCGATTGAAGACGTAGCTGGAGCAATCAAAGATCTAATTGATGAAGGTAAGGTCAGGCATTTCGGACTTTCTGAAGCGGGGGTCGGAGTGATTCGTCGCGCGCACGCAGTACAGCCAATGACAGCACTTCAGAGCGAATATTCGCTATGGTGGCGAGAGCCAGAAGGGGAGATACTGCCGACGCTCGAGGAATTAGGAATAGGCTTCGTTCCTTTCAGCCCGCTCGGCAAAGGATTTCTCACTGGAAAAATTGACGAAAACACCAAGTTCGACAGCAGTGATTTTCGCAATACCGTCCCTCGCTTTTCGCCGAAGGCTCGCAAAGCGAATTGGGCGTTAATTGATTTGATCGGAAAATTCGCCGCGCAAAAGAAAGCAACGCCCGCACAAATCGCGCTCGCCTGGGTGCTTGCCCAGAAACCGTGGATCGCGCCAATTCCCGGAACGACGAAGCTACACCGTCTTGAAGAAAACATAGGTGGGGCTGACGTGGAGCTGACGGCTAACGATCTTCGCGAAATTGACAATCTCACTGCGCAGATTGACGTGCAGGGAGCGCGATATTCTGAAGGCGCGCAAAAGATGATCAATCGCTGATCTATTAATAGATTCCCTTACTTGGTGCTCTCCAATAATAGACACCAAACAGACACCAAAAAAGTCTTTGATCATTTGTCGAGGTGCCGATTTAGTACTTCGACCTCCATCAACTCTTTAGGCGAGATTCTCGGCACTAAGCGGCTCACGGTCATTATGAAATCAACAACAGAGCCGAGTGAATGCTCTCAGGATGGGTTTGTGGAATTTCGTGCCCGGTTTTTTTGAGTTCGATGAGTTGAGATCCTGGGATCACCGTTTGGAGTCGATGTGCATTTTCCTTCGGCGACACAATCTTATCCTCATCACCCGTTACAATAACGACGGGAATTCTTATGTCTGAGTATCGCTTCGTCATTCTTCTTAAACTGTCATTCAGCGCCCATTCGTCCCCGATCGCCATATCGTCGCCCGGTTTACCAGGCACGGTAACCAGTCCTGGCTTTCTGGGATGCTTGTATGGTGATGGCTACCCATCGTCTGCGTCCAGTACCATCCGTCGCTTTCAATCAGCTTCACGAGGTCACGTACCTTCACGCAGCCACGGTAATTCTTTCACGGGATACAGTCAACATTTGCCCCACCGGCGATCACTCCTGAATACAAAGAGTGAGGTGTCGATAGATTCGAGCACGACCGTCTAGCGACCGTTCGCCGCTCCCGCGGTACAGAACCCATCGATCTGCAACTGTCGGATATTGTCCCCTTAACAGTCACATTTTCTGTCATCGACCGGAATTACCTCCACAAGAAAACGGCTGATCCCAACGATTTGCTCGATCACAGGTCGCGGCACGCTTGTTGACGCATTAATCCGCGGCCGCCCTCCCGGCCGTTAATAAATAGCAAGCTGAAACTTATTCATATGATTCCGGGCTTCATCAATTTTCAACAACTGCTCGCAGGTCTGACTCACCGCGTGACCTTCGGCCTTTTAATCGTGCTCTGCGCGGCGCTGGCTATGATTGTTCACGAGCTGGGTCATCTGGTCGCGGCCAGAGCGTGCAAAGTCTCAGCATCTGAAATTGGCCTGGGACTCGGGCCGAGACTCTTCGGTTTTCGTCTCAGAGGCATCGCCTTTAGTCTGCGCGCGTTTCCCGTGGCTTCGTTCATCCGGATTGATGGCACCGCGCTGCAGGCGCGATCACTGCCCCAACAATTGTTTGTGCACCTGGCTGGCATCGGCTTTAACCTGATCGCCGCCTTCTTCACTTACCGGACGGTCTTTGGATGGATCAATATTCTGATCGCGGTCTTCAACCTGCTGCCGCTGTACCAGCATGATGGATGGAAGTGCGGTGTGGTTCTGATGCGCGCGCTGTTGCGCAAGAAGAGTCAACCAGTCGAGTGGACGCTCACCTTCTCAGGTGGCTTCGCCAGTCTCGTCATCATCAGCACAGTCATTCACCTCTTTAAGTAAGTAAAAAATAATCGAGAGAGTCGCCAATTTGGAGTGCGTCGACTCGTCGGCGCTTTGTTATAGTTCGCGAATGAAAATAAAGACTTTTCTCCCTCTCCCTTTGGGAGAGGGCCGGGGAGAGGGTTTGTTTGCGTCAAGCTTCGCACCCTCCCCTAACCCCTCCCAAAGGGAGGGGAAGAAACCACGACATTTCAACCAATTGTTCAGACCTTCTTTCAGTTTGTGATTGAGTTTCCTGGGCTACCTGCGATGACATGCCGCCGGAAGCTCTGATCATGATCAGACTCTTCCAAACGCATTTCGGTACTGGCTTAATTTCTCCTGCGTGCCCAAAGTCTATTCGCGACGTAGCAAATGGAGTTAAGCGATGAGGTCAGTACTGAGAGCGGTAGCGACCGGGTTATTATCCTGACCAGCTCGACCGGGGCGTGGATTGACACCCGGTCGCATCCATCACCCCACGAGGGCTGCCCGCACGGGGACCCGGTCCGCTTTGGGTACTGACTGCGTAACCGTCGTTGATCGCCGCACTCCAGAAAAAAAGGAGAGGCGCTCACGCACCCCTCCTTCGTTTCTGACCGCGCCGCTATCGGTTGCTAACGACCTACTTCTTGATCGAGATCCACACTGTATGGACGCTGCCGTCTTGTAGCGTGGCTGTCAGCAGCCAGGTACCTGCCTTGAGTCCCTTAGTATTCATGTTGTAGTGCCACTCTGGACTGGTCAGCCGGAACTGGTTTCCGTCCGTGGCCGCGTCGGTCGGAGTGGCATCAATCGGCGGATCCCCATCAAGAGCACTGCTGTAGTAGACAGCCTGCAATGTATGAATTCCGGTTGTCACCACCGCTCCGCAAGTAGTGCCATTCCATGAATTGATCACGAACTTGACCGGAATCGTGCTGCCCAGTTTAAAGGCCCTCAGCGGATCCAGGTAGCTGCCGCCATTTCCGGTTTCCACTGAACCACCGATGGGCGAGAGGAAACCGTTAAAGCAGTAGCCGGTCGTAATAACGCCCGTCATCACCGGCGTGTAGGTGTAACTGTAGTTGTTTCCGCTGTTGCCGTCGTTGACCAGACCGGCCGGAGTAAGCTTCTTACCTGTGCCAGCTAACGGAGTCTCGTAGGTCTGCGTAAAGGCCGCGGTGTCGGGGGCAATCAGGGCCGGCGAGAATGTCGGAGTCCCGCTCGAACTGTTGTTGGTATCGTAGACCTTCGTATTCGTCACCGCTGTCACCGTGATCGCCCGCTTCGTGATCACGCCGGTGCTCACTGGTGTGTATATGTAGGTGTAGTTGTTGCCGCTGTTGCCGTCATTGACCAGACCGGCTGGCGTCAGGGGCTTGCCTGTGCCCGCGTTCCGATTGTCAAAGGTCTGCGTGAAGGACGGGCTGTCGGTCCCGACCAGGGCCGGCGAGAACGTCGGCACGCCCGTCGAACTGTTGTTGCCGTCATAGGGCTTGCTGTTCGCCACCGCCGTGACCGTCACGGCGCGCTTGGTGATCACGCCCGTACTAACCGGCGTGTAAGTGTAGCTGTAGTTGTTTCCGCTGTTGCCGTCGCTGACCACGCCGGCTGGCGTCAAGGTCTTGCTCGTGCCCGCGTTCCGGTTGTCGAAGGTTTGCGTAAGGGCCGCGGTGTCGGGGGCAATCAGGGCCGGCGAGAATGTCGGCACGCCCGCCGAACTGTTGTTGGCGTCGTAGGGCTTGGTATCGCTAACCGCGGTCACCGTGATCGCCCGTTTGGTGATCACGCCCGTGCTCACCGGCGTGTAAGTGTAGCTATAGTTGTTACCGCCGTTGCCATCGCTGACCAGGCCAGCTGGCGTCAGGGTCTTGGCCGTGCCCGCGTTCCGGTTGTCGAAGGTTTGCGTGAAGGACGCGCTATCAGTGCCGACCAGGGCCGGCGAGTACGTCGGCACGCCCGCCGAACTGTTGTTGCCGTCATAGGGCTTGGTATCACTCACCGCCGTCAGTGTGATGGCCCGCTTAGTGATTGCAAATGTCACCTGGGTAGCAGTGCTCCCCGTGTGGTTGGCGTCACCGCCGTAAGCTGCGTTAGCCGTGGCCGTGCCTACATTCAAGTTGTTGGCGTAGGTCACCGTCGTCGTCGTATTTGCATCGCCGACTCTGGTCACCGTTGCCGTACAAGGAGTGATTGCCGATCCCGTATAGACAAAGCTGCCCGGCGAACAGTCGATGCTCGTCGTCGAGCCTGCCTGCGTAATTGCAAACGTCACCTGGGTAGCAGTGCTGACCGTGTGGTTGGCGTCACCGCCGTAAGCTGCGTTAGCCGTGGCCGTGCCTACATTCACGTTGTTGGCGTAGGTCACCGTCGTCGTCGTATTTGCATCGCCGACTCTGGTCACCGTCGCTGTACAAGGGGTGATCGCTGATCCCGTATAGGTAAAGCTGCCCGGCGAGCAGTCGATCGCGGTGGTAGATGCTGCCTGCGTAATGGCGAAGTTCTTCGTGTCACTGCTGCCGTTGTGGTTACCGTCAGGAACATAGGTGTAGCTGGCGGTGGCCGTGCCCACGTTGATGTTGTTCAAGTAATCGGGTGTAGGCGTCAGATTCAGGTTGGCGCCCGTCACCGCCACGGTGCACGGCGTGATGGCCGATCCGGTGTAGGTCTCGCTTACCGGACAAGTGACCACCGTAGTCGTATCTGCCTTATTGATCGTGTCGGTAATCGTCGTGGCCGCGATATTGTTGTAGTTGGCCGTGCCCGTGAAGCTCCAGCTATCGCTCGCGTAGGTCCCGGCGTCGGTGTGTGTCGTGTTGCTCACGTCGACGCTGCCTACCGTGGGTCCAGTCTCGCCGTTCACACCGGTGATCGACGTGACGGCCGCTGTGTGCGACAGACCGTCGTAAGTCACGTTGTAAGGCGTCACCACGATGGTCGCGTTCGCTTTGTCGATATTGGCGGTCGTGGTGGCCACCGAGTCCAGCACATAATTGACGGCATCGGCGCCGCTCAACGTAGCGCCTGTCAGGGTCACCGTCTTGCCATTACCCGCGTTGGGATCGGCAAACGTGGCCGTGCCGCCGCTTAGGCTCACGTCATCACCGACGATCGTGCCACTCAATGAACGCGTCACCACCGTGGCCGTGTTGTTGCCATCGTAGATCTTGTTGTCGGCAGTAAAGCTACCTGTCACATGCAGCGCCGTGATGTTGGCCGTGGTAGTCGAGACGCCATCCAGGACATAGTTGCCGGCATCAGCGCCAGCTAACGTCGCGCCGGTCAAGGTCACAGTCTTGCCGTTGGCTACGGTCTTATCGTTGAAGGTAGCCGTGCCCCCTGTCAGCGAGACCGTATCCCCACCGATCGTGCC
>WNFR01012498.1_pt1 | contig 15786 bp, 15 predicted proteins | sample 5400221 | NCBI WGS metagenome assembly WNFR01 (sample SAMN13153357, study PRJNA577476) | soil metagenome | isolation source: 40 cm soil under Madrone tree | place: USA:California | collected 2016-06-14 | reverse complement strand
GACTACTCGCCCGAAGGCTTTCGGGCGAGCGCCGTCTTGACGCGGCGCCGCGGCTACTGCGTCACCAAAGCCGGCGTCCTCGCGGCGGCGGCACGGAGCGTCGGCATCCCGACGCGCCTCGGGTTCGCCGACGTCCGCAATCACCTCGCGACCGAGCGCCTGCGCCGGATGATGGGCACCGACGTCTTCTACTACCACGGCTATACCGAGCTCTGGCTCGACGACGGCTGGCGTAAGGCGACGCCCGCGTTCAACGTCGAATTGTGCGAGCGCTTCCGCGTGAAGCCGCTCGAGTTCGACGGCCGCACCGACTCGATCTTTCATCCGTTCGATGCCGACGGCCGTCAGCACATGGAATACCTGCACGACCGCGGCGCGCGCGCCGACATGCCGCTCGACGAGATCCGCGAGGCGATGGCGCGGTTGTATCCGGGGCTCGCGGGGAAATCGGTCGGCGGCGATTTCGACGCGGAGGCGGCCGAGCAATAGGCGCCGCGACGCGTTCGCCGACGCGGTCGGAGGTTCTCGTCGAACGCTTGGCTGAATAGGCGATGGAGAAGACGGGGCACCTCGTTCGGCCGGCCGCATGACGACAGTCGCGACACCTTGCGGTCGACTGCGGTTGGTGTGAGAACTCGCAGCGATGCACGCGTACGACGTGATCATCGTCGGCGGCGGACCCGGCGGCGCGGCCGCCGCGACGGCGCTCGCGCGCCGCGGACGGCGCGTGCTCGTGCTCGAGCGCGAGGCGTTTCCGCGCTTTCACATCGGCGAGTCGCAGCTGCCGTGGAGCCGCGAGCTCTGGCGCGAGCTCGGCCTCGACGAGGCGCTCGGGCGCGCCGGCTTCGTCGACAAGTGGGGCGCGACGTTCATCACCGCGAACGGCGCGGTCGAGCAGTACGCCGACTTCACCGCCGCCACCGAGACACCGCAGCCGCAGACGTATCAAGTGCCGCGCGCGGACTTCGACCGCATCGTGCTGGCACACGCGGCCGCGAGCGGCGCCGACGTGCGGCAGCCGGCGCAAGCCGTCGACCTCACCTTCGAGCACGACGGCGTGACCGTGCGCTTTCTCGCCGACGGAACCCAGCTCGAGACGCGCGCCGCCGCGATCGTCGACGCGTCGGGACGGGCCGGCTTCGTCGCCCGTCGCCGCAGCGAGCGCCAGTTCGATCCGCAGCTCCGCAACGTCTCGCTGCACGCGCAGTACGAGGACGTCCCGCGCCCGACGGGTCGGCGCGCGGGCGACATCCGCATGGTGATGCGTCCCGACCGCGGCTGGTTCTGGTTCATCCCGCTCTCGGCGACCGTGACCAGCATCGGCATCGTGCTGCCGAAGGAGGCGCACGCGCGCTCGGCCGGCGCGACGCTCGAGCAGGCGCTCGCCGACTACCTCGCGGAGACACCGACCGCGGCGGCGCTGACCGCGCACGCGCGGCGCGTGACCCCGGTGCGCTTCGACGCCGACTACTCGTATTGCGCGCGCCGCTTCGCCGGCGACCGCTGGCTGCTGGTCGGCGATGCCGGCGCGTTCCTCGACCCGATCTTCTCGACCGGCGTCTTCATGGCGATGCAGTCGGGCGTCGACGCCGCCGAGGCGCTCGACGCCGCGCTCACCGCCGGCGACCTCTCGGCGCGCCGCTTCGCCCGCTACGAGCGCGCCACGCGCGCGCGCTGGGCGCATTTCCGACGCTTCGCCGTGGGATTCTACGACCCCGCGTTCCGCGATCTCTTCTTTCGCCCCCGCGGACCGTTCCGCATGCGCGAGGCGGTGATCTCGATCCTCGCGGGCAACTGGCGTCCGGGGCTTGCGACACGCCTGCGGATTGCGCTCTTCTTCGCCTTCGTCGCGGTGCAGCGGCGGATCGCGATCGCGCCGCGCCTCGGCGACCTCGACGCCGCCGCCGCACCGCCGTCGGTCCGCCCCGCGTCGCACGCCGCGTAGGCGCGCGTCCGGCCATGCAGCCGAGCGTCGAGTCGATTCGCGTCAATCGACGGTTCTACGACCGGCTGTGGACGGGCGTGAAGCTCCGGCCGCCGCCGCACTTCAATACCTGGCAGCTGCTGTCGCGGCTCGCCGCCGCCGCGCCGGCGCGCCTCGAGATCGGCGCCGGCATGCGGCCGCGCGTGCCGATCGCCGGGACGTACTTCGCCGAGCTCAGCCGACCGGCGGCGGACGCGCTCGCCGCGCGCGGCGGCATCGCGACCCGCGCCGACATCGCCGCGCTCCCGTATCGCGACGCCGCGTTCGATCTCGTGTGCGCCTTCGACATCGTCGAGCACGTCGCCGAGGACCGGCGGGCGCTCGCCGAGATCGCGCGCGTGCTGCGCCCGGGCGGCGCGCTTATCCTCTCGGTGCCGCTCTACATGCGCGCGTGGACGTTCTTCGACGAGCTCGTCGGGCATTGCCGACGCTACGAGCCCGCCGACCTCGAGCAGCTCCTCGCGGCGCACGGCTTCGTGCTCGCCGAGAGCGCCGCGTACGGCATGCAGCCGAGCAGCACGACGCTGCTCAAGCTCGGCATGTGGTGGCTCGAGCGGTTTCCAGTCCACGCGATGAACGTCTACAACCGGGTCGTGATGCCGCTCGCGCTGGCGTTCCAGAAACGCCTCGAGTTCGCGCCCGGCCTGGTGCGCGATCCGCGCGTCGACGAGGTGGTGCTCGTATGCCGGCGCTCGGCCGGCATCGAAAGGTGATGCCCATGGCAGGATGGTACGAAGACAACGCGCACTCGATCGGCCGGACGCCGCTGGTGCGCTTGAATCGGATCCACGACGGTGCGCCGGCGCGTATCCTCGCGAAGATCGAAGGGCGCAATCCCGCGTACTCCGTCAAGGACCGCCTCGGCGCCGCGATGGTGTGGGACGCGGAACGCCGCGGCGTCCTCGGGCCGGGCAATGCGATCGTCGAGCCGACGAGCGGCAACACCGGCATCGCGCTCGCCTTCGTCGCCGCCGCGCGCGGCTACCCGCTGACGCTCACGATGCCGGACACGATGAGCATCGAGCGCCGCAAGCTGCTCGTGTCCTACGGCGCCACACTCGTGCTCACCGACGGCGCGCGCGGGATGACCGGCGCGATCGCCAAGGCCGAGGAGATCGCCGCCGCGGATCCGCAGCGCTATGTCATCCTGCAGCAGTTCCAGAACCCGGCGAATCCCGCGATCCACGAGCGCACGACTGGTCCCGAGATCTGGGACGACACCGCCGGCGAAATCGACGTCTTCGTCTCCGGCGTCGGCACCGGCGGCACGATCACGGGCGTCACGCGCTACATCAAAGGTACGCGCGGCAAGGCGATCCGCAGCGTCGCGGTCGAGCCCGCGGGAAGCCCCGTCCTGACGCAAACGCGAAACGGCGAGCCGCTCACGCCGGGACCGCACGTGATCCAGGGCATCGGCGCCGGCTTCGTCCCGCCGATCCTCGACCTGAGCCTCGTCGATGCGATCGAGCAGGTGACGAACGAGGAGGCGATCGCGTACGCCCGCCGGCTGACGCGCGAGGAGGGCATCCTCTCCGGCATCTCGTCGGGCGCGGCAGTCGCGGCGGCGGTGCGCCTCGCGCGGCGTCCGGAGAACGCCGGCAAGACGATCGTCACCGTGCTCCCCGATTCGGGCGAGCGCTACCTCAGCTCGGCGCTCTTCGCAGGGCTCTTCGACGCGCAGGGCGTGGCGGTCTGACTCGCGACCCGTGAAAGACATGACGGCGTTCAACCCCGCCAACGAGCACACGTGGCCTGAAGAGCAGCGCCTCTTGCTGTTCAAAGTCATGGTGCTGGCGGCGCTCGCCGACGGCCGAGTGCAGCGCGACGAGGAGGCGGCGATCGGACGACGGCTTGCCGATTTCCGCTTCACGCCGCGTTGTCAACGTCTCGCCGCGGATTTTCGCGATCGTCCGCGTTCGATCGACGCCGAGCTCGCAGCGGTGGAGCATTATCAATCGCGCATCGTGCTGTTTCGACACGCCGTGGGCGTCGCGTATGCGCACGAGCGGCTCACGTTACGCGAGCGTGTGTTCGTCTCGCGATTGGCGACGACGCTCGGCATCGCGAGCGCGGATCGACACTTGATTCTGCGCGCGTTCGCCCGTTCGCCCGCGGAGCTCACACTCGCGCATCTGATGACGCTGATGTCGTTCGCGGAGCCGCGCGTGGCGTCGGCAACGGCGGATCATGACGCGCGACCGCGGACCATCGACGATGCGCGGACGCAGCTCGACGGCGTCGCCACCGAGTGGGTCGAGCTCGTGTCGACGGTCGTCGCGCACGCGCTCGTACGGCCGATCGGGGAGATATGGAAGGATGCGGTCCCTGACGGGAGCACAGAAGACCGCGAAGAGTGGATGGCGTTTCTGGACCGCGTGAGCGCCGAGCGGCTCGCTCGCGCGGCCGGCGAAGGCGTTGATCGCGCCGCGGCGCTGACGAGGTCGTTCGTGGACGAGGTGACCCGTTCGCTGACGCTGCCGGACGACTTCCACCGCTTCGCGGAAGACGGGTGGCATCGCGCCGTCTACGATGCCGGATGGGACCGAGCTCTGGCGCAGCTCGAAGAGCGGCGAAGTCAGTTGCTCGCGGTGCTCGCGGCTCTGCCTCCGGACACGAAAACGGCGGCGGGCGGAGCGGCCGGCGCGCTCTTCGGTGGCATCGGCGCCGTCGGCGCACTGGCGGCGGTTCCACGGGATCCCAAGACCACGACGGAGCTCGAGACGTGGGCGGACGGCTTCGACAACGCGGTGGACCACGTGTTCAAGACGGCCGAACGATGGCACCAGAACGTCTACGGCCACGTCGCGGAGATTTGCAGGCGCACCGTTCGCGAGGTTCGGACGGCGTTGCACGGCATGCTCGATCCCGCCGCGGCGACGGACCCCGTGTGGCAGATGAAACACCACATCGAACAATGGCAGGTGACCGATGGCTCATGAAGGATACACGGCATTGCGCGTGGCGGTGGATCGCGGCGTCGCGTTCGTCACGATCGACCATCCACCGATCAATCTGCTCGACGTGACGCTGATCGGTGAGCTCGACCGTGCCGGCCGCGAGCTCGAGGTCGATCCGGCGGTCAAGGTCGTCGTGTTGCAAAGCGCGAACCGCGACTTCTTCGTCGCGCACGCCGACGTAACGCTCATCCAACGGCTCCCCGCGGCGCCACCTCCGCGCAGCGAGAAGCTCGGCTTCTTTCATGCGATCGTCGACCGGTTTCGCACGATGCCGAAAGCGACGATCGCGAAGATCGAGGGACGCTGCCGCGGCGGCGGCAGTGAGCTCGCGCTCTCGTGCGACATGCGCTTCGCGGCGCTCGGCGGCGCCGTGCTCGGCCAGCCCGAGGTCGGCGTCGGCATCATTCCCGGCGGCAGCGGCTGCGTGCGTCTGCCGCGTCTCGTTGGACGCGGCCGCGCGCTCGAGATCATCCTCGGCTGCAGCGACTTCGACGCCGCGACCGCCGAGCGCTACGGCTACGTGAATCGCGCGCTGCCGGCGGACGAGATCGGCGCCTTCGTCGACGAGCTGGCGTGGCGGATCGCACGCTTCCCCGCCGAGGCGATCGCGCTCGCGAAAGAAGCGGTCGCACTCGCCGACACCGGCATCGAGGACGCCCTCGCGCGCGAGGAGCAGATCTTTTTTCGCACGCTCGCAACCGACGGCGCGCGCCGCCGGATGGCGGGCGCGCTGGCCGCCGGCCTGCAGACCGCGGCGGCGGAGACGCGCCCGATCGAGGAGATCTGGAAACGGCTCGCCGAGGACGAGACGTGAAGGCATACCGCATGACGCGCCCGCGAGTCGCGCCGCAGCTCGTGGACGTCGAGCTCGGGGATCCCGGACCGGGCGAGGTGCTGGTCAAGATCGGCGCGGTGGTGACGCCGAACGGTTGATCGCAAAGACGCCCAGCGTGGGGCGTGTGTGCCGCGCTCGGGCGCACCTGGTACCGGTGTTCTTCGAGCGTGTTCCACTGAGGCGGGATCGGTGCTGTCCGAGTAGGACGAGCACCGGAACGATCCTACGAGCGCGGCGAGCGCTTCGAATGATCGTCGCCGGGAACGTCGGCGGGATCCAGCAGCCCCTGCCGGCGCCAGCCGACCCTTAACAGCCACGTCCTCGGTCGCGCCACGGGGCACTTCCGCCGCACCGGCGGAAGTGCCCCGTGCACGTCTTGCGAGCGCGGCGGCCAACGCTTCCATCCATCGAACCAACGGGCGGAGGACGCCGGATCGAGCGCAACCCTGTGCCTGCGGAGCGCCGCGCCTGCTTGCGCCGCATGGCGCCGCGCGTTCAAGAGCACGTAACGGAGTGCGCCACGCACCTCTTTCGGCGTCGGTAACAGCCGCAGGTGATATCGGTCGGCGAGGACGGGACCGCCGCGATGCGCGACACGGTTCACCGCGCGCGCGACACGTGCGCCGATGGCTTTCATCCCACGACCGAGCGTGTCACGGCCCGTCGCTTCGACGATCAGGTGCGCGTGATTGCCCTGCAGGGAGTAGTGCGCGAGGCGAAAGCCCGGCCGGGCGCAGGCGTCCGCGAAGCTGCGCTCGAGCTCGCGCACGATCGCGACGGTCCGGAGCGACGGTAGACCCGGGCGCAGCCGCAGCGTGACATGCGCCGGCAGTCGGCGGAACGGAGCGCGCGCGGCGTGCGCGACCGAGGGTTTCGGGCCCGGCTTGCGCCCAGCGCCGGGGCGCCGCCCACCCCAACGGCGCGGCGCCGGCAGGTCGAGTGCGAGTTGAGATAGACGGCCACGTGTCATCTTGAATAAGGCTATGTTTAGCCGATCACTTTCGCCTTATCTTCGTTCGTAGTACACGTGCCGCCCTGCCCGCTCGTCGCGGGCGCGTGTGGAGGCGGACGTGGAGGAACGGCAGCATACCTGTCTCGACGAGCTGAACGCGGCGCAGCGCGCCGCGGTCGTCCACGGGTTCGACGACGAGTCCCAACCAGAGTCTCGAATCGACACCCTGGCGCCACGCGTCGTCCCCGGGCCGCTGCTGATCGTCGCGGGCGCGGGAACCGGGAAGACGAAGACGCTCGCCCACCGCGTCGCGTATGCGATCCTGCGCGGCGCGGATCCGCGGCGGATCCTGCTGCTCACGTTCACGCGCCGGGCTGCGCGCGAGATGACGACCCGCGCGCGACGGATCGGCGCAACGTACGTGAGTCGCGATGCGCCGTCGACATCGGCGTTTGCCGCTACGGCTGCGCGCGGCGCCGGCACGGACGACCGCGTGCGGCGCGCCGCCGACACGGACGAGCGCGTGCGGCGCGCTGGCGAGCTCCCGATCCCGTGGTCCGGCACGTTCCACAGCGTCGCCAATCGCCTGCTGCGGCTGCACGGCGCCGTGATCGGCCTCGATCCCTCCTTCACGGTCCTCGACCGCGCCGACGCCGAGGACTTGCTGAACCTCGTGCGCGACGAGCTCGGCTTCTCGGCGCGCGCGACGCGCTTTCCGAAGAAAGCCACCTGCCTCGCGATCTACTCGCACACCGTGAATGCGCAGGGCGCGCTCACGGCGACGCTCGCCGCCGCGTTTCCGTGGTGCGCGGGGTGGGAGGACGAGCTGCGTGCGCTCTTCGGCGCGTACGTCGAGGCCAAGCAGGCGCGGAACGTTCTCGACTACGACGACCTCCTTCTCTACTGGCACCATCTCATGGCGCAGCCGGCGGCGGCCGCGGCGGTGCGCCGCCGGTTCGATCACGTGCTCGTCGACGAGTATCAGGACACGAACGCGCTGCAGGCGACGATCCTCTACGCGCTCGCGGCCGACGGCGCCGGGCTCACCGTCGTCGGCGACGACGCGCAGGCGATCTTCTCGTTTCGCGCCGCGACGGTCGCGAACATGCGCGAGTTTCCGCAGCACTTCGCCACGTCCGCCGCGGTAGTGACGCTCGAGGAGAACTACCGCTCGACGCAGCCGATCCTCGACGCGTGCAACACAGTGATCGGGCTCGCGGCGGAGGGCTTCGCGAGGCGTCTTTTCTCGAGCCGGCGCTCGCGGCAGAAGCCCGTCTTGACGACGACCGAGGACGAGGCCGCCGAGGCCGAGTACGTCGCCGAGCGCGTGCTCGAACACCGCGAAGCGGGCGTGGCGCTGCGGCGACAAGCAGTGCTCTTCCGTGCCGCGCACCACAGCGACCAGCTCGAGGTCGAGCTCGGACGGCGAAACGTGCCGTTCGTGAAGTTCGGCGGCCTCAAGTTCCTGGAGGCGGCGCATGTGAAGGATTTGCTCTGCGTGTTGCGCTGGGTCGAGAATCCGCGCGACACGCTCGCCGCGTTCCGCGTGCTGCAGCTCTTGCCGGGCATGGGACCGGCCGGCGCGCGTGCCGCGCTCGCACACCTCGACACACATCACGGCGACCTTCGCGCACACCTCGAGCGCATCTACGAGGCCGCCCGCGTGCGCGCCGGCGATCTCGAGCAGCTCGAGCAGCTCTCGGCCGCCTATCCCTCACGCGAGCGCTTTCTCACCGAGCTGACGCTCGATGCGCCGAGCGCGAGCGGCGATCACGCCGGCGCGCCGCACCTCGACGACGACTACCTGATCCTGTCGACGATCCACTCCGCCAAAGGCCAGGAGTGGGACGTCGTGTACGTGCTGCATGTCGTCGACGGCTGCATCCCGTCCGACATGGCGAGCGGCGGCGCCGCGGAGATCGAGGAGGAGCGCCGACTCCTCTACGTCGCGATGACCCGCGCCCGCGACCACCTCTACCTCGTGCAGCCGCTCCGCTTCTACGCGCACGAGCAGCACCGCCACGGCGCGCGCCACGTCTACGCGCCGCGGACGCGCTTCCTCCCCGACGCCGTTCTCGACGCCTTCGAGCGTCGCGTGCACGCCGGCGGCGAGCCGGGCGACGCGCCCGCGGAGCCTGTCGCCGCGCGCGGCATCGACGCCGCCGCGCGCGTGCGGGCGATGTGGAAGTGACACCGCGGCGCTTCACCGCCTCGCGCGCATCGGCTACAAGCGCGGCCGTGAACGAGCCCGCGTCCACCGCGTCGTCACGGCCGCTCTTGCGCGCGCTCGTCCCGGCGGACTTTCTGACGCTCGGCAACGCGAGCTGCGGCACCGGCGCGATCTTCCTCTGTCTCAACTACATCGAGGGCCGGCCGCACGACCCGTTTCTGCTCGCCGCGTTCGCGCTCCTCGTACTGGCGCTCGTCCTCGACTTCGCCGACGGGCTCGTCGCGCGCGGCTCACGACGATCGTCGCCCTTCGGCGCCGACCTCGACTCGCTGGCGGACGTGGTGTCGTTCGGCGTCGCGCCGGCGGTGCTCGGCTTCACGCTCGGGCTGCGCGGCGTCTGGGACGCCGTCGTCCTCTGCGCGTTCGTCTGCTGTGGGATCGCGCGGCTCGCCCGCTACAACGTCACCGCCGCGGCACTGTCGGGCGGCACCGGCAAGGTGCCCTACTACGAGGGTACCCCGATCCCGACGAGCGTCATCATCGTCGCGGTCCTCGTCGTCGCGTGGTGGCGCGGCGCCGTCGGGCACGACGTCTGGCTCGGCCGCTGGCGTGCCATCGGCGGCGGCCATTTGCACCCGCTCGTTCTGCTCTACGCGCTGAGCGGCGGCTTGATGGTGAGCCGCATCCGGATTCCGAAGCCGTAGCCCGCGCTACCGTGTCGCCGGGGTGTCCGCCGTCGGCGCACCGCGCCGCAACCGCATCACAAAGTCGGCGATCGCGTCGATTTTCAGGAGTGCGGTGCGGCGGCGGTGCGGCTCGCTGATGAGCGCCGCCTCGAGCACCTCGCCCCAGACGGGCATCTGCGCCGTACCATGGGCGCGGATCTTCCGCCGGCCATCGATCTGCCGCATCAGCTCCGGTATCCCGGAGCGCAGGCGCGTCAGATCCGTCGGCCGCGGACAGAGCGCCGCGCCCGCGGGACCGTCACCGTGGCCGGCCACGCCATGGCACGAGGCGCAGAGGCGGCGGTACAGCGACTCGCCCGTGACCGGCGCGCCCCCGGCGGTCTCGATGCGCGCCTCGGCCGCGACCTCGGTGCGCGTCTCGGCCGCGACCGGCGCCGCCGCCGCGACGTCCACCCCGGCGGCGCCGAGAAGCATCGTAGTGACCACAATCAACGCCGTCATCGCGCTCACCTCACCGACCTCGCTCTTCGACGATCCTTCAGCACGTCGACGCCTGCCAACGCAACCGCCGTGAGCAGCGGTCGCAAGACCGACGCCTGCGCGGCGACTCCGTTCTGACCGCGGCCGGCTACGCGTCGAGCATCGCGCTGATGTCCGAATAGGCGATCGCGTTCTCGGCGAAGGTGAAGCTCCCGTGCTCCTTCATCTCTGCGACCGCACGCAGGAACGTCCCGAGGGCGGCGCGCGCGAGCGTGCTGCCGAGGCTCACGCGGCGGACGCCGATCGCGGCGAGCTCCTGCAGCGTCAGCGGCACACCGGCGAGACCGGCGACGTAGTTGACCGGGCGATCGACGGAGCGGACGATCGCCTCGAGCTGGGCTCGGGTCGTCGTCCCCGGCGCGTAGAGCACGTCGGCGCCGGCCTCTTGGTACGCGTGCAGGCGGGCGATCGTGTCATCGAGGTCGGGATTGCCGATGAGGAAGTTCTCGCAGCGGGCGGTGAGCGTGAACGGGAACGGTAGCTTCCGCGCTTCCTCGACCGCCGCGCGGACGCGCTCCGCCGCGAAGTCTCGGTCGTGGAGCCGTGCGGCCCGTCCGTGCAGCCGCGCGTAGACGAGATCCTCGATCGACGCCCCGACGAGCCCGCGCTCGGCGCCGAGCCGGATCGTCTCCGCGACCACGCGCGGATCGTCGCCGAAGCCGCTCTCGAGGTCGGCGCTGACCGGCAGATCGGTCGCGGTGACGATGCGGCCGACGTGCTCCATCATCTCGTCGCGCGTGACCGTGCCGTCCCGTCGTCCGACCGAGAACGCGTAGCCGGCGCTGGTCGTCGCGAGCGCCTCGAAGCCGGCGGCCGCGAGCAGGCGCGCCGTTCCCGGGTCCCACGGATTCGGAATGATGAACGTCTGCGGGCGCGCGTGCAGCGCACGGAACGCCTCGCCTTTCTGTCGTTGCGTAGTCGTCGATCGCGCCATCGTCAGTAGCCCTCCTGACGGCCACTCCTAGGCGTGCGCTGGTGATGTGTCCAATGCATAGGTTTTCTAATCATCATCAGCTAAACTGATCCATTGTGGAGCTCGATCACATCGACGCGTTTCTCGCCGTCGCGCGAGCCGGCTCCTTCACACGCGCGGCGGCCGCGCTCCATCTGTCGCAGCCGGCGGTGAGCCGTCGCATCGACTTGCTCGAGCACCGACTCGGCGCGCCGCTCTTCGAGCGCGTGCGCGGGAGCAGCGTCATTCTTACCGAGGCCGGGCGCGCGTTCCTGCCGCACGGCGAGGGCGCGCTGGCGAGGGTGCAGGACGGTATCGAGGCGGTCCGGGCGCTCGTCCACGGCGACTCGGGAACGATCACGCTCGCGCTCGTCGGCACCCTCGCCGACACGCGGCTCACCAAACGCCTGCGGCGATTTCGCGCGTCCTATCCCGGCGTCCGCCTGCTGCTGCGCACGGCAAACAGCGCCGAGGTCACGGGTCTCGTCCGCCGCGGCGACGCAATGCTCGGTCTGCGCTATGGGGCGAGCGCGGACCCCGACGTCGTGTCGCTGCGCATCGGCGAGGAGCGCATGATCGTCGTCTGCGCGCCGGAGCATCGACTCGCGACCCGCTCCGGCCTGAAAGCCTCCGCGCTCGCGGGTGAGCCGTGGGTGACGTTTCCGTCGCGCCCCGACGGCGGCGACGCCGGCCGCGTCCTCGAGCGCCAGCTCGCCGTCGCCGGCTTGAGCGACGCCGAGACCGTCGTCATCGACAGCCTGACCGCGCAGAAACGCTTCGTCGAATCCGGGTTCGGCCTCGGGCTCGTCCCCGAAAGCAGCGCTCGCGAGGAGCTCCGGCTCGGGACGTTGCGGACACTGCACGTCCCGGCCATGCGCACCGCAATGAGCGTCGTGCTGATCCGTCGCCGTCGCGCGCATCTCACCGGGGCGGCGCGACGATTGATGACCGTCCTCGGCGTCACGTTCGGACGCCGCCGCACCGCATCGCCGCGCCGGTGACGCTTTCGGTCCAATCCGGAGCTCGCCGCTCGGTCGCGACGGCTACGTCAGAAACGGCAGCCGCAAGCGGAACGTCGTCCCCGCGCCCTCGGCGCTTGTGCCGCTGAAGACGCCGTGGTGCGCAGCGACCGCGTTGTAGACGATGCGTGTGCCGAGGCCGGTGCCGCCCGGTTTCGTGCTCTTCGGATCGCCGCGCAGGATGCGATCGAGCAGCTCCTGCGGCATGCCGCGGCCGGTGTCCGTCACCTCGATCTCGACGTACCCGCCCTCCGGAAAGCGGCCGTCTTGTGTCGCGGCGATCGCGACCGTGATGCTGCCGCCCGCCGGCGTCTCCGCGATCGCGTTGTTCACCAGATTGTAGACGGCGCGCTCGAGCTGAAAGCGGTCGAATCTGCACTCCGGCGTCGGCGGCAGTCGACGGATCAAGGTGACGCCGCACGCGCGCGCCACCGGCTCGAGCATCTCGAGCTGCGCGGCGACGACGCTGCCGAGGTCGTTCGACTCGAGCTGCGGCTCGGTCACGGTGCCTTTGAGCGCGTCGGCGATCAGCTTCGCGTACTCCTGAACGGCGCCGACTTGCTCGAGGATCACGTCGAAGATCTCGCCGTAGCTCTGCCGCACGGGCCGCGAGATCCGCGCCAGCGTCGCGGCGACGTCGGCCGGCGCCGTCCGCACGAGCGCGTCCAACTCCTGGAGCATCGCATCGAGGTCCGGCCGCAGGGCATAGATGCCCATGACGATCGGCGCGACCTTGTTCTTGATGTCGTGGCTCAGGTCGCCGACGGCGTGGGCGATGGCGGCCGTTTGCGCTTCGCGGGCGAGCTGCGCCGTCTCGATGGCCGCCGCGGCGACCGACGCGATGATCTCCAGCACCTCGAGATCGTTCTGATCGAACTCGCTTTCCTGCTTGTTGAGGATCTGCATCACCCCGATCGGGCGCCCCGCCTGATATTTGAGCGGCACGGTCACGAGACTCGTCGTCGCAAAACCCGTCTTCCGCTCCACCTCGGTGTCGTGCTCGACGGCCTCCTCGGGGTGATTCGTGATCTGCGACTTCCCGGACCGCAGCACCGCGCCGGCGAGACCGGCGTCGGCGTGCATCGTGTGACCCGTCAGCTCCCTGCCCTTCTCACCGACGACGTAGCGGAAGACGAGCGCGTCGTCCTCGGGCCGGTGCAAGTAGATCGTTCCAGCGACGGCCCCGACGGCCTCCAACGCGACGTTCAACACGCCCCGCAGCCGATCCTCGAGGTCGAGCGACGAGGAGAGCAGCCCGCTCACCGCGTGCACGGCGGCGATCTGGCGGTTGCGAGCGTCGAGCGTCTCGCGGACGTCGGTCACGGACGCGGTGTTACCCGCCATGGCTCAGTTGTAGCACGCCATGGGCAGCGCGACCGCCCTTCAATGGTGCGCTTGCCAGACGCGGACGGCCGCGAGCGGATGGACGAGCATGACGACGTTCAACAACAGGCTATCGCGGATCGTCAACATGAGCGCCACTTCGAGCGTACAGACGAGGACGATCGTGACGCGCGTCGGCAGGCGCGCCGCGAGGGCGAAGCCGAGCATGCAGACGGCGATGTCCCCCATCGAGTTGAAGACGCTGTCACCGTAGTAGCCGACGGCCATCGTCGCGGCGCGGTACCGGTCGATCACCGCGTTCGTGTTCTCGAGGACTTCCCATGCCGACTCGAGCGCGACCGCCAGCAGCGCTCGCGCCGGCAGCATCAGGCGCCCGGCGACGAGCGAGGTCACGAAGTAGAGCAAGACGCCGTGGGTGACGTGCGTGAACGTGTAGGGATCGGTGAGCTGCTGCGAGTTCTCGGGACCCCACGCGTCGGACGTCCAGAGCTCGATCGAGCCACACCGACAAAACGGCGTGCGTCCCATCGCGAGCTCGAGCGCCGCCGCGAGCGCCATGATCGCCGCGCCCGCCGCGACGTAGCGCCAGCGCGAGGCGGACCGACGGACGTGTGCGGGCGTCATCGAACGGCGCGTGCGATTGCCGGTTGAAGAGTCACGTGTGCGACCCGGGGGCGAGTGCCTGCAACAACCCGTCGCCGCCGGCGTCCTCCGCCGTGACCGGAACGATCCCGATCTCGTCGGCGCCCGCCGCCGCGTACGCGGCGAGCCCCTCGCGCAACTCGTCACGCGTGCCCGCGAGACAGACGGTGTCGATCAGATCGGAGGTGATCGCCGCGGCGACGTCGCGTGGATGCGCGCCGCTGCGTGCGAGGGTGACGGCGTCGCCGTGGCCCGCGTCGGTGAACATCTCGCCGTAGCCGGGCTGCCCGACGTAGAGCACGAGCTGGCGGGTGAGCTCGGCGCGCGCCGCCTCGCCGGGTGTCACCGCCGCCGGCACCCACGTCGTGATCGGCGGCGCCGGTCGTCCGGCCGCGCGCGCTGCGGCGGCGACGGCGTCGCGGACGCGGGCAAGCTGCGCCACCGTGACGACGTTCAGGACGACGCGATCCGCGATCGCCGCCGCGGCGGCGAGCATCCGCGGGCCGAACGCCGCGACCGCGATCGTCGTCTGCGTCTGCGCGCCGGCGGCGAGGCGAAACCCGTCGGTCGCCACCTCGGTGCCGGCGAACGCCGAGCGCTCGCCGCGCAGGATCGGCCGCAGCGCGCTGACGGTCTCGCGCATCCGCGTGACCGCCGGCTGCCAACGACGGCCGTGCCAGCGCTCGACGACCGTCGGTGTCGAGGCGCCGAGCGCGAGGTGTGCTGGACGGCCGCCGAGGACGCTCACCGATGCAACGCCGAGCGCCAGCGCCGCCGGGTCGCGCGTGCCGACCGGCAGCGGTCCGACGACCAGCGTGATGCGCGCGGTCGCCCGCGCGAGCGCGCCCGCGAGCGCGAAGGCGTCGAAGGTCATCATCTCGCCGATCCAGAGCGAGTCGTATCCGAGCTGGTCGGCGGTCGCGCCGATCGCGACCGCCTCGAGGGGCGGACGATCGAGCCAGTACGGCATGACGACGCTGAGCCTCACGGCGCGGCACCATAGCACGCGTGTCGGGAGCGCCCGCGAGCGTTTTCGCCGCATCGTCCGTCGACCGCACCTCCGCGCGCATCTCTGGCAGGTGCACATCCTCGCGCATCGCTGCCCGATGGCGCTGCTACTTTCGTAGCATTCGGCGCCGCGCGACGCTGCTACCTTCGCAGCACTCGCTGCCAGTCGGCGCCGCTTCCTTGCCCGATCGCGCGAGGGAACGGTCGTTGCAACGTCGCAGGCGGTGTTCCTCGGTTCCGCCCTCGCCCTCAGTGCCTTGCTCGCCGCATCACCCGCCAGCTCGCAGCTGCGCGTCATGTGCTACGGCGACTCCATCACCGCCGGCAGCGACGAGTCGAATCCCGCGAACAGCTACCCGGGCGAGCTCCAGCGTCTGCGCTCCGACTTCGACGTCGTGAACCAGGGCCGGGACGGCGACGTCAGCGGCAACCTCGACCGCTTCAAAGCTGCGCTAGCCGAAACGTCGCCGGACGTCGTCGTGCTGATGCTCGGCACGAACGACCCCGTCTGCACGCCGGGCGCGACGCCGGGATGCAAGGAAGCGCCGACCCCCGAGGAGACGGCGACGAACCTCATGCGCATGGCCGACGCCGCGCGCGTCGCCGGCGCGACGGTCCTCGTGCTCACGCCACCACCCGCCGTGTGCAAGGCCCACTGCGACTCGCGGAACGACGTCGCGTACGCGATGTGGATGCG
>WNFR01027233.1_pt1 | contig 15789 bp, 10 predicted proteins | sample 5400221 | NCBI WGS metagenome assembly WNFR01 (sample SAMN13153357, study PRJNA577476) | soil metagenome | isolation source: 40 cm soil under Madrone tree | place: USA:California | collected 2016-06-14 | reverse complement strand
TGAACTGCCGAACGATCATGGTCCTGCCGACTAACGCAACCAAAAACGACACCATGGCGCACGGCCACTGTCAGAGAAAATAAACCATGGCGATTAACAGCTCGTTATCCGTGGGCGCAATTGTCAGCTTTCGACGTCAGCAGACGGTTCGACCGGTGCGCGCTCGCTGGTGGAGGGTTGAACGATGAAGCACGTCACAACGCTCACAGGCGAGCCGCTGGAGTCGTTACCGCCCGAACTGGCTATCCAAGAGCGGCAAAGGCAAAAGACCCTCAAGCGCCTTCGCAAGCTTCGCCAGAAGGCCGCGGACGAGATCGACCGGTTGCTGGCATTTCTCGACGCCAGCGACCTTGATCCGGATTTAGAACCATGGCTCGGCTGGAACGCCGCTGGGGCGCGATCATATGGCAACGACCAGGGTATCGACGACCTTGAAGAAGAGCCGGAGCATAAGGAAGACGGCGCCGACGACGAACACGGCGGCGACAACGAGCCGTCCCTTGGCAGCGTCGGCGATATGCATATGGACCAAACACGATGGGCGGCCGGCGGCCGTTCCGACCTTGAGTTAGATCACGCCGAATCCGGCATTGCCGATGCAGACGGTTTGCTGGAGCAAGTCGGAACGCAGGACTGGCAACAGGGGAGCATGGGCTGATGGCTGAGAACTGGCATAAGCGACACGCCCTGATGTTGGCTTCGCAGCTTCCCGAGAACGCTTCCGATGCCAACGCAGTCATTCGGGAATTGCAGCACCTCGTTAACGCGTGGCTGCATCCAGCAGAGGTTCAGGAGCCGTCCAAGATCGTTAGTTTGGTTCGCGATCCGGCGTGAGAGATACGCAAACCAAGGCCCGCCGGTTTCACAAAGCCGGCGGGTTTTTTGCGGTGGGGGATGCTGGTGCAACCAGCCTTCAGTAAGCCTTGCGACCTGGAGTCGGCGGTTTGAAATTGCACCCCTTCGCCAAGGGGTTATCGATGCATTCTTTGGATACGGCAACGGCAGTACCTTTGGCCATAGCCACGGTTGATCCGAACAAGACGCCGACGATGATCACGGCGAAGACGGCAGAAAGTCTCGAACCGATGTTCAACATGATTTTTTATCCCTCTCGTTGCTGAAGAAAGTGGGAGCGTGTGCCGCTACTCTTGCGGGATAAAATGTTCCAATACAGTGATTCAGATCACGCTTCAGACGAGCAAATTATTCGCTGGGCTCTCGGAACGCCCGTGAGGTCTTCACTTCCGGCGGGGCGCAGCGGGCCAAGCCGGAGACCTTCGCGCACAGCCCGGTTGACCTTTGCGCGGTCGCGCCGTTCGTCCGGCGGCAGCGCCATCTGACCCCGTGCAGAAGCATCGTCGGGGCTAGAGATTACGATTACGCGTCGATGACGGCCACGATCTCCTGTGTACGAGGGTTCACCACGATGATCTGGTCGCCGAACACGAAGAACTCATTGCCGCGCCAATCCGGATAGACCGTGACGATTTCCGCCGGCAGCGGATGGAAGCCGACATTGCGCGGCACGCGGGTGCCGACCGAAATCGAGAAGTTGACGCTGGTCACCGGCCGAACGTTCTGGCTCTTGATCACGGTGATGATCTTGGTGCGCTGCTCGGCGGTGAGCTTGCCGTCGGCTCCCTGCGCATTGGCAAAGCCGGTTACGGCGATCAGCGCCGCTATCGCGACTGACATCCTAAAACGATTACTCATGGATTATCTCCTGGTGATTGCATTGCCCACGGCCGACAGGCAAACTGTTCGGCCTTGGGCAACCGCGTGATGTACCTGCCGGCGTCCTGCAGCGTGATGAGCTGGCGCCCGCGCGGCAACGGGATCGGTTCATCAAACCGTCGCTGCCAGCCGCGATTAGCCACTGGCGCGCCGTGGCAGTTCCCCCAGTCCCAGTCGGGCCGGATATCGGCGCCCCTTCGGCCGCACGCCTACAGACGAATAGCGGCTCAAGATCGGACAGCCGGATATGGTCCGTCCATCGATCGGCGATGATCCTTACCGCGTGCGCACACCTGTAGTCGGCGCAGTACACCAGCAGGCCGCGAACGCCTGACGATCGCATTTCCCCGAGGGTGATTTTCTGAGAATGGGTGAGGTCTGGCATTGCGCTATTGAAGCGCAGCGGGGGGCGGGCGGGCAATCGACGTATGGCGCTCAAAGAAACGGCCCCAGCGCGGGGCTAACACGCTGGAGGCCGTTTGGGGGGCTATGTCTGGGTGGGAGCCACAGACCCAAGCCAACAATACAATGCATTACCCTTGCTCCCAAGACGCCCATTAGGATAGTCAAGGATGGGTTCACCGCACGCGACTAATGCTGCTGGATTCCTCGACCTGGTGCTTCGGCGCTGACAAAGGCCCGACTATCGCGTAGGCAACCTCGCCGGCAGCGAGCGCCAAAAAGAGGAAAGTCAGCAGCAGATAAAATCCGCGGTCTGTCATTTCCGAATCCCGGTCAACTGAAAGATACCCCGACGCGGGCGCACGAAATCCTGAGCATCTTGAACTTGGCCGACTCGCGGATCGACGCACAAGTTAACGTTGAACTTCGTCTGACTTCTCCACTATCTTAATGTGAGCTGAACGGGCTGACCGAAACGCGCAAGATCACGCAAACCGTTACTGGGGAGGAAAACGCCACGAGACGGGTCAGCGTGTGCGAAAGTCGAGAGCCGCCGCCTATCCCGGTGACGGCTTTTTTCTTTGCGATCCGTTGAACCTTGGCACGGTCTGTGCAGACATATTCTTGCTGGGGATTTGAGGGCCTGGCCAAGGAAATACCGACGCCGCCGAGCGATCATATTCCGCTCAGGCGGCGTTGTGCGTTTTTGTGTTGTGGTCTAGTGCGCCACCCATTGGGCAGTCTGCGCGGTTTGTGCGGGCTGAGACGTCAGACAATGTCGGGCAGCTTCAATCTCAGCGTCGGTAGCACCATGGCTTCGCGCCCATGCCTCGGCAGCAGGGGCTGTATATCTCGCGACGTAGTATCGAACGACCGTGCAGGACGCTCGCTTGGCTAATGCCGATCCCTCACCGGCCTCCACCGCCTGAGAGAAAAGCCCGAGGCAGATAGCCAGGACACAAACCAAGCGAAGCCCCATCGTCGTCCCTCCCGCTCGAAACGAGTAACAACGAACGCTGGTCAACTTGGTTCCATCGAGGGAACATTGTCGCCTTCGTATCAAAGAACAGAGGATGAATCGCTATGTTGCGCCCGTGTTGCGCGGAGTGATTGGTAGGGGTTTGTAAGCCGTTGATTTCCTTCGTATCGGCCCGCAACGCCTTGCAACACGGAATTGGCGATTAGAACGAAGCCGATAGTGCAAGAAACCCTTATTTTATGGGCATAAGTGCTGGCGCGCTCGGAGAGATTCGAATTGCAGTACTAACATATTGGCTTATCTAGAATTTTCCGCCAAATTTTGGTCCGAGGGACAAGTCGAGGGACAGGACGGAGGGAGGCTTGAAGTCGCGTGGTCGGTTAAAGTCTGGCTCTTAATCAGCGGGTCCCAGGTTCGAGCCCTGGTGCGCCCACCATCCAGTCTTCGCAAACCGCACGTTTCCGATCCACCATCCAGTCTTCGCAAACCGCACGTTTCCGATACGACGCCGAATAGGGCGTTTCCGCGGGGAATTTCGGCCACTCACTTGCGGGACTTTGGTCTCTGCGCGGGCTCACGTATTTTTGCGCGGGTTTCTGGCGCCCTGTCTCTGCATCCCGAAAGGCCGTTCCCGGCGGCCAGGCCTTGGGCGCGAAGTTAGCCACCTTCGCGCCAGCAAATCCTACGCATTCTGTAATTCCGGACGTTGGGCCGGGCCGGCCCTGCGATTATTCCGGATTGAGTCCGAGCGCCTCAAACTGCCGGCGCCATTCTGTCGGCGGATCGCGAAGCCGCTCGACGCCGATGCCGCGGGGCAGGCGACCTTCTACAGCTGCCTTGACAAGATTCGGTGCGAGGAAGGCGAGTGAGATAGTCATATTGACCTGCCGAACGCTGCATTTCTCGCGCGTGCAAAGCTGAGCGACCGTGGTCACTCGACCCGAGATAACGTCATCCAGCCAACGACGACCTCGCGCGATGGCGCGGACCAGGCGCGCTCGACGTTCGAACTGCTCCGGACGGACTTCGCTCCGAGATACCTTGTGCGGGAGCAGGATCTGACGGAATTTCTTGGATGGCGGTTTCTGCCAGGGAATTGAGAGCGACTGATCATCCGGGGAATCGGATGCTTCGTCTGCATTATCTGATTTAAGTCGAATGATTAGCCTGTCCTCGTGCACAACAATCCCTCCGACCAGTTGCGCGAGGTCGCTGCGATCCTCTAAACGCATCACGCTTGTTGTTGGCTTGCCTTGTCGAGCGGCGAGATGCTCTTTCATGGATTTTATGACGATGTCTTCGATGTCAGCGGCGGGGACGCGGGAGATCGATCCGGCCGACGCGGTCTTGGCCTCCCCATGCAGAAAAGGTGCGGACACGTAATAGCGATAACGGATTCCGGCTTTAGTAGCGTGGGTTGGGACCATGCGATGGCCAGTATCGTCAAACAGCAAACCCGTCAGCAGGTGGTCGGACTTGCTGCGCACAACGGTGCGGTGCGACCATTGCGCGAGGGATTTCTGCCGGACCGCCTCGAACAGCGCGCGGTCTATGATTGGGGGCTGCTCGCCCGGCAGGATCTCATTCTTGTATTTGACCTCGCCAATATAGAAGTGATTGCTAAGCAGGTAGTATAGCGTGCCGCGGCCGAACGGGATGCCACCACGCGTCGCGCCCGTTGAAAGCAGCTTGGTTCTGGTGCGGATGTTGCGTTCCCGGAGGTCCCGAACCAGTTCGTTGACGCCGCCGAGTTCGAGATATCGCCGGTAGATTGATCTGACGAACTTAGCTTCTTCTTCGACAATGGCGATCTTGCCGTCCTTCATCTCATAGCCACAGGGCAGGTTGCCTCCGACCCAGAGGCCCTTACGCTTGGACGCCGCAATTTTGTCCCGGATACGCTCAGAGGTGACCTCGCGCTCAAACTGGGCAAAGGACAAAAGAACGTTGAGTGTTAGCCGCCCCATCGAGGTCGTGGTGTTGAACTGCTGGGTGACCGAGACGAACGAGACCCCATGGGCATCGAACAGCTCGACCAGTTTGGCGAAGTCCGCCAGAGACCTCGTTAATCGGTCGACCTTGTAGACAACGATGACGTCGATTTTCCTGGCGCGGATGTCCTCCAGCAGCTTCTGAAGGTCGGGGCGGTCGGTGGACCCGCCGGAGTAACCGCCATCGTCATAACGGGACCGGATCAGGGTCCAACCGGCATGGGCCTGGCTCTTTATGTAGGCCGAGGCAGCATCGTACTGGGCGTCCAGTGAGTTGAACTCCTGGTCGAGCCCCTGATCGGTAGAGACCCGCGTATAGATCGCGCAACGGACCGATTTGACAGAAGGAGCCTTCATGGCCGCGCCTCCATGGCCAACCGATCCTGTTTGTTCCTCAGGCCAAAGAAGCGCGGCCCATTCCACTTGGTGCCCGTGATCGCAAAGGCGACCTTAGACAGGCTGTCATAGGTTTGGCCGTTCCAGGCAAAACCGTCGGTCATCACCATCACCCGCTGCGACCGCCGGTCCCATTCCCGGACTAATACTGTGCCGGGACTAAGCTCAGTTCGCTTCTGGTCAAAGTTGGCCAGACGGGCGGATGTTACCGGGCCAGCTTCCTTCGCAACCGTTCGGTCCAGCACCTGCCTCGTCTCATGAGCGAGGTCACCAAAGCGATCGGCCTGGAGCCGATAGGCGATGACCGCGAACAACAGATGCCGCGTCAGATGATCGGGCGCCGGTCTCTGAAAGACACTCTGCCACCGCGAGCGAAGTCCCTTGAGATCGAGACCGCGCAGATGCGCGATCTCGTCCTCAATAGATGTTTTGGTCGATGTACGACCATTGCGGCGTTTCTTCTGCATCGCATCACGCCGCCTGTTTGGTCCGGGCCGCAACAGCAGGCGAAGCTTTGCCATCCTTGATGCGATAGACCCGACCCTTCTCAGTTTGCTCTGAAATAAGATTGAGTCCGAGCTTCTTCCGAACCACGCCGGCCAGAAACCCGCGCACCGAATGTTGCTGCCAACCCGTCGCAGTCATGATTGCGGCAATCGTTGCGCCTGCGGGCGTCCGGAGCAGTGCAACAATACGGTTGTGCTTAGTATCGGGCCGAGATGCTGATTTGGACGAAGCGGGCGCCGATCTTGCGCGGGATGCACCTTTGCGTGCCTTGTGGGCGGTTGAGCGGGTCGCAGCCTTCGGCTTGGATTTGGGCTTGGTCACGGGATTCTCCGAGGTTCATGCGACGCCATCCGTCGCACCACCTCAGCCCCGCCCGGGCAAATCACCCGGCAGGGCAGGACCCGGAAGCCCGTCTCAACCGCTCCACGTCACCACAGCAACGCTCCGATCAAGACCGAAAGCCAGTCATTTCTGAGCAAGATTGTTGCTCGTTGGGTCGCGAAGCAGGATGCGATGGTCATGCGAAGGTTCGAATCCTCCCGACCCAGCCAAGCATTCCGGGGCTTAGAGAAAAGGCCGCAGATAGTAGCAGAAAGGCCCGCCAACAGCGGGCTTTTGCAATTTGGCGTTCAGTTCTCTGTGCCCCGATTTCCTGGAATGAGGACCAAATTCGGAGAAAGTCTCTAACGAACGCCGCAAATATTCCCGTTTTTGTGATGCGAAGCAAGCGGGCAAGGCTCGTCGCAGTTCGCACAGGTAGCGTATGATGGTGATTTTGGCGCTTTGAAGCTGACGAATGGCGAGCTATTCTGAACATCGCTTTCACAATAGTGGCTCTCGCGATGTGGCAATCTCCGCGACCGATGGCGATTGTCGAGTGAGGTGCGGCATGAACAAACTAGCCATTCTTGCACTGGCGATTGTGGCGAGCTGCTGCACTGCCTTGGCCCAAGCGAGTGACAAAAAATACGGTCCCGGTGTAACTGATCAGGAGATCAAACTCGGGCAAACGGTGCCGTATAGCGGTCCTGTTTCGGCAGCCGCTGCAGTGGGGCGGGGAGCGCTCGCGTACTTCGAAAAGGTGAATCGCGAAAGAGGCGGAGTCAACGGTCGGAAGATCAAGCTGATATCGCTTGATGATGCTTATAGTCCGCCGAAAACGTTCGACCAGACGCGCGAGCTGGTCGAGAACGAGGGTATACTGGCGATTGTCGGTTCACTCGGTTCGCCGACCGGCATTGCTGTTCAAGACTATCTGAACAAGGCAGGTGTGCCGCAGCTGCTTCAAATCTCGGGCAGTCGCAAATTCAATGATCCGAAGCACTCACCCTGGTCGACAGGTCTCTTTATTCCCTACTATAGTGAAGGTCAGATCTTCGGAAAGCTCATTCTGAAGTATTGGCCAAATGCGAAGATCGCTGTGCTGCACCCGAACGACGAACTTGGGCGTGAGTACCTCGCCGGACTCCGTTCTGGCCTTGGCGACAAGGCCGACACGATGATTGTAAAGGTGGCCAGCTACGAATATTCGTCACCTACTATCGACTCGCAGGTTGCCCAGCTTTCGTCGTCCGGCGCGGACCTCTTCTTCAATGCAGCGGTCCTCAAGTTTGCTTCCCAATCGATACGACGCGCGCGAGAAATGGGATGGGATGTGAGAATGATCGCCCCATCGATCTCCGGAAATATTGGCGAAGTGATCAAGCCCGCTGGCGTGCAAAATGCGAAGGGTCTAATTAGCGCTTTGTGGCAGAAGGATCCCAGCGATCCTAGATGGTCGAATGACAAGGGCGTCAAGGACTACTTGAAGTTCGTTGAGACGTATCTTCCGGGGGTGGACCCGGACCGGTTGGCGTACTCGGTAGGCTACATGGTTGGCGACTTGATGGAAACGATTCTTCAACGCTGCGGAGATGATCTCACGCGCGTGAACGTCATGAAGCAGGCAACGAACTTGAAGAATATCTCCCTGGTATTAGGCCTTCCCGGATTATCCTACGAAAACTCCCCAGAAGACTATGACCTCATTCGTCAGTTGCAAATCGTTGAATTCGATGGAGAAAAATGGACGCCTTTCGCTGCACAGGGTAGGAATTAGCGGCCCAGTCAGCCCTCTCCGGCCGATCTACGATTGAAGAGAGGGCTTCGGGACTACCGATCTCATCGAGGCTAGGCAGATTTCTGGATGAAGTGGGAGATCCCGGCAACGTCCGGTAACTACCCTCTTCGGGGGCCGCCTCGTTCGCGGCCTCCCGGCTCCGCGGTCAGCAGGAGAGCTTCACCGGGGGCCAGGTCGATAAGCTTGGTCGCCTGGCGTCGAGAACGGCCTTCATCATGAAGATCCCGAAATGATAGGCCTGATCCATTGTCGTCCTGGGCGGCATGGCAAGCTCCTGTCGAGCACTCACGATGTTGACCAAAACCGGCCCCTTGTGCGCCAACGCTGCCTCGATGGCGCCCTTCAATTCCGGCGGCTTTTCAACCCGATACAGAGGACTCCCATGGCTTCCGCCATCGCAAAGTTGGGGTTCTTATGATCACAGCCCGTGTCCAGAAATCCGCTTGGACCCAACTGCTGTCGGCTTTGGGCCCGGAGCTGCTATCGCGTGCCCTCCCTTGTGTGTGCTAAACTTCCTGTTCAAGCTCGGTCTAGCGCCTTGTCAGCCCGACAGCCGTCACCGGTTTGATGGCGGAGGCCGCCAAATGAATCGTTCGATTCAGTTCGACGCTGATGGTGATCGCAACTTCCAGGTCTTGTGGAAGGACGATGAGCGCGTCTTCTGCAGACGCCACGCGAACAACGGTAATCGCTCCACGGTGCTGGCCGTGCTTCCCGCTGAGGAGCATCCGACACCTGCCGCCCTCAATCGTCTCGCGCACGAATATGGATTGAAGGACGAGTTGGATGGGGCATGGGCGGTGAGACCGCTGGGGCTCATCTCCGAAGACGGTCGGACCATGCTCCTGCTCGAGGATCTGGGCGGCGAGCCGCTCGAGCGGCTATTAGGAGCGCCTATGGAAGTGGGATGCTTCTTGCACCTCGCGATCGCCATCGCGAAGACTGTCACGCAGGTCCACCGGAGCGGCCTCATCCATAAGGACATCAAGCCCGCTAACATCCTTCTCGACGCGGCAACTGGCGGGGCGCGGCTGACCGGGTTCGGCATCGCCTCACGCCTGGCGCGCGAGCGCCAGTCGCCTGACCCTCCGGAGACGATCGCCGGCACGCTCGCCTACATGGCGCCCGAGCAGACCGGGCGGATGAATCGCTCGATAGATTCGCGCAGCGACCTCTACGCGCTCGGGGTCACGTTCTACCAGATGCTCACGGGCTCCCCGCCGTTCAACGCGGCCGATCCGATGGAATGGGTGCACTGCCATATCGCCAGAAAGCCGCTGCCGCCCAGTGAACGGTCGAATATCCCCGCTCCGGTCTCCGAAATCATCATGAAGCTGCTCGCGAAGACCGCCGAGGAACGTTATCAGACGGCCGCTGGCGTCGAGAGTGATCTTCGGCACTGTCTTGCCGAACGGGAGCGAAAAGGGCGCATCGATCCCTTTGCGCTTGGCGAACACGACGCGTCCGATCGGCTGCTGCTTCCCGAGAAGCTGTACGGAAGGTCGCGCGAGATAGAGACCTTGCTCGCCTGCTTCGATCGCATTGTCAACGACGGCGCTGTGGAGCTGGTGCTGGTTTCCGGATATTCCGGCATCGGCAAATCCTCGGTCGTCAATGAACTGCACAAGGCGCTGGTGCCACCGCGCGGGCTTTACGCATCAGGCAAGTTCGACCAGTACAAGCGCGACATCCCCTATTCGACCCTGGCGCAAGCCTTTCAGAGCTTGATCCGACCACTGCTTGGCAAGAACGATCTGGAGTTGGCTGGATGGCGCGAGGCTTTTCGCGAAGCATTAGGCCCGAACGGGCGGCTCATCATAGACCTGGTTCCGGAGCTTAAGCACATCGTCGGCGACCAGCCGCCGGTCCCTGAGCTGCCGCCCCATGACGCGCAACGCCGCCTTCAGCTGGTTTTGCGGCGCTTTCTCGCCGTGTTCGCCCGGCCAGAGCACCCGTTGGCGCTGTTCCTCGACGATTTGCAATGGCTCGACTCGGCAACGCTCGACCTGCTGGAAGATTTGTTGACCCAGCCGGACGTGCAGCATCTGATGCTGATCGGGGCTTACCGAGATAACGAGGTTAATTCCGCCCATCCTCTGATCCGCAAGCTCGAAGCGATCCGCAAAGCAGGCGCGGTCGTGCACGAAATCATCCTTGCGCCTCTCGCCCGTGAAGACATGGGACGGTTGATTGGGGATGCTCTTCACTGCGAACCCGGGCGAATCACCGCGCTGGCAGAACTGATCCATGAGAAGACGGCCGGCAATCCATTCTTCGCCAACCAGTTGATTTCTGTACTTTTCGAGGAGGGTTTGCTCACATTCGATTATGGTGAAGGGCGATGGTTATCGGACCTGAATAGTATTCGCGCCAAGGGTTATACCGACAATGTGGTGGACCTTTTGGTACACAAGTTGAACCGCTTGCCGGTCGAAACGCAAGAGGCGTTGCAGCTACTTGCGTGCATGGGCAACAGCGCGGAGTTCGCCCGGCTAGAGATGGTTTCCCAACAGTCGGACGACAAGATGCATGGCCAGCTCTGGGAGGCGCTTCGACTGGGCCTCATCGTCCGCACGGCGCATTCCTATACGTTCCTCCACGACCGTGTCCAGCAAGCAGCGTATTCATTGATCCCTGAAGAGGCTCGTGCCGAGGCCCATCTCCGAATCGGCAGGCTGCTTGCGACCCACGTTGCGCCAACGGAACGAGAGGAGGCGATCTTCGAGATCGTCAACCAGCTTAACCGCGGCGGACCCCTCATCACCTCACAGGACGAACGCGAGAAGGTCGCCGAGCTCAACTTGATCGCCGGCAGGCGCGCGAAGGCGTCGTCAGCCTACGCCTCCGCGCTGACGTATCTCACCGCTGGCGCGGCGCTGTTGCGGGACGACGCGTGGGAGCGCCGTCAGGACCTCGCCTTCGCGTTGGAGCTGCACCGGGCCGACTGTGAGCTCTGGACGGGCGCGCTGCCGTCCGTGGAGGAGCGTCTGGCGGCGCTTGCAGCGCGCGCTGTCGACACGGTCCAACGAGCGGCCGTCGCAAGCCGGCGTGTGGATCTTTACACGATGCTCGGGGCGAGCAACCGCGCGGTTGAGGTGGGCCTCGAATTCCTCCGGTACGTGGGCATCGACTGGCCGGCCCATCCCACCGAGATGGAAGCGCGTCGCGAGTATGAGCGGATCTGGTCCCAGCTCGGAAGCCGCGCGATCGAGGATCTCATCGACCTGCCGCTGATGCAGGATCCGGAGTCTCTCGCGACGCTCGACGTGCTCACCAATCTTGCAAACCCGGCGTCGTTTACGGATCAGAACCTGTGGGCGCTCATCACCTTCCGGGCGTTCAATGTCAGCCTGGAGCGCGGCAACAGCGACGCCGCACCGGCCCATTACTCCGCGGCCGGCCTGCAGGCCTGCCTCCGCTTCGGCGATTACGATGCAGGTTATCGACTCGCAAAGGTGGCCTGCGACCTGACCGAACGCCGCGGATTGAAGCGCTTCGGAGGAAAGACGTATTTAAACTTCGCGATCGTGATCCCGTGGACACGACCGGTCCGGGAGAGGATCGAGCCGACGCGTCGTGCCTTTCAGATGGCGAACGAGCAGGGCGACCCGACGTATGCTGCCTACGCGTCCAGAAATCTCGTTTCCACTCTCTTCTCCTCGGGCGATCCGTTGGACCAGGTCGAACGTGAGGCCGAGCACGGATTGGAGTTTGCGCGCACGGTGCGGTTCGGCTTCTCCGCCGACATGATCTCCGCCCCGCTCGCGCTCGTCCGGACGCTCCGTGGCAAGGCCGCGAGATTCGGCTCGCTCGACGCTGGTGGGTTCACGGAGCGCTCGTTCGAGGAGCGCCTGACCGATCACCCGACCCGCGCCTTGCCGGAATGTTTCTACTGGATCCGAAAGCTACAAGCGCGCTTCCTCGCCGGCGACTACGCGTCGGCCATCGAGGCCGCGAAGAGGGCGGAAAGATGGTTCTCGATGTCAGCGTCGCCGTCGATCTTTCTGCCGGAGATGGCGGAATACCACCTCTATGCCGCGCTCTCTCGTGCCGTTGCGAGCCCATGGTCCCGGATCCGTACGCGGAGCATCGAGAGGCGCTCGCGGCGCACGACCGACAGCTCCGGGCTTGGGCCGCGAACTGCCCGGAGAACTTCGAGGATCGTGCGGCGCTGGTCGGCGCGGAGATTGCCCGGATCGAAAGACGCGAACTCGATGCTGAGCGTCTCTATGAACAGGCGATCGGATCGGCACGCGCAAATGGCTTTATTCACAATGAGGCGCTTGCTTACGAACTAGCCGCGCGCTTTTACGCGGCGCGGGGCTTCAAGCAGATCGCGGACCTGTATCTGCGGAATGCCCGCTACGGTTACCTCCGTTGGGGGGCCGTCGGGAAGGTACAGCAGCTCGACGGGACGTATCCGGACCTCAGACAGGAGGACTCACTTCCCGGCCCGGCAAGCACCATTGGTGCGCCGGTTGAACACCTCGACCTAGCGACAGTGATCAAAGTTTCGCAAGCCGTCTCAAGTGAGATCGTGCTCGAAAATCTAATCGATACGCTCATGCATACTGCAATGGAGCAGGCAGGTGCCGAGCGAGCGCTGTTGATTTTGCCGCGCGGGCAAGAGCCTCGTATCGAGGCAGAAGCTACGACCAGCGGCGATACGGTGACCGTACGTCTAATCGACGACGCCGTGACCCAGCACGTGCTGCCCGATTCGGTGCTGCACTACGTCCTGCGTACCCGCGAGATTGTTATTCTAGACGATGCCACGGCCCAGTCCCCGTTTGGCGTGGATCCCTATATCTGTCAGCGCCAGGCCCGGTCCATTCTCTGCCTGCCGCTGCTCAATCGGGCCAAACTCATCGGCGTGCTCTACCTCGAAAACAACCTGACGCCTCGCGTCTTCGCGCCCGCCCGAATCTCGGCTCTACGATTGCTCGCCTCGCAGGCCGCGATCGCATTGGAGAATGCCCGTCTGTATCGCGACGCCGGGGAGCGCGAAGAGAAGATCCGCCGCAGCGAATCCTATCTAGCGGAGGCGCAGAGGCTGAGCCACACCGGCACCTGGTTCTTAGACGCGAGAACGATGCGTTATCTCTATTGGTCGGACGAGGCTTACCGGATCTGGGGGTTTGATCCGCTGCAGGGCGATCCAAGCCGAGAAAATATGTGGCAACGCATTCACCCTGACGATCGAGACAGGGTGTGGGAAGAAGTCCAGGAGGCATTGCGCCAGAAAAGAGATTTCTCGTCCGAGTTCAGACTCTTACTACCTGATGGAACAATGAAATACCTCGAAGCAGCCACCTATCATGAGTTTTCCTCTTCCGGCGCGCTGGCTGGGGCGGTCAGCACACACATCGATGTGACGGGGCGCAAGCGCACCGAGGAAGCATTGCGGGAAAGCGAAGCGAAGATCCAGCGCCTTGTTGATTCCAACATCATCGGAATTATGATCTGGGATTTCGACGGTCGCATTCTTGAAGCTAACGATGAATTTCTTCGTATGGTGGGCTATGACCGCGACGACCTGCTCTCGGGCCGCATATGGTGGACAGATCTGACGCCGCCCGACTGGCGCGACAGGAATAACACAAGGATCGAACAGCAAAAAAGTAGCGGCCGGTTCGAACCGTTCGAGAAGGAATACACGAGAAAAGACGGTAGCCGTGTGCCCGTGCTGATTGGTGGGGCAACATTTGAAGAGGGCGGCAACCAGGTCGTCGCATTCGTGCTCGATCTGACGGAGCGCAAGCGCGCAGAAGAACGCCTCCGCGTGCAGCACACGGTCACGCAGATCTTGGCGGAAGCGGCCACGATCGAAGAGGTCACTCCGAGAATACTGCGGGCTATGGGCGAGTGTCTGGGATGGGACGTGGGCGCGCTCTGGCGCGTGACCCGGGAGGCCGAGGCGCTGCGCTGTGTCGCGCTTTGGCATAAAGCGTCGATAGAAGTCCCGGAATTTGAAAGAGTCAGCCGGGAGTTCACTTTCGTTCCGGGCTTGGGACTACCGGGCCGGGTGTGCTCCAGCCTTGAGCCCGAATACATTCCCGATGTCGTTTCTGATGAAAACTTTCCGCGCGGACCCATCGCCGAACGCGAAGGACTACACGCGGCCTTCGGCTTTCCCATCCTGCTCGAGGGGGAACCCTTGGGCGTGATCGAGTTTTTCAGCCGCGAGATCAGGCAGCCCGATCAGGAGCTGCTCAACATGCTGGCTACCATCGGCAGCCAGATTGGTCAGTTCATCGAGCGCAAGCGCGCCGAGGCGGAATTGCGCGAGTCGGAACAAAATTACCGCATGTTGTTCGAATCGATTGACGAGGGTTTTTGCACGATTGAAGTCTTGTTTGACCAGAACGAAAAGCCAGTCGATTATCGTTTTTTGCAAATCAGCCCGTCGTTTGAACGGCAGACGGGAATCAAGAATGCCGCTGGCAGACGGATGCGCGAAATCGCGCCACAGCATGAAGAACATTGGTTCGAGATTTACGGCAGGATCGCCTTGACGGGCGAGCCGATGCGCTTTGAAAATGAAGCCAAACAACTCGGACGCTGGTATGACGTTTACGCCTTCCGGGTCGAAGACCCCAAGCGCAGACGCGTCGGAATCCTTTTCAACGACATCACCGAGCGCAAGCGGGCGGAAGCGGAGGTCCGCGACAGCGAGCGGCGTTACCGCGAGGCGCAGTTGGACCTCGCGCATGCCAATCGCGTCGCGACGATGGGTCAACTGACGGCCTCCATCACCCATGAAGTGAACCAGCCGATCACAGCGGCAGTCACATACGCGTTAGCCGCTCGGCGCTACTTAAGCGCGGAGCCACCGAATTTTCGCGAGGTGGATGACGCGCTCTCTCTTATTGTCAAGGAGGGGAATCGCGCAGGCGAGGTCGTCGGACGAATCCGCGCACTCATCAAGAAGGCGCCCGCACGAAAAGACGCCGTAGAGATCAACGATGCCATCCTCGAGGTTATTGCTCTCACCCGTACCGAAGCGGCAAAAAATAGCGTCTCGGTGCGGACGCAATTTGCGGAGGGCTTGCCGCGCGTCCAAGGCGATCGGGTCCAACTGCAACAGGTGCTTCTTAACCTGACTATCAATGCCATCCAAGCAATGCGCGATGTTGGCGAAGGGGAGCGGGAATTGCTTATCAGCACCCGCAGCGAAGCGGATGGTGTTTGCGTCGAGGTGCGGGATTCAGGGCCGGGCATCGCGCCGGCGGCTCTTGAGCGCGTGTTCGAAGCTTTCTACACCACGAAACCGAGCGGTTTGGGGCTTGGGCTGTCGATCTGCCGGTCGATTATCGAAGCGCATAACGGACGATTGTGGGCGAGCGCGAACCTGCCCCGTGGCGCCAGCTTTCAATTCGCCCTGCCGGCGATCGCAAGCACTGCGTCGTGATGCTGCACTCGTGAGCCTCCTAAAGAACAGGCAACCCGACCGCGAGTTCTGCTGTGGGTCCAGGTCGTGTGAAAACGTTTTTCCTCCACCAAAAACTGCATGCAACCTGTCCCTGTCGGAAACCTAATTCGGCTGGCAAGTGAAGCCGAATCGCGCAATGTTTCTATCTTATGAGAGAAGCTTGCAGCCTGATCTGGTCGGCGCTGGTATTATTGTTCCGATCGCGGGCCTCGTTGGCAGCCGAGATCCT
>WNFR01007738.1_pt1 | contig 15789 bp, 13 predicted proteins | sample 5400221 | NCBI WGS metagenome assembly WNFR01 (sample SAMN13153357, study PRJNA577476) | soil metagenome | isolation source: 40 cm soil under Madrone tree | place: USA:California | collected 2016-06-14 | reverse complement strand
TCTGGTCGTCCTCGACATCGAACTCGTCGTCGATCTCGCCGACGATCTGCTCGATGACGTCCTCGATGGTGCACAGTCCCGACACGCCGCCGTACTCATCGACCACGATCGCCATGTGGTTGCGGTTGCGGCGGAACTCCCTCAGCAGCACATTCAGTCGCTTGGACTCCGGCACGAACACCGCCGGGCGCATGTACTCGCGGATGTCGAAGCGCTCGCGCGCGGCCGTGGTGGTGAGACGCAGCAGATCCTTCGCCAGCAGGATGCCGACGATGTCGTCGCGATCCTCGTCCATCACCGGGAAGCGCGAGTGGCCCGATTCCACCACCACCGGCAGGATGCGCGCCGCTTCGATGTCGCGCCGCACGAACACCATCTGCGCGCGCGGCACCATGATGTCGCGCACTTGCAGGTCACCGACCTCCAGCACCCCCTCGAGCATGGTGAGCGCATCGCTGTCGACGAGTCCGCGCTCGCCGGCCTCGCGCAGCACCGCCAGCAGCTGCTTGCGATCCTGCGGCTCGGGAGCCAGCCCCTGCGTGAGACGCTTCAGCCAGCGGCCGGTGGTGTTGAGATCCTTCGTCATCTGGGGCTCCGGTAGGGATTGGCGAATCCCAGGCGGCGCAGCACCGCGATCTCGCGTCGCTCCATGCGCCGCGCATCCGCAGCGCGCTCGTGGTCGTAGCCCAGCAGGTGCAGCGTGCCGTGCACCACCAGGTGCGCCCAGTGCGCTTTCAGGCTCTTGTCCTGCGCACGCGCCTCCGCGCGCAGCACGCGCGGGCAGATCACCAGCTCCCCCAGAGTACGCTCTCCGCCGGCAGGCGCGTGCGGCAGCGCGCCCGAGGTAAACGACAGCACGTTGGTGGGCGCATCAAGGCCGCGGAAACGCGCATTGAGCCGCCGGCTCTCCGGCGCCCCCACCACGCACACCCCGAGCTCGCGCCCGCCGGCGCCGCTGCCGGCCGCCACGCTCGCCCAGCGCGTGAGGTCGCGCCGTGTCGGCGACCAGCTGCGCACATGCCGCTGCAGCTCGACCTGCACGCGGGGGTGCCGGCGCCCGGGTGCAGCCCGGGGCTTGCGGCGCCGCCGCGCCGGCACGCTCATGAAGAGCCGCCGCGCGCTTCGTACGCCTGCACGATGCGCTGCACCAGCGGATGGCGCACCACATCCTGGGCGTCGAAGAACGTGAACGCGACGCCCGGCACTGCGCGCAGGACCTCGACCACGTGACTCAAGCCCGACTGCCTGCCGGCGGGCAGATCGGTCTGGGTGATGTCGCCGGTCACGACCGCCTTGGAGCCGAAGCCGATGCGCGTCAGAAACATCTTCATCTGCTCGATGGTGGTGTTCTGGGCCTCATCGAGAATGATGAAGGAATCGTTGAGCGAGCGGCCGCGCATGAAGGCGAGCGGCGCCACCTCGATGACGTTGCGCTCGATGAAGCGTGCCACGCGATCGAAGCCCATCATTTCGTACAGCGCGTCGTACATCGGGCGCAGGTACGGATCGACCTTCTGCGTCAGATCCCCGGGGAGGAATCCCAGCCGCTCCCCCGCCTCCACCGCCGGCCGCACCAGGATCAGTCTGCGCACCCGATCCGCCTGCAGCGCCTCCACCGCGCAGGCGACCGCGAGATAGGTCTTGCCGGTGCCGGCAGGACCGACGCCGAAGGTCAGATCGCTGGTGCGGATGTGGGCGAGATAATCGCGCTGGTGTGCGCCGCGCGCGCGTATGCCGCCGCGCGGCACGCTCACGCCGTGCTCGCTCACGTCCGCGTCCGCCGGCGGCGGGCCGGACTCGCGCTCGCGCAAGGCGAGATGCACGCGCTCGGGGGTGACCTCATCGCTCTTGGTGAGGGCGAAAAGCTCGCGCAGCAGGCCTTCGGCGCTCTCGGCCTGGGCGCCGCTCACGCGGAAAGTCCCGCCGCGGCGACGTATGCGCACGTCAAGACGCGTCTCCAGCAGACGCAGGTTCTCATCGAGCGGTCCGCACAGATTCGCGAGCCGCGCATTGTCCGATGGGCCGAGTGCGAATTCCCGCTGCGGTTCGGGCGATGAGGCGGCCACTGGCGTTCAGCCGCTGACCGCGACGCTCGAGGCGGCGGGCGGCGGCGCATGCGGACTGCCGGGCGCGTCCGCCAGGCGCCCGCGCAGGCTGTGCGGGCGCGCCTCGGTGACGATCACCTCGACGAAGCGGCCGATGAGGGCGGCGGGGGCGGCGAAGTTCACCCAGCGGTTGTTGGCGGTGCGGCCGGCGAGCTCGCGCGCGTTCTTCTTCGCCGTCCGCTCGATGAGCACACGCTGGCGGGTGCCGACCATCGTCAAGCTGATGGCGCGCGCCTGGGTCTCGAGCTGCGCCTGCAGACGCGCCAGGCGCTCCTGCTTGACGGCCGGCTCGATCTCATCGGGAAGCGAGGCCGCGGGCGTGCCGGGGCGGCGGCTGTAGAGAAAGCTGAACGACTGGTCGAAGCCCACGTCGCGCGCCAGCGCCAGCGTCGCCGCAAAGTCGCGCTCGCTCTCGCCGGGGAAACCGACGATGAAGTCCGAGGAAATCGCAATGTCGGGCCGCGCCGCGCGCAGCTTGCGCACCTTCTCCTTGAATTCGAGCGTGGTGTAGCCGCGCTTCATGAGCGCCAGCACCCGGTCCGAGCCGCTCTGCACCGGCAGGTGCAGGTGGTCGGCGAGCTTGCCGACGCTGGCGAACGCCTCGATCAGGCTGTCGTTGAACTCGAGCGGGTGCGAAGTGGTGAAGCGGATGCGTTCGATGCCCGGCACGCGCGCCACATGGTGGATGAGCGTGGCGAGATCCACCCGCGCGCCGTCGGCCATCGCTCCCGAGTAGGCATTGACGTTCTGACCGAGGAGTGTGACCTCGGCGACGCCCTGGGCCGCGAGTTGCCCCACTTCGTCGAGCACCGAGTCGAAGGAGCGGCTCATTTCCTCGCCGCGCGTATACGGCACGATGCAGAAGCTGCAGTACTTGCTGCAGCCCTCCATGATGGACACGAAGGCCCGTGCGCCCTCGGCACGCGGTGCCGGCAGACGATCGAACTTCTCGATCTCCGGGAAGCTCACATCGACGACCGGCCGGCCGGTGCGGCGCAGCTCGTCGATCATCTGCGGCAGGCGGTGCAGGGTCTGCGGACCAAACACCAGGTCCACGAACGGCGCACGCTCGGTGATGCCAGAGCCTTCCTGGCTCGCCACGCAGCCGCCGACGCCGATGATCACCTGCGGCCGGCGCGCCTTCAGAAGCCGCCATTCCCCGAGCAGCGAGAACACTTTCTCCTGCGCTTTCTCGCGCACCGAGCAGGTGTTCATGAGGAGCAGGTCCGCTTCCGCCGGGTCGTCGGTGGCCACGAGATCCGCGCCAGCGCGCAGTACGTCCGCCATCCGGGCGGAGTCGTACTCGTTCATCTGGCAGCCGAAGGTCTTGATGAAGTAGCGGCGGGACATATAGGCGTCAAGAGGCGAAATTCTACCCTACGGGGCTCGGCAGAGGTCTGGTGTGCTTGGGCGAGTGGGAGCTTTGGCCCGCGCTGGAGGTCACAAAACTACATTCCTCCCAATGACTTACGTGTATCGGCCGTCCCAGGCAGTGCGGGCCGGGTCCGCCACCGGTCCGCAGCGACCCGAAGCGAATTGGCACGCGCCCTCGCCCCTCTCATACTTGAGCCGCCGGGGGGTCTCATGAACACGGTGGCAGTGCGCCGAAGCGCATCGGGCAAGGTGCGAGCTGTGACACTTACGACAGTGCGGCTCGCGCTGCTACTCGCCGCTGTCGCAGCGGGCGCCGCGCCACCCAACGCTGCTCCGCCGCCGGCGGAAGCGTTCGGCACACTGCCGGCTGAAACCGATGTGGTATTGAGTCCCGACGGCCACTGGCTCGCGTGGGCAGATCACAAGGAGCCCAAGCCCCGCGTCGTGATGTTCGACGTGCTCGCGCGCAAGACGCAGCGCATTCTCGCCGTGCCGGAGCGCACAAAGCTTCGCTCCCTCATCTGGAGCGACAGCGAGACACTCCTCATCATCCTGAGCCAGACGAGCGAAGCCCAAACCGCGACAGAGCTCTCCCGCGAAAACTTCGTGACCATCGCCCACGACGTGAGCGGCGGGGACGGCCGCATGCTGCCCACCTCCGGTGGCCGTGGGCGAGGCGCGTCAACGCAGGCGGCTGTGCTCGCGAGGCTCATACGGACCGGCACGAGGAAACCGCGAACGGTGATCATGTCGAGCCGCGCGGCCTGCCATAACGGCGCGAACTGCCTCATCGAGGTCGATACGGCGACCGGAAAGTCCGAGCTCATCAAGGCAGGCAACGAGTTCACCACCGGATGGGTGGTGGACCGCGAAGGCAGGCCGGTCGCGCGCGAGGACTGGGACTGGCGCAAGAGCGCGTATCGCGTGTACGCCCTGTCCGGGAACAGCATCAGGGAAATCCTGCGCAAGGACGACAGCGAGTACCCGATGCTCGCCGGCCTGCTGCCCGATGACTCGGCGCTCGTGCTGCTCGCAGCGAACGGGCGCCCTCACCGGGCGGCGTGGGCGCTGCCGCTCGACGGCTCGCCCGCAAGACTCCTGGTGGAGGACCCGGACACGGATATCACGGCTGCGTACACGGACGCCTACAGCGGAGCGATCGTCGGGGTCTATGTGAGCGGTTCCAAGAACGCCGTGCACTGGCTCGACTCAGCGGCGCAGCATCGCTATGACGTGCTGCAACGCGCGTTTCTGGGTCGGGCGGTCTGGGTCTACGGGTGGAGCGCCGACGGTACCAAGACGCTCGCGCTAGTGGAGACGCCCACGAGCCCGCCCGTCTACTACCTCGTCGATTTCACCACGCATCGCGCAGACATCGCCGCGGAGGAGTACCCGGCGCTCGCCGGTGTGGCGCTGGGGGAGTTCAGGGAGATCACCTACAAGGCCCGTGACGGCACGGCCATTCCGGCCTATCTCACCATGCCCGCCGACAAGCCGGCGCCACCCGCCCCACTCGTCGTGCTCCCGCACGGCGGACCCCACGCGCGGGACTACCCGGCGTTCAGCTGGCTGGCGCAGTTCCTCGCCTCCCGCGGCTACGCCGTCCTGCAACCGCAGTTCCGGGGCTCGACAGGATTCGGAAATGCCTTTCAGGAGGCGGGATACCGGCAGTGGGGCGGCCTGATGCAGGACGACGTAACCGACGGCGTTCATGCCATGATCGAGCAGGGCGTCGCGGACCCGCACCGCATCGGTATCGTCGGAGCCTCGTATGGCGGCTATGTGGCGCTGGCCGGTGCCGCTTTCACGCCGAAGCTTTATGCATGCGCAGCAAGCATCAACGGCGTCACGGATCTACCGGCCCTGCTGCGGGAAGAGGTTCCGATGTATGGAAGGTACGGCGGCCACATACTGTCGACTTCTCTTGCCGAGTGGAGGGCACGCATCGGCGAGCCGACCGATCGGTCTCTGGCGAACAGGTCGCCGATCAATGCCGTCGCATCGATCACGATTCCGATACTCATCGTCTATGGAACAGGCGACGCAGTTGTTCCGAACGAGCAGTCGGAGCGGATGGCGCATGCGCTGAGTGCGGCCGGCAAGAGCGTCGCCGTCGCCACGCTGTCGGGTGAAGACCACTGGCTGTCCCGAACCGACACCCGGGTGCAGGTGCTGAAAGAACTCGACGGCTTCCTCAAGAGTCATCTCTAGCGGTACCGTCGAGCTGAGCGCGCGGCGCGCCCGCGGGCACGCGCTAGAACGGAATGTCGTCGTCGAAATCGTCGCCGCGCCCGGAACCGCCTCCCGACTCCTCGGACTCGGACGAAGCGCCGGCGCCCGCGCCGGCACCCCCACCCGCGGCAGCACCCCCACTCGCCGCCGCGCCTGCGCCCGGCGCGCTGGCCGCCCCACCGCCCCGGCCCCCGAGCATCTGCAGCTCGTTACCGACGATCTCGGTCGAGTAGCGATCGTTGCCCTGCTTGTCCTGCCACTTGCGCGTGCGCAGGCTTCCCTCGACGTAGACCTGCGAGCCCTTGCGCAGGTACTCGCCGGCGACCTCCGCCAGGCGCCCGAAGAACGCCACGCGGTGCCATTCGGTGCGCTCCTGCTGCTCACCGGTCTGCTTGTCGCGCCAGCTTTCACTGGTCGCGATGCGCAGGTTCGCCACGGTCGTGCCGGAGGGCATGGCGCGAGTCTCGGGGTCGGCCCCCAGGTTGCCTATGAGAATGACTTTGTTGATGCCACGCGCCATGGTGAGTCCTTAAAACGCAGTCGTGAAAGGCTTCGGGTCGGGCGCCCGCCGCGGAGGCGCTCATTCTAGAGGACGCGCACCGGCTGCGCGAACCTCAAATCCGGCCATAAACCCCAAGTTTGGGTGTGAGTGGCGCGCACGGGTACCATTGACGGTTCAATGCAGCAGATTCGCGTGCGCGGAGCGCGCACCCACAACCTCAAGAACCTGAGCCTCGATCTGCCGCGCGAGCGGCTGATCGTGGTGACGGGCCTGTCGGGCTCGGGAAAGTCCTCGCTCACCTTCGACACGCTGTACGCCGAAGGCCAGCGACGCTACGTCGAGTCGCTCTCCGCCTATGCGCGGCAGTTCCTCTCGACCATGGACAAGCCCGACGTCGACAGCATCGAGGGCCTCTCGCCTGCGATCGCCATCGAGCAGAAGGCCGGCTCCCACAACCCGCGCTCGACCGTCGGCACGGTCACCGAGATCTACGACTACCTGCGCCTGCTGTACGCGCGCGCCGGCACGCCGCGCTGTCCCGACCACGGCATCGATCTCGCCGCCCAGACCGTGAGCCAGATGGTCGACCAGGTGCTGCGGCTGCCGGAGGGCCTGGCTGCGGCGCTGCTCGCCCCGGTGGTGAGCGAGCGCAAGGGCGAGCAGCTCGAGCTGCTGGAAGATCTCGCCGCGCAGGGTTTCGTGCGCGTGCGCATCGACGGGCGCATCCATGAAATGGACGCGCTGCCGCAGCTCGACGGCAAGCAGAAGCACACCATCGAGGCGGTGGTCGACCGCATGCGCATCAGGCCCGATGCGGCGCAGCGCCTGGCGGAATCGTTCGAGACCGCCCTGCGCCTGTCGGGCGGGCTCGCGCGGCTCGTGTTTCTCGAGAGCGAAGCGCGCCAGGGTGAGCCGCGTCAGCGGCGAACGCCTGGCCAGGATGGCCAGGCCGGGGCGATCGCGGAGCAGGATGCGCAGCGAGAACTGGTGTTTTCCAGCCGGCACGCCTGCCCGGTGTGTGGCTACAGCGTGCCGCCGCTCGAGCCGAAGCTGTTCTCGTTCAACAACCCGTCCGGCGCCTGCCCGAGCTGCGATGGGCTCGGGGTGCAGGAATTCTTCGATCCGCAGCGGGTGGTGTTGCACCCGCATCTGTCACTGGCCGGCGGCGCGGTGCGTGGCTGGGACCGGCGCAACGATCATTATTTCAACCTGATCCAGTCGCTCGCACGCCACTACGGCTTCGACATCGAGACGCCGTGGACGGAGCTGCCGGAGCACGTACGCCACGTGCTGCTGCACGGCAGCGCCGCGGAGGTGATCGAATTCAGCTACCGCGAGGATGCGGGACGCAGATCGCGCAAGCGTCACGCGTTCGAAGGGATCCTGCCGAACCTGACGCGGCGCTATCGCGAGACCGAGTCACCGATGGTGCGCGAGGAGCTGGCGCGTTACCTCGGGATGCGTCCGTGCCCGGAGTGCCAGGGCACGCGCCTGAACCGCGCGGCGCGTTTCGTGTTCGTGGCCGGTCGTACTCTGCCGGAGCTCGTGCATCTCACGGTCGGCCGGGCGCTCGAGTTCCTGGGCCAGCTCAACCTCGCGGGCTGGCGCGGTGAAGTGGCGGCCAAGATCGTCAAGGGCGTGGTGGAGCGCCTGCGCTTTCTCACCGACGTGGGCCTCGAGTATCTGACGCTCGATCGCAGCGCCGAGACGCTCTCGGGCGGGGAATCGCAGCGCATTCGCCTTGCGAGCCAGGTCGGATCCGGGCTTACCGGCGTCATGTACATCCTCGATGAGCCCTCGATTGGTCTGCACCAGCGCGACAACCGGCGCCTGCTGGCGACGCTCAAACAGCTGCGCGACCTCGGCAACACGGTGATCGTGGTCGAGCACGATGAGGAGGCGATCCAGGAGGCCGACCATGTCGTGGACCTGGGTCCGGGCGCCGGTGTGCACGGCGGACACCTGGTGGCGCAGGGCACACCGCGCGACATCGCCGCCAACCCCGCCTCCATCACCGGCCAATACCTCGCGGGCAAACGCCGCATCGAAGTGCCCGGCTTGCGCATCCGCCCGGATCCGGCGCGCCAGATCCGCATCGTCGGCGCGCGCGGCAACAACCTCGTGCAGGTGACCACGCAGATCCCGCTGGGCCTGTTCACCTGCGTCACCGGAGTCTCCGGCTCGGGCAAGTCGACGCTCATCGTCGACACGCTGTTCGGCCACACCGCCGCGCGCCTGAACGGTGCGCGCGTCGAAGCCGCGCCCTGCGAGCGCATCGAGGGCCTGGAGCAGATCGATCGCGTCATCGACATCGACCAGAGCCCGATCGGGCGCACGCCGCGCTCCAACCCTGCGACCTACACCGGGCTGTTCGCGCCGCTGCGCGAGTTGTTCGCGGCCGTGCCCGAGGCGCGCGCCCGCGGCTACGATTCCGGCCGTTTCAGCTTCAACGTCAAGGGCGGGCGCTGCGAGGCCTGCCAGGGAGACGGCGTGATCCGCGTGGAAATGCACTTCCTGCCAGACGTGTACGTGCCGTGTGATGTGTGCGGCGGCAAGCGCTACAACCGCGAGACGCTCGAGATCCGCTACCGCGGCAAGAACATCCACGAAGTGCTCGAGATGACCGTCGAGGATGCCGCGCGCTTTTTCCAGAACGTGCCGGCCGCGGCCGGCAAGCTGCAGACGCTCACCGACGTCGGCCTGTCGTACGTGCGCCTCGGACAGAATGCCACCACGCTCTCGGGCGGGGAGGCGCAGCGCGTGAAGCTGTCACGCGAGCTCGCCAAGCGCGCCACCGGCAAGACCCTCTACATCCTGGACGAGCCCACCACGGGGCTGCATTTCCACGACGTCGAACAGCTGCTGCATGTCCTGCACCGCCTGCGCGACGAGGGCAACACCGTCGTGGTGATCGAGCACAACCTCGAGGTCATCAAGACCGCCGACTGGGTGATCGACCTGGGTCCGGAGGGCGGTGAAGGCGGCGGCGAGGTCGTCGCCACGGGCACGCCCGAGGACATTGCGGCCAGCGAGGCATCCTGGACCGGAAAATACCTCCGACCGCTGCTGGCGCAGGACCGCCGCCGCTCCGCTGCCGTAAGCGCCTGATTACATTAACTATTTCACTCGAGATGGTAATGCGATTGCAAATGCGAACCGTTCTCATCCATAATTAGACGCATGGACGCCGTCGCCGCACCTGAGGGATTTGCTTTCGAACCGGGTTTCGTGAGCCTCGCCGCGCTGCCCCCCGGCACCACCGCGCGGGTGGTCGGCGTCGGCTCGATCGCGTCGGCCCTGTCGGCGCTGGAGCGCCGGCTCCTCGAGTTCGGCTTCGTGAACGGCGAGCAGGTGGAAATCCTCGCCGAGGCGCGCCCGGGGCGTGATCCGTTCGTGGTGCGCGTCGGTCACACGACGCTCGCGCTGCGCCGGCGTGAGGCGCAGAGCGTGTGGGTGGAATTGCTGCGCTCCGGATCGGGCGCACCACGCCATGAGGCCCTTGGCGGCTCCGCCGAGAGGGTCGAGCTGCAGCGATGAACGCCTCCGCGGCCGCGGCGTTGGCCGCGCCGCAGCTCAGTCTCTCGCTCATCGGCGTTCCCAACTGCGGCAAAACCGCGCTCTTCAACCGTCTGACGGGCAGCCGCCAGAAAGTCGCCAACTACCCGGGCGTCACGGTCGAACGCAAGGAAGGCCGCCTGATCGGACCGCGCACCGGACGTATCTTCCGCGTCGTCGACCTGCCCGGCGCCTACAGCCTCGAGCCTGCGACACTCGATGAGGCCATCGCCCGCGACGTCGTGCTCGGCCGGCACGCAACCGAGCCCGCGCCCGACCTGCTGGTCTGCGTGGTCGACGCCACCAACCTGCGCCTCAACCTGCGCCTGGTCCTGGAGCTGAAGCGCCTCGGGCGGCCCATCATCGTCGCCCTCAACATGAGCGATCTCGCCGCGCAGCGCGGCTACAAGCTCGACCGCGCAGCGCTCGAGCGTGCGCTCGGTGTGCCGGTGGTACCGACCGTCGCGGTACGCTCCGGCGGCGAGCGCGCGCTCGTGGATGCCATCGACACTTACGGTTTCGCCACTGAAACGGCGGCGCGCGCCCACGAGCGTCTCGAGCCCCAGCCCGCGGCGACCGGCGCCGACATCGAAGCCACGCAGCGCGAAGTGCGCCGCGTGTTGCACGACAGCGGCTATCGCGTACCCGCGCGCCTCGCCGTGCTGTCGCGCCTCGACGCGGTGGTGCTCAATCCCATCGCGGGACCCGCGCTGCTCGCGACCGTGCTGTTCCTCATGTTCCAGGCGGTGTTCAGCTGGGCCAAAGCGCCGCAGAACATCATCAACAGCGGCGTCCAGGGCATGAACGCCTGGCTGAGCGGCGTGCTGCCCCCGGGACCGCTGCGCAGCCTCCTGCTCGATGGCGTGCTCGCCGGCACCGGCAGTGTGCTGGTGTCATTCCGCTGCTGTCGAGCTTCGCGTGCGCCATTCCCGGCATCATGGCGGCGCGCACCATCCCCTCCGCGCGCGACCGCCTCGCGACCATCATGATCGCGCCCCTCATGACCTGCTCGGCGCGCCTGCCGGTGTACGCACTGCTCATCGGCGCATTCATTCCGCAGCGCACCATCGGCATTCTCAACCTGCGGGGACTGGTGCTGTTTGCCCTGTACCTGGCGGGCGTCGTGAGCGCGCTGGCGGTGGCCTTCGTGCTGAAGCGCACCATGATGCGCGGCGAGTACCGGCCACTGCTGCTGGAGCTGCCCGAGTACCGCTGGCCGCACCTGCAGAACCTGGCGCTCGGCCTGTGGGAGCGCACGCGCATTTTCCTGACGCGCGTCGGCACCATCATCCTCACGCTGATGGTGGTGCTGTGGTTCCTGGCGAGCTTCCCTGCGCCGCCCGCCGGCGCGACCGGCCCCGCCATCCAGTACAGCATCGCGGGACTTCTGGGCCGCGGGCTCGAGTTCCTGTTCGCGCCCATCGGCTTCAACTGGCAGATCTCGATCGCGCTGGTGCCGGGGCTGGCCGCGCGCGAGGTGGCCGTGAGTGCGCTCGGCACTGTGTATGCCATGTCTGGCACCAAGGATGTCGCCGGGGCGCTTAGCCCGGTCATCGCGCACGGCTGGAGCTGTGCCACCGGCCTGTCGCTGCTCGCCTGGTACGTGTTCGCGCCGCAGTGCCTGTCGACGCTCGCGGTCGTGAAGCGCGAAACCAACTCCTGGCGCTATCCGCTGTACATGGCGCTGTATCTGTTCGCGCTCGCGTATGCAGGCGCGTTCCTCACCTACCGCGTGGCGCTGATGCTCGGAGGCGGCGCGGCCTTGAGCACCGCGGCATGAGCGCAGTGCTGCAACAGGTGTTGGTGGCAGTGCTGGTCACGGCCTGCGCGCTGTTCAGCGCCTGGCGGCTGCTGTCGGCGCGCCTGCGCCTGCGTTGCCTCGATGCCCTGGCCGCTCTGCCCGGCGCGCGCACGGCGCGCTGGCTGACGGCGGCGCGGCGGCGTGCGCTGTCACGGCTCGGCGCCGGCTGCGGCGCCTGCGCGCAGCGCCCTACGCCAGGGGCGATCTCCCGGAATCAAACACCTGGTGCACCTCGTCGTTGACGACGCGCTCCTGGTAGCTGCCGCGCGTGTAGCTCGAGACCACGCGGCGCCAGAAGTTCACGGCGTCGGCATTACGCAGGTACTCGGTGATTTCCCAGCGCCCGGCGAAGCGGCTCAGGATCAGTGGCACGGCGCTGCGGCCGATACCCAGCCGGCGCCGCGCGCGCGCCACGAAAAACTCGGCCATGCGGTAGTCGATGCGCGGCGGCGCGGCCGTGGCTACGACGCGCAACACGCGCGCAAAGCCCACCGGCTCGGTGCCCTTGAGGATCACCAGCGGGAAGGTGTTCGGATCGCCGAACCAGTGTGCGATCAGATCCGGCTCGCGATGTCCCACCTCGCCGAGTTTGGGAAACAGCCCGGTGCCGGGATTCAGATCATCCAGGTAATCGCGGTAGACGCTCTGGATCCACAACCGGTCGGCCGGTGCCGCCCGCGCATCGCGCACGCTGACAGTCGCGGGAGTCATCGCTCAGAACTCTTAGTCTCGCGTCCCCCAAAAACGAAACGGCCCGGACAGCTCGCGCCTGCGAACCGTCCGAGCCGTGGCTTCAGCCGTAAGCTATGAGACTTACTGCTTCGGCGGCGTCGTCGTGTCAGCCGGCGGAGCGGCAGAGCCTTCAGCAGGCTTGGCGGCGTCACCGGCGGGTGCGGCCTGGCTGGCAGCCTCAGACCCGGGCGCAGCGGGCGGAGCGGAAGAGTCTGTGGCGGCCGGAGCAGGAGGAGTTGCAGCCTGGTCTGGCGCTGCGGATTCCTGCTTCGCACAGGCCGTCAGCATCAGCGCCGCAACGATTGCGCTAAGAGCAAGTTTGGTGTTCATCGATCGGTACCCCGAGGGAAGCAAGAGTTGTGTTAATGAGACAACGACCGCTCGCGGTCGCTCCCGTGCCCGTTCCTGGGCCGCGGAGCGCAAATTCTATAGAAGTCCCGGTACGATTGGTACCGAGGCGATGGCGTTACTGTCGGGTCAGGGCGACAGATGAGTCGTCCGCACGGGGGGGTTGGAATGAGGTCGAGCGTTGGATCCACGCCCGAGCGCGAAGCCCCGCTCGAGGGCACTTTCGGCGCGCATCTTGGGGCGGTGTGTGAGCGCTCGGCGCGCGCACTGACAGCATCCGGCTACGCGGGTCTGGTGGTGCATTCCGGGTCGCTCCTGGGCGTCTTCGAAGACGACCGGACCTACCCGTTCGAGGCGAACGCCCCCTTCAAGGTGTGGGTCCCCCTGCAGGACGCCGCGGACTGCTTTGTGTGGTTCGAACCCGGGTCGGCGCCGCGTCTGATCATTCATCGATCGCGGGACTACTGGCACAAGTCCGCGGACGTGCCGCAGGCCTACTGGACCCGACATTTCGAGGTTCGCACCGCCGCCGACCGCGCGGGGGCGCGCGCGCAGCTGCCTGCCGACCTCTCCCGCGCTGCCTACATCGGGGATGCCCTTCCGGAACTGACCCGTTGGGGTATCGGCGCCATCAACCCCCGGCACCTGATGCGCCGGCTGGACTATGCGCGCGCCGTCAAGACGCCCTACGAACTGGCGTGCCTGCGCGAGGCGAGCCGGCTCGGCGCCCGCGGGCACCTGGCCGCCGAGCGTGCCTTCACGGCGGGCGCCTCGGAATTCGAAATCGAGCTGGCGTTCCTCGAGGCTTGCGGGCAGCGCGAGCAGGAGCTGCCTTACAACCCCATCATCGCGCTGAACGCGGGCGGAGCCGTGCTGCACTACCAGGTGCTGGAGAAGCTCCCGCCGCGCGAGCGGCACTCGCTCCTGATCGACGCCGGCGCGGAGTTCGCCGGCTACGCGAGCGACATCACCCGCACTCACTCGTATGAGGACGCGGACTTCGCAGCGCTCATCAGCCGCCTCGATCAGATGCAACAGGCGCTGTGCGCCGGTGTGCACGCCGGCGTCGACTGGCGCGACGTACACCTCAACGCCCACCAGCTCGCCGGGGCACTGCTGCGCGAGGCGGACATCACTCGCTGCAGCGCCGACGAGGCGGTTGGCACTGCGGTCACGAGCGTGTTCCTGCCGCACGGCATCGGGCATCTGCTCGGGCTCGAGGTGCATGACGTCGGGGGCTTCATGCGCTCGCCCGAGGGCGGGGACATCCCGCGTCCCGATGGCCACCCTAACCTGAGGCTCACCCGCGTCCTCGAGGAGGGGTTCGTGGTGACCATGGAGCCGGGGATCTATTTCATCGCGCAGCTGCTCGATGCCGCGCGGGCGGATGCTCGCGGCCGCCGCATCAACTGGTCGCGGGTCGCCGCCCTGGCAAAGTTCGGCGGGATCCGCATCGAGGATGACCTGGCCGTCACCCGCGACGGCTGCGAGAACCTCACTCGCGAGGCGTTCCGCTCGTGCCGACACAGTACCCAAGGCAAAGTGTCCCAAAATTGAAGTATATTTGAAACAGAATCTATCGTTTTTCCAGCAAATCCCTAATTTCCTGCAACAATGACTCGGTCCGGGTGGGCCCCGGAGGTGGCGGGCTCGGGGCCGGCCGCTTGAGCCTGTTGATACCCTTGATCACGAAGAAGATCGACAGGGCGATCACGACAAATTCGAACGTCGTCTGCAGGAATGCCCCGTACTTGAGCAGCACCGGCTTGCCCGCAGCGTTGGTGGCAATCTGCACCGCCAGATCGCTGAAGTTGACGCTGCCGAGTATCGGCGACAGCGCCGGCATGATCACGTCCCCGACCAGCGAGGCGACGATCTTGCCGAAGGCGCCGCCAATCACCACGCCGACCGCCAGATCGACGACGCTGCCCTTCATTGCAAATTCTTTGAATTCTGAAGCCAGACTCATGACGGGCCTCCTCCCCTCAGCAGCGGTTCGAGCGCCGGCTGGACGGCCGAGACTACTGGATGCGCTCACGCGAGCGCAAACACACCGCCTGACCTGCTTTGGTCAGGCGGCGGCGACCTTCTTCTTGCGTGTGCGCTTCTTCGGGGCTTTGGCAGGCGCGGCTTTGCTGGGCGCGGCTTCAGTCTTCGCTTCAGCCTTCGACTTTGCCTTCGTTTTCGCCTTCGCCCGCCGGGTGGATTTCTTTTTCGCTTCCGCGGCCGGCTCCTCGGCCGCCGCTGCAGCGGGTCCCTCCACCAGCTGCATCAGCGCCATGGGGGCGGAATCCCCGGGACGCGGGAGCATGCGCAGGATGCGCGTGTAGCCGCCCGGGCGCGTCTTGAAGCGCGGGCCCAGATCCGCGAACAGTTTCTCGACGATCTGCGCATCGCGCAGGCGCGCGAACGCCCTGCGGCGGTTGGCGTCGCCATCGTTCTTGGCAAGTGTGATCAGCGGCTCGACGACCCGCCGCAGCTCCTTCGCCTTCGGCAGCGTGGTGCGGATGGTCTCGTGCCGCAGCAGCGAAACCGACATGTTGCGCATCAGCGCGTGCCGGTGCGAGCTGTTGCGCGACAGCTGACGGCCGGAAAGATGGTGACGCATGGCTAACCCTTCGCTGCGGTGAGGTACGGGGCGGGCCGCGCGCTTCATCAGCGCGCGTCACCCGACCCAACCTCTCAGATGACGTCGCGCTCTTCGTCGTGCTTCAGCCCCGCGGGCGGCCAGCCGTCGAGGCGCATGCCGAGCATGAGTCCGTGGCTTTGCAGCACTTCCTTGATCTCGGTGAGCGACTTCTTGCCGAGGTTCGGCGTGCGCAGCAGCTCCACCTCCGTGCGCTGCACCAGATCGCCGATGTAGTGGATGTTCTCGGCCTTCAGGCAGTTCGCGCTGCGCACCGTGAGCTCCAACTCGTCCACCGGACGCAGCAGGATCGGGTCGAACTGCATCTCCGAGACCTTGGTGGAGGCCTCTTCCTCGCCCTGCAGGTCGACGAACACCGACAGCTGATCCTTGAGGATGCTGCCGGCGCGGCGGATCGCCTCTTCGGCGTCGATGGTGCCGTTGGTCTCGATGTCGATGACCAGCTTGTCGAGGTCGGTGCGCTGCTCGACGCGCGCCGCATCGACCGAGTAGG
>WNFR01003704.1_pt1 | contig 15789 bp, 13 predicted proteins | sample 5400221 | NCBI WGS metagenome assembly WNFR01 (sample SAMN13153357, study PRJNA577476) | soil metagenome | isolation source: 40 cm soil under Madrone tree | place: USA:California | collected 2016-06-14 | reverse complement strand
CCGCCACGCAGATATTCCCCGATCTCCGTGATCGCGGTGACGTTCGAGACCGTGTCGCGTCCGAACTCGCGCTCGATGGCAGCGAGATCGTCGCGGAGAAGCTCGAAAACTTCTCCTCCGTTAATGGTTGTCGTGCTCAAAGTTGAGGTTCGTTTCACCACAGGGACGCAGGGTCACAGCGGACCCTAAAGCAAAAGTCTTCTCTGTGTCTCTGTGTCTCTGTGCCTCTGTGGTGAATCAATTGGTCCGATAATTCGTAAACTGCATATCAATCCCGAAATCCTGCTGCCGCAACAGTGCGATGACTTCCTGCAGTGCGTCGCGGTCTTTACCGCTGACCCGCACCAGGTCTCCCTGAATCGAAGCCTGTACCTTTTTCTTGGAGTTCTTGATCAGCTTCACGATGTCGCGCGCCTTCTCAATAGGGATGCCTTGCTGCATGGTGATCTTCTGCTTCGCCGTGCTTCCCGCTGCAGGCTCCATTGCGCCATAAGTCAACCCTTTGAGGGGGACACCGCGCTTCACCAACTTTTGCTGCAGGATTTCATTCACCGCCTTCAGCTTGTACTCGTCAATGGAGTGCAGCACGATCGCATCTTTACCTTCGAGTTCGATGTTGGATTTTGAGTCCTTCAAATCGAAACGCGTGTGGATCTCTTTCATTGCCTGCTGAATCGCATTCGAGACTTCCTGCAGGTCGATCTTGCTCACGATGTCAAAAGTATTTTCCGGCATGACTTAATAGATTAGCTTGTAGCGCGAAAACATGCACGGCACAGGCTAAATGGCCGGGGCGGGTTGGGGAAGTGAAAAGAAGCTGTAGAAATTGGAGGCCGTTTGCTGGCCGATCTCTTCCATGGCAAGACCTCGCAATTCCCCGATCTGGCGGGCAACTTCTTTGACGAAGGCGGGCTCGTTCCGTTTGCCACGAAATGGTACTGGCGCAAGAAACGGCGAATCGGTCTCTATCAGCATACGGTGAAGCGGAACCTGCTTGACGGAATCGCGAATCTGATCGGCTTTAGGAAACGTCACATTTCCCGCGAAGGAAATCATGAATCCCATGTCGAGTGCGCGTTTCGCGTGTGTCCAGTTGCTAGTGAAGCAGTGCAGGATTCCTCCCAGATCCGACGGCTTCCAGTGCTGCTCAATCAAAGCGAGGCAGTCCTCCCACGCATTGTCACTGTTGTCTGATGGCCGGCAGTGGATGACGATGGGCAGTTTGTGTGCGCGCGCCAGTTCCATCTGCTGAACGAAGACTTTCGTTTGAGTTTCGCGTGGCGAGTGGTCGTAATAGTAGTCGAGCCCAATCTCTCCCCAGGCGATGACCTTTGGATTTTCCGAGAGTTGTTCCAGTTGGGAGAAGTCGGCCTCAGTTGCGAGCTTGGCTTCATGCGGATGAATGCCAATGGTGGCGTAAACGAAGTCATATTGGTTCGCGAGCTTGAGCGCGCAATCGAGCGTGCCTGGGCCGTCACCAGTGCCAACTGCGAGGATATTAGCGATTCCAGCATCATGCGCGCGAGAGATCACTTCTTCGCGATCAGAGTCGAAACGTGGGCCATCAAGATGAGCATGGGAGTCAACGAACATCAGCAATAGCCGTGTGGGGCGGACGTTCTTGTCCGCTGCTCTTGATTCTTTTTCAAAATGACTGTCATGAAAGGCATATAGGGATTTAGAGCAGGACCAAACGAAAACCAAAAGCGGCGGACAAGAATGTCCGCCGCGCACGATCCTATTTCAACCTCACTCCAACTGGCACATCCTCTAAAAAGCCTGCGAGGACTGGTCTCCCATCACCAAGCGAGGCGGCCACAATCATCCCGTTCGATTCCAGCCCGCGCAGTTTCCTGGGCGCCAGATTGGCTACGATAACCACTTTGCGACCCACCAGGGTCTCAGGTGCATATGCCTCAGCAATTCCAGCAACGATCTGGCGAACTTCATATCCGAGATCGACCTCAAGACGCAGCAGCTTGTCAGCACCCTTCACCTTCTCCGCCACTTTGACTTGCGCGACTCGAAGCTCAACTTTGGAGAAGTCATCAATCGTGATTTTCCCATCGGCATTCGCAGCCTCCGCTGGCTTATTTAGCGGCGCTGGGCCCTGGGACGCCCCTTGAGCTGCACCTTGCGCCGCTCCGGCCTGAGCTGCAGACGCGGATTGCGCCTCTGTTGCTCCCGGCGGAGTTTTCTGCTGCTCTTCCATCTGCTGCATTCTTTCAATGGCGCTCTTGTCGGCGCGAGGGAATACGGGCTCGACTTTTCCCAGCTTGGTTCCCAGGTGCAGCTGTCCCCAGCGCAAGTCCGTGAGCGAGAACTTTTTGATATCGCCCAGCCCGAGCTGTACCCAGATTTTGGCGGTCGCGTCGGGCATGACCGGATGCGCCAGCGCAGTGACTATCCTCAAAGCTTCAGCAGAGGTGTACAGAACCGTTGCTAAACGCGCCCGGCTGTTCTCATCCGATCTTTCCGCCAATGACCACGGTTCATTTTCGACGATGTACTTGTCCACCGCAGCAACCAGCGCCCACGCGAGTTCCAAAGCTCGCGAGAACTGATACTGCTCGAATAATTCGTGAAACTCCGCTATGGTGTGTCTCGCAAGGGCCGCGACCATATCTTCCTCTGGAGTGTGGGCGGCAGCATGCGATGGATAGGGCACCTCACCCTTGAAATAGCGCGTGATCATCGCCAGCGTTCGGCTGGCCAGATTCCCCAACCCATTCGCCAAGTCGGAGTTATAACGCTGCACCAGCGCATCAAACGAAAACGATCCGTCCTGGCCAAAAACAACCTCGCGCAGCAGAAAATAGCGCAGCGCGTCTGCGCCAAGCACTTCGAGAATCGTCTCAGTGCGGACGATGTTGCCGCGCGACTTCGACATCTTGCTCTCTTCGAACAACAGCCATCCATGCGCCACGATCGACTTCGGCAATGGCAGGCGCGCCGCCATCAGGAATGCAGGCCAGTACACGCAGTGAAAGCGCACAATCTCTTTGCCGATCATGTGCACATCAGCTGGCCAGAATTTTTCATATTTGCTGGCATCGCTCGACCCGTAGCCCAGCGCGGTGACGTAATTGGCAAGCGCATCCAGCCAGACGTAAATCACATGCTTGGGATCGTCCGGGACTGGAATCCCCCACGAAAATGTGGATCGACTGATCGACTGATCTCGCAGCCCAGAACGCACAAACGCGATTACTTCATTGCGCCGCGTTTCCGGACGAATGAAATCCGGCTGGCTGGTGTAGAGCTGAATCAATGGCTCGGCAAACGCCGAGAGCTTAAAAAAGTAATTGTCTTCCTTAACGGTTTCAGTGGGACGCCCGCAGACGGGACAGGGCTCTCCTGGACCGGCGGAATCTACGTACAGCTCGTCGAACACGCAATATTGCCCGGTATAGCTACCCTTGTAGATGTAACCATTGTCGCGGATTCTGCGCCACAATTCCTGCATGCCGCGCTTGTGCCGGTCGGACGTGGTGCGGATGTAGTCATCGTAGGTAATGCCCATCCGGTCCCACAGCGCGCGAAATTCCGCGGAAACTTCGTCAGTCAATTGTTGCGGAGGTTTGCCTGCTGCCTCGGCAGCTCTCTGAATTTTCTGCCCGTGCTCATCCGTCCCGGTCAGAAACCACGTTTCGAATCCCATCATGCGCTGGCGGCGGGCAATCGTGTCGCAGGCAATAGTCGTGTAGGCGTGCCCAATGTGCGGACGCGCGTTGACGTAGTAGATCGGAGTCGTGATATAGAACTTTTTCGCCATAAAATCGATTAACCACAAAGGACACTAAGCTACACGAAGGCAAATCGCTCTTGCTAATATCTTTAAACCAGGGACTCTAATGCTTTCCTTCGTGTACCTTCGTGTCCTTAGTGGTTAATAGGTTTTCCCCAGCTTGCAGATACGCCTGTACTGCTTCCTGCATCACCATCTTTAATGGTACACGGCGTTCGGCGGCAATGCGGCGGCAGTCTTCGTATTCCGGCGCGTAGCTGGCGATCGTACCGTTCAAACTGGCAACTTTGATGCGAACCTCCCCGAATCGCGTGGAGACGTTCACCCACTTGCGAGCGAGGACTTGCCGATTTTCGTCACGCCGGCGCACGCCCAAGGTCGTGGTTTCGGCAAATACGATTTCCGTAAGTTTCTCTGCGTCCTGCGGTTTCGCAAGCACAGTCAACAAAGTTCCGGGACGGTTCTTCTTCATCTGCACTGGAGTGCCGAATACGTCGAGCGCCCCCGCGTCAAGTAGTCGATCCATGACGTAACCAAAAACCTGCGGATTCAAATCGTCAAGATTGGCTTCGAGCACAGCAATAGTTTCTTGCAAGATATATGTGGCGCGGGCGCCCTCGCCCGCGACTTCGGAAGCCGTGTCACCCAAAGTGATCCGCAAAACATTTGCATGACCGGCGAAATCACGCGTTCCCGCTCCGTAACCTGTTTTCTCAATATTCATCGCCGGAAAAGACGAGAAACGTTTTACAAGCGTAGCGATGATTGCCGCCCCCGTCGGTGTCACCAATTCAGCCTGAATCCCAGACGAAAAGACTGGCGCGCCTCTCAGCAATTCGACGGTCGCGGGCGCCGGCACCGGAAACGTGCCATGCGCACAACTCACAGTGCCTCCGCCAACGTTCAGGGGAGAGCAGACGATTTCGTCCACGGCAAGTGCCTCGGCTCCGACCGTGGCGCATACGATGTCAACTAATGCGTCCACAGCGCCGACTTCATGGAAATGAATTTTCTCAATCGGCACGCTGTGAATTTTCGCTTCCGCCTGCCCTAATTTTTCAAAGATCGCAATGGCCGTCTTTTTCGCAGACTCACTGATCCGAGCTTTCCGGATGATCTCGCGGATCTCATTTAATCCGCGGCCTGCACCATGTTCGTGACTGTGCGCCTCAGGATGCGTATGCGCCGCGCCACCATGCGAATGGCTGTGATCATGACTATGACCGAACTGGTGCGGAACAGGAACTTGGCCGGCCTGCCTTGGCAAATCACGTTCCCCGTTCGCAATCACATCGATTTTGGTAGCGCTGATTCCGCTACGATTCACCCGAGAAATCTCCAGCCGTGCGCCGACACCTAAGGCCTCAACCGCGTCCTCGAAGATTTTCGGGGACACTCCCGCGTCAATCAGTGCAGCCTGAAACATGTCGCCGCTGATTCCAGAAAAACAATCGAGGTAAGCAATGCGCATAAGACCGTCGTTGGTCGTTGGCAAAACCTTTGACCACGAAATCTTGCCAACCTAATCATCATCGTCGATTCTAAGGCTTTTTCGCTGCGCTTATCTTAAGGTGCGTAACGGATGTTCTTTGTGTTGCCAACGACCAACAACGAACGACCAACGGCAGCTCTGTTAGAATCACTATTTTCTTCAACAGCTTAGAGGGACTCTTGTATCGATACTTGGAATGCTGCCTGGCCCAACAGATGCGCGAATTTCTGCGCCGCATCTACGGACTGGAACTCGAAAGAATCGTGATCGAGCAGCCCCCGAAAGTTGACTTCGGGGAGTACGCGCTGCCGCTTGCCTTTGAGTTAGCCAAGAAGCTGCGCAAGACTCCTCGAAAAATTGCCGAAGAAATCGTCAATGGGATTGGACCTATCGAAGGTTTTGAGAAGCTCGAAATTGCGGGTGCTGGATACATCAATGCTCGCGTGGATCGTGCGGCGATGGCATCGGCGGTGGCTCGAGACGAAGAGTCGCATGCCGAGGTCCCCTCGGGCAAGATTCTGGTCGAGCACACCAGCATCAATCCCAATAAAGCGGCACACATTGGACATCTGCGCAACGCGATTCTCGGCGACACATTTGTGCGACTGCTGCAATTTGCCGGACGCAAAGTAGATGTGCAGAACTACATCGACAACACCGGGGTGCAAGTTGCGGATGTGGTCGTCGGATTCCTAGACCTCGAGAAAAAGTCTCAGTCGGCAATTGAGCAGCTTACACACGGCCCGCGATTTGATTATTACTGTTGGGACCTCTACGCGAGGGTATCGCAGTGGTACGAGCAAGCTCCGGAGAACAAGAAAGTCCGGCTGCGCACGTTGCATGAAATCGAGCAAGGCGGGAATGAAACGTCGGCGGTTGCGGAATTGATTTCGACTGCGGTGCTCCGCCGGCATCTCGAAACCATGGACCGGCTGGATATCGAGTACGACTTCCTGCCGCGCGAGAGCGAAATCCTGCGACTCCATTTTTGGGACGCGGCGTTTGCGAAACTCAAAGAGGCAGGCGTGCTTTCCTACGAAACGGAAGGCAAAAACAAAGGTTGTTGGGTGATGCGGCGTGCGGGAACTGCAAAAGCTTTAACCACGGTGGGCACAGAGAGCTCAGAGCAAATCACAGAGGAAGACCAGAAAGTTATTGTGCGGTCGAATGGAACCGTCGGCTACGTCGGCAAGGACATCGCTTATCACATGTGGAAGTTTGGGGTATTGGGTCGTGACTTTGGATATCGAAAATTTTATTCGTATCCCAACGACCACCAGTGCTGGATATCTGCAGAACAGGGTGATCCAGAGCATCCGCACTTCGGCGACGTCGCAGAAATTTACAACGTGATCGACGCCCGTCAAGCCGAGGCCCAGAACACGGTAATCGAAGCGCTGCGCGGACTTGGGTACCAGCGCCAGGCCGATCACTTCACGCATTTTTCGTACGAGATGGTCGCGCTGACTCCCCGCTGCGCGGCGGAACTTGGATACGAACTCTCGGAAGACGAAAAGGCCCGATCTTATATCGAAGTCTCTGGGCGCAGAGGATTTGGGGTCAAAGCCGATGACTTGATCGATGTGCTGATCGCCTCAGCCAAGCGGGAAGTTGACGCCCGCCATGCGCAGTTGCCGGATTCCGAACGCCAGAGAATTGCAGAGCAGATTGCGATCGGTGCCCTGCGTTATTTCATGCTCAAGTACACGAAACAGTCAGTGATCGCCTTTGATTTCAAAGATGCGTTGAGCTTCGAAGGCGAAACTGGGCCCTACGCGCAGTACGCCGTAGTACGAGCAACGAATATCTTTCGCAAGGGTGGCTTAGATCCGGAGAGCTTCTCGCCGCAGAATATTGAATTCGAAAAATTTCTCGAACCGGACGCGAACGACGTATGGGAGCTCTGGCTCGCTGCTTCAAAAACCGCATTCGTAATTGATCAGTGCATCGCCACAACTGAACCGGCCTATCTTGCAAAGCACGTCTTTCAGCTGGCGCAACTGTTCAATACTTTTTATCACCGTTATCCGATCCTGACTGAATCAGATGAGGAGCGGAAAAAGTTTCTGCTGGCGACGACCGCCGTCGTGCGGCGTGAACTAATCAGGGCATTAGAGGTAATGGGGATTAGCGTTCCGCCCATTATGTAGAACCGATCAGGCGGCGTCTTACCAAATTGACATTGTATTACTACATGTGTAATCTACCCACATGGCGATCTTGTACTCCCAGGTGTCAACCAAGGGCCAGATGGTAATTCCAGCTGAGCTGCGCGATGCGCTGGACTTGAAGGCGGGCACGAAGGTGGCTCTACAGTTGGAAGGCAAAGCAATCCTGCTTCAGCCGATCACTGAGGAATTCATAGACTCGATCCCCGGCAGCCTAAAAGGTCCGTCACTGAGTGCAGTGCGCGAACGCCAACACCGCGATGACAAGCGATGACATATGTGCTGGATGCCAGCGCTTTGCTTCGCTATCTTGATCGCGAACCCGGTTTCGACCGAGTTTCCGGTTTGCTAAAACGAGCTGCCCGTGGAGAGGTTAACCTACTGGTCTCCGCAGTGAATTGGGGCGAAGTAGCTTCCGTGTTGCACAAAGTTCACAGCTTGTCTGTCGCGCGTGTCACCATGAGCAAACTGCGCGCTCTGCCTCTTACGATAGTGGCTGCCAACGCAGACCAGGCTGAGCAAGCTGGGGTATTTACGCAGGACTTCAAAACACCATATGCCGACGCCTTTGCCGGCTCACTGGCTTTACGTGAGAAGGCCACCCTCGTCACCGCAGATTACGATTTCAAGTCCGCGGCCCACACCATCAAAATCGAATTCTTACCAAATAAATAAAGTAAGATGCGCATTCCTGATCTGATACTGGCCCAAGTACTGTCGAACCCGGATTCAGGCGTGGTGCCCTCTCGCCCACCCTGCCTTGCGTCCTAACCTGTCAATTGGCGGGAAAGACTCGGATGTGGTCACGGTCCATTCGGGCGGCTGTGACCCCGACTGGATGGCTTCATGCAGGAGTTGAATCGCCGTTCCCATCGGCGGCGGAGTGATCACGGTTGCGGCGAGCAGTCCGTCCCGCACCCATTTCTGGCCTCCTTCTGGGGCGCCGTCGCAACCGGTGAACGGCAGAGTGAGCCATTTTCTTCTTTCGTCGGCATTAGGCATTTCTTGAAATGCCTTCCGTGCACCGATCGACATCGCATCGTTCTGAGAACCAATGATGCGAATGTTGAACTTCCGGGACGTGCTCAGCGCGAGCCACGACGTCACTGCGTGCCATCCACTCTGTTCCGTCCAGTCTCCCCTGATTGTGTTCACGATCACCTGCGGGGGCTTTGCGGAGTTCATTCCTACCGAGCGAAGCCGGGCAACAGTGCCAGCGGAGGGGCCTTCTATGTACAACACTCCTCCTTCCTTCCCTCCGAGCAGGGTTTCAAATTGTCTTGCCTGAATTGCGCCGACATTTTCGTGATCAGTGGTCACCGCGAAGACTGGCGCATTGGCGGTTCTGCGAAGTCCAGGAAGGTAATCGACTTCACGATTCACAATTCCCCATGCGATGCCGGCCTCAACTGCGGCCTTTGCCACCTGGCTCATGCCAGTGCCCACCGGTTCCACCAGGATGGCATCCGGGCGTTCACCTCTATTGTGGATTGCGTTCAGCAGTTGCTGGGATTGATTGACCGCGTCATTCCCGGCAAAAATGACCGAAGTGTTAAGCCCTAGCCGACGAGCGGTCTCCTCGGCGGCCAGGGCTTGCTCCAGTTGGAAATCGTTGTCGGTAGTTATGAGAGAAACGAGGACATTGACTTTGCGCATGGACTCAGGCCTGCAGGAGCCAACGCGTCCGCAGGCGGAATCGTTGGCTCAGTTAACGCCAAACTCTCGGGCAAACTCCACGAGGCTTCGCACAGCAATTCCCGACGGCCCTTTTGCAATCCAGGGCTTGTTGTCCTCCATCCAGGCCGTCCCGGCAATATCCAGGTGGATCCACGGCGTGTCTTCGGCAAATTCTTTCAGGAACATTGCCGCCGTAATCGCGCCGCCCCAGCGTCCACCGGTATTCATGATGTCAGCGATACTGGACTTAATTTGCTCCTTGTACTCATCATCGAGCGGAAGACGCCACATTTTTTCTCCGGCTCGATCGAGTGCCTTAGTGAAACGCTGGTAAATGCCTTCATCGTTCGCAAAAATTCCTGCGTTCGCATGTCCCAGTGCCACGACGACCGCGCCAGTCAGTGTGGCAGCATCAACCAGGTGCGTACAGCCAAGCTGGCGCGCGTAGCACAAACCATCGGCAAGGACCATGCGGCCTTCGGCATCCGTGTTGATGACTTCGATCGTCTTGCCCGACATTGCGGTCTGAACGTCCCCCGGTTTCTGTGCCTTTCCCGATGGCATATTCTCCGTTGCACAAACAATCCCAATTACTTTTACCTTCGGCTTAAGCAGCGCAATGGCTCGCATGGCGCCGATCATGGTCGCTCCCCCGGCCATGTCGTATTTCATCTTTTCCATGCCATCGGCGGGTTTAATCGATATCCCGCCGGTATCGAAGGTGACGCCCTTGCCGACCAGCCCGAGCACGGGTTTTTCCGGTGCGCCCGCAGGTTCATATCGCATCACGATCAACGCCGGAGGCTCATCCGATCCCTGCGCCACTCCCCAAAATGCTCCCATCTTCAATGCTTTGAGTTTATCGGCGCCATAGACCTCGCACTTGAGGCCCACTTCTTTCGCCATTGCCTGCGCCCGATTACCCAGGATAGTCGGCGTCATCCGGTTTGAAGGCTCATTGACCAGCTCACGTGTGAAGTTCTGCGACTCGCCCAGCGTGCGCGCTTCGTCCAAGGCACGTTGAAGCGCCGCCTGATCTCCAGCAGCGACCACAGTCACCGATTCGACGTTCTGGTCTTTACGATCGCTCTTGTAAGTGTCGGGATCGAAGTTGCCCACGATGGCCCCTTCAACAACGGCTCGTGCGCCATCTTGCGCGGACAACCCTTCAGGCAGCACGAAAGCGAGACTACGCAGGCTGCGCGGTTTCAGTGACCTGACGGCAGCTCCGGCAACCTTGCGCAACTCGGAGCCAGAGAACTTGTTTGCTTTCCCCCCGCCCAAAAGGAGCAGACGCTTGGCCTTCAGCCCGTTTGGTTTATGCAGCCAAGTAGCTTCGAAATTCTTGCCGGTAACGTCACCGGAAGCGATGAGTTCGGCCGCAGCTTGTTGCAGCGGCTTGTCCGCGGAAACGAATGGTTCGGTTTTGTCTTTGTCGCCTCGATCAAGCACAACCGCAACCAGGCATTCAGTTTCAAGTTGAGCAGCAGGAGTGGGTGAGAATGTGATTTTCATAATCGGAAGAAACAGTATGAAAGGCGGGAAGGGAATTGTGCAACTGGGATGGGCTACGGAGAAGCACCGTACCCCTGTTCGTCGCGTTACCTTGCCTCGAATTCTTGTGTGTTGCGCAAGCCACAGCGTGTGCTTCTCACCACGCAAGAGAGTCGGCCATATCCGGTTAAGCATTTGCAAAATCAATGCCGTCCCGCTTGGCCTCAGAGATGCGATTCCTCTCAATGCAGTCCCAAGGAGGGGAATATGACAAGCATCAATCGCACACAGGGAAGTGGAAATCAGAACTTCAAACAAATCGAAGGCGACAGCTGGTCGAGCATTTACCTGCCAGCAATTTGCGCAGGAATTGTAATGACCGTCGTCCTGCTTCTGGCCGTCAGTTGTTCAAAAAAATCCGACAAGCCAGCCGCCAAAATTGACGCGCCCGCTTCGCCGGTTGTGGCCAGCTCCGCGCCGAACACCACGAGCACCGTGATTCCGGAAGCTCCAAAGAAAGTGAAGAAGCACCGCCCGGCCAACGCGACGTACGTAAATGGTACTTACGGGGTCTCGTTCAGCTATCCGCGGAAATACAGCTTGCAAACTGGAGACAAGAAGTCGCAGGCTCCGATACAGCCTAATTTCTCGAAACCAGGAGCGGTTCAAATTGCGACCGTGGATATGCCGGACGACTCATTTCCTGAGACGGATTTCTCTGCGGGGCTGATGAACCTGAGTGTCAAGCAGGGAATGGTCGCAGAGGAATGCGCGCAATTCGTTCCATATTCGCCGTATTCGAAGGACGCCGAAGTGGCGAAGCCGACCACCGTAAAACTAGGCGGTAACGAGTTCACTGAGCTGGAACAGATGAGCGGAGAGCTGAATCATCAGTCCGATCTGAAGTACTTCCATCTGTTCAAGAACGGCGCTTGCTACGAGTTCGCGCTCGACGTAGAAACATCCAGGAAAGCTGACGAGGATTTGGCGCAGGCAGATCGCGGCAAAATCTTCCAGAAACTGGAAAAGATCCTAACCACAGCTCGGATCAAGGACGTTGCACTGCCGGGAACGGAAAACGCACAGCAGCAAGACCCGGCGCAGGCCTCATCACCTGATTCAACTAGCGAGAAGGCCCAGGTTCTAACACCAGCAGAGCAGAAGTAAATCAACCTAGCCTAAGATACCCCATCCTTCCTGCGTTTTTTGCGGGAGGGTGGGGATTTTGATTCAGCGGTCGGGGGAAAAACTTTGGGTGTCGCTGAACCCATCTACGCTAAACACGTAGGGGTCACACAGCGTCGACGCCCAAGCGGTTTTTGCGGACAGAAGTCTCCGCGCCAAGTCACTTTTTTCGCGATCGGGCGATGGCTTCGCGAGCCTCCCGATCCGCTGTTCGACGCCGTTCGGTTTCGCGCTTGTCCCACAGCTGCTTCCCCTTGGCCAACGCAAGCTCAACCTTCACTCGACCATTTTTGAAGTACATGCGCGTGGGGATGAGCGTCAGTCCCTTCTGCTGGCTTTTGCCAATCAGCTTCCGGATCTCCTCTTTATGCACGAGCAGTTTCCGGGTTCGCAGGGGCGCGTGGTTGTAAATATTGCCATGTTCGTAGGCGCCAATGTGGCAGTTCAATAGCCAGAGTTCGTCGTCTTTGACCAGGCCATAGGCGTCTTTGAGGTTGACGTGCCCTGTCCGGATCGACTTAACCTCAGTACCTGTTAAGGCAATCCCCGTCTCAAATTTTTCCAGCAAGAAATAGTTATGTGAGGCGATCCTATTGACAGCGGCATCTCTCTGCCCGGCGGCGGTGGGGTCGCGCCGCGGATTCTTTTCGGCGTTGGGTTTGGTCTGATGCGCAGCTTGCCGGGCCATGGGGATAGAGTAACGCAGAAAACCAGTGCGCTAGTGGTTAGTGGCCAGTGGTGAGGAGAATTGCCGCTTCAGCCAGCACGAGCGTTAGGGTGCGTGGGCTACTAACCAGTAGCCACACTTTGGTATTAGCACCAATGTGTAACCGTAATGCAAACAGTAACTTCGACGTGGTTACTCGCGATGCTATAATCGCGGCACTCATTCTTTCTAAACAGTAGAAAGGCCCGGATTTTCACCGGGATACGATTGTCTGTGAGGACTTTTTGATGAAACGCGCAATCCACCCGGCGCTGATCTTCTTTCTTCTTCTGGCTTTGGGGCTTCCCCTCTCTGCTGAGAGTGCCAAGTCGCTCTACGCCAAAGGCAAGATCGCAGAGGCGCGCCAGAGCTACGAACAGGCTTACGATTTCTACAAACAAGCCTACGATCAACGGCCGCAAGACCTCACTTACCGCTCGGCGTACGAGCGCCTCAGGTTCCTTGCCGGTGCTTCTCATGTTCATCGCGGCCAGTTGCTAAGAGAAGCTGGCCGCCTTGAGGAAGCCCTGGCAGAATTTCAGAAGGCGGCCGATATCGACCCTGCAAGCGCCATCGCCAAGCAGGAGATCAAAGTTACGCAGCAGATGATCGACGCCGCAAAATCGACAACTCCACATGCTGCGGCCCCTGAACCGAGTGTTCTGGACAGGAGGTTGCAACAGGCCAGTGGCCCCGTGGAATTGGGGGCTATCCCCAACGTTCCCATCAACCTGAAGATTACCGAAGACAGTAAGGTGATTTACGAAACGATTGGCAAGCTGGCTGGAGTCAACGTGTTGTTTGACCCAGACTATACATCTCGCCGCATCAAAGTTGAGCTGAACTCGGTTTCCCTCGAAGAAGCGCTGCAGATTGTAGCCCTGGAATCAAAGACGTTCTGGCGTCCGGTGACGCCCAACACAATTTTTGTGGCTGCGGATAATCCCGCCAAGCGCAAGGACCTCGAACAAAGCGTAATCAAGACTTTTTATCTTTCGAACCTGTCCCAGCCCACCGAACTCCAAGATGTGGTAAATGCTCTGCGCCAAATCCTTGAAATTGCCCGCATTCAACCGCTGCCTTCAGAAGGCGCAATTGTCGTGCGTGGCAATCCAGATCAGATTGCGCTAGCGCAGAAGCTTGTCGGTGATCTCGACCGGTCCAAGCCGGAAGTTGTGGTCGATGTGGCGGTGATGCAGATCAATCGTGACAAGAAGCGGACGTTGGGTATTAATCCGCCAACCAGCATGACCGTGCAGCTGCAGCCGAACGTAAACACCACCACCACCACCACACCCACTACCACGAACAATGGCACAAATGGTACGAATAACGGAATCAACAACAATACCGGCACCTCGTCCGGCGGCTCCATCAATCTGAATGCTTTAGGCAATCTCAATGCTACGGATTTCCAGGTCACGATCAGTTCTGCCACAGTCACTGCTCTGTTTTCCGACAGCAACACTAAGCTGGTCCAAAATCCGCAAATTCGCGCCGTTGATGGGCAGAAGGCCTCGCTGAAAATCGGGGACCGCGTTCCGGTAGCGACGGGCTCATTTCAACCGGGCATTGGCGGCGTCGGAATCAATCCCCTGGTTAACACTCAATTTCAATATCTGGATGTCGGCGTAAATATCGACGTTACGCCGAACATTCACTCCAACGGAGAAGTTACTCTAAAAGTCGCGATGGACATTTCATCAGTGACCGGGCAATCCAATATCGGCGGCATCTCGCAGCCTATCATCGGTCAGCGGAAGATTGAGCACGTGGTTCGCCTGCGCGAAGGCGAAGCCAATCTGATGGGTGGCATGCTGGAGGACTTGCAGACTAAGAGTCTCACCGGAATTCCCGGGTTGGCGCAGATTCCGATCCTGAAATACCTGTTCGGGCAGACGGCGACAGAGCATTCAGAAACTGAAACTGTTTTCGTTCTAATTCCCCATATCGTTCGCCGCCAGGTGCTGAGTGAACTCAATCAGCAGGCCATCGACGTGGGAACTGCCAGTTCCATCGGCCTGCGCCGTGTGAGTCGCGGCACCCAATCTGCTCCCGCCACGCAAGCACCTGGCCCAGCTTCAGGAGCAGGTTCAGTCTCGGTTCCTCAGCCTCAGTCAGCGCCTGCAAGCTCGGCTCCTCCTCCGCCACAATTGATGCAGCGGGGAGCAGGCCAAGCCAGCTTCGCGTTCGACCCGCCCAGCTCTACCCAGAAGGTGGGGTCCACCTTTACGGTGAATGTCTTGCTGAATGGAGCACAGAATGTTTACTCGGTCCCCCTGCAACTCTCTTATGATCCAAAGCTTTTGCAGGTGGCGAACGTCTCCAATGGCACGCTGCTTTCACAGGATGGGCAACCCGTAGCCGTGGTCCATCGTGACGATGACAGCAGCGGTACCCTCCAGGTGACGGCGACCCGTCCGCCCGGCGCGTCCGGTATTTCGGGTCAGGGACCGGTAGTCACGCTGACGTTTGTGGCGAAAGCGCCCGGCCAAGGTTCGCTTACTATTGCCAAGGGCGGGGCCCGTGATCCCGCAATGCAGGCCTTGCCTGTCGCCGGGGCTACTGCGGCGGTTACAATTCAATAAGAGCAAATTTAGCTACTTACGCTCTTAGCCTATCCGCGAGATGGCAGCCTGAAGGGTTGCGTTTGATGACGCAAGCGTCAACTCCTGCTCTGCAAAGCGCTAAAGACTAAGGGCCCAAGACCGAAATTTTTTATGCAAATTGTGTCATCCAAATCGTTCGCTAAAAGGACGATGTCAAAAGCACGCGGCTTCACCCTCATTGAGTTGATCGTTGCGACCACGATTCTTGCGATTTTGACAGGGATGGCCATTCCCCTGGCTCGCGTAACGATTAAACGCGAAAGAGAGCGTGAACTACGGCGCGACCTCTGGATGATGCGCGACGCCATTGATCGCTACAAAGATGCGAGTGAGCGCGGAGCTTTTCAGCTCAAAGTAGGGTCAGAAGGCTACCCGCCGGACCTGGATACGCTGGTCAACGGTGTCGATGTGGGTGGAAAGAAATTAAAGTTTCTCCGCCGGATACCGACAGACCCGATGACGGGCAATACCGAGTGGGGGCTGCGCTCCATGCAGGACGATCCCAACTCGGACTCATGGGACGGCAATAACGTCTTTGACGTCTTCACGAAATCGCAAGGCACTGGACTAGACGGGACGAAGTACAAGGACTGGTGATGACATCGACGCGCAATGCAAAACCGAGCCGCGGCTTCACCCTCCTTGAACTAATGATCGTGATCAGCATCATGCTGATCCTGGTCACGGTTGGCGTGCCCCTCTATCGAAGC
>WNFR01004670.1_pt1 | contig 15794 bp, 7 predicted proteins | sample 5400221 | NCBI WGS metagenome assembly WNFR01 (sample SAMN13153357, study PRJNA577476) | soil metagenome | isolation source: 40 cm soil under Madrone tree | place: USA:California | collected 2016-06-14 | reverse complement strand
CGCTCCTGTCGCATGTAAGCCGAAACTTCGGCAACCATCTCTTCAATGCGCTCTTCGGTGAACTCGCTGGGATTCATGCGCGCCAGGACTCTCTCTCATTAAGTTCAAAGCTACTCTACCTTTGACTCTTTGACCTGTAAACCAGGCGGGCCAGAGCGCTCTCGCCGAATTTCGCAATCGTAATGGCGCTTGGCTCATGGCCGCGGACAAAACTTTTATCAACAATTACTGCAAGTGGCCTCACGTCACCGAGCACGAAGCCAATCACAACGGCCCAATAAAGCTTGTGAAGAGCCGCCTCCGCGACGCCAAACCGGCCAACGAGTAGTCCGCGCAGTCTGTGGTGCGGAACAAGATCTGCAAAACAGTGCCGTTTTTCTACGCGAACCTCCGAACATTCTGCGCCTCAGCGGTGTCCTTTCCCCGCACTCGCCACTAGCCACCGGCCACTTCTTCTTCTATTCTTCGGGGGTGTTTTCCCGTCCGCGCAAACTCGACACCGAAGACGAACTGTACCAGGCAGCGCTGCGTGCGCTAATGCGCCGCGCCCATTCGGTGCACGAAATGAAGCAAAAACTGGCCCGACGCACCGACAACGAACTTTTGCTCAGAGTCGTCATGGCGCGACTGAAAGAAAACGGCCAACTCGACGACGAACGCTACGCCCAGCAATTCACGCGCAACCGCACGCAATCGCGCAAGCAAGGGAAATTCCGCATTCAGCGCGAGTTGCGTGCACGCGGTGTTCCGGACCGACTGATCAGCTCCGCACTGGAAGAATCCGCCACGCAAAATGATCAAGCGGCCATGGTTCGCCAACGCATCAAACGCAAACTGAAATCCTGTCGCGGGGAAATTGACGACAAGAAGATTGCTTCGATTTATGGATCGCTGCTGCGAGCGGGATTCCCTTCTGACGTGATTCGCAAAGAGCTACAGCGGATTACCCACGAAGCTGTTCCGGGGTTCGAAGAGCCGTCCGAGTCCATCTAGCGGCCACGGAATAGGGCGGCTTGGGTGGTGCAGTCACGCTTGAAGTGTCTTCCTTGGAAAGGCCACACCGGCAAGATTGGCGGTGCTACTGGGCTCTGAGATAATGTGGAATTGCGGTTTTCTTTTGGAATGAGGGTGAAGTGACGGCGAACGCGACAAGTGCGAAGTTCATGAGCGGGAACGGGATTCGCGAGACATTTCTGCGCTTTTTTGAAAGCAAGGGCCACCGGCGCGTTCGCAGCAGTTCTCTCGTTCCGCACGGCGACTCTACGTTGCTTTTTACCAACGCCGGAATGAATCAGTTCAAGGACGTTTTTCTTGGCCTGGAGAAACGCGACTACACCCGCGCCACCAGCGCACAGAAATGTGTCCGAGCCGGAGGCAAGCACAACGACCTTGAAAACGTTGGGTTCACAAAACGGCATCACACTTTTTTTGAAATGCTCGGCAATTTTTCTTTCGGCGATTATTTCAAAAAAGATGCCATCGCCTACGCCTGGGAATTGATCACTTCACCGGAATGGTTTGCCATCGACAGAGAAAAACTCTACGTCACCGTTTTTGGCGGCGCGGAAGTGGCGCCAGGAAAAAAACTGGGCGTAGATGAAGAAGCGCGCGGTTTCTGGCTTGCGCAAAACGTCCCGGCGGAGCGCGTTGTTCCGGTCCCGGGGCTGAAAGATAATTTCTGGGCCATGGGCGATACTGGTCCGTGCGGTCCGTGCAGCGAAATTTTCAATTCAACCGCGATGCCAGCGGAACTTTGACTCCGCTGCCGAAGCCCTGCGTGGACACCGGCATGGGCCTCGAACGCGTCGCTGCGGTTTTGCAGGGGAAAATCTCCAACTACGACACCGATTTATTCGAGCCGCTGACCAGGCGGGCCGCGGAATTGTGTGGAGTCGATTTCAACCGCGAGGAAAAGTCTGAGGAAGGCAAAGGCGGCGCCGCTTCCCTGCGGGTGATCGCGGATCACGCACGGGCGACGACGTTCCTGATGACGGACGGTGTCCTGCCGTCGAACGACGGGCGGGGCTATGTGCTGCGCAAAATTATTCGCCGCGCGATCCGCCACGGCCGTTTGCTGGGCGCAACGAATCCGTTTCTTTCTGAAATGGTCCAGACCGTTCGTGAGTTGATGGGCGTAGCTTATCCGGAATCGTCCGCCCCGTCGGCGGCACGCGTCCCTGAGATCGTCTTCGCGGAAGAGAAGCGTTTCGGCCAAACACTCGACATCGGATTGAAGAGACTTGAAGGAGAGCTGGAAGAGATCCGCAAAGATCAGGACTGGAAGCAATCCGAGTGGCGAGCTACGGAAGATGCCGAATTCAAACGCTATTCGGGACAAGAGATTGAGCGTGCAGGCAAGGCTTACTCCGTCGCTCCCACCTACCCCGGAGAAAAGGCCTTCAAACTCTATGACACGTACGGGTTGCCAAAAGACTTCATCGTCGATGCCGCGCGTGACCTAGGAGTCGCGTTTGATGAACCAGGCTTTGAAAAAGCAATGGAGGAGCAGCGGACCAAAGCGCGTGCTTCGTGGAAGGGCACCCACAAAGAGGCGGCGAATCCCGCATTTGCAAAGATTGCGGAAACGTTCAAGACCGAGCCGGGATTTTATTTTGGCACTTGCGCGAAAGATTGCCGCATTGAAGCCATCATTACGAAGAACGGAGCGGTCAACGAACTGAAAGCCGGCGAATCGGGTGAAGTGGTTTTGGATCGCACCGCGATCTACGCCGAGTCCGGCGGGCAGATCGCCGATACCGGCGCGTTCTACGACAACTCCGAATCGCAAGTGCTGGCGGAAGTTTCTGGCGCGTATTATCCAGTCGCAGGGTTGGTCGCGCACCGCGTCAGGACGAAAGAAACCTTGCACGTAGGCGATCGCGTGATGGTGATTGCCGATGCCGACCGCCGTTCGCGCGTGATGCGCAATCACACCGGCACGCATCTGGTGCACGCTGCCCTGCGCAATATTCTCGGGCCGCACGTAAAGCAGGCAGGCTCGCTGAATGCTCCCGATCGCCTACGTTTCGATTTTTCACACTTCGCTCCCGTGGACGCTGAAGAATTACGCGACATCGAGCAGCAGGTGAATGACGAGATTCGCCTCAACACCGAACTCGAGACCAATGTCACTTCGCTCGATGAAGCGCTGGCTAGCGGCGCGCTGGCATTCTTCGGGGATAAATATCCTGAGCACAACGTTCGCGTCGTCACCGTCCCCGATGCACGCGGGCCTCGTGGGTTTTATTCCAAGGAGCTGTGCGGTGGCACGCACGTCAAACGCGTCGGCGACATCGGCGTGGTCAAAATCGTCCGCGAAGAGTCCGTAGCGGCGGGAGTTCGCCGCGTCGAAGCGGTCACCGGTATCGGCGCACTGGAACATTTTCAGCAGCAAGCCAGCGTGCTTTCGTCTGTCGCCAAACAACTCAACGTCGGCGAAGACGCCGTTCTGGCCACGGTCGAAAAACTGACTCAGACCGCACGGCAGCTTGAAAAACAACTTGCCGACGAGCGCCGCAGAGGCGCCCTCAGCCAGCTCGATGAATTGCTCGCCAAGGCCCAGACCATTAAAGGGACCAAAGTAGTAGTCGGCCAAGTACAAGGGCTAGACCGCGACGGCATCCGCCAACTAGTGGACAGCCTGCGCCAGAAGCTGGGTTCGGGCGTTGTGGTGTTGGGACAGGCCGAAGACGGCAAAGTGGCCCTGATTGCCGGGGTGACCAAAGACCTCACCGCTAAAGTCCATGCCGGCAAGGTGATACAGACACTTGCCAAACAGTTAGGCGGCCGAGGCGGTGGCAGACCTGACCTGGCGGAGGGTGGCGGAGAGGACACAAAAGCCCTAAATAGTACCCTTGGGGGAGTGCCAGCCCTCCTGGAGCCCTTGCTATAATCCCGTCAGATTCGCGGCCCCGCAGGGCCGCTAGTCCGCCTGGTCGAATAGGCCGGCGCAGCGCCAAAAACTGGACGACCGCCATTCGGTTAAGTCGCCCGTTTGCACGAATTTGTAGAGTCTAGTTGAAACCAAAGCATTTCAGGGTTTGTAAGCACAAACCCTGAAACCTAGACCGCCTTCCCCAAGGCAGGCCGTCCAATCGTTCATAAATTGGCGGCCACAGTAAAAGTCGATGGGTACACGAAGATCCAAACCGGCCTACTTCGCGATCGTGGTATCTGTATTTTGCGCGGGTGTATTCACGGCAAGTTCCGCGCAGGCGCAGATTACCAGGCTTGCCAACAATGACGGCCGCACGCTCTTCGTGAATGCCGAGCCGCCGATACTGCTGAAGATCGCATCGCGGCGACGCAGCTCCATCTTCCTGCCATCGGAACCTTCGTTTACGGGCAAAAATCGTCCCGCCATGAATCTGGACCGCGACGGGGCGGAAAAACTCGTAAGAGAAGCGGCGGAGCGGCACAGCGTCGATCCCGCACTGATTCGTGCGGTGATTGAAACGGAATCCAACTGGAATCCTTCCGCGGTTTCCCGCAAGGGGGCAGTCGGACTGATGCAGTTGATTCCCACGACGGCACAGCGCTTTGGAGTCAATGACTTGTACAGCCCGCAACAGAACGTCGATGCCGGGGTTAAATACCTCAAGACGTTGCTGGAACGCTACAATGGCAATCTGGATCTGGCCCTTGCAGCGTACAATGCGGGTGAGGGGGCTGTCGATCGTGCTCACGGCGTGCCCTCGTTCCGGGAAACCCGGGACTACGTGCAACGAGTGCAGAGTGCTTATTTCCGGCCGGGTTCGGGACGTCTGGATGGCGCGTTCATCAATCCTCGCGCAATCCGCAAAGCCACCGATCCCAGCGGCCGCATCATTTTTACGAACGACTAAGCGGCGTAAGAAGCATCTAAGCGGTTAGCGGTTTTGGGGCGGCGGGTAGTGCATGAAATTTAGCTGGAAAAATCTGGCGCGTGCCTGCAGCGGGTGTAACCAGCACGATTGGCGCTGGTTCCAGCGCTTTTTTTCTTCCCTTTTTTTCAACAACAGCTTCGCCCGCGTTTCGCCGGTTTTTGCTGTAGCGCTGCTCGCTGCGTGCAGCGTTGGTTTTGCGACAAACGCGGTAGCTTCCAATACGTCCGCTGATCCAACGGCATCTGTGAAGCGGCAGTCGGCGAGTTCGCAATTTGTGCGCGCACAAGACCAGCGCACCGCCCTCAATAACAAGGCGCCGGAAAAGCGCACGCTCGAGGATTACAAGCTAGTCGTCAACACTTATCGCCGGGTCTACCTGATTACGCCCCACGCTGCGGAAGTTCCCGATGCGCTGCTTGCCGTGGCGGAATTGTACAGCGAAATGGGCGAGCGATTCGGCAGAAGCTACTTCCAGTCGGCAGTGGATACTTATCAATTCTTGATTCGCGAATATCCCACTAGCCGGTATTGCCAGGATGCGTACCTGCGCTCGGGAAAGCTGCAGAAGGATCAGCTGGGCGATCTTGCGGGCGCGACCAAGACCTATGACGCGTTTTTGAAGAAGTTTCCACGTTCGCCGCGCAAGCGCGAGGCGCAAGAAGCGCGCGCGGAGCTGGCGTTGTTGCAAAATTCCGCACCGGCGGAAGCCGCGCCGAAAAGCGCGATTGCCAGAAGCGCGGGCTCGGATGTGGAGCGGCCAGAAGCTTCAAGACGCGCGACCTCGCCGGATACCGGACGTGAATTGCCGCGAGAGTCGCAGCGAGTCTCGCCTGCTGAAGAGGACAAGCAAATCGCGAGCGTAAACGCGGCTGAAAAAGCGGTGGCATCCACTGGCGCGGGTGGACGTGCGCCGCAAATTCGCAAAATCAGCGCCAAGGCTTTGCAAAATTCCACGCGAGTGACCATCGATCTGGATGGCGGTGTGCAATATATTTCCGGGCGGATTGCAAATCCCGACCGGATTTATTTTGATTTGCACGCGGCGAAGCTAACACCGCTGCTGGCGCACAGCAAAATCAAGACCGACGGCACAATTCTGAGCGCAGTGCGCGTGGCGCAGAATCCGTCTGGCGTGGTGCGCGTGGTGCTGGACGTGAACGGCGTAACGGATTACAGCGCTTCCCTGCTGAACAATCCGAGCCGGCTGGTGATCGATCTCTATGCGAATGAACAAGCGGTCGAGACCGCGAAGGCGGGCGAGGGCTCGGGAGAAACTACGGCATCAGAAAATGTGACGGCGGCTAGGGAGAAGGCGGCAGAGAAGCCCTCTGGAAAAACACAACCTGCAGCGGCGAGTGCAGTGAAGTCCGCAAAAGCCGAGACCGGTGAAGCCGGAAATGCCATGCCGCAGCCGAAGAGCAAGCTGGGGTTAGCGAATGTTGGCAAGTCATCGAGCGGCAAGCCGGACCTGGTACAACCAGCGTCTACGCCGCAGCCCACTCGTGACGGGCAATCGACATTGACACGCGCGCTGGGACTTAAGATTGGGCGCATCGTGATTGACGCCGGCCACGGCGGACACGACACCGGAACCATCGGTCCCACCGGACTGATGGAAAAAGACTTGTGCCTGGACGTTGCGTTGCGGCTGGGGAAAATTATTCGGCAAAGATTGCCGGGCGCCGACGTGATATTCACGCGTTCGGATGACACGTTCATTCCTCTGGAAGAGCGCACCCACATCGCGAATGAAGCGAAAGCGGACATGTTTATTTCGATTCATGCGAATTCCAGCCAGGATATGGGCGCGCGCGGAATTGAAACTTACTACCTGAACTTGAAGGGTTCGGCGGAAGCGATGGAAGTGGCAGCACGAGAGAATGCGACCGACGATCAAGGGATACACGAGCTGCAGGATTTGGTGAAGCAGATTGCGCGTACGGAAAAGATCGATGAATCGAAAGAGTTTGCTGAAGACGTGCAGGATTCACTGTCGAAGAGAATTCAGAAAACCTCGAGAACGGTGAAGAATCGCGGAGTGCGCAAAGCGCCGTTTGTGGTGCTGATCGGAGCGGACATGCCGTCGATCCTGACCGAGATTTCGTTCTTGAGCAATCCCGCGGACGAAAAAATGCTGAAACAGCCGGAGCACCGGCAGCGGGTGGCGGAAGGAATTTATCAAGGCGTCGCCAGCTATCTGCAAAGCCTGAACAGCATGGGCGTGAATCAGACCAACATTCCGGCACCTCGGCGCACGGATACTTCCGCGTCGGTAGAATCCTCTCGCAACCGAAATTAGCATTCTGGTGTCTAATAGAGTTACGGGGATGAGCGCACCACTTAAATTCCGCAACTTTTGCCTCGCCGCGATGATGTTAGCGGCCAGTGCGCCCGCTTTTGCCCAACGCGCGGCTGTACTACCAAAGCAGTTCGGCGAGTGGACGTCTGGGCCGGGACCAGTGGACGGGTCGAAGCTGGTAGTTCCTGATTCAGCATTGCTACAGGAAGCTGGCCAGACAAATGTCGAGATTGAGCGTTACACCGATGGCAAGCAATGGATTCGCGTGTGGCTGCAGGAATTCCGAGATCCGACTGGGGCCTACGAAGCGTATACATCCGAGCTGACGCCTGACTTGAGCGTGTCCACTCTTGGGCCATTTACGGCGGCAGGACACGATCGGATTCTGGCACTGCTGGGTAATCGGCTGGTGACGATTTTCCTGATTCGGAATGCGTCAGACGTGGATTTGAGCCTCCTGCTGGATGCGGTAAAACGGAACGCGGATGCGAGGCCGCTGCCGCCGGTACGTGCTTATTTGCCGGAGGAGCGGATGATCCAGGGGACGCAACGATACGCGCTGGGACCGGCGGGATTCGATGCGGCGCTGGCGACGTTGAACCAGAGCAAATTTGCCCCGATTACACCAGAAATTGGATTTGTGACCGGCGCGGAAGCAATGCTGGCCAGCTACCAATCTGAACGCAACAAATCGCAGGATCTGTTGATTATCGATTATCCGACGCCGCAACTGGCGGAACAGCGTCTACACCACATTCAGAGAGTGTTGGCTGCGAATCCGGCTTTGGCGGGAGCGACTGTGGAGCGGAAGACTTCACTGCTGTCGCTGGTGTTGTCACCAGTGTCCCGAGAGGCTGCGGCTAAATTGCGCAACGACATTCGCTATAACACGGCGGTGACCTGGAATGAGCCGTCGCAAACACTGACCGATCCGCCATGGCTGCTGGTCGTGAAAGGGATTTTTGTAGGCACCTTGGTGTTTTGCGGGATTGCCATCGTGATGGGCATAGCCTTTGGCGGGGTGCGCGTGCTGACCAAGAGATTATTTCCGGGGAAGGTGTTCGACCGGCCCCAAGACATCGAAGTGCTGCAGCTCGGTCTGTCCGGAAAGCGGATCGATCCGCGAGATTTCTACTAAGGTTCGGAACCCGCGAGCGGTTCAAAAAACTGCCAGCGAAAATATAACGAAAACAGCTTGGAAGCGTCTAACGGGAAGTCGCGGCGGGGTGCGTGCTTTCTGGGCTGGCGGGATTGTCGTAACATTGTCTGTCACAGTTCGATGGGAGTTCTAAAAACGAATGCGTGTTTTACCCGAGAGACGAACGCCAAGATTGGGTGTTCCGCAGGTCTGGCCGTTGGGCGTTGCGTGCCTGAGCGCTGCGGCGGCGCTGCTTGCAGGATGTGGCCAGAAGGACTCGGCGAAGGGCGCACCGGGAATGCCGCCCGGCGGGATGCCGGTGCAGGTGCAGGTCGTGAAGAACGACACCATACCGGATACGACGGAATATTTGTCGGTACTGAAATCGCGACACTCGGCCAACATTAATCCTCAGGTCGAGGGCCAGATCACGAAAATTTTCGTGAAATCGGGCGACCGGGTAAAGGCTGGAGAGCCACTGCTGGAAATCGATCCACTGAAACAGAAGGCGACGGTGAGCAGCCAGGAAGCGGCGCGGGCGGCGCAAGAAGCGAACGCGCAACTGGCAAAGGTCTCCTTCGAACGTGCCAAGCGGTTATCGGAAGCTGGGGTGATCAGCAAAGCGGATTTTGATACCGCGCAATCCAATTACGATGCGGCGGTGGCGCAGCTGAAATCCCTGGACGAGCAGGTCAATACACAAAAAGTGGAGCTGCATTATTACTCGGTGAGCGCGCCCATGGATGGAATTATCGGAGATATTCCGGTGCGAATCGGGGACCGGGTGGCGGTAACTACGTTGCTTACGACGGTGGATGAGCCGGGTGCGCTGGAGGCCTACATTTACGTTCCGGTAGAACGCTCGCGTACCCTGAAGGTTGGTTTGCCGGCAAAGCTGCTGAACGAGTCCGGCGAATTGCTGGCCGACACGGCAATCACATTTGTCTCGCCGCAAGTCGATTCTGAAACGCAAACGGTGCTGGCGAAAGCAGCCGTGCCCAATTCAAAAGCTAAGCTGCGAATTTCCCAACAAGTGCGGGTACAGGTGAGGTGGGGCCAGCGCGAGGGAGCTACAATTCCCTTCCTGAATGTGACCCGCATCAACGGCCAGTTTTTCGCGTTTGTGACGGAGAACTCCGGCAAAGGCACGGTTGCACGGCAAAAACTTGTGCGGATCGGAGACAACGTGGACAACAACATCGAGGTGCTGGAAGGGATCAAACCGGGCGACCATCTGATCGTTTCGGGCACACAGTTTTTGCAGGATGGAGCGCCGGTCACGGAGCAAGTAGTGATTTCTCCCAACCAGCAGGGCACGAGCAAAGAATCCGCCACTGCCTCTCACTGAACACTCTTCAAATATGGTGCCAAACAAGCACAATTTCGCATTGCCGGAGCGGCCGAGTGTTCGTTGATTTCTTCATTCAGCGGCCGGTGTTCGCGACGGTATGCGCCTTGCTGATTGTGCTTGCTGGCGCGATTTCGATTCCCACGCTACCGATCGCGGAATTACCGGAACTGGCGCCACCGCAAGTGATCGTGTCGAGTAATTACATCGGGGCGAACGCGCAGACGGTGGAATCGGCAGTCACGATTCCGCTGGAACAAGCGATTAACGGCGTTGAAGGGATGAAATACATTTCGTCCTCGAGCAGCAACGACGGTACGAGCCAGATTACTGTGGTGTTTGACGTTTCGAGAAATGTGGACCTCGCGTCGGTGGACGTACAGAATCGCGTGAACCAGGCACTTGCGCGCTTGCCAAACGCAGTGAAAAACACGGGCGTCATCATCACCAAGCAGACCAGCGGATTCGTTTTTGGTGGCGGAGTCTATTCCGAGACCGGTCAGTACGACAGCTTGTTTCTAAGCAATTATATCGACGTTTACATTAAGGACGCGCTGAAAAGAGTGCCGGGCGTCGGCGACGTGATTATCTTTGGCGAGCGCAAGTACGCGATGCGGTTGTGGCTCGATCCGGCAAGGCTGGCAGAGCGGGGCTTAACCGCTTCTACAGTCGTAAACGCGTTGCAAGAACAAAACGTGCAGGTCGCTGCGGGACAAATCGGCCAGCCACCATCGCCGACGGGACAGGCGTACCAGGTGAGCGTACGAGCGGTTGGACGGCTTTCCGAACCATCGCAATTCGACAACATTATTTTAAAGACGGGCGCCGACGGAACGCTGGTTCGCCTGAAGGATGTTGGACGCTCGGAGTTGGGCGCGGAAGACTACGGTTCCCTTCTGAGGTTCAACGGCCACGATGCGGTAGGCCTGGGTTTGACGCAACTACCTGGCGCGAACGCGCTGGACGTGGACCGAGCTGCGAAGGCCGAACTGGTGCGGCTGTCGAAGAATTTTCCCCCGGGACTGAAAGTGGCGGTCGCATTCGACACGACCACGGTAATTGGCGAATCGATTCGCGACGTGCTGCAGACGTTGGCGCAAGCCATCATTCTGGTGATCATCGTCATTTACATATTTTTGCAGGACTGGCGCAGCACGCTCATTCCGGCGATCACGATTCCCGTTTCGCTGGTCGGGACATTTATTTTTGTCAAAGCGCTTGGATTTTCGATCAACACCCTGACGCTCTTCGGAATCACGCTGGCTACAGGGCTGGTGGTGGACGACGCAATCGTGGTCATCGAAAATGTCGAACGGCACATCACCGAGGGAATCAGCGAACCGCACATGGCAGCATCGGCGGCCATGAAGGAAGTCGCAGGCGCGGTCATCGCGACATCCCTGGTGCTGGTGGCGGTGTTCGTGCCGGTCGCGCTGTTTCCGGGCACGACTGGAATTCTGTTTCGCCAATTTGCGCTGACCATTGCGTTTTCCGTTTCAATTTCGGCATTCAATGCATTGACCCTCACGCCAGCGCTGTCCGCGATTCTGCTTGGCAAACACCGTGAGCGCGCCAAGGGATTTTTCTTTCGCTGGTTCAACAAAGGGGTGGAGAAAGGCACCGAAGCGTACCGCCGCAGCATCGGGTACGTTTTGCAGTGGCGCGTGCTTGCGGTTGTCGCATTCTTCGCGACGCTGGGAATTACCTATTGGATTTATTCTCGCGTGCCCACCGCGTTTATTCCTGAAGACGATCAGGGATACGTGATGGTGATCGTGCAATCGCCGCAGGGCGCTTCGCTGGAATACACAGCCAACGTCTGCACGCAGATCGAGTCGGCGGTGTTGAAGCTGCCGGACGTCGAGGGAACCTTTTCCGTGGTTGGCTTCGGGTTTTCCGGGAACGCATCGAACCGCGCGATCGTGTTTGTTCCGTTGACTTCCTTCGACAAGCGCAAAGGCGACGCGCACTCTGCGGCGGCGCTGCTAGAGCGCATGCGCGGGCCGTTGGCAGGAATTCAGGGCGCGCTGGCTGTTCCGTTCAATCCGCCCGCGGTGCAGGGTCTGGGGAACTTTGGCGGTTTCACGTTTGAAGTGGAAGACCTGGGACGCAATTCGGTGCAGCAAATCGCGAACGCAGCCAACGGTTTGATCGGGCAGGGCAACACGAGCGGCACGCTGACGGGACTCTTTACGAGTTTTACGGCGAACGATCCGCAGTATCTGGTGCAAATCGATCGCGAAAAAGCGAAGAGCCTGCGGGTTCCGTTCACACAAATCACCGATGCGCTGCAGGTCTACATGGGATCCGTGTACGTCAATGATTTTGACTTCAACAACCGCTCCTATCGGGTGTATGTACAGTCGGAAGGGCGCTACCGCTCAAAACCAAAAGACATTGCCCAGTATTACCTGATGTCCGATCCCGGGAAGCTGATTCCGCTCGACAACTTTGTGAAGATCGAGCAGACGGCAAATCCGCAAGTGATCAGCCATTACAACTTGTTCCGGTCAGCGGAGATCAACGGAACCGGAGCGCCCGGACACAGCTCGGGACAGGCGATCGCAGACATGGAAGCGCTGGCGCGGAAAGCTCTGCCCGGTGGAATGACGTACGAATGGAGCGGACTTTCGCTGGAGGAAATTCAGTCGGGCGGAAAAGCTCTGATCCTGTTCGGGCTGGGTCTTGTGTTCGTGTACCTGACCCTGGCTGCGCAGTACGAGAGCTTCGTACTGCCGTTTATCGTGCTGCTGGCGGTGCCAGTGGCGTTGCTGGGAGCGGTGGGCGGGCTGGCGCTGCGCGGGCTGGATAATAACGTGTATTGCCAGATTGGATTGGTGATGCTGATTGGCTTGTCCAGCAAGAACGCAATTTTGATTGTGGAATTCGCGGAACAGTTGCGGGCGAAAGGAAGCACTATCGAAGACGCTGCAATCGAGGCGGCGCGCATCCGGCTGCGGCCGATTCTGATGACATCGCTGGCATTTATTCTAGGCGTGCTTCCACTGGTGCTGGCAACGGGCGCGGGCAAGGCCGGTCGCATCTCGGTTGGAACAACAGTGTTTGGCGGAATGATCGCGGCGACATCCTTGAATCTTATTTTTATTCCGCTGCTTTATGCAGTTGTGCGGACGCTGGTTCCGGGAGGCGGAAAAACCGCGGCGTTCAACGAGTAGTCGTTGCACATTCTGCAGTCGAGCAATTTCCTAAACTTTCTTTTGGTTCCTAAAATTTCTCTAGCCTAGAACCCCGCAAAAGCAAGCAACGGCGCGCGAATCGAATTAATTCAAATCAAAGTTTGCGTTGGACATAAAAAGTCTCGCCTCTTACTCTCCGTGGAACCTGTGGTGGCCAAATTTGAGATTGACAGCGGCTATGGCTGGGCGTAACCTGCCGACAATCAGTGGAGACCAGTTTGGCTTTTCTTGGGCCTCCTCGCAGGAAGAGCTGAAACGTCGCACCCAACTCTTGGTGGGCCGTTCCAGGAAGCCTAGGTCCCCGCACTCGAAGATCCAAAGAGCGCTAAAAGCAGAAACGCTCCCAGGGATTTGTGTCTTCCGATGCGGAAAACCACGCCGTTCTGCGCGGTGCAGCGCGATTCGGGAAGTTCCAGGGTGCCTGCAAATTCACACAACTAAGAGGTGGAGAAATGAAGCAATTGCTGGCCGCTGTTTTATTGGTTTTACTATTCGTGGTATCAGCTAATGCTCAGACTTTCCGCGGATCAATTAACGGCACGGTAACGGACCCATCGGGAGCTTCAGTGCCCGGAGCGACGATAAAGGCCACCGAAACTGCAACGAATATCGATCACACGACGGTCACGTCGAGTGAAGGTCAATTTGCCTTTCAGGACGTGCCACTCGGCCTCTACAAGGTAACCGTTACAGCGTCAGGATTCCCAACATACTCCGTGGACAAGGTGGAAGTGGGTGCGGGACAGATCTATACCCTGCCCATTCAGTTGAAGATGGGGCAGTCGACTACAACGATTGAGGTTTCTGCAGGGGCGGTTACCATGGATACGACCACGCAGACTCAATCAATGACGATCTCGGACGACACCGTACAGAACGCGCCACTGAATGGACGAGACTTCACGCAATTGATCGCAGTGCAGCCTGGGTTTGGTGGCTATAACGTCGGTGGGTTTGGTTCGTTGAATGGAACCCGCCCGAATCAAATCGATTGGCAAATTGACGGCGTGGACAACAACGATTTCTGGCACAACATTCCCGCGGTAAACCAGGGAGGCGTTTCGGGAATCGCAGGCGTGGTGCTCCCTATTGATTCGATCGTCGAATTCTCTTCGCAGACGCAGAGCGGCCCGGAAGCGGGGCGTAATGCTGGCGGAACGGTGAACGTGGTGACGCGGTCCGGCGGCAACGAATTGCACGGGTCGGTTTACTACTACAACCGGAATGAATATTATGCCGCGCACACGCCGTTTCTGCCGGCCGGCTCTAAATCGCCACCGTTGCGTAATGAAAACTACGGCGCATCGCTTGGTGGACCCATCTTCAAGGACAAGCTGTTTTATTTTTTCAACTACGAAAAACAGCAATTCGATATCGGCCTTTCCGGCGTTGCGACGGAGCCGTCGACGGCATGGGTGGCTAATGCCGGCGCGGTACTCGCGAAAGACGGCGTTCCAGTGAGCTTGGCTTCATGCAATGCTCTCGCCGCACTAACAAGCCAGCTGCCGGCGAGCCAAATTCCCGCTGGGTGCCAAACTTCCGGGACCGGATTTTGGCCGACCTCAGGCCCGGGTTCCATTGCAGGTCTCGCCGCGATTCCGAACAACTATTTCGCTCCCATCGCCGAGACCGGTTACAGCTACAACGGGGTCGCAAGGGTGGATTATGAGCTTTCTAATAAACACCATCTTTATTTTCGTATGTATGGCGGGCAGGGCAGCCAGACCGCGCCTCTCGGAGGCAGCCCGGCGCTGGGCACGGCCAGTTCAAACTTAAAGAACTACTTCGAGGTCGCTCCGATCCATGTGTTCAACTATTCGGCGGTGCTGAATTCCACGTTCACTTCAAAGGTGACCAACCAGCTGCTGTTCGGCGCGAACTATTTCAACCAGGTGTTCAGCGATTTCGCCAACGGCTTTAACACCCAGAGTATGGGAATATTTTTAAGTCCGGATGCCGTGAATAAGGGCAAGTACATTCTCGGCGCCCCGAATATCGTCATCGCGCCCCCATCGACTAGTGGATCCGGAGGATTTGAGCAGATCGGACTGACTCCGCCGGAAGGAAGAAATGACTTAACCTGGCACATCACCGATGTGGTTTCCCAAAGTCTGGGAACGCACACTCTGCGCTACGGGGCGGAGGTGCGCCAAGCACATCTGAATGAGTTCTATCATCGGCGTGGAACTGGTAAGTTCGTTTTTGATGGATCGTCAGGTCCTTGGGCGACTGATCCGACGGTGGACCCGTTGACAGGTGCCCTGGCTGACTTCCTGGCGGGCGATGTAGCGTCCTCGACGATCGCCGTGGGCAATCCCGAGCGTTTCGTCGTGGTGAACGCATTCAATCTCTTTTTCCAGGATAGCTGGCAGACCAGCAAGAGGTTGAACCTGACCTTTGGGCTTCGGTACGAGTATTTCGGACCGCTGCACAGCCAGCACAATGACCTCGCGAACTTCATTCCAGGCACAGGTTTCGTAGCGATCGGAAGCGGGAACCATCTATTTCCCGCGGACCGCAACAATTTTGCGCCGCGTTTCGGCTTTGCTTACCAAGCAAACCAAAGGGGTGACTTCGTGGTGCGCGGAGGAGTCGGCGTCTTCTACGATCAGATCAACTTAAATCCCTTCCTGGATTTCCGTCCACCGATCGCCGCGCCATCCGGAATTCAGGGCAACCCATTCGGATCCACGCCCATTTCTACCTACGGTGTAGACTTCTGCGGAAACACGGGCTACCAATGGGATAGCGTCCAAGTGCCGGGCCAAGTGTGCCCCGCTGGGACACCCAATGCGGGCCTAGTGAATGCCGCAGGCTCGATATTTGCACCCGTCCAGCCTTGCACCGATCCGAATTGCGCCGCACCGACTGACCCGAAGGGGCTTAGCGCTTACTCGGTGAGTCGCAATTTCCGTACGCCATACTTTTTCAACTACAACCTACAGAT
>WNFR01003701.1_pt1 | contig 15799 bp, 14 predicted proteins | sample 5400221 | NCBI WGS metagenome assembly WNFR01 (sample SAMN13153357, study PRJNA577476) | soil metagenome | isolation source: 40 cm soil under Madrone tree | place: USA:California | collected 2016-06-14 | reverse complement strand
CGCATCTCATTAGATTGACTGGCGTAACCGATAATTTGGACGATCCATACTCTCCTGATACTTGCTGGTCGCCAGTTTGAAATCCTGACTATCGCTACTTCAACCACGCGTCGCCAACCACAATGTCAACTGTCACCGGGACGCTGCGAATGAACTCCCGTGCCGCTGCAATCATCTCGCGATCCATGATCGCCGCGCACTCATCGGCTTGAGCCTCGGCCACTTCGATAACAATCTCGTCGTGAATGCAGTTCACAATCCTGGCGTCTATCGGCGTGAGGGCGTCGTACAGCAGCGCTAGCGCACGCTTGATGATGTCCGCCGATGAGCCTTGAATCGGCGCGTTCTTTCCCAGCCGTTGAGTCGCCCCCACCTGACTGCGATCGTTCGCATCGAAGCTGAAATAGATCAGCCGGCCGGAGCGCGTGCGGCTCTCGCGATCACCCACCGCGCGGTCCGCCGCATCCCGCAAGAAAGCGGCGACTCCGCTATACGCTTCGAAGTATTTGCGCAGCAGGCTCTCGGCTTCTTCCAGCGAACATCCGATTCGAGCGCCCAATCCTGGCGCGCCCAGCCCGTACATTATTCCGTAGTTGAGCTGCTTTGCTGCCGCTCGCTGATCCTTCGATACCTGTTCCAGCGAGATGCCAAACATCTGACTGGCGGTTACGCAGTGCAAGTCCTCACCGGAGAGTAGGGCCTTAACCAGCGCGGTGTCTTGCGACCAGTCGGCAAGTATTCGCAGCTCGATCTGCGAATAGTCCGCGATCACGAGCTTACGGCCTGCCGGCGCACGAAAGCACGAACGGTACTCGGGTGTGTTGGGAACCTGCTGGAGATTCGGGTCCGAACAACTCATGCGTCCGCCGGTCGCGCCCATCTGCCTGAAATCCGCGTGTATCCGTCCAGTCACTGGATTGATGTGTTCGAGCAGCGCCAGCCCGTAGCTTGAAAGCAGCTTCTGAACGCTTCGGTACTCCAGCAGTTTCTCGATCGCTGGATGCTCCTTCGAAAGAGGCTGAAGCTGCCAGCTTCGCGTGCCTTCGATCTTGATGCCCATATTGCCAAGAGCTTCGGTCACCTGGGTCGGGCTATCGAGGTTGATATTTGGCGGTTCGCCGAAGAGCGTGAGCTGCGGAACGCCCGCTGCCAGCTCGCGCCGCAGCTCATCAGACAACACCTCGTGGGCACGCTCGAGATTGACAACCAATCCTCGCCAACAATCTGCATCAAGCGCCATTCCCGCAAGCTCCATCGCTGCGATCGGAAGAACACTTTCAAACTCGAGCGTCGCAACTTCCTCCAGCTTCAGCTCCCGAAGCCCGACAGATAGTTTCTCGTACAGCGGCAGCATGAGCGCGGCATCCTTCGCGGCGTACTCGTACTGTTCCTCGGTGAGCTGGCCTGACCAGTCGCTCACTTGCATCGATTTGTCTACAAGCTCGCCCAGATGCCGGTCGCTTACGGCCGCAAGTCCGTGCCCGCCTTCGTTCCGACCTGCCCCGATCAACTGGCTCGCCAGCAAAGTGTCGAACAGCCCGCGCACTTCCAGATCGAAGTGATGAAGCAGCATCTTCAAATCGAACTTGGCGTTGTGGAAAACTTTGACTGGCTGCGCCGATGATAGCAACTCCCGCAGCCCGTGATTCCTGAGCGCCGGAAGCTGGAGAAGGTCGATGACGAAGCTTTGTTCGGGAGTTGCGATCTGAAGAAGGCGCACCTCGCCTTCAAAGGGACTTAGTGAGGTCGTTTCGGTGTCGACGCCGATAACCGGTTGGCTGGAGATGGCTCCCAGGGCCTGTTCCAGGCATTGTTCGGTATTAATGAGTTTGAAGGGCGTCCTGCTCAATTCGATCTGTCTCCCTCACCGGCGTCCGCCGCCGCCGCTCGATCCAGCGCAAAAGGGCCGGTCACGCTCGATCGGGCCGCTCGCTTGAGAAAGTCACAAGTGCTCGATATAGTTGATGATTCTTACATCAAGGTTATGCACAATCAAGCATTCGCGGCCACACCATCTTTATGACAGCAGCTCTTGGCACCCCGTCGAAAGAACAGACCGAACAACGACGTGAGGAGTTCATGCGCCGTATACCCGGCGGCATCGCGGTCTTCCCTGCCGCGCCGACTGCTGTTCGCAACGCGGACGTCGAGCACGAGTATCGTCAGGACACTGACTTCTACTACCTCACCGGCTTCGAAGAACCAAACGCGGTTGCAGTGCTAACCCCCGATCACCCCGAGCACAGATTTGTCTTGTTTGTTCAGCCCAAGGACCGCGAGCGCGAGGTTTGGACCGGCTGGCGCGCGGGAGACGAGGGCGCTAAGCGTGACTACGGCGCCGATGCGGCATTCACGATAGACAAGCTCGACGCGGAACTTCCCAAACTCGCTGAGAAAGCAGACCGAGTTTACTATCGTTTCGGCGGCGACCCGGCGTTCGACGAGCGGCTGGTTGGATTCATGCGCCGCTTCCAACGACAGCGGCAGCGCGAAGGCACTGGCCCGACTTCGGTGATTGATCCCGCGGAGAAGCTCCATGAAATGCGGCTCGTCAAGACGCCTGACGAACTCAAGTTGCTTCGACGAGCTGTTGATATCACCTGCGAAGGCCACCTCGCCGCGATCGGAGCGCTCAGGCCCGGCGCTTATGAGTACGAGATCGAAGCGGCGATAGGCTACGTCTTTCGCAAGAGCGGTAGCCCGCGATGCGGCTATGCAACGATCGTCGGGTCGGGCGCTAACGCAACTGTGCTTCACTACACAGTCAACAACCGGCGCATCGAGGACGGCGATTTGGTGTTGATCGATGCGGGCGCCGAGTTCGGCTACTACACCGGTGACGTCACCAGGACGCTGCCGGCAGGAGGAAGATTCACCGGCGATCAAGCTCTGTTATATCAGCTCGTGCTGGATGCCCAGCTTGAAGCGATTGACCTGATTCGGCCGGGCGCGGCTTTCATCGAGCCTCACGACCGCGCGGTACGCGTCTTGACCGAGGGACTGGTTCGGCTCGGCTTGCTTGAAGGCGAGATCGACAAGCTCATCGAGGAGGGCACGTTCAAGAAGTTCTTCATGCATCGCGCGAGTCACTGGCTCGGGATGGATGTGCACGATGCAGGTCCGTATAAGGTAGCCGACGAATGGCGCCGGCTTGCGCCGGGTATGGTGATGACGGTCGAGCCTGGACTCTACATTGCAGAAGACTCGGAAGGCGTCGACCCGCGTTATCGAGGAATCGGCATTCGCATCGAAGACGATGTCCTCGTAACCGAAGACGGACATCAGGTGCTTTCGGCGCGTGTGCCCAAGACGATCGCGGAGATCGAAGGCGCTATGGTTGCTTCGCACTCGGCGAGTGACGGCGCAAAGTGAAGGGAAATGATGCTTCGCAAGCAGACTATTGCCTGTTTCGCGGCTCTGCTGATATCGCTGACTGCTCATGGACAGACGCCGCAGACATCGATGAAGGGCTATGAGCTATATAGCTGGAAGATCAAAGGTCACTGGTACTATTCGCTGCTCCCGGGAACTAACCGCGTGAAGACGTACAACGAAATAACCGCAAGCAGCGTAGTCAGGCGCGACGCCGCCGGTCTAAAGTCCGAGCTTCAAGAGTTGCCAAAAGGCGCAGAGGTGTTTTGGATGTCGGATGCCCCAGCCGGGGCGAGCAAGTCAACTGCAGGTCAATCGCTTAATGTGAAGCACCCTTCCCGAAAGCGGATCAAGGGCATCAAAGCCCTGTGTGACAAGCTGGGGATCAAACTCAGGCTCACTTGAATCACCGTCCATATTCAGAGACTCCGAGGCCTCCGCCACAGAAAGATTTTTTTTGACAATCGCGTTTTCTTCCGGGTAATATTTCCGGCGTGGACAATGTCTGCCGAAGTTGCTCGTGGCCTAGTAGCCAGTCTGAGACGAGCAACACGGGGGAACCAAGGCCCTGCCAAAAAAGGCGGGGCACGGGGCGCATCGAGCGAAGCGGCAACCGCGCCGGTGCTCGTAGGACACTTCCAGTCCGAGCCCGTCAGCTAACCTCGTAGGCTAAAAGGAAGGGCATTATGCCGCGACGAGTTTGCGGAGCGCATCGCTCCGTGCTTTTAGTTTTCTTCACCTCGCGCGGCTAATTCCCTTTGTAAAAAGTAAGAGCAATCTGTTCGGTGTATACAGGCGACGCCTATTTGCACCGAAGAGGAGATATCCTTCTATGAAAATCCAATCAGGGGGGCGGACGACTGTATGCCTCGCGTTGATCACGTTGTTGAGCGCGTCCCTGGCGAGCACGCTTCAAGGATGCGGAGGTCAGGTAAGCAAGGGGGGCAATAGGGTAACGCTGATCCTGGGCGGCTACACGACGCCGCGTGAAGCTTATGACAAGGCCCTCATCCCGGCGTTTCAAAAGTACTGGAAGGAAAAGACCGGGCAGGATGTCGAGTTCCAGGAATCCTACCAGGGCAGCGGCGCCCAGTCTCGGGCGATCATAGGCGGATTTGAAGCGGACATCGCAGCTCTCTCGCTCGAAGGGGATATCGACAAGATCGCCGAAGCCGGCCTCATCACCCACGATTGGAAATCGACGCCGAACCGGGGAATGGTGAGCACTTCGATTGTCGTCATAGCCGTGCGGCCGGGGAATCCCAAAAACATAAAAGACTGGCCCGATCTAGCTCACCCGGGTCTCAATGTGTTGACGCCCGATCCTAAAACATCGGGCGGCGCCCAGTGGAACATCAACGCAATCTACGGCGCTGCGCTGAGAGGATTCGCCGGCGTAGGAAAGGACGACAAGGCCGCTGCGCAGGAGTTTCTCAAGAGCGTCCTTCGTAACGTCTCGATCATGGACAAGGGCGCTCGCGAATCGATCACGACCTTTGAGAAGGGTGTCGGCGACGTTGCGATCACCTACGAGAACGAAGTGCTCGTGGGCCGCCAGTCCGGCCAGAACTACGATTACGTGGTCCCGCACTCGACCATTCTGATCGAGAATCCGGTCGCGCTCGTCGACAAATACGTTGATAAACACGGAGCTCGCGAAGTAGCCGAGGCATTCGTCAATTTCTTGTGGACGCAGGAAGGGCAGCGCGGTTACGCGAAGTATGGCTTGAGGCCCGTGGTCCCAACGGCGGTGGCCGGAGAGGTCCTCGCGCAGTTCCCTCCCGTGCAGGACCTTTGGAAGGTGGATTATCTCGGAGGATGGAAGAAGGTCACCGACGAGATCTACGGACCTCAGGGCGTTTACTCTAAGACCTCCGACGAGCTTCAAAAGTCTAGATGAGCAGCGCGCAAGCAAAACTGAATACTCCGAAGCCGGTCGTTTCGGTTCGCGTTTTGTTGCCGTGGGGCAGATGGGGGCTGCGAATCACAGCGTTCCTCTATCTAGGCTTTATGGTGGTGCTCCCCCTATCCACAATGATCAAGAACGGAGTGGCCGATGGACTCCCGGCTTTTTGGGGCGACGTGACGAACCCAACTGCTTTCGCTGCTCTCAAGTTGACGCTGACGACCTCGATTATCATCACGATCATCAACGCGGTGATGGGCACGTTGACAGCCTATGTCCTGGTGCGATTTCGGTTTCCGGGAATGGGACTGCTCAACACGTTGATAGACATGCCGTTCGCGATTCCAACGCTCGTGACCGGGGTGATGCTCGAAGCTCTCTACGGCCCGCAGCGCACAGTCGGCGCGTGGCTGAATGCGCACGGCATTCAGGTCATCTTCGCAACGCCGGGAATTGTGCTCGCCCTGCTGGTCATCACTTATCCGTTCGTCATTCGAGCGGTTCAGCCCGTTTTGATGGAGGTCGAAAAGGGGCAGGAAGAGGCGGCTTACACGCTGGGCGCGTCGAAGTGGACGACATTCCGGCGCGTAGTCCTGCCTTCGATTGCGCCGGCAGTGATCACCGGGTCGTTGTTGTGCTTTGCGCGCGCGCTCGGCGAGTTTGGCTCAGTCGTTGTTGTCGCCGGTAATATTCCGGGCGTCACGCTGACCGCGCCAGTCTACGTGTACGGACAGATCGAATCGCAGAACCAGCGCGGCGCAAGCGCGATGTCAATCTTGCTGCTGGCGCTCTCATTCACCTTGATTCTGACGGTTGAGTGGATGCAGGGCCGCAACAGGAGAACCAATGTATCGAGCTGAGAACCTGGTTCACCGCAAAGACGCAGAGGACCGAGAGCCCGCGCAGAGAAAAACCTCTGCGCCAACTCTGCGTTCTCTGCGCCTCGGCAGTGAAAGAGCCTCTGGCAGCAAGACGCCCGGTTCAATCCGCGGGAAACTCGTCGAGTGGGTGCTGATCGCGATCGTTGTTTTGTACGCAGCGGCCTTGCTGCTAGCCCCGCTACTAGCGATCTTCTGGGGAGCGCTGGCGGAAGGCTTCGGCGCGGTCGCGCGCGAGATCACTTCAGCCGACGCAATCAGCTCGCTCAAGCTGACCTTGATAATGGCGGTCAGCGCGACCGTCATCAACACAGTGTTTGGACTCTGCATCGCGTGGGTGTTGGTGCGCGACAAGTTTTGGGGCCGGCGAATCCTGAACGGGCTTGTTGACATGCCGTTCGCGGTCTCGCCGGTCATCGCAGGCTTCATGTTAATTCTGTTGTTCGGCAGGACCGGATGGCTCACACCGGTAACGGAAGCGCTCGGGATCAAAGTAGTCTTTGCATTGCCCGGGATTCTACTGGCGACGATCTTCATTTCTCTGCCGTTCGTCATACGTGAAGTCGCGCCCGTGCTCGGCCAGGTCAGCCTCGACCAGGAAAACGCAGCGTTGACGATCGGGGCCAACCGATTGCAGACCTTCTGGCATGTGACTCTGCCGGCGATACGCTGGGGCCTGCTCTACGGCGTGTCGCTCACATTTGCGCGCGCAGTCGGGGAGATCGGCGCGGTCCTGGTTGTAAGCGGCGGCGTGAGCCGCCTCACTGAAACCTCAACTCTGTTCATCTTCCGTTCGCTCGATGATCGGAACTACGTTGGCGCGAACGCAATGGCGGTCGTGCTGGCAGGAATCTCATTCGCCATATTGACGGTGATCGAGTATTTGAAGAAGCGAACGGAACGGACTCGGACAACTTAACTACTCCATAAGAACCAATCCCCTGAAAACAAAGGAGAGCCTTTATGAACTTCAACAGAAAAACATCTCTATGCCTTCTGCAACTGGCCATACTTGTGCTGCTTCTCCCGTTGGCTTCTGCTCAGGCGCAAGCAAACAGATCGGACCCGCCTGTAGTCTCCAATCAAAGGGCGGAAAAAGGAACCGTCACGCAAGGAGAGGAGAAGGCCGCAGACATCGAGCAGTTGAAGTCACAAGTAAAGCAGCTCCAATCGCTCGTCGCGCAGCAGCAGCGCGCGCTCGCAGAAATTCAGAAGCGACTCGACGACACGGACGGCAAAGCGCGCGTCGCCGCGCAGGTTTCATCATCAAGACCCGACGGGACGGTCAGCGTGTCGCCCGACCTTCACACGGCGTCGCTCGAAGTCAACCAGGCTTCCGGGAACGCGCCCGCAGCGGGCCAGTCGAAGTCCCCCGACAAGCCCGCGGTGGTCGCAGGCTGGGGCGATAATCATGCTTTCCTGCGCAGCGCCGACGGAGAGTTCGAGACTCAAGTTGGCGGCTACGGGCAACTCGACTTCCGCGGTTATCAGTCGGGAAATCACCCTCCCAACAGCTTCTTTCTTCGTCGTGCCCGGATCGCTCTTGAGGGCAAGCTTGAGCGCTACTTCGATTTCAGAATCAAAGGCGATTTCTCGGATCCCGTCACCCCGTTGCGCGATTTCTACGTGAACATTCATCGCGTCGACGAGTTCCAACTTCGCTTTGGGCAGTTCCGCGTCCCCATCAGCCAGGAAGAGATGCGTACGGACAACAATCAGGACTTTGTCGAGCGTTCGCTGGTCAACAATCTCGTCCCAAGCCGGAGTCCCGGTCTGGGGGCTTCGGGTGTGTTGAATAAGGGTGTGTTCGAGTATCAGGTGGGAGCGTGGAACGGCAAGGGGCTTCTCGCCGCGAATAGCACCGGAACTCCCGAAACCGCCCTCCGCTTGCGCTTCAACTCCTGGAAGCATAGCGAGAATTTCTTTAGTAGGGGCTTCATCTTCGGAGGGGCATTTACACAGGGCCGCAGCGGCGGCGGCACAAGCGTCCGCGGGCAAACGGAAAGCCGCAGCATCAGCTTCTTCACTCCCGACACGGTCAACGGAAAATATATTCAAGCTAACGGAGAGATGACTTGGATGCTGGGACCTGCAGCGCTACGCGCCGAGTACGATCAAACCAATCAGCGGCGTGACAATCTTGGTCCAGGCGGCCGAAATCTTCCCGGCGTCGTAGCCAAAGGCTATACGGCCCAGTTCACTTACGTGTTGACTGGCGAAGAAAAGACCGAAATCACGGCTGTATCACCCAGGAATAACCTGTTTGGCGATTCGAATGGCAAGCAAGGTCTTGGCGCATGGGAGCTGAAGGTCCGCTATTCGAATCTTCAGATATCCGACGCCACCGCAAAATCGAATCGCGCCGGCACCCTTTACCTCGGGACAAACTGGTATATGAACCGGTTCGTGCGGTATATGCTTGACTTGGGCTTCGAGCGATTCAAAGACCCGGTGCGTTCGCCCAATCCCGGCGACAAGAACTTTTTCGTCGTTCTCAGCCGAGTTCAGGTGGCGTTCTAGAAAAAGCTGCGCTGAAATGATGAATACTGAATTGAATGACACTAGCCGGCGAATGTAAGATTTTCAGGTCACCATTCAGCACAGCATTTCTCGCTTTAGAATTTCAATGTCAATCATCCTCGAACAGATCACCAAACGCTTCGGCAACCAGTGGGTCGTCGACAACGTCTCGCTTGAAGTGGCGGACAAAGAGTTGTTCGTGTTGCTCGGGTCCAGTGGCAGCGGCAAAAGCACGATACTGAGGATGATCGCCGGCCTGACCCAACCCACCAGCGGACGGATTCTGCTGCACGGGCGCGACGTCACTGATCTGCCGCCTCAGCAGCGGGGCACCGGATTCGTCTTTCAGAACTACTCGATTTTTCGCCACATGACCGTTGCGGAGAACATCGAGTTCGGACTGCGAATTCGCAAAGTGCCAAGGGAAGAGCGAACGCGGAGGCGCGAGCAGTTGCTGGAACTGGCCGGACTCGCAGGGCTCGGTGGCCGGTACGCGCATGAGCTATCGGGAGGTCAACAACAGCGAGTCGCACTCGCGCGGGCGCTTGTGTACGAGCCTAATGTTTTGCTGCTCGACGAACCGTTCGGCGCATTGGATGTGAAGATTCGCGCGCAACTCAGACGCATCCTGAAGGAGATTCAACAGCGGCTTGCGGTGACAACCATTCTCGTCACTCACGATCAGGAAGAAGCGTTCGAGTTATCGGACCGAATCGGAGTGCTTGAACGCGGCCGCCTGCTCGAGGTCGGCGCAGGCGAGAACCTCTATGCTCGCCCACGGTCGCTGTTCGCGGCGACTTTTCTTGGAGCAGGCACGGTACTGGTCGGGCGGGCGGAAAATGGACAAGCGCGATTCGGTTCGCTAACCTTGCCGATCCCTGCCGAAAACCCGCACGACGAAGGCGCGCGGGTGCAGTTGCTCTTCCGCCCGGAGCAGGTAGTCCTCGGTTCAGAAACTCCGCCGTCTGATGTGCCTTTCATCGGCAAGGGCGCCATCATCGAAGAAAGCTTCGCGGGACCGTTGCGCCGGGTACGGGTGAGATTGCCCAGGCCGTCGGGAATGCGCCAGCTTGCTCCGCCGCCTCCGTTCGGAGAAGAGTGCTTGCTCGTTGATGCAACGCTGCCATCCGAGGTCTCCGTCAACGGGAAGGATTTGTGGGTCAGTCTGCGAGCGTGGACAATCCTGGATCAACCCGATCCTCAATTGCTCACCTGCGATCCGGGTGAAGGCTCAACGACGCCGCTCGCGATTACCCGATTGCTGGCGGAGCGAATGCAGGCTTCAACAATGGTATTGGCCGTAGCCGAGGACCCTGACAAGGGCGAGGCGTTGCGAGCGAAGCTCAGCGAGCGCGTGCAAGCAGAGTCGCTATCTGACGCTGGGCTGCGTGTTCGCTTCGGGCAGGCGGCGGAGCAGATTGCCGCCGAGCAAGCCGCGGCGCTGTACGAGATGTTAGTGATGACCGCTCGATCGCGATCGAGGGCCTCGCGGCTTCCGGTCCTTGAGGCCAGAGCGATGGCAAGACAGTTGGGCGAAACCTTGATGACCGTTCTTGAGCACACAGACGTTCCGGTGCTCATAGCGAAGGGAGAGCGAACCCGGCTCGAACGCATATTGATTTGCACGGCCGCAGGCGAACCGGGCAAGAGCGACGTCCGCGTGGGCGGGCGGCTGGCGCGTCGTCTGGGCGCGGCCGTGACGTTGTTGTACGTCGCAAGAGAATCGGAAAAGGTGAGTTCCCTCACGCGAAGTCACCTGGATCGCGCGGCAGCCACGCTCAAAGCAACCGACGTTGAAAGCGAAGTGCGAATCAGGAACGCAGCAACTCCACTTGCCGGAATAATGGCCGAAGCAGCGGAAGGCGATTACGACTTGATAGTCATCGGCGCTCATGGCCCGCGGTCCCGAATTCGTTTCAGACCCAACGACGTTATGCTTCAAGTGCTGGCGACGGCACAGCGGCATGTGCTTGTCGTCCCGCCCGATAGAGTTTGATCTGGCCAGGACGCGCGGGTTATCAGGTAGGTTAAAACTGTCTGCCTCGGTCAAACCCCAACGACTGGAGGTTAGAGATTGGCGAGCAACCCAGAGAAAGAGCGAACTCGAAAGATCATCGCGCGGCTAAAGAAAGCTTATCCCGACGCGAAGTGCAGTTTGAACCATTCCAATCCGCTCGAGCTGTTGATCGCAACGATACTATCGGCTCAATGCACCGACGAGCGCGTCAACATCGTCACCGCCGACCTGTTCAGAAAGTACCGCTCGTGCGCCGACTACTTAAAAGTACCAGCCAGCGAGCTTCAGAACGATGTTCGCACGACTGGTTTTTTCCGCAACAAGACGAAATCAATTCAAGGCGCCTGCAGAGTCCTCAACGAGCAGTATGCTGACCGCGTCCCCGAGACTATGGAAGAGCTGCTGGCTCTGCCGGGAGTGGCTCGCAAGACGGCCAACGTCGTGCTTGGCAACGCATTCGGTATCGCGAGCGGCGTCGTTGTCGACACTCACGTATCGCGGTTGTCCCAGCGCCTCGGCCTCACCGAAAACAAGCAACCCGAAAAGATCGAGCGCGACCTCGTTGAGCTTGTGCCAAAGAAAGACTGGATCGATTTTTCGCACCTGCTGATCTATCACGGGCGGCGCGTATGCAAAGCGCGCAAACCGCTGTGTGAGAAATGTGTGGTCGAGAAGTATTGTCCTTCGTCGCGGCTCAAGACCGGTGAGGAACCGGTGTGACGCACTCTTAGCGCAAGCCGCCTGCTGACTCATGTGGACCGCGGCGGCAAGTCTTCGCGCCGCCGCTTTCGTTTTCACGGCCCTTGAGATAACAAAAGGAAAAGCGGCGTCGCGAAGACTTGTCGCCGCGGCCCAAATGACTCACGGCCGGTGAATTCGCTGGGTCCTGCAAAACGCCCTGCCAAGCTGGCAGCTTGCGCTAGGTCACCACTTGAGCGGAGGTTGCTCGTCTTCCAGCCAGTCCCGAGTCATATCACACCACAACGCGAGCCCCCGCCACTCAGTGAATCGCGAGTAGTATCGCTCGATCTTCTTGTCGGAAGCTTTGCGCGTGCTGTTGTGCATCCGGGCGAACTTGCCTCGAACCCACGAATCGAGCGCGAGACCGTCGTAGCGGCCGACCAGCTTCAACATGTTCTCCGCAGCGTAGTCGCCTACACCCTTGACGCGCTTCATGTCCCGCTTCAGCTCCGGGGTCGGCAGCTCGCTCCGCAGCCAGCTCTCAGCGTCGATGTCTCCGCTTGCAACACGCTCAGCAAGCTCTTTCAAGTATGGCGCGCGATAGCCGGCTCTCACTTCGTCGCGGTAGAACTTCTCAGACATCGAGGCCATCGTTTCCGGGGTCGGAAACGTTTTGCGTCCGCCGCCTGACTCGCGGCCCAGCGCGTCAACGAGTCCATTGATCATCTTGTCCGTCAGCGCCCAAGAGCAGTTGGTTGTGCAGATCATCTTCACGACGTCTTCGAACACCGTGGGCGCACGCAGCAACCGGCCGGCGCCAGAGCTTGCGATCCACGCGAAATCAGGATCGTGCGCGACCGCGTTATAGAAGTGAGTCATATCATCGTCGAGCCTGAGCATGTGCGTAACGTCGCGAGTGATCTTTTCGACGGTGCGTGGTCCAACACTTCGAGCGACATTAACCTTGACGGCTCGTTTCCCTTCCGAGATCGCGACCGTAACAGGTCGGGCCTTGCCAAGGTCAATGACTCTCGTGAGCGTCCAGGTTTCTTGATTCAGCTCGAACGGTGGGAGGTCGTACCAGCCGTGACTGATGGCGGTTCGTCTGAAGTTGAAGGTTGGGGGAGTCGGGATTGTGATTTCCATATAATCAATAGGACCAATAATAAATAGTCAGGTCTCTTCATCGAGGTCCACAAATTCGTCGGCCTGCTCCATTTCGAAATACTGATCGAACACCTCGGCGGTTCGCGGCAGATCCAGGTCGCCCGAGAAGAAAAGGAATTCGAGAAATCGCTCCTTCGTCTGGCGTTCGTCGTCCACTACATCCTGACCGAAGCCGCCCTGAGTTATTGTTACAATCATTCGTTGCGGCGTGGTCTCTTGTGAGTCAGCCGGTGACTGAGTCGTCATTCCCCGCAGAAGCTCCAGGTAAGCGGGCTTGAAGGTGACAACGTAATAGGCCTTCTCCATTTCCATAATCGAGACCGGTTCCGCGTTCAGAGTTTACAAGTTCAGAGTTCAGAGTTCAGCCTTCAGGCTGCGCATTCGGAACAAGCAGGCTAAAGTCTGGACTCTGAACTCTGAACTCCGACCTTAGAACTTATTTCGCCCGGTCGTCGCGCCGATATGAACCGCGGATGACGGTCTTGATGTTTCCGCGGATGTTGAAGTCGCCTTCGATATCAACAGCGATCGGATCGGACGCGCGGACGAAGTCCGCGAGGATACGATTCACGACGTGCTCGTGAAAGATCTTCACGGACCTGAACGCATTGATGTAGAGCTTGAGCGACTTCAACTCAACGCAAAGTTCGTTCGGAACGTAGTCGATCTTAATTGTGGCGAAATCCGGAAAATCCGAAAACGGACAGATCGCCGTGAACTCCGGACAGGTGAACGAAATGTTTATCTCTTTGCCCTTGTATTTATACTCGAAGGTATCCAGCCCGGGGAGATTCATCGCCTCGGGCGGTGTCTCTTCGATAACCAGACCGGAGTGTTCCAAAACTTCTGATGTCATCGTCTGCTCCCTTCGCCCCTCAATCGTATGGAGAGGTTTTAGACTGACCTTCCCGGGTCAGGTTTCAGGAACGCGGTGTTAACGTTGTGTGTGTAGACCCCGGAAACGAGAGTCTACCAGCGTGCATCGACGCGGTTCAAACTCGCGGCGCCGCCATGACACGGTTATTGGTAAAACGCGCGTGGCCCTCGCGTGTTGTTGCGGGTGCGGAAGAGAAAGCACAACAGGAGTCCGGTAGCGAAACCGCCGATGTGCGCCATGTAAGCGACACCGCCCTGCGCGTGCCCGAAGGTCGAGGTGTACTGGTAGAATATCTGGATCACGATCCAGAAGCCGAGGACGACGACGGCTGGCAGTTCGACTGTAGTCAAGAAAAATCCAAGGAACAAAAGATTGCGCACCCGGTTTCGGGGAAACATGATGAGATAAGCTCCAAGCACTCCGGCTATCGCGCCGGATGCCCCAAGCGAAGGAATGGGGGAATTCGGGTCAACGAAAATCTGGGAGAACGACGCCGCCACTCCGCATACGAGATAGAAGATCAAGAACTTTCCGTGACCGAAGTTGTCTTCGACATTGTCCCCGAATATCCAGAGATAAAGCATGTTGCCGAGGATGTGCATCCAGCCGCCATGCATGAACATCGAGGTGAATAAGGTAAGCCAGACAAAGCTCGGTCCGGGCTCCTGAGGAACACCACGAACAGGTATCAGTCCCGAAGCCACCCGAGGATCTGCTTCGATACCCGGAGGTAGCGCTCCGTGACCGGGAGGTACTACTTGAACGTTGTGCGTGATCTTGTAGGGCACCGCGGAATATGCGAGCGTGAATCTGTCGTCGTTGAGCTGCAAGAAGAATACGACGGCATTAATCGCGATGAGGACGTAGACAACGTACGGCTTAATCAGCCGTCCTTGATTGTCGTCTCCGATGGGTATAAGCACTTATTACCTCGGCGAAAGTAGCATAGACTTTAGTCTGTGTCCGGCGATCACCTTTGCCGCCGCAACAAATGAAGTCTGCGCTACCTTCCGCTCCATCTTAATTTGCTTCGCAGTATCTCGAAGTAGTCCCGATCTTTCGCGGAGACTGTGTTGAATGTTTTGGCGCTCTTGCGGATCTCGACTCTGTCACCGGCCATCAAGGGCACTCCTGTTTGTCCGTCGGCGGTCAGCATGACCTCCTGCTCCCTGGTATTCATCTGAAGCCTGATTTCGACATCGAATGGAAGCACCAGAGGCCGATTCGTCAGAGTGTGCGGACAAATCGGACAGATGGAAATCGCCTCAGCGCCAGGCGCGATGATCGGTCCGCCGGCAGCCAGGTTGTAGGCGGTCGAGCCGGTGGGCGTCGCCACAATCAGGCCGTCCGCCCGATAGCCTGTAACATACAGCGACCCGACCCAGCAATCGATGTCGATGATTCGGGCCAGCGCCGATTTGTTGACAACGACGTCGTTGAGCGCGGTACCTGAACCTACCTGGTCGCCGTCTCGAAGCACTCGCCAATCGAGCATAGTTCGCTGAAGGATCTCATACTCACCCCGGACCACGAATTCGAGCGCCGGTATCGCTTCGTCGATGGCAAACTCCGTCAGATAACCAAGCGTCCCGAGATTGATGCCCAGAACAGGTGTGCCTCGCCCTGCCACCAGTCTCGCAGTCGAAATCATCGTGCCGTCTCCTCCGAGCGCTACCAGCAGATCACAGTTGTCGGCGATTTCTCTTGCGGAAGCGGAAAAGGTCCCCGGCGGCAAGTCCTTAACGCGATCGTTGACGAAGAGGTTGATCTCGTGATCGGCTGCCCACTCCGCGATTTGCGCCGCGAGCTCGCCCGCGCGTGGTTCACCTGGCTTGGTGATTATCCCGAGGCGTGCCGGTGGTTTCATAATCAAAGGGCAAAGAGCAAAGAGCAAAGGGCAAAGCGCACAGGGCAAAGCGCAAAGCGTGAAAGGCAAAAGGCAAAGGGCAAAGCGCAAAAGGCGAATAGCAGCGAGCAAAGAGGAGAGAGCGAAGGGGCAACCCTCGCACTCTGCTCTTTGCTCTTTGCCCTTTGCTCTTTGCTCTTTGCTTTATTCATTGACGGGCACCCACAACAGAATGCAACGAATTACTTGTATGTTGTCGGGCTGAACCCCGATTTCGAATGTGTCGTATTCGTTGGCGAGCGCGAGATATTCATCATAGAGAGCGCGAAGAGCTTCGCTGGCTTCCTGCTCGATGCGCTCGAGGTCCTCACGCAGTTCCTCTTCGTCGGCCCGGTATGGTTCCTCTTTCGATCGCGGCTCAGCGGAGCCGAACACAGCGCCTGCGAGCGTTGAGAACATCCCAGCCAATCGGTTTTCACTTTCGAAAAAGTGCAGCTTGTTCGAAATGAAGCTTTCCAGATTTAGACTTTCAGCA
>WNFR01003699.1_pt1 | contig 15801 bp, 14 predicted proteins | sample 5400221 | NCBI WGS metagenome assembly WNFR01 (sample SAMN13153357, study PRJNA577476) | soil metagenome | isolation source: 40 cm soil under Madrone tree | place: USA:California | collected 2016-06-14 | reverse complement strand
TCACGCCGGGAAAGCGGCTGTCGCTGGCAAAGGCGCGGCGGGGATCGATCACCGTGACGTCGAAATCCATCAGCGAGGCCATTGGCGCCAGCGCCTGGGCGATGTGCACGGCGCCGACCACGATCAGCCGCGCCGGCGGCACAAATACATGCACGAATATCTTCTGCCCTCCGGCATCGATCGTCTCGCTGCGGCCCGAGGCCATCGCGCGACGCGCGGCCGCGACGATGGCTGCGTCGTTGGCCAGCGGTCCACTGGCCCGCGTGGGATAGATCAAAGTCTCCGCACCGTCGCCCAGACGCGTCGCCAGCGCCACGGCCTGCCGTTTGACACGCGCCTCCTGCAGGGCCGCCAGCGTTTCGGCTTTCATCGCTCAGCCCACCTTTTCGACGAACACCTGGACCTTGCCGCCGCAGGCAAGGCCCACATCCCAGGCCTGCTCGTCGGTGACACCGAAATCGAGCACGCGCGGTTTGCCGTCGCTGATCGAGGCCAGGGCCTCCTTCACGACGGCGCCTTCGATGCAGCCGCCCGACACCGAGCCTACCATGGCACCGCTGTCATCGACGGCCAGCTGGCTGCCGACGGGACGTGGCGAAGATCCCCAGGTGGTGATCACCGTGGCCACGGCGACGCCCTTGCCGGACGCCTTCCATTTGCCCACCTGCTCCAGCACGTCATTGACTGCTTCGGTCATGGTCTACTCCTTGCGCAGTTCTGCGCGCCAATCCGCCAGACGCCTGTCTTTGCCACTCTCGTCGCCGAGCGCCGCGATCAGCCCGGCAAGGCTCTCGAGGTTGTGCACCGGCCGGAACTCGTCGACATGCGGCAGCATCGCCCGGTTGCCCTGAGACTTGGGTTCATATCCACCATAGCGCAAGAGCGGATTGAGCCAGATCAGACGGCGACAGGACTTGTGCAGCCGCTGCATCTCGTCTTCCAGCCCCGCTGCGCCCTCGCGATCGAGCCCATCGGTGATCAGCAGGACCACGGCGCCCTGCCCCAGCACGCGGCGCGACCATTTATGGTTGAATTCGTGCAGGGTCTGGCCGATGCGCGTGCCACCCGACCAGTCCTCGACCTGGGCCGAGGCCTTGGCCAATGCGAGATCGATGTCACGGTTGCGCAACGCGCGCGTCACGTTCGAGAGCCGCGTGCCGAAAGTGAAGCAATAGACGCGATCGCGGTCGCTCATGATCGCATGCATGAAATGCAGGAACATGCGCGTGTATTTCGCCATCGAGCCGGAGATGTCGCACAGGATGACCAGCGGCGGCGGAATCCGGCGCCGTTCCCGGCGTCGCAGATCGATCATGCCTTCGGGCCTCATCGCGTGCCGGAACGAAGCGCGGAAATCGATCCGCGGGCCACGCCGGGCCGCCCGATAGCGCCGCGTGCGGCGGTCCGGCACCGGCAGGCGGAGCTGCGCGACGGCGCGCAGGGCCTCGTCGATCTCGGCCTGCGACATCTGCTCGAAGTCCTTGCCTTGCAGCACTTCGCGGTCCGAGACGGTGAAAGTCGCCTCGACCTCGACTTCCGGCGGCTCGCCGTCATCTTTCGGCGCCTCGCCTTGGCCGGGCTGCAACGCCTCCTGCAGGCGGCGGCTGAGCTGCTTGCGCTCTTCCGGCGTGGCCGTCATGCCGACCTGCGGCAGCAGCATTTCCATCATCTTTTCGAGCAGGCGCGGATTGCGCCAATAGACGTGGAAAGCCTGGTCGAAGATCTCCCGCTGGTCGCGCCGGTTCACGAAGACCGAATGCAGCGTCCAGTAAAAATCCTCACGCTTCTTGAGACCGGCTGCCTCCACTGCCTCGACGGCGCGCAGAATTTGCCCCGGCCCGACGCGCAGCCCGGCCGTGCGCAAGGTGCGTGCGAAGTGAACGATATTGTTCGCAAGCTTACCGCCGCGCGGGTCGGGCTCCGAGAATGCCGGCAGCGCGTCCATCCAGGCGGCCTCAGCCCAGCGGCTGGGCAGCGATATCGGACTTCACCCTGCGCAGGATCTCGGCTGCTTCGGAGCCTTGCAGGCGCGCGATGTCGTCCTGGTATTTCAGCAGGACCCCCAGCGTGTCGTTGATGGTCTTGGGATCGAGGTCGAGCAAGTCGAGTTCCGACAGAGCCGTGGCCCAATCGATCGACTCGGCCACTCCCGGCGCCTTGAACAGATCGAGCTTGCGCAACTCCTGCACGAAACCCACGACCTGACGCGACAGGCTCTCCTTTACGCCCGGCGCCTTGACCGCGAGGATTTCCAGCTCGCGCTTGAGATCGGGATAATCGACCCAGTGATAGAAGCAGCGGCGCTTGAGCGCGTCGTGGATCTCACGCGTACGATTGGACGTGATGATCACGATTGGCGGCTCAGTTGCCTTTATCGTTCCCAATTCCGGGATGGTAACCTGAAAATCCGAAAGGATTTCGAGCAGATAGGCCTCGAACGGCTCGTCAGTGCGGTCGAGCTCGTCGATCAGCAGGACCGGCGCGCCACCGACCCGCGGCGTCAGGGCCTCCAGCAGCGGCCGGCGGATCAGGAAGCGCTCGTTGAAGATATCCGAGGCGATCTGGCCGCGATCATGGACGCCCTGTGCCTCCGCGAGGCGGATCTCGATCATCTGCCGGGCATAGTCCCACTCATACACTGCCGAGGAGGCATCGAGGCCTTCGTAGCATTGCAGGCGGATCAGCGGCCGGCCCAGCGTTTCGGCCACGACCTTGGCGATCTCGGTTTTGCCCACGCCGGCCTCGCCTTCGCAAAACAGCGGCCGGCCGAGCTTGAGGGCAAGAAAGAGGACCGTGGCGAGGCTGCGGTCGGCGATATAGTTGCCGCTCTTGAGCAGCGCATGGGTGGCGTCGATCGAAGCCGGTTTTGCGGAGGACATGAAACTCCCGAGGCGCGAAAGGTTAGTCTAAAGCAGGATTTCTTTAGGTGGCATGCTCCCACCTCATCCTGAGGAGGCCCGAAGGGCCGTCTCGAAGGAGGGGCAACGGACGGGGTGTCTGTAGCCTATGCTTCGAGACGGTCGCTGCTCGACCTCCTCAGCATGAGGTTGGGTTTGTATCGGGTTTGGTGATGTCTCCAATTGAAACGATCACACTGTAGCGGATGCGGTGACGTGCCGATATGGTATCGAATCACCAGTCAATTCAAGAGTTTGGGGGGAAATGAATGAACACAGAGATGTTCAAGGGCAAGATCGCGATAGTCACAGGCGGCGCGCGCGGTATTGGCCTCGCCTGCGCTGCGAAAATCCATTCCCGTGGCGGGCGTGTGGCTTTATGGGATCGCGACCATGAGCGGGCGCGGCAATCGGCCGCCGCGCTCTCCGGCGCCATCGCCGTTTCCGTCGATGTGACCAGCGAGGAGTCGGTCGCGGCTGCCTTGGCCGACACCGAGAAGCGCCTGGGCGCTCCCGACATCCTTGTCGCCAGCGCCGGCATCACCGGCCCGAACACGACCGTCGCCAATTATCCCGTCGCCGACTGGCGGCAAGTCATCGACATCAACTTGACCGGCGTCTTCCTCTGCAACCGCGCGATTTCGCCCGGCATGGCCAAGCGCGGTTGGGGCCGCATCGTCAACATCGCCTCGGTCGCCGGCAAAGAAGGCAATCCCAACGCCTCCGCCTACTCCGCCTCCAAGGGCGCGGTAATCGCGCTCACGAAATCCCTGGGCAAGGAGCTGGCGACCGCCGGCGTGCTGGTGAACTGCGTGGCGCCGGCCGTAGTCAAGACCGAGCTGTTCTCGCAGATGACCGAGCAGCACATCCAATACATGCTGTCGAAGATCCCGATGAGCCGCTTCGGCGAAATCGACGAGGTGGCGGAAATGGTGGCGTGGTTATCGTCGGGCCTGTGCACGTTCAGCACCGGCGCCGTGTTCGATCTCTCAGGTGGAAGGGCGACGTATTGAGATGACGCTTCATGATCTTACCCTGACGGAGCTCTCCGTCGAACTTGCCGCCAAGCGCACCTCCTCGCGCGAGATCGTCGATGCCCTGCTCGGGCGCATCGCCAAGGCCGACAGCAAGCTGCACGCCTTCACCGAGGTCTATGCCAAGGAAGCCCGCGCGCTCGCCGACGCTGCCGACACCGCGCGAGGCTCGGGTTTTCCGCTTGGGCCGCTGCATGGCCTGCCGATCGCCTACAAGGATCTCTGCGACATCGCCGGCCGCATCAGCACCGGCGGGTCGCAGATGCTGGCCAAGCGCGTGGCAACGGAGACCTCGAACACGGTCGAGCGGCTGACCGCTTCCGGCATGTTGCCGCTCGGCAAGCTGCATATGGTCGAATTCGCCTTCGGCGGTTGGGGCACCAACCCGCTGATGGGCGCACCGTGGAATCCCTGGGACCTCAAAGTCCAGCGCGTGCCCGGCGGATCGTCGAGCGGCACCGGCGTCGCGGTGGCGGCGCGTCTTGCACCCGCCGGCATCGGCAGCGACACCGGCGGATCGGTGCGCATTCCCGCGGCCTTCAATGGCCTGGTTGGCCTCAAGGTCACTTTCGGCCGCATCGGCCTTTCCGGCACCTTGCTGCTGAGCTGGACGCTCGATTCGATCGGCCCGCTGGCGCGCTCGGTTGAGGACTGCGCTCTGCTGCTCAACGCCTTGGCGGCGCCCGATCCGCGCGACCCGACGACGCTTGACCAGCCGCTTGAGGATTTCACCCGCGCGACGCGCGGGGGCTCCATCGCCGGTATGCGCGTGGCCCTGCCGGACGAGAGTCAGCTACCGAACTTCATGCACAAGGACGTCGTTGCTGCCTGGCGCGCGGCGGCGCGGACCTTCGAAGGCCTAGGCGCGCATGTCGACACCGTGCGCTTGCCTGATTGGTACTTCGACCTGTCGCAGCCCGCCGGCACCATCATCGCCTCGGAGGCCTACTCGCTGCACCGCGACTATATCGAGGACAAATCCCAGGCGATTGGTCCGGGCGTGCGACACCGCGCGATGACCGCCAAGAGCTTCGCACCCGGCGCGTATGCCGAGGAAATCCGCCGCATGGCCGAGCGACGCCGCGCCTTCGCCGAATGGTTCGGCCTGTACGATGCGATCCTGGTGCCGGCAGTCGCCGTGCCGGCGATCCCCTTGGCCGACGTAGATGAGGCCTCGCCGATTCCCGGCTACCTCACCCGCCCGGGCAACTATCTCGGCCTGTGCAGCCTGGCCATGCCCTCGGGCTTCTCGGCCGGCCTGCCGCTTGGCATCCAGATCGTCGGCAAGCCCTACGCCGAGGGCACCGTCCTGCGCCTCGGCAAGGCTTTCCAGGACGCGACGGATTTCCACCGCCGCGCACCGGATCTGTCGGCGTTGGGACTCTAATCGACACCGCGTAAAGGTCCCTCGCTGCGCTCGCTGAGTCGAAACGTAGATGAAGAAAATAGTGTCATCTCGCGCGGAGTAACCTCCGCGCTGGAGCAAGCGAGGGACCTTTCCTCAGGGCGACGTACGCTTCCCCTGCCAGCCGATCAGCAACCCGGCGCCGACGATCAGCGCCGTTCCTGCCCAGGTGTAGGCGTCGGGGATTTCGGCGAACATAAGGTAACCCACGATCACCGAGCCGATCATCTGGGTGTAGTTGAAGGGCACGATGAAATTCGCCGGCGCGTAGGTCAGGGCCTTGGCCAGGCAATAGTGTCCGGAGGCGCCGAGCACGCCGAGCGACGACATCATGACAATGTCCTGCCAGGTGCCGGGGGGTTTCCAGACGAATGGCACGGCCATCGACATGATGATCGTGCCCACCAGCGCGCCGTAGAAGACCGACGTTGCGGGATGATCGACGCCGGCCACGCGGCGCATGTAGATCTGGTAGACCGAATAGCAGACCGCGCTGCCCAGAATCATGATCGAGGCCCATTGGAAGACCGAGCTTCCCGGCCGGATGATCACCAGCACGCCGATGAATCCCAGCACCACGGCGACCAGCCGCGGCAGCGTGATGCGTTCGCCGAGGATCGGCCAGGCCAGGAAGACCACCACCAGCGGTGCCACGAAGGTGATCGCCACCGCGTCAGCCACCGCTACGAATTTGACCGCGCCGAAGAACAGGAAAGTCGACAGCAGCATATTCACCGAGCTGATGAGCTGCGAGACCGGCTGCCGGGTGAGAAACAGCGTCATGCCCATGCGCGGCGCGAAGAACAGGACCACCACGAGCAGATGCATGGAGGTTCGTGCCCACACGATCTGCTGGAAATCGTAGGTCTGGGCCAGCAGCTTCACCAGCCCGTTCATGATCGGGAACAGGCTGCAGGCCAGGCACATGAAGAAAATGCCCAGCATCGGCCTGTAGTGGCAGCTGGGCGGCGCAAGGGTCGACATGGGCTGTGGCTCGCCTTAGCGGATGAAACGCTCCAGCGCTCCCAGCAGCAATGTGCCGGCGGTCGTAATCACGATCAAGGAGGCCGCGATGGTGACGGCGCGGCCGATTTCCTGCGAGCGGCCGTCGCCGATGATCAGCCGATGCGCCACCATCGACGCCATGCCGATGGCGGCCAAAGTGAGCGCCATGCCGAGCGCGATGGCTACGACGCCGACAATGCCCGCCCACATGACACCCAGCGCGATCGACAACAGGATGACGATCAGGGCGCCGGCGCAGGGCGCTATTCCGGCGGCCGTCAGCAGCAGCCAGCCGGCCACGGTGCGCCGCGCTTTGGGCACATGCGCGTGGCCGTGATCGTGAACGTGATCGTCATTGTGATGATGTTCGTGCAGGCGCCCCGTCAGACCGGCCCATAATCGCCAGATCCCGATCAGGAGGATGAGGGCGTAGGACAGGATGTCGACATTCTGCACCTGCCGCAGAGAGCCGAAGATGCCGACAACAGCGACCGTCTTGAGCACGGCGGCTAGCAAAAAGGCCGCCAGTGTGTGGGTGAAAGCGATCCAGGCTCCGGCCAAAAGCCCCTCGATCCAGGCCCGCGGCCGGCTGCTGTCGAGGAAATAGGCGACCACGACTGCCTTGCCATGCCCCGGCCCCAGCGTATGGACCACACCATAGCCGAAGCAGACGACGGTCAACGTCCATACGGCGGTCGAACTGGCGCCGCTGCGGATATCCCGCAACGCATTCGTCAGGACCAACTGGATACGGCGCTGATACTCCGCCGAATAGCGGGCAAGCTCGGCCACGCCATCGCTGAAGACCAGCGCTGCCACCAGGGCAGCCATCACCACGATGCCGATCCACAGAAACGGCGAGCGTAGCAACGCGGGCTTCACGGCAATCGACATGACGTCACATCGGCAAAAACGGGATAGCCTCTGACGAATTCCGACTTGCGGGTGGGATGCTTGCCAACAGTGCAGCCTGCCGGTTGCGACGCCTTGTCGATCTCGATGCGAATGAAATCCTCCGGGTCGAACGTCGTAACCGAAATGAATTTGGCCGGCGTCGGCAATTCGAAGCGCATGACATAGACAAGATTGCGCGGGCCCCGCTTTCCTGGACCTGCCAAGGGCACGGTCTTGGTGAGCGGCGTGGTCTGTTGGCCATCTCCGGCGTTGCGGTCCCAATCAGGCAAGGTGAAGCTCGCCGGATCGTCAATATGCACGGTGAAGGCCGGTGGCTTCGGTGGCCGGAAATCCTTGTCGCCCGTGTTGAACCAAGTCATGTAGCCATACTTTTCCAGCTCGGGCATCATCTCTTGGCCGAGCGAGTTCGCCTCATACGAGGAAAGACGACCATCCTGATTCTCATCTATCAGCGGAATTTCGATCTCGCTCGAGAAGGGATCGAAACGCCACTCGAGTTCGACATGAGTGAACTTTCCGTCCTTGCTGATCAAGCGCACGAATTGAGAAATCCAGATATGCGGATGCGCTTCGGCGACGCACGGCAAAAACATCGCCAAAAGCGCCAGGATGGCAAGCGCTGCTCTCATGCCTCACCCTGGGGCACCTGGCGTGGCTTGCCGTCGTCGTCGATTGCGACAAAGACATAGGTGCCATGGGTGACCTTGATCGGCGTCGGATCGAGGCGGCGCTGCACGACGGTCTCGAGGCCGATGGTGATCGAGCTGTTGCCGATCCTGGTGACATCGCCGTAGATCGACACCAAATCACCGACCTTGATTGGCTGGACGAAGGTCATGGCGGTGATGGCGACGGTCGCCACGCGACCCTTGGCCACTCGGGCGGCCAGGGCGCCGCCGGCAACATCCATCTGGGAGAGCACCCACCCGCCGAAAATATCGCCATTTCCGTTCATATCGGCCGGCTGGGGCACGGTCCGAATGATCGGATCGCGCGGATCCTCCGCCATCGAAACCTCACTGGATATGGTTGATTTTCGCCGCTTTTCCTACCATACCGAGATCGCACCGGCCACCAAGCGATCCCCTCGCGCGGCCGGCAGAAAGACCAAGAAGCAGTCATGGCGAAGAACGGCGATCTTTTCGATCGGACGGGCGGGTCCAAACGCGCCGCGCCCGGCAAGGACAACTCCTACACGGCAGCCGATATCGAGGTGCTGGAGGGTTTGGAACCCGTGCGCAAGCGCCCGGGCATGTATGTCGGCGGCACCGACGAACGCGCTTTGCACCATCTTGTGGCCGAGGTGCTCGACAACGCCATGGACGAGGCGGTGGCCGGCCATGCCTCGACCATCCATCTCGAGCTGCTCGAGGGCGACCGCATCCTGGTGCGCGACAACGGCCGCGGCATCCCGACCGACCCGCACCCCAAGTTCAAGAACAAGTCCGCGCTCGAGGTGATCCTCACCACCTTGCACTCCGGCGGCAAATTCAACAGCAAGGTCTACGCCACGTCCGGCGGTCTTCACGGCGTCGGTGTTTCGGTCGTCAACGCGCTCTCCGACGAACTGATGGTCGAGGTGGCGCGCGACCGTCAGTCCTGGGTCCAGAACTTCTCGCGTGGCAAGCCGGTCTCACCGCTGAATTCGGCGGGCCCTGCCCCCAACCGGCGTGGCACGACCGTCACCTTCCATCCCGACGCCGAGATTTTCGGAAAGCAGAAATTCGACCCCGCGCGGCTTTACCGGATGGCGCGCTCCAAGGCCTATCTGTTCCGCGGCGTCGAGATACGTTGGCGCTGCGATGCGTCGATGTTGCCCAAGGACGGCAAGCTGCCGGCCGAGGAATCATTCCATTTTCCCGGCGGCCTGAAGGACTATCTGACAGCCGAGATCGGCCAGCGGCCCACGGTCGTACCCCAGCCCTTCGCCGGCGAAGCCAGGAGCGAGAATAACGGCAGCATTGGCGGCAAGGTTGAATGGGCGGTGTGGTGGCCGAACGACGAGGAAGGTTTCGTCCGTTCCTATTGCAACACCGTGCCGACCTCCGAAGGCGGCACGCATGAGTCGGGTTTCCGCAGCGCCCTGCTGCGCGGCCTCAAGCGCTATGCCGAGCTGACCGGAAACCGCAAGGGCGGCATCGTCACCTCCGAGGATCTGCTCGAGGGCGCGGCGGGGCTGGTGTCGATCTTCATCGAGCAGCCGCAGTTCCAGGGCCAGACCAAGGAGAAACTGGTCAGCGTCGAAGCGACCAAGCTGGTCGAAACCATCGTCGGCGACAATTTCGAGCATTGGCTGACCGGCGACAAGGAAGCAGCCGAAGTGCTGCTCGACCATGTCGTTGCCAAGGCCGAGGACCGGCTGCGACGCAAGCAGGACCGCGAGCAGCAGCGCAAAACCGCGACGCGCAAATTGCGTTTGCCGGGCAAGCTCGCCGACTGCAGCAGCACCAGCTCAGAGGGCACGGAGATCTTCCTGGTCGAGGGCGACTCGGCCGGCGGCTCGGCCAAGCAGGCGCGCAACCGCGAGACCCAGGCAATCCTGCCGTTGCGCGGCAAGATCCTGAACGTGGCCAGCGCCACCGCCGACAAATTGCGCGAGAACCAGGAAGTCCAGGACCTGATCCAGGCGCTGGGCTGCGGCTCGGGCGCCCACTACAACGAGGACAAATTGCGCTACGAGCGCATCATCATCATGACCGACGCCGATGTCGACGGCGCGCATATCGCCTCGCTGTTGATGACCTTCTTCTATCGCGAAATGCCGAAACTGATCGAGAACGGCCACCTCTTCCTCGCCCAGCCGCCACTCTACCGAATGAGCCGCGGCGGCAAGGTCGAATATGCCCGCGACGACGCCCACAAGGACGAGCTGCTGGCCACGGTGTTCACCGGCAACGGTAAGGTCGAGATGACGCGCTTCAAGGGCCTGGGCGAAATGCAGGCCGTCAACCTGCGTGAAACCACGATGGACGTGACCAAGCGCACGCTGCTGAAGATCAACGTGCCGACTGCCGCCGACACCGACGACCGCCGCGAAATGATGCGCACCGCGACATTGGTCGAGGATCTGATGGGGCGAAAGCCCGAGAAGCGCTATGCCTTCATCCAGGAAAACGCCAAATTCGCCCGCGACCTCGACGTTTGAGCTTGCTTACCGAGGGCTGACGGCGGACGCGCGATAATGTGAGATGCTGGGAGGAGCCTGCCGCCCTATTTTCGGGGCAGACGTGGCATAGGAGGAACGTCCGATGCACCCCCTCAGGAAGATCGTCATCGCACTGGCTGCGGCCGCCGCAATTCCGGTCGTTGCCCATGCGGCAACCCTTGGCGGTAACTACTACGCCATACAATACGACTATCGGGAGTTCTACGCGGTCACCGACAACAGGAATTTCCGTGTCGCTCTGCTCGGCAACCCGTTTCCCAGCCTGGAGATGGGCGAAGTTGCCAAGCGCCTCCTGCCGGTCATGCAAGCCAACAAGCCGCCGCCGCGCCTGACTTTCACCTATGACGTGCCCGTCGAGCAACAACACCCCGACTATAGGCTGATGCTGGTATTCGATCCGGCCAACGACCTCGGCTCGGCAGCCGTTTGCAACGGCGTAAAGCGCTTCAAGCCGCAGAAGCCCGGGCGTGTCTATGTATATGCTGTTTACTGCCGCAACGACCTTGCGCTGTCCGAGGTCACCGGCTGGACAAACGCCTCCGCACCCGATGATGCTCGCATGGGCGATCTTATGAAGGATCTTTTCAACGTCGTGTTCGACCGCTCGCCATATTCACGTCGGCAGCACGGCCACGGCTCGATGCGCTGACGCTAGCGCTCCGCAGGAATCCCTGCTAACCAGAGGGTCATGACCCTCTGGCATGCGCGCGCCGCGCGAGCCCGGCTCGCCACCTGCGGCATGTTCAAAGATTTGTTCCGGGTGGCGTTCGACGATTCGCAGGTGCATCTGCCGATAAATCACGGACACGGATTCTTTTAGAGCCGCGGCGAGATGAAGGTCGCTGGAGCTCTTCTTGCCGCCGCCCTGCTCTTGTGCGCCGGCTGCGCGTCGGACGGCGGCGCCATCGGCGGGGCGCAGTACGCCCCGGAGTATGACTACAACGAATTCCGCGCTGCCCTGGACGGCAGGAAATTCCAGGTCATTCTTGCCGGCAATCCGTTTCCCGCGATGCCAGCCGAAGAGACAGCACGTCGCCTGTTGCCGGTCATGCAGGCCAACAAGCCGCGGATCAATTTCACCTTCACCTACGAAAAGCCCGCCGAGAAGCCGCATCCGGATTATCAGCTTTACCTCGTGTTCAATGCCGCCAACGACCTCGGCTCAAACCGGGTCTGCGAGGGGCTAAGCCGTTTCAAGCCCGGCACCCCCGGCCGTCTCAATGTGTTCGGCGTCTATTGCCGCAACAACCAGCCGATGTCGGAGACCACGGGCTGGACGGCGGCGACCGGACCCGACGATCCACGCGTCAGCAACATGTTCAAGGACCTGTTCTTCACCCTTTTCGACGATTCCCAGATGCTCATTCCCAGCAACACCGGCGGCGGCAACATGCAGTAGAGCCGCGCGCTCCACAGGCATTCTCTGCTAACCACACGGTCATGGCCCACTGGTATTCCCTTGCCGACCTGATTTTGTCCCGCCTCGATGCGGAGACCGCGCATGGCCTTGCGCTGCGCGCCCTGAAAAGCGGCCTGATGCCGCGTGACCGGCGCCCCGATCCGCCAGCCCTGGCGATCGAGGTCTGGGGCCGCGCCCTTGCCAATCCGATCGGCCTTGCCGCCGGCTTCGACAAGAATGCCGAGGTTGCCGATGCCATGCTCGATCTCGGCTTCGGCTTCGTGGAGATCGGCAGCGTCACGCCCCGGCCGCAGGAGGGAAACCCGCGGCCGCGGTTATTCCGCCTCGCCGAAGACAGCGGCGTCATCAATCGCATGGGCTTTCCCGGCCAGGGACTCGATGCCGCCCGCTCCCGGCTCGCCATCCGCCCGCGTCGCGGCTTCGTCGGCGTCAATGTGGGCGCCAACAAGGACAGCACCGATCGCGCCGGCGATTACGTGGCCTGCAGCGTGGCGCTTGCGCCCTACTCCGACTATCTCGTCTGCAACGTTTCCTCGCCCAACACGCCGGGATTGCGCTCGCTTCAGGGCCGCAGCCAACTGGCCGGCCTGTTGAAGCGCGTGCAAGGCGCGATCATCACCAGGCCGGTGCCGCTATTGGTGAAGATCGCACCCGATGCCACGGATGACGATCTCGACGACATCGTGGCCGTCTGCCGAGATCTGCGCATCGACGGCATCATCGTCGGTAACACCACGCTGTCGCGCCCACCGTCGCTGCAATCGCAGTGGCGCGGCGAGGCCGGCGGGCTTTCCGGCGCGCCGTTGGCCGCCTTGTCGACGGACGTGCTGCGCCGCACCGCCCAGCGCGTGGAGCGCCAGTTTCCCCTGATCGGCTGCGGCGGTGTGAGCTCGGGCGCCGACGCCTATGCCAAGATCCGGGCCGGCGCGAGCCTGGTCCAGCTCTATTCGGCCTTGGTCTATGAGGGCCCGCCGCTCGTTCGCCGCATCAAGGACGAACTCGCCGCGCTGCTGGCGCGCGACGGGTTCACCTCGGTGTCGGATGCGGTCGGTGCGGATCTCTAGATATCGGCGAAGACGTGGCGTTCCTTCCTGGCGCCGGGATGCGTCACCGCGCCATCGACCGCGGGGCCAACGAGCTGGGCGTACTTCCACAGCGCGCCTGACGCATACATGTTCTTCTTCGGCTTCCAGGCCTTGCGGCGCTTGACCAGCTCCTTGTCGGAAAGCTCGACGCCGAGGCGGCCCTTGATCACATCGATGACGATGATGTCCCCGTTCTTCAGGAGGCCGATCGGGCCGCCCAATTCGGCTTCCGGCCCGACATGGCCGACGCAGAAGCCGCGCGTGCCGCCCGAGAAGCGGCCGTCGGTAATCAGCGCCACCTTCTCGCCCTGGCCCAGGCCATAGAGCGCCGCCGTGGTCGACAGCATCTCGCGCATGCCCGGGCCCCCCTTGGGACCCTCGTAGCGGATGACCAGCACGTCGCCTTCCTTGAACTTGCCCTTCACCACCGCCTCGAACGCCGCCTCTTCGCTGTCGAAGCAACGGGCCGGACCGCGGAAGGTGAGCTTGTCCTTGGCCATGCCGGCCACCTTCACGATGGCGCCGTCGGGCGCCAGGTTGCCCTTGAGGCCGACCACGCCGCCGGTCGGCGAGAGGCAGTCCTTGACGCGATAGACGACATCCTGGTCTGCCGGGAACTTCACGCCCTTGTGGTTCTCGGCCAGCGTCTTGCCGGTCACGGTGATGCAATCGCCATGCAGCAGGCCGTTGTCGAGTAGCTCCTTGATGACGACGGGAATGCCGCCGACGCGGAACATGTCGAGCGCCACGTATTTCCCGCCCGGCTTCAGGTCGGCGATATAAGGCGTCTTCTTGAAGATGCGGGCAACGTCGTGCAGGTCGAACTTGATGCCGCATTCATGGGCCATCGCCGGCAGATGAAGGGCCGCATTGGTCGAGCCGCCGGTGGCGGCAACGACGGTCGCGGCGTTCTCGAAAGCCTCGCGGGTGCAGATGTCGCGCGGCCGGATGCCGAGACGCAGCAGGTTCATCGCCGCCACGCCCGAAGCCACGGCGTATTCGTCGCGCGTCTCGTACGGCGCCGGCGCACCGGCCGAGCCGGGCAGCGCAAGGCCGATCGCCTCGGACACGCAGGCCATGGTGTTGGCGGTGAACTGGCCGCCGCAGGAACCCGCCGAGGGACAGGCCGCGCATTCCAGCTCATGCAGATCGGCGTCCGAGAATTTGCCGGCGGCGTGCATGCCGACGCCCTCGAACACATCGACCACGGTCACGTCCTTGCCGCGGAAAGTGCCGGGCAGGATCGAACCGCCATACATGAACACCGAGGGCACGTTGAGCCGCAGCATCGACATCATCATGCCCGGCAGGGATTTGTCGCAGCCGGCGAGCGTCACCATGGCGTCGTAGCTATGCCCGCGCATGGTCAGCTCGACCGAGTCGGCAATCAGGTCGCGGCTGGCCAGGGAGGATTTCATGCCCTGGTGGCCCATTGCGATGCCGTCAGTGACGGTGATGGTGGTGAATTCGCGCGGCGTGCCGCCGGCGCGATCGACTCCCGTCTTGACCGACTGGGCCTGGCGGTTGAGCGAGATGTTGCAAGGAGCCGCCTCGTTCCAGCAGGTCGCGACGCCCACGATCGGCTGGTTGATCTGCTTTTCGGTCAGGCCCATGGCGTAGAGATAGGAACGGTGCGGCGCGCGCTCCGGGCCGACCGTCGTATAGCGGCTCGGCATCATCGACTTGTCGAGGGTCGGATTGGGGTGAAATTTGCCTTTGTTCTTCTTGGCCATCGCTCTGATCTCCGCCTGTCCACATTCCCGTGAAGGGCGGCGACTTTAGCGATGCCGGCCGGCGATTCCTAGGATCAGTTAAGGGGCCACGTTCGGTGGTCATGCGGATCGGATTGCCAGTGTAGGAACTCTTGCTCCAGAGCCAGCCCGCCGAGATCCCGGCTTCGGTTACGCCAACTTCAGGACGTTCGCTGCGGCGCTGAGAGCTCCACTTTTCCGATAAAACCTTGTCGCCACGCGGAAATCTAAGGCGCAGACGGCGCCAAACCAACGCCATACACTAGGCCAAGGGATGTGTGCCGTGCCGCTTTGGATAACGATTACGATCGCCGCCGCGTTGTTTCAGAACATACGCACGACGATGCAGCAGAAGATTCGCCATTTGCTCAGCGTCGATGGGGCGAATTTCGTCCGCTACCTTTACGGGGCGCCACTGGCGCTCGGTATGCTGGCCTTCCTTGTTTGGGGAACGGGCCGCAAAATGCCGATCCTCAACCTAGAGTTCCTGCTGCTGGTGACGGTGGCGGGTTTGGCCCAGATCATCGCCACCTCGCTGATGATCCATGCCTTCGCATTGCGCAACTACGTGGTCGGTACCGTCTATTCCAAGACCGAGACTGTATTCGTGGCGTTGTTCGCCACCTTTATCGCCTTCGAGCCGCTCCACTTCTTCGCCTGGATGGGCATCCTGGTCTGCCTGGTCGGCATTGCCGTCCTGAGCGCACGAGGCCGGCTCGCCGACATACGGGGCTTGCTGGCCGATCTCAGGCACAAGGGGGCCCTCTTCGGCATTCTGTCGGGCTTTTTCTTCGCCATCGCCGCCGGCACGATCCGCGAGGCCTCCAAGCAGATCGACGGGGATTTCATGATCCGCGGCATCACTGTGCTGGCCTGCATGAACACCATCCAGGTCGTGCTCATGGCCATCTATCTCTTTCGCCGCGACCGGCCCCAGCTGACCAAGGTCGCCGCGCATTGGCGTTCGTCGAGCTGGGTCGGGTTGTTCAGCGTCCTGGGGTCGGCAAGCTGGGCCTTGGCCATGACCCTCGAAAACGCCGCGTTGGTGCGGGCGGTCGGCCAGATCGAGCTTGTCTTCACTTTCATCGCCTCACGTGTCGTCCTCAAGGAGAAGCCGTCCCTC
>WNFR01003698.1_pt1 | contig 15801 bp, 13 predicted proteins | sample 5400221 | NCBI WGS metagenome assembly WNFR01 (sample SAMN13153357, study PRJNA577476) | soil metagenome | isolation source: 40 cm soil under Madrone tree | place: USA:California | collected 2016-06-14 | reverse complement strand
TCGAAAACTCTGCCGAAAACATGGTTTTCGTGAGGTCGGGGTGTACGAGAAACATGCGCGGCTCGATGGCCGCTGGCTTGATGTCGTGATCGTCGAACGGCTTATCCCAAGCAATCTTCACCCTGGCGCTTCATAACGCGCTCAAGCTGCCGCTTCGTGGAGCGCGATGCTGGCGCCCACCCAGGTCTTGTCGACGTTGAAATTGACGCCCATCATTTTGCCCTGACTCATCCGGACGAGATTGTTCACGAGCGTGGGACCGCGGTCTCCGTCGGGCCAGGCAAACATCATCCGGATTTCGGCCTTGGATTTGTGACCATCGACGGTCGGGACGAACGCCGCGTAGTTGATTTTCCTCTGCAAAATCCATTCGTGTGGATTTGGCAAGTCTTCGATTTTCTCGCGCGTCGGCTCCATGTCCACACCGTGACCGGCGAACGAATATAGCGGCTTCAACACGTAATCTTCAGTGGTTTCGCGAGCTGGAAACTCATCGACGAAAAACGTTGGCGAAGTGTACGCAGTCTTTAGAACCGGCAGCGAATGCTTGCTGATCCGGAAATACCAGTTGGGGTGACCGACCCACGTGAGGTCGAGATCATCCTGGAACCGAAACGGTAGTTCCAGATCGGAGCGTTGACTCAGCTCATCGAAAATGACGCGATTGTAGATTCGTTCGATCCGAACTTCGCCCCCGTCGCGATCATAGAATAATTGTCGTCCGCGTTTTTTGATTTGAGTCACGCAAACCGGTCGAATGCCGAGCCACGTTTCGGTAGCGGCAAAATCCACGCGCGTTTTTTGTTTTTCCGGCTGGATGTCGAGCAACACCACGCTCTCTAGCGGTGAATCTGCAATGATAGTGCGCCGCAGAACCTCGAGATACGCGTCGTCTTTGATTCCCCCAAATGAGGAGGTCCAATTACGTGGTATGACTGGGTACGCTCTGCGAATGCAATCCAAAAGTACCAACTGAAAACCAAACAAGCTGGGGAATGCCTGGAGCTCGATCAGGCGCGGAACCAACCGATCTCCTTCGGCACAAATCGCGAAATCCACCACGTGAAAATTTGGATGTGCCGATTCGTTAGGCACTTCCAAGTGCTTGGGAACGGCCGATGCCGCGTGTTTCGCGAATTCCGGAGTGCGCGTCGCAGCGACAATCTCCTTCGCGGCGAGCGTCACCTCGTCGGTGAAGTCGCGGGTTAGAAAAATCGGTGTTTCTGAAATCCGGAAATCCGCGGGCCACTTCTCGGATTCGTTTACGCAGCGCGCCAGCGCGTCGTACTTTTCCGATGTGAAATCGACGTTGAACCGAGGGCGAAGCTGCGGATCCACAATGACTTTCCGTCGAGATCTACTCGCCGTTTGGCTGCTCGATCACGCTATTGATATGGATCGGACCAAGAATAGCAGTCGTACCCTCGTCGTCGTAAACGACGACTCGGTTACCGCGGGGGGAGATATGGGCGTGGTCGGCTGAAGGCACGGAATATTCGTGGCCGTCGGATGTTCGGACCGTGAATGGAACGAAAGGAACGCGGTGCAATCGCTTTCTGATCTCGTCTATCACGATCCAGACTATATCAAAAACTTCCCGCCTTGCATCACCTGCTGGCCGTTAAACCAGATATCAAAATCGCGGCCGACGCAGTCGATGTGAGTCTTGGAAGCCCAATTTGCGCCGGTGTGCTCGGCGTAGGGATGACCAAACGCGATATGGACTCCAGGAATCTTTTCGTCCTGTAAAATGTGACCGATGATATGTGTGCAGGCGATATTGGTGCCGATTGCAAATTCGCCTACGCGATTGCTGTTTTCGTCGGTGTTCGTGTAAGCACGAAATTCATCGCGCAAATCCTTGTTTTCCGAATGTAGCGCCCGGATCCGATTATCTTCCACCTCAATCGTGAGCGGATTTGATTGGAGATCGCCGAAGCGTTCGCACAAATAATCGCCGACCACGCCATCCACCACAAACACGCCGTTGGTATTCATCGGCGCAGTGAAAATTTCGCCCCCGGGAAGGTTGCCCCATTTGTCGCGAGTGATGATTCCGCTGGTTTTGAGCCACTTGAGTTTCGGTGACAATTCCGCCTGGAACTGCGTGCCGTGCGGCGTCTTGCAGGTGATGCGATCGACCTGGCGCGCGCGTTCGACCAAACGCTGGCTGAGCTCATCGACTGCACAAAAGTCGGCGCGCATGCCTTCGAGCATGATCTGCCGATTGATGTTCACCATGTGAGCGTGCCGGATCCGGTGACGGTTTACCACGCTGGTCATTTCGCCGCGCGCGCCGAGTTCGCCGGGCTGAGTTTGCGCCGCAAAGATGGAGACTTGCGAGAGCGCCAGGTCCTGCAGAATAGGCTCGGGCATATGCGAAAGCGGGCGCCGCGCGTGATGCTCCAGCACAAACAAACTGTACTTCGACCCCACATGCTCCACCTCCGATTGTAACGCCGCGGCGATGCCGCGAGTGACGGTATCGGTAATGATCGTGATTCGCTCCTGCGGTTTTAATCGCAGGCAGGTATGGATCGCATTGTGCGCGCCCGGGAGCAGTTCCGGATCAATTGGATGGTGATAAGCCCGATCAGGCATATTGAAGTTGACAGAATTACTCGGAAACTAAACGCAGGCAAACGTTGCTCTGCACGCGCAAAATTCTTTTTTGCCAAACGCAAGTCAGCTGTGGTGCGCATCCAAGCGCATGAGTTCGATTCGCTGATTCGCCTTCGGATTTCGCGGCGATGGCCCGGCAACGAGCATTACCCTTTCGGCAGTGATTCCGTTCTCGCGCACCCAGCGCGTGGCCCATTCGCGCCAATCATCAGGTTCCTCCAGCAGATCCACAGGATGAACGCCGTAGGAGAAGGCGAGATTTTGAGATGCAGCAGGATCAAAGCTCGGCGCGACGATCCAGACCGGAGGTTTGAAGCGCGAAATGGCGCGCGCCACCGTGCCGCCACGTGTCGGCACGAGTAGCAGATCGCATGGCACTGTATCAAGAGCAGTTTCCACGACGGATGCCATGTGGTCTCCGCGACTCATTGTCGTGGCCTGTTGCGCGAACTCACGCTGCGCCGCAAAGCTTCTGCGCGGACGATGCGCCTCGGTGAAAGCCGCAATTTTTGCCAGCATCGTGACTGATTCCTCGGGAAAGTTGCCCAGCGCCGACTCGCCAGAGAGCATGACACAATCGGTGCCATCGAGAATCGCATTCGCCACATCAGTTGCCTCGGCGCGCGTCGGGAGCCGGCTCGAAACCATCGATTCGAGCATCTGCGTCGCAGTAATGACGGGACGTCCCGCGAGATTCGCTTTGGCAATGAGCTGCTTCTGAGTGTAGGCGATCTCCTCGATCGGCACTTCCACACCAAGGTCGCCGCGCGCGACCATGATGCCATCGGCAGCGGCGAGAATTTCGTCGAAGTGCGCGAGCGCGTCAGCCCTCTCGATCTTTGCGATTACAAAAGGTTGTGCACCGATTTTTGCCGCAGCCGCGCGCACGGCGTGGATGTCCGCGGCGCGTTCAACGAACGACTGACCGACCGCGTCGACCCCTTGTTTCAGCGCAAACTCAAGACAGGCGCGGTCGCGTTGCGTAAATGCGCTGATGCCCAGATCAACGCCGGGAAGATTGAGCCCTTTGCGTGATCGTAACTCGCCGCCGACAGCAACGGTGCACTCCACGTCCTTGCCGGCGATACGCTCGACCACCAGCTGCACGAGACCGTCGTTTAGAAAAATCCTGTCGCCCGGCTTTACCACACGCGGCAACTGCTCGAAGCTTGTCGAGGCGCGTTCCACATCCCCTACGATGTCTTCACTCGTTAAAGTGAAGTGCGCGCCCGGCAGAAGTTGAATCGGCTCCGGATCGATTTTTCCCAGACGCAATTTCGGTCCGGGAAGATCGGCCATGATCGCGACGCGCCGGCCGATTTCCCGCGCTGCGTCACGGATACGCGGAATGATCTCGGCGTGGTTCGAAGGATTCCCGTGAGAAAAATTCAATCGCGCTACATCCATTCCTGCACGGATGAGTCGCGCCAGCATTTCGGGTGATTCTGATGCTGGCCCGATGGTCGCGACGATCTTGGTTTTATGCGCGGGAAGTGCAGCCTTCATGGCCCGAACGTTATGTTCCCTGTTGCCGGAGATCGCTCCCGGTCAGCTTCAGGCGCTCGGCCATTGCGGTCTCCGCGAGCGCGAGATGCAAGCACGCGTCATCCATTTCTTGTTATCGCCTTCAGTTGGCTGCGAAATATGTGGAGTCAGGGATTGGATTTCGGACCACTGGCTCATCCGTCACAATAACTGTTGTCCCCGGCTTCAACTCGTCTGCGAGCTTTTGGGCAAACTCGGTGTTAAAACGGATTCTGGAAGCAATCTGCTCGGCTTCGACGGGCCGGCCGCCGCTGTCTACGCGCATCCATCTGCCGGCCTCGCGTCCGGGCGCGAGCTGACTTGGTTTGCCGGTGCTGCCTTCAAGCAATGTGAAAATGTGACTGCCGAGACGTTCGCGCCCGGAAATGCCGCGACCAGTGATCTCAATTGCGGCGCGTCCAATCGGATTGCCATTTCGATAAACGTACAGTGCGCGATCGGCCGAGCTTAACACAATTGTGATTGGTCCCTCTGGGCTTCGCTCGGGCCTCCAGTCGTACTCGTCCTTTGCTAGTTGGCGCACCATTGCCGGTGTGAAATCTTTCGGCGCCAGTAGTAAACCGGGATTTGAGGCGAGGTGCGGCGTGGGCGTTTTGCCGTCACCGACTACGACCGTGCCGCCATTCGCCGTAGCGTCAAAGAGCAACTGTGAGAAATCATAGGGCAATCGTATGCAGCCGTGGCTGGCCGGATAGCCGGGCAAATGACCGGAGTGCATGGCGATGCCGCTCCAGGTGAGTCGTTGCATGTAAGGCATGGGCGCATTGTCATACTTCTTGGAATGATGCGTCTTTTTCTTTTCCAGAATGCTGAACACGCCGCCGGGCGTGGAATGACCTTTCGCGCCGGTGCTCACGGTGGAGCGGCCGATCAGGATGCCGTTGCGATACACGTGCATACTCTGCTGCGGAATGCTCACGAGCACTACCAGCGGACCGCGCGGAGAGAGTTGTGGCTTCCACCAGTACTCGCCCGGTTTGAGCGTTCCCGTTGGCTTACCGGTAGGTGTACCCTTCGTGTGAAATGATGGCTTCTCCATCGCCTGCGAAGCGATGAGCAGTCCAATCGAAATGGCGAGAGTCGTTAGGAATTTCATAATGTGATTGGGAAAGGAACCGACATCACAGCAGAACGCGCGAGGTCATTCAAGACGTACCGACGATGCTGTAATTAGCCACGTCACGGCGCTGTGGAAGTGGAGGGACGGTTCAGCGTCTCATTCATTTCCAGCAGCGGGCGTTCGTCCAGCGCGATCAAACCGCCCCGCGGAGTGTCGATGTCCGTAATCAGGGTGATGACGATCGCGACGAGAAGAGGAAAAACGAATCGCTCAAGAATCGAGTGACGGCCGGAAGTTCCCGCCTGGTAGCTGACCAGCCACAAGCCGCACCCTGCAACGCATAACAAAAGCAGCCAGACGGCCCCGGGCACATGGTTGCGTTTGGCTGCGATGCGCTTCCCCTCCAGATCAATGGTTTCGCTAAGGCTGGAGATGAAACTGGCCGTTATCGGTGACGGCCTCTCTGCGGCAGCGGCGACCGCTTCAGCCCACAAACGGTCATGGAGATCGACCGTGCGCTTGCGCAGCGTGGCAAATCGCTCCGAGAATTGCGCTTCACGATGCGCCTCGATGCGCAGCGGCACATACTGTTGAAGAAACCGCACAATGTTGGAAGCATGCGGCTGCGGCAGCAGCTCTGCCCGACGCGCAGTCATACCGATGGAGTTTGCTTCCTCAACCAGAAGTTCGCGGCGCGCTTCGTTGCGGGCGGCGGCGATGGCGAAACTGAATCCAAGCAATAACCCCAACAAAGCGAGGACCGCCGAGCGCACGGTGCCGCTGTCCTTGTCTGCTTCAGATTTTTTCCGACTGCCGGCCAAGCCTATGCGCCATGCCAACTCGCAAAGACCGACCAGCAAAATCACCACGGCAACAAAAACGATCCACTGGCTGGAAAAGAGCTGGCCAAATATCTGATCAAGCATGGCGCTAGAGGTTCAGTTGAGCGGACCCGGAACGAGCCGATCCTGGACGGTCATCCCGCGCTTCTCCAATTCCTTGCGCAAACGCGCGGAAACTTCTCCAGAAAGACCAACAAATACATGCCCGCTTTGACCAGATTGTGCGGCGAGCTTTTGCACTTCGCTCGTGAAACCGGCTGCGCCTGGCGTCCAGGCGGCGTAATCCCATTGTAACGCGACGATTATCGCTCCGTCCTTGGCGACGCAGATCGGAAAGTCGCCAAGCCTGACGATGCGGGCAATTGGCGTTTTTTGGTTGATCTGATCCATCAAGGCCGCGGTGTAAACGCAAAAGAGAGCGTCCGCCTCTGTCGTGCTTTTTTGCGCCGCGACTTTCACAAAGGCGCCGCGATTTGCCACGCCATTAAGTGACTTGAGATGGACTGCGAACGTCGTGGACTCTGTCGGTGTAAACGCGCCGCCGTGAAGGATTCGTTCGATGTCACTCGGACTCGCACCCATTGCACGGAAGGTGGCGCGATTGATTTGCTCAAGCTCCGAGGGCGATTTCTCACGCAGTAGATCCGCCACGGTGCTGTTCAGGTTCGTTACCGTGAGCGCGGCTCCGACCGGGCCACTGATTGGAAACGTCGCGACATTAAACGTGAATCCGCCGGCCCACGACGCCCATGCGACGTCATCGAGTTGCTTTTGCAAGACGGGGTTGGTGCTGTAAGGGTCGATCCCCATTTGGAGCGCGATCTTTCGTTTTTTATCCGAGTAACCGATCGCGTCCTTCATCCTGTTCCCTTCGCCCGCGTCATCGTTCCCGCCTTTCCCGACGTTCTCAACCGTCTCCTTGGCGCGCCCAAGGAATTTCATGATTCCTTTTGGAACGTTGGAAATCGCCTGCGCCGGATCTCTGGCGATGTTCTTCGCCGAGTTGAGCGGACTTTTTGCGGCGGATACCAGCGATTTTTTAAACTCGTCAGTGCGCGAAACCTCACGGAGACGCGCGATCGCCCCGATCTCTTTCAGCCGTTGAAGCAGCATTTCGTTTCCGTCCGCTTCGAAAACACCAAAGTCTGAATCGATCGTGAACTGATTCATGCCCGACGCGGTCGGCACGGGGTCGCGTATGACATGATGCGGCCCCTTGAGTAACTCCGGCTTGAGGATCTCACTAGCTTTGAGCTCGGGCAGTTCTTCAAACGCCACTTCCGCGCGTCGCACTTCAAACGGTTCCGGTGTTTGAGCCAGACATTGAAGAGTTGCGTCGACCATAAGCGCGATAATGAGGAGCTTGATTTGAGCTAAGCGTCCTGTTCGATTCCAATTCATGATTAGGATGGCGATACTAAATCGTCGGCGATATGTGAAGATTCAAGATGTGCAGTGCATTCCGGGGACTTGCTAGTCGCTTCGCGGCAGCCCTTCCCGGATGACGCGCGAGAAATCCTGATCATCGTTGGCGGCACGTGCGCGGTCTTTAATAAGGCTGCGCCAGATTGTCGCAAAGATAAACATCCTCTCGCCGATAATTAGTGCGTAGACGAATGCAATCGCGCGCATCTGCTACGACGCAAATGAGCGTGTATTGCCGATAGAGGCCCTCCAGTGCGGAGTACTTCTGTCCAATAGTCTTGCGCGTCTCGATGGAAAAGCAGAGAGGAAGCGCATGGACAAATTGAAAGCTCACGATCGGATGTGCGATCCAGGGCGAACCCCAATAATTGATAACTACGTCCATGCCTGTGATCCAGTGCGGCGTGAAATCGGTCTCTGTGCGGTAGTCGCAATTCCGTACGTTGTGGATGGTGATCTCATCGCCATTGATCTCGGACCACGCTGTCTAGGCAACATCCGATTGCCATGGCCGATCGTTGCTGGGTTTTAACGTCAGCCACCACGAAGCGACAAGCGCGCATGCTGCAAAAATGATCCCAAGCTTCAGCAGTTTTCCGCGACCAAGTATGGCGGCGGTCAGCACCGCGAGTAAGAAGACAATCGCTGGAAACGCGCCGGCCTTTGCAAAATCAAAATAGAGCGCGCCTAACGCCCATGCGACACACAGAGCTGCCACGACCGAGGCCAGCGTATAGAAGGCGAATCGGAACGCTTTCATCCGCGCCCAACCACTTAATGTGAGCGGCGCGAAGGGTGGCTATTTCTGGCGCTGCCCGACGAGAAGGGATCCAAAGGATACGTGACTGACTCCCGGATAAATTTATAGGTGCTCGACCTGAATATTCTTACCGGTTTGAGTGGAGTAAGTATGACTACGTTCAACGTAGCGCCTGGTTTCGCCATTCACATAATGTCCGTACGCGATGTAGCGCTTAACTGACCCATTCGTGCGCAAGACGACCCAAAGTTCCCATGCTTTGACATGCGTACCGCCCAAAAGGGGGCCAACGACTGGAATGTAATTTTGAGCGCTGATCGGCCTTACGTAAAACCAGTCAAGCGTAGTCTCTCCCGGTGGACAAACGGTTTTCGTTGTCGGCGGGCCGAAGACGCGAACAAGATCTTCTTCAGTCGTCAGGCCCGGTGTGATTTGGTTGACCTTCGTTTGGTTGATCGATCTGCCGGCCATTGCGTTACTCGTTAGGCAGGTGAGCACGACCACTGCGAGCATCGAGTTGATAATTTGAGCTGTTTTGTTCATCGGATGAATGGCTTGCCAATAGAGCTTTGCCAACGTCTTTTTGAGAATATGAAATTGCTATCGGCTTGTCGAGATTAGAATTCTGAATTCCAGCCCCCTTAAAGTCGAGCGCATGGGATCTGCAAGTTGTTTCAACCGGCAGCATGCGTTAATGTGCGCGGCATTCTCGCCGGCATAGCTCAGCTGGTAGAGCAGCTGATTTGTAATCAGCAGGTCGTCGGTTCGAACCCGACTGCCGGCTCATGTAATTTGCGATTGCCGATCGCCGATTTCCGATTGTCTAACCCGAACTTGGGGCTCGGTCCTTGGTTGCAAATTGCGGTTGCAGACCGCCATCTAAAGTTCTGCTTCGATACATTTGGTATTCCAAGCCATGAAAAACAGCCGAAGTGAGATTTGTAGTTAAAATTTTCGTCCTATCATTCTTTTCAAACGAGCGCGCCAATAGATCAACCCGCCGACCAAAATGAATCCGAGCGCGCCGCCAATGACCTTTAACCGAAACAGCAGAGGGTTTCCCATATCGGGCGGAGGGATGGTCGCGATAATCATCGCAAACAACGTGGCGACGATGCCGCTTAAGCCAGTGAACCACGCGCCAATCGGTCCACCGGGCGCCAGCATGACTTCACTGGAGTGAGCACCGCGTCGCCGATGAATGAAAAAGACGATGAACAGATAAAGATAGGGGATGAAGTAAATTAGAATCTGCGTGTCGAGGAGGATCAGATAAACGTCCTCGACCTTCGTGCCTTTGCCGAACACCGAAAGCAACAAAAATATTGTTGCGAGCGTCGCCTGAACGAGGATCGCGACGTAGGGCGTATGCCAGCGCGGATGTACCGCTCCGAAAGCCTTCGGGAAATAGCGATCCAGCCCGATCACGAAGGCCACGCGCGCAGGCCCGATCAGCCAGGCGCCTACGCTACCGAGATTACCTATAGTATAAAGCGCCGCGCACAGCGGGGCGAGCCAGCCCAGTGTCGGGGAAATATTATCGGCACCGCGCTTGATCGCCTGTAGAAATCCTGAGACTACGTTGACATCCTTGTCCGACAGTTGCCAAAGCACCGCTGCTGTTCCGACAACATAGGCGACTGCAATCAATGGAGCGGAGATGAAGATCGAGCGAGGTAGATTGCGTCGTGGATTTTCGACCTCGTCAGCCATCGTCGAGGCCAACTCGAGTCCCGCGAAGGCAAATGCGATCGAAGCCAGCAGATTCAAAGCCGGCAAATTGTTCAAATCGGGCTTCAAAGTCGCCAAGCTGAGTTCATTGGCGGGAGGAGCGGTCATTGCGCCGTAAACGCCAAGCAAGATCAGAATCAGCCCGGGAACGTAGGTGCCAATGCCGCCGGCGTTTTGCAACCATTTGCCCGTGCCCAAGCCGACGATGTTTATCAGGACGGCGATCCACAGCGCGCCGAGAGTCATCGGTAGCACATAGGCCCAACTGTCGCTCAGTCCGCTGTCACTCTTCTCGAAGATAAAAGTCGCGATGACCGCCGCCGAAATTAACAGGTTCGGGTAATAGAGGACGTTGTTGATCCAGTAACACCAACCGCACAAGAACCCATGACCTTCGCCTAACGCGCGTTTCGTCCAGAAATAAATACCGCCTTCTTTGGGAAACCGCGATGACAGCTCCATCACGGCCAATCCCTGTGGAATGAAGAAGAAGACGGCGGCGATCAGCCACATCAGCAACGACCCCGGCCCAAATTTCGCCGTTGTCCCAAGATGCCTGAGACCCAGGACGGCGACCAGGTTGAACAGGACCAGATCGCGCAATTTGAGCGCGCGCACGAGCCGCGGAGTGGTTTGTGTGGTCTCCGCAGTCATTGACGTCGAAGAAATGAACGAAATGGGCTACACCAAATCAATCGCGAGATGATCGATCAAATGGACAGGCCGTCGTGTCTGCGCGTTTTGTCGATCAATTGCGAACTGCGTTCGCGAAGCGTTCCAGATAAACCCGTTGGAGATCTTCGGCGCTCACTTTGGCCGGGCCGAGATCGAATTCTACTTTCTCGATCGTACCCCGGAAATATTTCGGGAGCACTTTGGCGTATTCGAGTTTGGGGACGACTGGGAGACCATTGTCGGTGCCGATATCCATGCCTGCGTATGAGGCGAACCGGAACGGAACGCTGTGCTCCATTTTCAACTCGGCTTGTTGTTTGCCGTTGATGAAAAGGCGGGCCGTGCCGCCGGTGCCGAACTCTCCGGGTTTATCCGCGGTGAACTCGTATTTGACACTGACCTTGCCCGCCGGCACAGCGTCGCGCGAACTAATGGTGTCGAGTTTCAATCCCAGCAAGCTGTAGGTGTGCTTCAGGTGGCCGTTTTCCACGTAGAGGGAAAAGCCACCAAGAAAACTGGACTCGGCCACGATTACGCCCGCAACTCCGGGACGCAGTCCGATCACACCGTAGCGGCCGGGATTGTCGAGGTCGGCGCTGATGCTGTAGGAACGGTTGTAAATCGGCGGAATCATGCCGGACGAAATATTTTCCGTTCCGTTGTAATAAGTGAATTTCGTTTGATCGGGTAAGCCTTTTGGAAACCCCCACACAGTGGCCATTTCTCCAAGCAACGGCAGCACCTGATACTTTTCCGCTTCTGACCAGAACAGAGCGGTTAGCTCACGGACTTTATCCGGATACTTGTCCGCAACGTCCTCGGCCTGCGAGAAGTCCTCGTCGAGATTGTACAATTCGCACTTGTCCTGATCGGGATTCCATTTGCCTGGTGCGAATCGCGAGAGTGTTTCGGGATCAATTTTCCACGGAATTCGGTCCAGCCGCCAACACGCAAGCCAGCCGTCTTTGTACATGGCGCGATTTCCGAGAATTTCGAAGTACTGTTGCGTGTGCCGCGAGGGCGCTTTGGCGTCATCGAACGTAAAGTCGAAACTCACGCCGTGCATCGGCATCTGTAGCACGCCGTTAACTTGTTTTGGCTCGGGCAAGCCGGCGGCTTCGAGGAGAGTCGGGGCAACATCGGTGCAGTGAGTGAATTGACTGCGCAGACCGCCCTTGTCTTTGATGCGTTTCGGCCACGAGATCACCATGGGGTTACGAATACCGCCGAGATGCGACGCTACCTGCTTACCCCATTTAAACGGCGCGTTGCCAGCCCACGCCCAGGCTGCCGCGTAATGCGGAGCCATGTCCGGGCCACCCCATTTGTCGAGCCCGCCATAAGCCTTGATCGCTTTCAACTGCTGGTCAGCCGTGAGCGGGATACCGTTCAACGTGGTCATCTCGTTGAACGTCCCGGTCTCTGTGCCTTCCATGCTCGCGCCGTTATCACCGAAGATGTAAAGGATCAGCGTGTTATCAGCCAGGCCCATGTCCTCGATCGCTTTCACCACCCGGCCGACAGCGTTGTCCGCGTTTTCCTGATAGCCGGCATAGACTTCCATCTGACGCGCATAAAGCTTTTTAAGGTCGGGCGGAAGGCTGTCCCACGCTGGGAACGCTGGGTCGCGCGGCGTAAGTTTCGCGTTCGCCGGGATCACACCGAGTTGTTTCTGCCGCGCGAAAGTTTCTTCGCGCAATTTGTCCCAGCCCTGATCAAATTTGCCTTTGTATTTGTCGCTCCACTCCTTTGGCACTTGATGCGGCGCGTGAGTCGCGCCGGTTGAGAAATAGAGAAAGAACGGTTTGTCCGGCGCCTGTGCTTTCTGATCGCGAATCCAGCTAATCGAATGCTCGACCATCGCGTCATTCAAATAAAAGTTCTTCTCCTTCGGCACGCCGATGATCGTGTTGTTCTCGGTCAACACCGGATCGAACTGGCCGGTTTCGCCGCCGAGAAATCCCCAAAAATAATCGAAGCCGAGCGCGTTCGGCCAGCGATCGAAAGGCCCGGCTGCGCCCTGTTGGTCATCGGGTGTCAGATGCCACTTGCCGATGGCAGCGGTGTTGTAGCCGTTGTATTGAAGAATCTTTGCAATGGACGCCGCGCTAGTGGGCCAATTCGTGTTGTAGCCTGGCCACCCCCCAGGGATTTCAGCAATCGATCCGAATCCGATCGCATGATGATTCCGTCCTGATAACAACGCGGCCCGTGTTGGCGAGCAAAGCGCTGTTACATGGAACCGGTTGTAACGAAGTCCTTGCGCTGCCAGTTTATCGAACGTCGGCGCGGCGACGGGTCCGCCGAACGTGGACGGATTTCCGAAACCAGCATCGTCAATTAGCACCAGCAAGATGTTTGGCGCCTCTGCCGGCGGTTTTACCGGTTTCGTAAATGATGCTACCGAGCCTTCGAGCGTCCGTTTTGCCACGCCTTCAAACGGCTGCGGCCGACGCGGCAGCACGGTTCGATCCCAATCGGCATCTGACCCGGCGGCTGACATTGATTGAGCGGTGATCACAAGGGCGACCGCGCTGAAACAGGTGATTTGTTTGCGCATACTGATTTCCTCCCAGAATTGGCGAGGCTAAACGAGCCTCTTTAAAAGCACACGCCAAAAACTTGCCGGCTGGAAATCCCCAGCAATTTCTTAGCGGGAATCCGGGCGACGGAGGTAAAGCGCTTTGCCGCCCACGTCGATCACAGCGAAATTGGTCGAAAGGTAATCCTGACCGAGCACACCGGCGTTCGATTCCGTCGCGGATTTCGAAAGCAGAACGTCCCCGGATACATGCGCGACGACCACCTCGGCGTTTGCGAGCTTAAAATTGCCAATCGCGAATTCCTTCACAGTGGTACGATTCACTCCTTCCGCCAAGCCGCCTGCGCCGCCTGCACCGTAGCCGGCGAGCGCCGTCACGCCCGTTCCCGATTTCACCGCGACTTGCGTGTCAATCAGCGTGTTTGCCGAGCCCGTATCCACGATAAGGCGGGTTGCCTGTCCGTTCAGCGCGCCTTCAACATCGAAGTGATCATTCGCATTGAGCCGCATCGGTATTTGGGCAAAGCCGCGAGTGACCAGGAAATTCGCGAGACTCTGGCTCACCGCGGAGCTCGCGCCGTTCGGGCTGATGTAAAGCATCTGCCGGGTGCAATTGATGATCATTCCGAACTTGAGCATCTCGCGCGTGCCAAGGACACCACTGAGATGCGCCATCGCTTTGGAATCGGAGATGTGGGATCCGGTGGCGGCAGCGCTGCGGTCCGGATTCATGCTGGACAAATCTGCGATTGCCACGGGCACATTGGTCACCACGCAATTTCCCATCGCGATGCTTTTCACCTTGCTGACACCTTCTCTTTCCCAGGTTCGACCAAACAATCCGCCGACGGTGGAGTCGGTCTTTTCCACAGTGAGACCGAACGTATTCACGCTGTTGCGATCGATCAGCGTGTTGGGCGATCCGGTATCGATCATTAGCGCGCCGGGGTGATTGTTTATGGAAACCGGGACGAACAGATGATTACCGTAGCGCCGCTCCAGCTTTGCTCCGGCGAGTCCTTGTTTCGAAAGTGTGCTAGTGAGCGTACCACCGGCTTGCTGTCCTTCTGTACAAAACGGGATCAGAGTTGCGAGTACGAGCATGGGAACTAGCAGTCTCTTCATGGCAGTGTTGTAGAACAAAGCCTTCGGCTCGTCGAGTCCTGCTGCGAGCCTGGTTCCATGATGCCAGCAGTGGCGAATCCAAGACCGTGATAGAGCAGCTAATTCCGAAGCCACTTGACACGTCAAGGCGGAGGCGTTTTGGCGGACGAGCCACATGCGAAGACCGGTGAGTTTTGTTCCAGCCATATAACTAAATGAATCGCTTACGTCGGCGCAGCCAAGTGTGCGTCGAAGACGCTTTTGCGTGGCTACCCCGCTTGGATTCGAACCAAGAATAACGCCTCCAAAGGGCGCTGTGTTACCGTTACACCACGGGGTATTCGGATTTGCGATTTTAGATCGGCGATTTTCAATTCAAGCGCAATGGCCAAGATTAAAGCGAGATTCGGCTTAAGCGAAGCAACTCCTCAGCGAAATCACGGTTGAATCACTGCCCGTGCAGCCAGATCGTAGTTGCGGCGCGGCCAACAATGTCCGTTATGGACCGTACGACATTCCTCAAGAATTACCGCATCCGCCTTATGTATGATGGCAGTGCGCTTGAACCTGATCGCAACGGCCCTGCAATCAGCTACGAAGCGGCGGATCAAAGGACGGCGGAGCCGGTTTCTGTAACGCTGATCCCAACAGAGAGCATCGATCCGACCGACCGGCAGCAATTTGAGGATAATGTGTCGGTGGCGCAGAAGCTGCGGCACGCCAACATCGCCAAGGTCTTGGATTTTGGGCGAGAGGGTGACGATTATGTTTACGTCTCGGAACGGCTCGCAGGTGAAACGCTTGCGTCGTGGGTGCGCAGCCACGGACCCATGCCGGCTGACGCTGCGTTGCGAGTCGGTGAACAAATCGTGAGCGTCCTGTCCTCAGCCGGCTTTCACAAGCTCCCGTATCCCTCCATTCAGCCATCGGATATCATTCTCGTTCCGGGGCAGACAGCCGAAGGCACGTGGCCGCTGGTGAAGCTCACGAACTTCGGCTTGCCTGCGTTGAGGCCGCTTGCGGAAGCGAGCGTGGCTGAACCAGAAGCGGCTGCCTATTCAGGCTCCGCTGAGCAGATCGTGAAGGGTCCCTTTGGGCAGCCTACGACGGACATTCGCTCGGAAATCTATTCGCTTGGCGTGACACTTTATTTTTTGCTTAGCGGCGTTGCTCTGTCCGCCGAGGCGCTCCAGCACGGCCCAAAGTTTTCAGGATTTCCCAAGCCGTTGCGGAATTTGTTAGGCCGCCTGTTGCATCGTGATGCCGAACAACGTCCAAAGGACCTGTTGATCGTGACGGAGATGATCCGCCAATGCTCGGAAAAAATTGAGCGCCGACGCGCATTCGCCGATCGATATGGGATACCGTTGAGGACAAGTATCCCGCGTCGAACGGAAGCTCGGCCACGTCGTCTCGTGCGAAGTGCGCTGGCGGCTGGCGTGCTGTTGCTGCTAGCGGCGGCAATTGCGCCGATGGTGTTGCCCGAGTCGGTTGG